>MTKW01008112.1_pt1 | contig 17240 bp, 12 predicted proteins | sample 1042761 | NCBI WGS metagenome assembly MTKW01 (sample SAMN06205366, study PRJNA360243) | anaerobic digester metagenome | biome: Wastewater treatment plant; feature: Anaerobic digester sludge; material: sludge; isolation source: anaerobic digester fed with sludge from wastewater treatment plant ... | reverse complement strand
GATAAAAAGGTGACAGGTATTGATCATTTACCTGCCACCCCAACATTTGACATAGAGCCCTTTTTTTCTTGATACATATTAAGATCAGCCAGGTACAGTAATTGGCTTAAATCGTTGCCGTCTTTCGGATAACTTGCGCAGCCCAGGCTTAAGCCTTGAAAGGGTATACTGAATCTATTAATAAATTCCAGTGATAGCAAACTGGAGCAGATTATCTCGGCTTCCTGCTCTGCACATAGTAGCACAAATTCATCACCGGAAAGCCGATAAAAACTGTCATCAGGGTTAGGAATACCTTTTACTGCGTTGGCGAATTCAATTAGATATTTATCGCCACTGGAATGCCCATAGGTGTCATTAACAGTTTTAAAGTCATCCAAATCTATAAAGACAATAGTAAAAGGTTGCTTGTTTTGTATTCTGTGGAGGGCATCTTCATATAGACTCTCTCGGTTCTTAAGGTTAGTTAAAGGATCAATTTTCGTTTTGAGACTTAACTTCTCAGCACTCTTATTATAGTAAACAAATGAATAGAACAGCTTATATGACAAGATTACATTAACCGAAATTACGAGAAAAACAAGTATTTCCATGAGCCATGAATTATTTTCAAAATACGAGTAATTCTTAAGAAATGAAAGAACAAACCAAGAGATACTAACAAGTAAGAGTAAATTCATTGTACGATTTTCAATATTCTGCAAGATATAATTGAATTTATCCTTAAAAAATTTTTGAAAGGACAGAAATGTTAACAGATAAAGAATAGTCTGAGAGATAAATACTACCGGGATAGACCAACCGAGTGGAAAAAATAAGCCTACTCTTAAGGCTAAGGAATAGATAACCATTGAATAATTCCAGGAGGTACACATAACGATTATAGTATATCTCCATGGTTGAGCATATAACAACTGCAAGGGAATAATATACAGAAAGCCTGTGAGAAAATACAGAAAACTTCCGTTAAAACTAATAGTTGGACCTAAAAGATTGATGATAATAATATTAAGCACGTTAAAGCCGATGGTGAAGAAAATCAGATAAAGCCAAGTATCAAGTGGTTGTTTTTTCTTTTTCGAACAAATATAGGAGGTGTATAAATTAATAAAGAGCATTTCGGTTATAATCCCGATATTGAGCAAAGCCATCATATTAATCACACTCCTTGGCTATGTTCAACTGTATTTTGGGATAATTTACAGTCGTTGAGCCAAATCGTTGAGGCTTTCTAGTTGTGCGGCCAACTCCTCCATAGCTGCAGCAATTTCCTGGATAGACGAGGATTGGTGTTCTGTGAATTTATTTGATTCATTAGTCTGTGAATTTATGGAGTCTACGGAGGATGAAATCTCTTTTAAAATCCTCGTAACCTCTTTGGCTGAACTGTTACTTTGGTCAGAAAGGCGACGGATTTCAGTAGCTACAACTGCAAAGCCACGGCCGTGCTCGCCTGCCCTAGCTGCTTCAATAGCCGCATTTAAACCTAATAGTTTGGTTTGATCAGTAATGTTTTGAATCATTTGAATTATTTCATCAGTTTTGCCGACATTTTCTCTAGTATTGTGTGCGAACATTGAGAGGCTCTCACCAAGCTTAGCTAATTGTTGGGCACTTCCAGAAATATCCTGAATACTACTATTGACCTGCTCGAAAGCAGAGGCAAACTGACTAATTATATTCTTCAGTATCATCTCGTTTTCATGGCTATAGACTAAGGTTACACCGCCTATAATATGATCTTGCTCATCAAAGATTGGGATAGCCATAGCTTTATAGGCCACACCAAAGGCCTCTTTAGGAACAGTTCTGACTACTGTTCTTTTTTCTTGCATGGCAGTATGGATTACACTACCATTTTTAATTTTGTCGCCGACCCTTGTTTCCAGATCTACAATAGGATACTCCACTACAGCAATATATTCAGTGGTATTTACAACTCCTAGGCCAACGGGATATGGGTACAACATTGCTATAGTAGGTAGCAACTCAACTATACGGTTCATCGTGTCCAGTCCTTTAACCTTACTCATAATCTCGTAAGCACCTCACATCATAAGATTTAGTTTAATAAAGCTAAAACTATTTAATTATAATCTAACAAATCAGAGTATCTAAAAAGTGACTAGAATCAAATGTGATAAAAGAAAAGAAGACAAGGGAAGACAAGGGAAGACAAGGGAAGACAAGGGAAGACAAGGGGACGTTTCGAGACTGCTGAAAAAGTCTATATAAAACACAAAAAGCACACCCACCAATGGTATAATTAAGTCACCACAACAAAATATACAGGAGGGTTGCTTTTTATGTTAGTTGAAACCACCTTTAAGCAATGCAGCTTCTACAACTCATTGTACAACATAATACCAGAAAATCATATATTAAAACGTATAAATTCAGCAATATCGCTTAGCTTTGTCAATGAACTGTTAGCAGATAGGTATTGCAAAAACTTTGGCCGACCCGCCAAAGAACCGGAAATGATGTTACGGATCCAGATTTTAAAATATTTGTACAACCTGTCTGATGAACAATTGATTCAAGATTTAACAGTAAATTTGGCTTACAAGTGGTTTGTGGGGCTTAATCCTGAAGATCATCTTCCCGAAACCAGCTTACTGACCAAATTTCGTACCCAGCGCTTAAAAGATATTAGCATAGATGCTATCATTACCGAGATCGTACGCCAATGTGTGGAAAAGGACATAATTAAAATCAGCAACGGCATTGCCATAGACACGACCCATATTGAAGCAAACACCATTAAGAAAGTACCCGAACGCATCATGAAACAGTTAGCCGGGAATATATTTAAAGCCAAGGGACAGGAAGAATATGAAATACCAGATTACACGCAGATAGAAGATCATGCTGAAGCGAAAAAAGTTATGAAAGATTATCTGGAAGATGTAATAGAAAAAGTTAACGAAGAAACATCAGAGGAAGTTACCCAGGCAGTTGAGGAAGCTCAGGAGATCTTAGCAAGCAACCTCTTCATAGAACAAAAAGGAATACGTTCACTGGTAGACAAAGACGCCCGAGTAGGCTACAAAAGCAAGACCCAATCCTTTTATGGCTACAAGGCAGAATTATGTCAAACTACTGACGGAGGTTTAATAACTAGCATAATTGTGGAACCTGGCAACTATGTGGATGGTTACCACTTTAAGGACCATCTTGAAGAGATTCAGCAATCAGGGCTTATCTTGACTGGAGTATATGGGGACAAAGCATATTTTCGTCCTGATATTCTTAATCTGCTCAAGGAAAAAGAAGTTTCAGCCTATATACCGGTAAGTGCAAGTACTTACAAAATTGATGAAGAGCTATTTAGCTACAATAAAGACAGTGACCAATGGTTTTGTATTATGGGAAATAAAACGGTAAAAGTAAAAGCGAAAACGCGTGAACGGCAGGGTAAAAAAGAGAAGTTACTGAAATATAGTTTTGAGCGTGAACTCTGTCGCAATTGTCCTCGTCGAGCTGAATGCATGGGTAAAAGTAAACGAATAACTAGACAACTGGTGATAAGCATAAATACCCCTGAGCTATATGAGTACAGCCAAAGGTCCAAAGCCCCGGAATTCCTTGAGGAATACCGGAAGCGAGCAAAAATAGAACCCAAGAATGCAGAGTTGAAAAGGTTTCATGGATTGGACCGAGCCAAAGGCTACGGTCTACGAAGTATCCGCATTCAGGCAAAATTAACGGCTCTAGCGGTAAACTTAAAGCGGATAGCCAAGCTGGTATCCGCTTTAAAGGGATCAAATGCCTGTTTTTTATGTTGTTTACACTATTTGTTGTTGATTAGCCGGCAAAATTGGGCTGGGGCAGACGCTAAGGTAGCTTAAAAGGGTACTTTTTCAGCGGTCTCGGACGTTTCATCTGTCTTGCCCAAGCAAGATAGATGAAACGTCCCCTTGTCTTTTTTGTCCCTTGTCTTTTTATTCGTGACGTAAAGCCTCTATGGGGTCTAAATTGGCAGCCTTGTAAGCGGGGTAAACCCCGAAGAATAGGCCAATTCCGGCGGAGAAAAAGAAGGAGAGCATTATGGCTCCAGGGGAAATGACAGAAGGCCAACCAGCCAATGTGGAAACAGCAACAGCTAAGAGACCACCTATTAATATCCCAATCAATCCTCCACCCACGCTTAAAAAGATGGATTCTAAGATGAATTGAAACATAATATTTCGGCGCTTGGCTCCTAAGGCTTTGCGGATACCTATTTCTCTGGTTCGCTCTGTGACGGAGACTAGCATTATGTTCATAATTCCGATACCACCGACTAGCAAGGAGATGCCGGCAATGGCACCTAGCATAATACCCAGAGTTTGCGTAGTTTGATTGATAATATCCAGTAACTCGTCCTGACTGGTTACTCGAACAGAATCATCCCGTCTGTTGATCTGATCGAAGACAGCAGAAATGTGACTAACCGCCAAGGAAGCCTCTTCAGCACTCCTGGCCTGAAAGTATATGGAGGCGATTTGTTTGGTGCCAACTAAACGCTGAAAAGTTGTTAAGGGGATCAGAATTAAATCATCATTGTCCATTCCGAAGGTGGACCCTTTTTCATCCAGGATCCCTACTATGGTAAAGGATTGACCTTTGAGAATGAGTTTTTCCCCTAATGGTGATTGCTCCGCAAAGAGTTGCTGGGCCACTGTATTTCCTATCACAGCAATATTGGAACGCCTATCTAAATCATCTTGGCTAATGAAGCGGCCGCTAGCAATACTTGCGGCTTTGACTTGCAGATATTCAGGTATAGTCCCTTCCATAGTAGTATTATAAGTCTTGTTAGCGTATTTACTTGTCACATTAGTAGAGATAGTGGGGAGGGCTTTTACTACAGTGGGGACTCGTTCCAGCATCTCTGATGCATTTTCCGTAGTTAGTGGGGTACCACGGGAGGGCATAACAATAATCAAATTAGAACCCATACTGGAAATGCTATCAGTTACACTCTTAGTTGCTCCTTGACCGATGGAGATTAAAGCGATAACAGCGCCTACACCGATAATGATTCCTAAGGCTGTTAATAAGGAGCGGATTTTATTATCTTTTAGGGCTGAGACTGCCATTTTGATTCCTTCCCAAATATTCATTGGCTCACCGCTTCCTGTTCAACAATGTTCTTAGCTATTAACGGCTGGGCCACCTTTTCGTCGCTCTGCATTAAGCCATCTTTAAAGCGGACGATGCGCTTGGTATGGTGGGCCACCTGTTCATCATGGGTTACCAAAATGATAGTTCGCCCTGCTTGATTTAGTTTCTGAAAAATACTTAAAACTTCATTGCCAGAACGACTATCCAAAGCACCAGTGGGTTCATCGGCTAGAATTAACTGGGGATCACCTGCTAGAACCCTAGCTATNNCAAAGCCTCTTCAGCTTGCTTACGGCGTTGTTTGGCTGGGATTCCACGGTAGATTAGAGGTAGAGCTACATTTTCCAAGGCAGTTAGTTTAGGCAAGAGGTTAAAGCTTTGAAAGATAAAGCCCAAGTATTTATTACGGATTTCGGCTAATTGATCATCATCTTTTTGGCTGATATCTTCACTAGAGAGGTAGTAGTGGCCGCTTGTAGGACGATCTAGACAGCCTATTATGTTCATGAAGGTGGATTTTCCGGAGCCTGAGGGTCCCATAATGGCTACGAATTCACCTTCTGCAACTTCCAGATCGATAGCTTGTAAAGCTGCAACGGTAATATCCCCGGTCTTATATAATTTTTGTAGTTTTTCAGTCTTTAACAGCATCTTCTCACGACCTTAATCTCTATTTGGTGGAGATGGCGGCATATTCCTATCCAGGGAATCACTATTACTGCCGGGATTTCTGCTGGAATTTGCTCCCTGAGAATGAGGCCCATCCGTTTCTTGACCACCAAACATAATTTCAATACCGCGTTTTTCAGCTATAGCTACCACTACCTCTTCTCCCTCTTGTAAACCGCTAATAACTTCAACCCAACGATCAGTGATTAAACCAACCTCAATTATTCTGTTTTGGGGAACTCCATCAACCATGACTTGGATAGTACTCTGCCCATTTTCGGTTGTAACAGCTTCTGACGGTACTCGAAGGACATTTTCTTTTTTCTCTAGAAAGATGGTAGCTGTGGCGGACATACCGCCTTTAATACCTTCGGCATAGTCTACGGCTAAAGTAACATCATACCTGGTAATTTCGTTAATGGTGGTTCCTTCATAGGCGATGCCGATAATCTTTCCTGTTAGCTTTTTATTAGGTAAAGCATCAACTTCAATAGTTGCTTCTTGGCCCATGGTAATTTTATTAATATCAAGTTCGTCTACAGCGATAGTCATTTCAGTCTGTGTAAAACTACTTACGACTGCTAATTCTTGTTCCAGGCTAGAACTACTTAACTCCTCACCGGGAGATACGGCCAATGATACGACGACGCCGTCAATAGGGGAGATAACAAAGAGACTATCGTGCTTGTCTTTGGCTGTCAGGTAACTATCATAGCTTTGTAGGACCTTTAGTTCCTGTTTTTTAATTACCTCATCATCAGGGTTGATTAATTGACGAAGTTCATCCTCGGCATTTTCCAATTGTAATCGGACTTCTTTTAATTGTCTTTCCAATTCAGGATTACTTAGGAGCATTAAAGGCTCTCCTTTGGATACTTTTGCCCCTTGTTCATGGTAAATCTCAACTACGGTACCGCTGACTTCTGCTAACATTTCATCTGATTGGGCATAGCGGATATAGCCGGGTCCCTGTTTATAATGGAAGAGCTCCCGCTCAGGGTCATGGACCACGAAGATAGTATTATAGGTCTGCATACCTTCACGGATTGCTTCATTAGGCTGGGTCAGTTCGAGTATGACCTGGAATTTGCCACTGGTGGGGTCTCCGGTAAAGGCAACTTCTTTTACTTTACCCTTAAGGTTTTGACCGATTCCTTTAACATAAATATCTGCCTCCATCCCGGGGGCAATGCTAATGATATCTTTATCATCCAGTTGGGCTACGACTTCTACTTCATTGGATGTGGCAAACTTAACTGCTTTTTGCCCGATATTTACCTTCTGGCCGATAGATAATTCATGGCTAAGGATAGTACCGTCAAAGGGGGCTTTAAAGGTTAAACTCTCAACTTCCTCTTCTTTTTTGTTGAGAGCAATTTGATATTGCTCTACTTTTAATTGGGCGGCTCTAATGGTCGGCGAGCTAATATTAGGCTCAAGTAATTCGTTCAAATCCTTTTGTGCCAACTCCCATTGGATTGTAGCCTGCTTACTTTGGCTGGCAATTAATTCGTTATTAATTCGTAGAATAGGATCGCCGGCCTTAACTTGGCTTCCTTCATTAACAAAGACTTCTTCTACCCTTCCGCCAGCTTTGGACTTTAAGACAAAACGCTCACTAGGACGCAGGGTTCCCGTTCCTTGGATGGTTTGTTCAATGGTTCCCCGCTGCACCGTAGAGGTCAAGATACCGGCTGTAGTTGAAGCTGGCTTTTGACCATTGTTTATGCGGATAAAAAGGGCGAAAATTATTAGTATAGTAATTATTGTTACTGTGATTTTTTTAGCTGTCCAATTGCTAAAAAATCTTGCTAGTTTAGAGTTACGCATTAATGATATTTCTCCTTCCATAAAAAATAGCTCCTGTGATGTGTTTGCTAAAGATAGTTAGTGGGCTAATTAATTATATCAAAGAATATGTCAAAATGATGTCCCGGCGGTGAATGTAGGTAAAAACTCCGCTGGCTAACATTGTCAAGAAACTTATCAAGGACAATCATAGCATTATGCAGAATAAAGAGGAAGGCGTCTAATTAAAAATGGTTAGTGTTAGAGGAGGGGAACTTTTTTCTTGTATTAGCGTCATAAGAATAAGGCTTTAATGGATTGAATTATATTAGGGGAAGGTGTGATTATTTACATATGCGTGAAAAGTTTACCAGCAAGGGGTGGCGAATATTTTTAATTGTGGTACTCTTAGCTGCTTTCTTAATTCAACCAGCTAATCATACTCAAGCCGTATCAAGTATTAGGCTGGTTATTGACGGCAAGCAGGTTGATTCTGATTCAGATCCTATAAATATTAACGGCCGTACCTTAGTTCCTATTCGGGTAGTCTCAGAGAAGCTTGGGGCAAAAGTGGAATGGGACGAAGAGACTAGAACCGTCTCGATTACAAAAGGCCAACGGAATATTTTTTTGCGTATTAACAATCGTCTAGTTGATTATAGCGAAGGTCAAACGAACTATAGCTTAAGTGATGTGGCTCCATTAATCAGAAATTCTCGGACCTTTGTGCCTTTACGTTTAGTTGGAAATGCTTTAGGTGTAGAGGTCAAATGGGATGATCGGACCCGGACAGTTTTTGTTAATTCAAATCTGCCGCCGGAAGCCCCAGGAGGATATCATCTGTCTATTCCAGGGATTAAGCATAATCAGGTAATTAGCGGCAAGACTCAATTGCAAGCTGTAGTAGCAGAAGGTATGCCGTCAAATGGGGCAGAGGTCAAATTCTACCTCTTAGACAGAAATACCGGCAGGGGTTTTGTAATTGCTCGAGGAACAGACCTTAACCGCGCCTATACTTGGTTACCTGATCCTGCCTTGAGTGGGGAGCGTATCTTAGGGGCAGCAATTTATGACCAAACAGGTAATTACATAGCGGGGACCGTTATTCCAGTGCAGGTCCAGATAGAACCCCAAGTAACTATCACAGGAGCAGTTGAAGGTCAAACAATCAGCGGAAACTTGAACCTGGGAGTAGCCAGCAATTTCTTAGCTGAATATGTCAAGTATGAGTTTATCAATCATGATACTGGTAAGACCTGGACAACAGATCCGGCAGATCCTGAGGGGCCATATGCTTGGAATCCGGAGTTCCCTGATAACGGAAAAACGACAATAACGGCTCTAGCTTATGACGGCTTAGGTCGGGAATACCGGGGACAGCCGCTGACAGTGAATGTTAATATTACTAAAGCAGTATCCTTTAGAGGGGTATCTAACGGAGCAACTATAACTAAGCCAGTGACCTTGTGGGTTGATAGAAATTTCCCCATTACCCAGGTAGATTACATCCTAAGAAACCCTGCTACAGGTACAGAAGAATTGCTAGGGCGTTACGGATATGTAAGCCATTATTGGTTCCCTGGTCCGGACAAAGCCGGTACTTGGGAATTGTATGGCATCGTATTAGATACAGCAGGAAGAAGATATGAGACAGAGCCAGTTACAGTAAAGGTATCTGCTAACCCCCTCCTTTTGGTTGAGGGCGTAGGACCTAATCAGGTAATCACAGGAGAAATCAAGGTCAAGGCTAAAGCTAATGTTCCTGTTAGCAATATTACATACACCCTGACCAACAACGCCACAGGTGCTGTGAAGACTCTTGGCAGCAGTACAACACTTGAAGGGGAAATTCCTTGGTCCCCAACAAAAGGAGACGATGGCAATTACAGCTTCCGGGCTGTAGCTACAGCTACTAATGGTCAGACCTTGCAAAGCGAAACAATTCCAGTGCGGATCTATACGGGTACCATTTATTCAGCCAAACCGATTATCGCTAAAGATCAATTTAAGGACTTTGCTTCCCAATTAGCGGTAGGCTCGATGCAAAAGACCGGTATGTCCGCAGCTCTGCAGACAGCTCAGGCTATTCTAGAAACAGGTTGGGGTCAAAGCTCTCCTGTAGATAAGTATTCTGGTCAGATGTCCAACAATCTTTTTGGTATAAAAGGTAAAGGGCCAGCCGGCTCAGTAACCTCTAATACCTGGGAGGAATATAACGGTACGACTTTCCGCGTAGACGCAGCCTTTAGAGCTTATAAAAGTCCTGCTGAGAGCTGGGACGATCATAAAAGCTTATTGCTAAATGCTGCTAGATATGCTCCTTACCGTGAAGTTATGCATAATAGTACTCAAGGAGCCTGGGCTCTAAGAAGATGTGGTTATGCCACAGATTCAAAATATCCTACTAAGTTAATCAACTTGATTAAGCAGCATCAATTATATCTTTTGGACGAAGTCACGATCTAGAATTATTGGAATTAGAATAACAAGAACGGGAGTACCGATTCCGCGCCTAGAAATGTCTATACTCATAGCGTAAGAAATCCCTTACTGGTCGAAAATCGCATCCATGTTTATTGCTCCCTGCCCGACACATCCTGTGTCGGGCAAAGTGATTTCTAACGTTATTTCGTAAAGACATTTTCGCTATGCTCGTCAAAGGTACTCCCGGTTTTTGTTATTCTCCATTTTTCTGAATAGGAAGATCTCTAAAAGCTAATTTCAAGTTTTTCCGGCTCTGGATAAGTAACGCCAAAAGTTTCGACAGTCACAGTTTTCATACACTGCTCTTCTTCAGGACGGTCATAACGATCCGTTGGTACATTGACAATGCGATCCACAACCTCCATACCAGAGATGACCTTACCGAAAGATGCATATTCGCCGTCTAAATGTGGAGCCTCCTCCACCATAATAAAAAATTGAGAACCAGCGGAATTATACTGCGCACTTCTGGCCATGGAGACTACACCACGCTCATGCTTAAGGTCGTTGACGAAAGCATTTTGTGTAAATTCTCCGGGAATTCCATAACCAGGTCCGCCCATACCAGTACCAAGAGGGTCACCGCCTTGAATCATAAAGCCGGGGATAACACGGTGAAAGATCGTACCGTTATAAAAACCATTCTGGATTAAGTAGATAAAGTTGTTAACGGTGTTAGGAGCAACCTCCGGATATAGTTCAATCTTAATTTCATCGCCATCCTCCATCTCAATTGTGACAAGTGGATTTTGCTTCATACCTTTCTTCCTTTCCTAGTTTCTGATTGCTATATTATACCTGAATCAATGGAAAAATGGTAGGAGGCAAAAATATAGTATTTACAAAAGGGCAAAAGGAGAGTAAAATTAATCTTAACATATGAACACATACTCATATGTAAACATATTAATACTAGCTAGCATAGGTATAGCATGGATGAATTAATTAGGAGTAAATTCATTGGTATGTCTAAGGAGGCAAGACAATGGTAGAAGACAGATGTGAAATACAGTGTGTTGATCAGGATAAGGTATTGAAGGTTAAAGAAAATGCTCTTACAGAGGAAGAGGTGCTGGGCTTAGCGGAAACCTTTAAGATTCTTAGCGACGGGACAAGAATAAAAATATTGCAGGCACTATCTCAGGAAGAATTATGTGTCTGTGATTTGGCCGAAGTGGTCGAGATGTCTCAATCTTCAGTATCTCATCAATTAAGGCTGCTTAGGACGGCTCGCTTAGTCAAATTCCGCAAGGCTGGTAAAATGGTCTATTATTCTTTGGATGATGAGCACATTGTTCAGCTTTTCAGCCAAGGATTGGCTCATATCAGGCACCGCTAATTGCTAACCTAGGTAAGAAAACTAGCGAAGGATTATTTTAGACATAAATAGATTGGAGCACTAGAAATGAAGGAGAAAAAGGAATTTGTTCTGACAGGTTTGGCTTGCGCCAACTGTGCAGCGAAAATAGAAGAACAACTCAATAGATTGCCCGGCGTTAGTGGAGCTGTAGTAGATTTTGGGAGCAGCATATTGGTTATGGAAATTCAGAATAATAAAATTAATGACCTAAAGGCCCAAGTACAGCAAATTGTAAAGAAGATAGAACCCCAGGTTGTAGTTAAAGAAAGAGAGGAAGCTGAAGCAAGTAAAGATGAGGGTAACCCCTTTCCTTGGCGCAGGTTGGTTCCCGGCATTATAAGCTTTACCTTTGTAATAGCTTTTGAACTACCGGATCAACTAGAACTCCTTCTTTATCTAGTTAGCTATTTTCTAATCGGTGGACCGGTTATTTGGCAGGCCCTGCGGAATATTTTTCGGGGCCAGGTGTTTGATGAAAATTTTTTAATGACTATTGCTACAATCGGAGCTTTTACTATAGGTGAGTATAGTGAGGCCGTAGCGGTTATGCTTTTCTATGCTGTAGGAGAAGGATTGCAGGATCTAGCGGTGGACCATTCCAGACGTTCAATTAAATCTCTGCTGGTTCTACGCCCGGATTATGTAAATTTGGTGCAGGGGGAAGAAGTTCTGCAGGTAGAACCGGAAGAGGTGGCAATCGGGGACTTATTCCTGGTTAAACCAGGGGAGAGAGTACCCTTGGACGGTATTGTTCGGGAGGGTGAATCACAAGTTGACACATCAACCTTAACAGGAGAGTCAAGACCCTATACTGTCAACAGTGGCTCAGAAATCTTAAGTGGTTCTATTAATACTACAGGACTACTTACAATCGAAGCTACTAGAGAATACAGCCAATCTACGGTAGCGAAAATAATGGACTTGGTGCAAAGCGCCAGTGCTAGAAAAGCGCCTACCGAAAAATTTATCACTAAGTTTGCCAAGTTTTATACGCCAGTTGTGGTTGCTATTGCGGCCTTAGTAGCAGTATTGCCTCCTCTTATTACCGGTGCACCTTTTGATCTGTGGCTCTATCGGGCTTTAATCTTCTTGGTAATCTCCTGCCCATGTGCTTTGGTAATTTCTATACCTTTAAGCTTTTTTGCTGGGATAGGGGCGGCCTCTAAACAGGGGATCTTAGTTAAAGGCGGGAACTATCTGGAAGCCCTCAATCAGGTTTCTTGTGTCGTATTTGATAAAACAGGAACACTTACTAAGGGCAGTTTCGAGGTTATTGCTGTAATGCCGAGTCCAGAAAGCAAAGTTGGGCCAGAAGAATTACTGCATACTGCTGCTCAGGCTGAGTATTATTCTACCCACCCTATTGGTCTTTCAATTTTACTAGCGGCAGGGGAGATAGAAGCAGAGGAGATTAAGTCTTATCAAGAGGTAGCAGGCAAGGGTGTATCTGTTCAAATAGCCGGAGAAGAAATCCTGGCAGGAAATGAAAGGTTTCTGGCTGAAAAGGGGATTAACTGTAGTACACCTGGGGAATACGGCACTGTTGTTCACGTGGCACGTGCTGGGCAATATCTAGGATATCTGGTTATCAGCGACGAGATAAAAAAAGATAGCTTGACTACTATAAGAGGATTAAAAGGCCTAGGGGTTAAAAGGACTGTGATCTTAAGCGGAGATAACAGGGCTACTGCCCAAAGGGTAGCTGAAGAATTAGAAATTGCTCAAGTCTTTGCCGAACTCCTACCTCAAGATAAGCTAGCGAAGATTGAGGAATTAAGCCAAGAACTCCCGGGTAAGGTAGCCTATATGGGAGACGGGATCAATGATGCTCCCGTATTGGCCGGAGCTGATCTAGGTATTGCTATGGGAGGATTAGGCTCGGACGCTGCAATTGAAGCTGCAGATATTGTTCTGACAACAGATGAACCCAGTCGCATAATAACTGCCATTCATATTGCGCGGCAAACCCATTCAATTGTCTGGCAGAATATCTTTCTGGCTCTGGGCGTAAAAGTGATTGTACTTATCTTAGGGATAAGTGGTCTAACTAGTATGTGGGCGGCAGTTTTTGCTGATGTAGGGGTTGCCTTACTAGCCGTAATGAATTCCCTTAGGATTTTAAGAGTGAAGTAATAAATGAGGATTTTCTTGTGTAATAGTGAAGAATAACGAGAACAGGAGTACCGATTCCTCACCTGGAAATGTCTAAACTCATACCGTAAGAATTTGCTTACCGGTCGAAATTCGCCATCCCTGGCTCAATTCTTCCTGCCTGGCACGTCCTGTGCCAGGCTAAGCAATCTCTAACAGTATTTCATTAAGACATTTTCGCCAGGCTCGTCAACGGTACTCCTGTTCTCGTTATTCTTACATTCTGTAATGTTAAAAAAATCGGAAACTGAATTATCTAGAAACTCGTCAGACTGTGTGTTCTGTAGGATTTTTCTGCAATTTTTCTAGAATAGGTTTATAGAATAGTAAGGAGAAGTTTCACTGACTATTGTGCCGTCAGATAAATCCATAACGGTAACTTTGATTTTATAGAAAGGTGAGGGGGTGAAAGGGTACCAATCGAAGTAGTTATTGGTTGTCCAGATGCCGTACTGAACCGGGAGGATACCGTTATAGACGTCAAATTTGTAGAGCTTATTATCACTTCCTCCCCATGTGTTACAAGTCCAACGAATTGGATTATAGATTTTTTGTGGACTGGGCTTATCAGCAATCAAGCTTTCAATAGTTAACGAGATAGGCTCTGGATTTGGTTTTGGTAACGGCGTACTATCTTCACCAAGTTCTATGCTGACCTGCATAGTATCGGCACTGTCTGAGATAATATTGACAGTAATGTCGGTTGCTTGTCCACAATAAAGACTGCTGTCAGGAGTTGCTTCATTACTAAAAAGGGTGTTAACGTAAGGGTTGTAGTAATGTTCAAGTTTGCCGCTTGTCATATTTCTAGTATCCAACTGGCTAAACCCTAAGATACCTTCATTTGCTTCTTCTAAATCCACGAATTTGTGCTCTTCGTTATTATTAGTTTGTTGTCCTTGGTCAATATGCCAGATAGCAATACCTCCTATGCCTATAGAGTATTGCAAGGGGGCATCGAAGCCGTTAAATTGGCGGTTTTCTAATAGAAAGTATTCATAAGGGTTCGCTGTTGGTATTTTTAAGACATTATAATTGTAAGGTGAGGCGTTAAGGGTATAAATGCCGCTAGAAGTAATAACCTGGGGGTTAACAAAGCCTAAAAAGGATTTACTCCAAGGATCTAAGTGTACAGGAGTAGTGCCTGGAAACTCCCCAGTCATATCACCCCAATTGCCTGAACCCATCAAGCTATGGATACCTACTCCCGATGATGAACCGTCTATATCGTAAAGATCCCTCAGACCCAGGTCATGCCCTAGTTCATGACAAAAAACTCCGATAGTAGCAATATGGTCACCATGCATTTCGCCTTGTACCGTATGATAACCTACATATCTGACCCCGTCTAATTCAATTCCACCTAGTTGGCCATGACGAGCCCAGACACTTGGTTTACGGGAGGTATAAGATCTTTCATATCCGGCAAAGACGGCAATTATATGCAGTTCATCTGACATTAAGACGCCGTTATTGTTAAGATCGTAGCGGGAATAATCTATATAGGGGTCGGCTGCTTGCAGGGCTTCTTGTACAACTTTACCGGAAGGTTTATCAAGCCAATTAAATGTATCGGGGTGATTATAAGGAAGTGTAACTCTTATTACTCCGTCATTTTCTGTTTCATTGATTTCTTCCGCTGGTATAAGGTAAAACAAATCATTGGAAACCTCTTTAAAGTAGGTATTAACTGTCTTTCCTGAATTACCGAAAATCAAATTACTCCAAATAGCTGGATCAGGGTTTTGCATACTAATATCTGCAAATTCTACTAGAAGTACTAAAGCATGATGAGGTCCTGTTATCCTGGGTCCCGTTGGATCTGAAGAAGACAGGGTGTTAATTGAAGGAATGTTATCAACTGAAGGAATATTTGAAAGAGCAAGACATTCAGAGAGGTTGTTTACAGTTATTTCACCTGTAGTTTTTTGGGAAGGACTAAAGGTAGTTTTGCCAGGTTGTAAACCTGTTGAAGTCATGGTGGCATGTTTGTAGTTGCCGTCAGGACTTAACATTAGTATTTCTCCTGTTACTGTCTCTAGCCAATTTAATCTTTCATCACCACGAATATAGGCCTTAAATTTCTCCCCGGAAGGTTGCGTAAATTCACAGATATTGTTGGCAGAGGGAGCGGCTAAGGACGTACTGTTTATGGCGGATAAGGCCAATAAAATTGTAATAAAAACTACTAATACTTTGGATTTCATAACATTACCCCTTTTCTTCGTGATTTTTATTACGATGAATAAAAGTATAACACTTAGATCATGGAAAAAATGTCGTAATATGGATATTAGGTTAAAAAAGTAATAATTTTTAAGAACCTCACCCACCAACGCAAACGGAGATTGCTGACGGGTCCCGTGACCTTGTTGTTATCACAAAAAAATTACACCTCGGTATATCACCGAGGTGCCTAGTTTCTGGATTAAAGCTTATCTATAACTGTATAGATGGGGTTCATAAATGTCTGTTATTGTTATTTCACGTTTTTTATTGAGATCAAGGACGTAAGGAGAATCATCTAGCTTTACTAATGGATAACGAAGATTATTTTCATCAATGTTAATTATAGTGCCTGTCCTACCGTCACTAAGAGAAATTTTGCAGCCACAAAGTCTTTGACACATATTCTTGATAAAAGTAAGGACAACTTGAGGATCCAAAGCGTCAATTTCCTTCCGGATTTCGTCTAAGACATAGAGGGGGTTTTCTTTGTCTTTATATACACGCTTTGAGGTCATAGCATGATAAATATCGGCAACACTAACAATCCTGGCGTAGGGTGAGATTTCTTCTCCTTTGATTCCATAGGGATAACCTTTTCCATTAAATCTTTCATGGTGTTGGAGTACGCCTAATTTGATGTCTTCATCAAAATCTGAATCCTGGTTAACGATTTCGTAGCTCAGTTTTGAATGTGTCTTCATTATTTCAAATTCTTCCTTGGTTAAGCGACCGGGCTTATTAAGAATTGATAGGGGTATCTGACTTTTGCCAATATCGTGCATAGTTCCGGCAATGGCAATCTTCAGTTGCTCTTCTTCGGAATATCCCAGCCATTTAGCAATCAAACCGGAAATAACGCCAATATTCAGGGTATGCTGAAAAGTGTATTCGTCATCGGAACGTAATTGCAAGAGAATACTAACAGCATTACCTGTCCTGGTAATTTCCGACATCAGCGGATAGAGCAATTCGGTTACCTCATTCTTTTCAACTACTTTCCCGCTACGAGCATCATTGAATAAAGCCTGGGTGGAATAAATACTGTTAACATAAACTTTAGTTATATCCAAGCTAACGACTTTAGAGCCGAATATTTTTAGTTTAGCTATAATGTCTTCGTCTAAAACTGTCTGAGCTCTTACTAGAACTGCGCCATCACGTAGACAAAAATCATGAGCCAGTACATCCCCGCTTTTGAGGAGATTGACGTCTACGTCTTTGGTAAAAACATTAAAGTCTTTATAAATGGGCAAACTAGAGTTCCTCCTTTTCTAACATCCCTTGAAAGCCAATTAATATTATTATGATGTCGCGACTGGGACTTTTCTCCTAAATTGTATAACAACATTCCTTATGCAGAATAATAACTTATTTTGTTGAATTTTACAAGATAATTTTGGAAACTCTAATTGAGGCATTTGGCGAGGGCTTCTCCGGCATATCTCACCTC
>MTKW01003469.1_pt1 | contig 17250 bp, 16 predicted proteins | sample 1042761 | NCBI WGS metagenome assembly MTKW01 (sample SAMN06205366, study PRJNA360243) | anaerobic digester metagenome | biome: Wastewater treatment plant; feature: Anaerobic digester sludge; material: sludge; isolation source: anaerobic digester fed with sludge from wastewater treatment plant ... | reverse complement strand
TATAGGATTTTTAAGAATTATGATATTGATGTGGTAATAAATTTTGCAGCTGAATCCCATGTAGATAGGAGTATTGAAGATTCAGAAATTTTTATAAAAACCAATATTATGGGTACCCAGGTACTATTAGACAGTGGGCTAAGATATTGGAAGATGGATAATGGGACTGGATCTTTGAAGAAATATAAACCAGGGGTGAAGTTTATCCAAATATCCACTGATGAGGTATATGGGGCCCTTGGTAAAGATGGCTTTTTTACCGAGGATACAAATCTAGCCCCCAATAATCCNNTATTCAGCTTCTAAAGCCGCTGCTGATATGATGGTAAGGGCATATTATAAAACCTATGGACTGCCTATAAATATCACTAGATGTACCAATAACTATGGCCCTTATCAGCATCAGGAAAAACTTATTCCCCTAATAATTTATAATGCCTTAAAAAATAAGGCTTTACCCATATATGGAGATGGTAAGCAGGTAAGGGATTGGCTCCATGTTTGGGATCATTCTAGTGCTATAGATTTAGTATTTCATAGAGGGCAAATTGGAGAGGTGTATAATATAGGCGGTAATAATGAAAGGGAAAATATAGAGATTGTAAGATTTATACTTAAATTCTTGGGCAAAGGAGAAGAGAATATAGCTTATATAGAGGATAGATTAGGCCACGATAGAAGATATGCTATTGATAGCAATAAGATAAAATCCCAATTAGGTTGGCAGCCCTTATATAGTTTTGAAGAAGGAATTAAAGATACTATCAGATGGTATAGAGATTTAACAAAACTGTGAGGGCACAGTTCCCTACTGGATAATATTTTAATTCCTCCCCATATTTCTTGTTCCCTATCCCCGACCATCAAGGAATCCCCACTAGCATATCCCCTATCCCATATCCCTTATCTCTTCGTTATTTTCTCATCCTCATATATAAACTTATCTAAGAGTTGGATATTTTCTTCTAAGGTTTCTGGTACAAAATAATATACTCCCTTTATATTTCTGCCTTTTCCATAGCCATCTACAGGGATTCGGTATTGATCTATCTCTCTAATACCAGAAGTTAGGGTAGATGTGCTTAGGGAAAGTATCTTACTCTTTGATAGACTGGTTTCCACATGGGGTAGCATTGCATTTAGAAGTTTTGGGAATTTTCCCACCCCTGCATTTAGCCCTTCTACTAATACCTTTTCTAATACCCTTCTTTGTCTATCCGTTCTTTCAAAGTCCCCATTTCCTACTTTTCTAATTCTGGCATAGGATACCGCCTGTCTGCCTGTTAGCTTTTGAAGACCAGGGCCACTAACTTGGGGAGAATTTGTTCCTGTTAATTTATTTAATTGTTTTACTCCCTTATTTATATGTTTTACTTCATTACTCTTTACCTCTATTTCCACCCCACCTATTACATCTATGATTTTTTCCAGACCAAAGAAATCTACGGTGACAAAATCCCGGATATTCATATCAAAGTTTTGATTTATGGTTTTAATTGCTAGTTCTGGTCCACCATAGGCATAGGCATGGTTTATCTTGTCCATTCCCCTACCAGGGATATCTACATAGGTATCCCTCATAATAGAGGTCAATTTTATTTTTTTAAATTCCTTATCAATGGATGCTATCATAATAGTATCGGAACGACCTCTCTCAGAGGTATTTCTTTTATCCACACCAAAAAGGGCAATATTTATTACCTTGTTGCTTTTGGTATTATCCTCATCAATTCCTAATTCTTCATCTGATTGTGATATCTTGGTATTTTGTATTTTATCTAAAAGACTAAAGCCATAAGCTCCACACGAAAAGCCTAGGATTGCAATTATAATAAATAATATTAATATCTTTCTGCTTTTTTTCTTTTTCCTTCTTTTTGCCATTGTTCTCCCCCTAAGTCATATATTATTTGGCAATTAATTAATATCTTAATAATAAATTACTCTAGTTATTATATCAGATAAATATAAGCATACAATAAACAAATTGTTAAGATTTCTACATACTTGTAAATAGTATATGATTTTTATGAATAATTGACAGGTAATATCATTGTAATATAATTAGAAATACTAAGAAAGATAATAGAAAAATATTGTAGACTGGAGGGTATCCTATGAAGATTTTAGTCACTGGTGGGGCAGGCTACATTGGCAGCCATACATCGGTAGAATTATTAAATAAAGGCTATGAAATAATTGTTGTAGATAATCTATCCAATAGTAAGGTGGAGGTCTTAGATCGTATTAGGGAATTAACCAATAGGGATTTTAAGTTCTATAGGATAAATCTTTTAAATAGGGGAGAATTAGACCGGGTATTTAAAGAAAATAAAATAGATGGCGTTATTCACTTTGCAGGATTAAAGGCGGTGGGGGAATCAGTTGAAAAACCTTTAGAATACTATCATAATAATATTACTGGAACCTTAGTTCTTTGTGATCTGATGAAGGAATATGGAGTAAAGAGGCTGGTATTTAGTTCTTCTGCTACAGTCTATGGCAATCCTGAAAGGGTACCTATTTCAGAAGACTTTCCCCTTAATACTACCAATCCCTACGGCAGTACTAAGCTTATGATAGAAAGGATACTAGAGGATCTATATATATCAGACAGGGAATGGGGAATTTCCCTCTTAAGATATTTTAATCCTATTGGTGCCCACCAAAGTGGTAGAATTGGAGAAGACCCTAATGGAATACCTAATAATCTTATGCCCTTTATCACCCAGGTAGCTTTAGGCAAGCTAAAGAGACTTTCTATATTTGGCAATGACTACAACACCCATGATGGTACGGGAGTAAGGGACTATATCCATGTGGTGGACCTTGCCCAAGGACATTTAAAGGCTTTGGATAAGATACTAGAAAAGCCAACTTTGGATATCTATAATCTAGGCACTGGAGAGGGTTATAGTGTATTAGATATGGTGGTAAATTTTGAAAAGGCAACTGGAAAAAAGGTGGATTATACTATAGTGGACAGAAGGCCAGGGGATATAGATATCTGTTATGCAGACCCTAGCAAAGCTGAAAGGGAGCTGGGCTGGAAGGCTAGACGGGATATTCAGGATATGTGTAGGGATGCTTGGCGCTGGCAAATAAATAATCCCAATGGATATGAATAAAACTTCAGTGCAAAAGGCATTTTTTGTTGTAAAATGAAGATTTTTAGAAGAATAAAATGAATTTAAAAAGAAGGATGTTTTTATTAAATGTCGAAATACCATCCATAGGAAGAAAATGGATTTCGGGGGCAGGGAATGAAGAACCTGTTAGTGGATTTTAGGAAGGATGTAATAGTACAAATATTAGACTCCCTAGGTGAAGCTACTATGCTTCTTGATACCAATGAGAAGTCAATAGTCTATTATAATAAAAAATTTAAAAAACTGTTTAATCTCCAGAAGGATTTACTTCTAAAGGGTGGGATAGATTATATTAAAGAATTTTTTTCCAGATCCCTTTTAAACCCTGAACCGATTTTATTTAGAAGTACTACATGGTTTTCTAATAAGGAAGAATTTTGCGATGAATTTTTGTTTAAAGATGGCAGATGCTTTGATATCACAGTAAAACCCCTAGAGATAAATGGGGTAGAGTGTTTACTATGCAGCTTTATTGAAAAAACCCAAGAGAAATTATACAAGACATATCTTAAAGAATATAATAATATGTTTGGAAAACTTATAGACAATATTCCTGATATTATTTTACTCCATAAAAACTTTAAATGTATTTATATAAACTCAACAGGTGTAAGACTTCTAGGCTATGATAATCACAAAGATATCCAGGGAATGGATATAAGATCTTTTTTAGTAGGGGACGCCATAGAGGAGTTAAGGACTGTTTTTCAAGATATGCAAAATGGAATAAACTATAGTAATCCAGTGGAGTTAGAAATTGCAGATAAGGATAAAAACCTACACTGGATTGAGCTAATATCCATTACAAAATTTTTAGATGACCAGGGAATATATCTTAGCATATTAAGGGATATTACCAAAGAAAAACAGACGAACCAAAAGGAGTTATTAGTCAAAGAAAGGGAAAGTGCCTTAGTAATAAAAAGGGATAGATATAAATTAAAATATAATTTCTTTACTACTATGTCCCATGAGGCCAAAACACCTATCAATATAGTTTTAGCTGCAGCCCATATGCTAAAAAAAGAGATAAAAGAAGATTCTACTAAGGGGAAAGAATATATTGAATTAATTAATAAAAATTGCAATAAAATAATAAGAGATATAAATAATTTTATAGATATAGAAAGAATTCAATCAGGACTTTTTACCACCAATTTTGAAGTCTGCGATATTATAAAAATTATTGAGGATATCACCCTGTCCTTTATCCCCTATGCAGATGAAAAGAATATAGAGCTAATATTTGATGCGGAGATAGAAGAAAAAACAGCAAAAATAGATATATATTTATTAGAAAGAGTCTTATTTAATCTTCTTTCTAATGCTGTAAAGTTTACAAAGGTTGATGGTAAAATATATGTTTCAGTTAAGGATTTAGGGTCAGAAATAGAGATTTCTATTAAAGACACAGGGATAGGTATATCCCAAGAAAACCTATTACTTATCTTCCAAAGATTTCGCCAAGCCCATAGACCTGATGGTTCTAATGAAAGGGGTAGTGGATTAGGCTTATATCTTGTGAAAAACATATTAAGAATTATGGGTGGAAAAATCTTTATTAGTAGCACAGAAGGTGTAGGTAGCACTTTTACTATTAGTATTCCTTCCCTGCCCATCTAAAAAAATTAAGGGCAGGGGTTTACTTTTTGTAAAAAAATTTGTTATAGTAAAGTGCAGGATAATTTTTGAAAAAATCTTAATAGGTGATTAAATGGACAAAAGTTTTTTTATGGAAAATAGAACCAGTCTTATAAATAGAATAGATGGAGATAGTATTTTGATATTATTTTCCGGCAGCCCTATACACCGATCAGCAGATGGAAATTATCCCTTTTTAGTAAATAGAAATTTTTACTACCTTACAGGATTAGAAGAGGAAGATATTATTTTAATTATTAGAAAAGGTCAGGATAAAATAGAGGAAGAACTATTTATTAATCAGGCAGATCCTCTTTTAGAAAAATGGGTAGGGAAAAAATACACAAGGGAAGAGGCAAGAAATATATCTGGTATTAGCAAGATTGGCTGGAGGGAAAGCTTTCAACAAAGGTTAATTAATATACTTAATGAATATGATTATAAAAATATCTATTTAGATTTGGGAATAATGGATTGGAATATACAGGACCATAAGGCATTAGGCTTTTCCCAGGGAATTATACAGCGATTTCCATATTTAGGCATAAAAAATGCCTATCCTATTTTAAGGGATTTAAGGACCATTAAAAGACCAGAGGAAATCGTAAAGATTAAGAAGGCTATAGAAATAACCTCTAAGGGCATAGAAAGTATATTAAGGGAAATAAAGGCCGGTCTAAAGGAATACCAATTAGAGGCAGTTTTTAATTTTACTATAAAATTTGAAGGGGCTAGGGATAATGCCTTTGACCCTATAGTGGCCAGTGGGGAAAATGCTACAATACTTCATTATGTTGAAAATCAGGAAGTAGTTAAAGAGGGGGATCTAGTCTTATTTGATATTGGGGCAGACTATGAACATTATTGCGGAGATATCAGTAGAACCTTCCCTGTAAGTAGGAAGTTTTCTCCTAGACAAAAAATCTTATACAATATTGTTTTAAAGGCACAGGAAGAAGTAATAAAGGCTATAAAACCTGGTCTCCACTTCTCAAAGTTAAATGAAATAGCCAAAAATAGTTTAGCAGAAGGCTGTATGGAAATAGGTCTTATTAAAGAGAAGGAAGAGCTATCAAATTATTATTATCATGGGGTAAGTCATTATTTAGGTTTAGATACCCATGATATAGGCAATAGGAATAGAGTATTAGAGCCGGGTATGGTTATTACAGTTGAACCAGGACTATACATTGAGGAAGAAAGTATAGGTATCCGTATAGAGGATGATATTTTAGTAACTGAAAATGGCTGTGATATCCTATCTAAGGATATACCAAAGACTATTGAAGAAATAGAAAGAATAATGGAGTACGATTGACGTCTTGACCTATAATTGTAGAGGTCGGTTTCCATGCCGACCTGGTGACCTATTAGTAAAGACATATTTAGTAAAAAATCTTCATTTTTGTAGGGAATGACGCCCTCGACATTCTGGCATTTTATTTTTAAAAGGAAGGTGATACAATGGAATTAATTATCACAAATAATTACGAAGAGATGAGCAAAAGGGCAGCAGCAATGGTTTTTAGTCAGGTGATTCTAAACAGGCACTCAGTTTTAGGTTTACCCACAGGCAGTACCCCCTTAGGTCTATATAAATATCTTATAGAAGCTCATAAAAAGGGTTATATGGACTTTAGTAATATCAAAACTTTTAATCTTGATGAATACTATAGACTAGATAGAAATGATCCCCAAAGCTACTATTATTTTATGATGGAAAATCTAATAAACCATATAAATATTGACACCAAAAATGTTGATATTCCTAATTGTATGCTAAAGGATATAGAAAAAGAATGTGAGGATTATGAGGAAAGGATAAAAGCAGCAGGGGGTATAGATTTACAGATTATTGGCATTGGTAATAATGGCCATATAGGGTTTAATGAACCGGGGCCAGTATTTTCAAAAAAGACTCATTTAGTAAACTTAAGCCAGAGTACAATAGAGGCCAATGCAAGGTTTTTTAAGTCTATAGAAGATGTACCTACCAAAGCTGTTACAATGGGCATTCAAACCATTATGCAGTCTAAAAGATTATTACTAATTGCATCCGGCTTAGGAAAGGCAGATGCAATATACAAGACCATAAAGGGTGAAATAGACCCAATGGTTCCAGCTTCCATTATCCAACTCCATAGAAATGCTACTGTAATAATAGATAAGGATGCAGCGTCTAAACTATAATAGCCATGGAGAAAAGAAGGGAGATTAGAGAAAATATTGCAATTATTCCAAGATTGGATTTTGTTATTTTTCTTCTAATCTCCTTATATATTCCACAGCTTTTTCTGGTAATTGTTCCATAAGTTTTTCTCTAAAGTATACTCCCTTTTCTTCTTTTAATCGGGCATCTGTATCGGTTTTTAATTGACCGGCAGAGACCTTTTTATTTTTATAATACAGGTCAAAGTCCACTAATCTATTACCTTCATCATCATATTCTAGGCCCTTTAATATTGCTTTTATTTCTATTGGTGAATAAAGGGTAAGGAGCCGTACCTGGTAGGCTAATACAGAAAATAATGATAGGGCATGGTCACGGGTCCAGTTTTCCCCGATTATCATTCCTAAGTCCAATTGGGATAGTATATAAATCAATCGCTTATAGTGGGTCTGATAATCCCCATGGGCATCGTATATATTTATTTTTAATTCGCACCATTGGTTATCATCTAATTCTTTAGTAATATACAATAATCCGTCTTTTCGCAATTGATCATATAATACTGTCACATTTTCTCGGATTAATAAGGGTCTTATGGTAGTGGCTGTTAATTTTATGGGCTTATGAAGGGATTCATTGGTTATGGACAGAATAGTATTCTCCCTATTACCAGTAAATACCGCATCAACAAAATCCATTTCCTCTGCATCATAATTTTCTGTAATGGCTGAAATTATGTTTTTCCCTTTTTTTGGACTTCGCATAATAATAGAACCAGGTCCTAATTGGGTAGAATCTATTAAATGGGCAAGACCTTGGTTGAAAATTTCTGAGTGGGCCACTGAAGTCCCATGGGGGAAAAATATGGTAGAGGAGATATCCTCTATTGAGAGTGGTCCCTCCTTTGGTTTTGCAAGTAGAATAGTAGAACAATGTTCAGTTCCCTTATTTATAGCCTCCTCAAAGGAAAGGGGTATACCATCTAGGGTGCGGGTATAAAAGTCCTTCATTCTTTCCACATCTTTAGTTTTTACAAATAGAAATCTTGAACCATAGCGGATAAAAAGCATTTTCCTTCCTCCTTTCTAAAAATTTCTGGAGTGCATCTTACGATCTTGATTTATTCCATAAGGATAGTCTATAGATACTACCCTATCAGAATTCAATAAAATAACATGCATTTTATTTAGGCCATTTAAAAATATTTGGCCATTAAACTGGGGGATTTCTTTAAAATTATGGCCGAAAAGATTATATTTTCCCTCTCCTCTTAAATTCCAAGGATGGTGGGCCAGATTTACCTTAGTATTACCTAATGTGATGGTAGATCCCTCTTCTATAATCTTTATCTTCTTACTATAGCTTTTTATTATTTCTAAATCATCATGGTTACCTATTACAAGAAATATATCTTCTAAAGGTAAAGCTTCTAGATGTTTTATAAAAGAAAATACTCTTGTATCATAAGCATCTTTTAGCTGGGGATTAAACTCCATCTTAATATTATCCACTAAATCACCAGTATGGATAAGATAATCAGGTTTTAGTTCTTCTAAAACCCTGTATATAAAAGAATGATAGCTAACAGGTGTATCACTAATATGTAGTGCTATAGGTTCATTAATATCTTTTAGATCCCAGGGGATATTGGGAATATTAAAAAAGGAATTGTATATTTTTCTAAGATGGTCCAGGACATTCATTTTATTGCACCTCTTCCACAAACAAAATTATCCTACCTTTCCTGATGAATAAGGTCCTGCTTTAATTTCCATAATTCTTCTGATAAATCTACATGATAAATATGAGGATTTAGCAATCTATGATATTCTGGCCAAAATCTTTTTTTCTCCTTTTTAACTTTTTGCTGTATTTCTAATATATTAGGAGATTCATAAACTCTTTTTCCATCAATAAATATTGGTACTAATAGTTCTTTATAATAAAAGTTTGTCAGCACCCGTTTTTTCCAGGTATAGATAGGATCAAAAATTACTAATGGTTTATCTGGGTCTATCTCTTCATGATCCAGGGTGATAAGGTCAGCCAGTGCCATATCATTATCCTTATCATAAAAGCGAAGAACCTTTTTATAGCCTGGATTTGTTATCTTAATTGCATCATTGGATATTTTTATTTTAGGCTTTATTTGATTGTTTTCTTGAATTTGGGAAATTTTATATACTGCTCCTAAGGCTGGACAATCATAGGAGGTGATCAATTTTGTACCCACTCCCCAAAGGGTAATATTAGCACCCTGGAGTTTTAAATCTCGTATAAGATATTCATCTAAATCTGAAGAAGCGGATATTATAGCATCTTCAAAGCCAGCCTCATCTAACATTTTTCTAGATTGTTTGCTTAGATAGGCCAGGTCCCCGGAGTCTAAACGAATTCCATAGATTCCATTAAGTTTGTTTTGTTCTCTAAGCTCAGTAAAGACCTTTATGGCATTAGGGACACCAGATTCCAAGGTATTATAGGTGTCCACCAATAAGATTAAATTATTGGGACTGTGTTTGCCATAGGTTCTAAAGGCTTCTAATTCTGAGTCAAAGCTCTGGATAAGACTATGGGCCATGGTACCCTTAGAGGGCAATCCAAAAAGAGCTTCTGTTTCCACATTACTGGTACCGATACAGCCACCAATTATTGCTGCCCTTGCCCCGTATAGTCCTGCTTCTGAACCATGGGCCCTTCTAAGGCCAAAGTCTAATACACCATCCCCATTTGCAGCCTTAACAATTCTACAGGCTTTGGTGGCTATTAGGGATTGATGATTTATAATTGTCAACATGGTGGTTTCTATTAGCTGAGCCTCTAATAAGGGAGCCTTAACTCTTATAATAGGCTCATTGGGGAAGGCAAGGGTACCTTCCGGCATTCCATATATTTCCCCAGAAAAGGAGAAGTTCCTTAGGTATTCTAAAAAGTCTGGTTGAAATTCTGGATGGTGCTTTTTTAGCATTGCAATATCTTCATCATCAAAATGCAGTTTTTCTATGTACTCAATTATTTGCTCTAAACCAGCCACAATAGTATAGCCATTGTCACAGGGGTTTTTTCTAATAAAGAGATCAAAGACAGCTATTTGGTCTGCTTTATTCTCTAAAAAATAGACATTACCCATGGACAGCTGATAAAAGTCAGTGGCCAGCTGGAGCTTTCTTTTAAAAGACATTTTTCTTCCTCCAAATTTTTACTTTAAATAAATTTTACACCTAATAAATATTTTTATCAAGCCATTCAGTAAAGGTAGGAATGTATTATAATATCCTCCCATTCTAATCGACCCTTTCTAGCTATATAAATTCCCTAGTGAATTAAGTGTTGACTTGATATGCTGTGGGTATCTGATTCAATATATTAATCCCCATGTCTTTAGCCAATTACAATGGCGCCAATCTAGGTTTAGTCTATGGGTTTGCCATTGTTTTCAATAGCTATCCTATGCTTTTCCCAGGCGAAAAATTTTTTCCACCAAGACCTATCCCTTTTCTTTCTACTAATATACCCATTGTAGGGTAAAGTTCTCCAGGTGAATTGTGAATAAAATATTAAAACCTTAAAATATGGGGTATAATTAGTTAAAGAGGAGGGTGAAAAATGAATTATAAGGAAAAATATAATATGTGGTTAAAGGATGATTACATAGATCAGGATACAAAAGATGAATTATTGGCTATTAAGGATGATAGGAAAGAAATAGAGGAGAGATTTTATAAGGATTTAGAGTTTGGTACAGGTGGTATGAGGGGAATAATAGGGGCTGGCTCTAATAGAATGAATATTTATACCATTGGGGCTACTACTCAAGGCCTTGCCAACTATATTAGTAAAGGCGGCCCAGAAAACAAGGCAAAGGGAGTGGTTATTGCCTATGATTCAAGAAAATTTTCTTATGAATTTGCTAGGGAGGCGGCTTTAGTTTTAAATGGGAATGGTATTAAGACCCATTTATTTAATGAAATAACAACCACCCCAGAGCTTTCCTATGCTGTCAGATATTTAGGTTGTGCAGGGGGTATTGTAGTCACTGCCAGTCATAATCCTCCTGAATATAATGGCTTTAAAGTATATTCTCCAAAGGGGGTCCAATTGAGCCTGGAGGATTCAGAGCGGCTTATTGAGGAGGTAAGTAAGGTGGAAGACTTCTCTTCCATTAGGAAAAAGGCCTCTGATGAGGCAATCAAGGAAGGATTATTTACCATTGTTTCCAAGGAAGTGGAAGATGGTTTTATAGATAGGGTGAAGACCCAAAGCATTTATGGAGATATTATAAAAAAGGTATCTGCTGACTTTAAAATTGTTTACACCCCATTGCATGGAACGGGGCTTAGACCAGTTAAAAGAATTTTAAATGAGATAGGTTTTAAAGATATCCTTGTGGTACCAGAGCAGGCAGAGCCAGATGGGAACTTCCCTACGGTAAAATATCCTAATCCAGAGGATAAGACCGCCTTTAGTCTTGCCCTAGAGCTTGCCAATAGGGAAAAGGCAGATATAGCAATAGCTACAGACCCGGATTGTGATAGATTGGGAGTGGCCTTTAAAAATAGAGCAGGGGAATATATCTTATTAAATGGAAATCAAATTGGGGTGCTTTTAACAGAATATGTTCTCTCTTCCCGAAAGGCAAAGGGAACACTACCTGAGAATGCAGCAATGATAACCACCATAGTCACCAGTGATTTAGGGGTAGAAATAGCAAAATCTTATGGTGTGGAGGTTTTTAAAACCCTAACAGGATTTAAGTTTATCGGGGAAGTAATGGAACAATTTGTAGATAATAATAGTCATAAGTTTATCTTAGGTTATGAAGAAAGTCATGGATATCTTATTGGGGACCATGCTAGGGATAAAGATGGAGTGGGGGCTTCTATGGTTATGGCAGAATTGGCGGCCTATTATTATAGCTTAGGAAAGACTTTAGATGAAGTTTTGGAGGATATTTATAAAAAATATGGTTACTATGTGGAGAAATTAGAATCCATCACCTTGGAAGGTAAGGAGGGTATGGAAAAGATAGAAAGGATAATGAATTACTTTAGGGAAAGCTCTCCAGATAAATGGCAGGGGAAAAATATTGTATATTTTGAGGACTATTTGGAACAAAAACAATATAACAAAGCTAGAAATGTAATTAAATCTTTAAAACTTCCAAAATCCAATGTACTAAAGTTTATCTTTGAGGACAATTCTTGGTTTAGTATTCGACCCTCCGGCACAGAGCCTAAGATTAAATTTTATTTTTCTATAATTGGGGACTCTATGGAGGATGGAAATGCTAAGGCTGATGCATTGATAGAAGAAGTATTAAAGGTAGTGAACTCTATATCTAAGTAGTTCACTTATCTTTCACATTAGGGGTCGGTTATGATGCCGACCCAACTGTCATGATAGCCCATAAAATTGTAGGGGTAGGTTTTGATGCCGACCTGGTGATTTGTTAGTAATGTTTTTAGGTAAGATATCTTCAATGGTCTCTCTGGAAATGTCCCCTTCATCGTTCTACTATAATGTTTGGTTTCCACATCAACCGATTTTTTTTATTTTTTGAAGTATTTTATAAAATACTTTCGTCTATATCTATGACAAACCAAAAAGGAGGAAAGTCCATGGAGGAAGCAAAAAAAGTAAAGGTGGGAATTATCACCTTGGCCCTATCATTAATCATAATAGGAACCCTTTGGACCTTGGAAAATCTTTTTCTTATGGCCTGGATTGAAAAGGCTATTAAATTTTGGCCAGTGATACTTATTATATTTGGTTTAGAATTAATTATCACTAAGAAAATTTATGACAATCAAGATGGAGTAATTGTTACATTAGATGCAGGTGTTATAATATTATTAATACTTATAGTCTTTGTAATGGGAGGAATATCTTTTTTAAGAGAATTTTTACCCTATTTAGGAATCTATTTATAATTGTTAATATTGGATAGTTTGGCAAGGTGGTGTGTCCATGGACTTAGAGGAAAGAATCCACTCCATTCAAAGGGGAGATATTAGCCAATTTGAATGGATAGTGGAGGAATATAAAAATAAAATATTTAGTTTGGCCTATGGATATACAAAAGATTCCTATTTGGCCCAGGATTTAACCCAGGACATATTTGTAAGATTATATAAAAACATAAATTCCTTTCAGGGCCAGTCCTCATTTTCCACTTGGTTATACAGGGTAGCAAAAAACCAATGTATAGATTGGACTAGAAGAAATAAAAAGAGAATGGAAAATACTTTTCTAGAGGAAGGCCAATGGGATTTTAAAGACCTGGATATAGGGCCAGAGGAAAGGGCCATAAGGAAGGAAAAAAATCAATTGCTCTATGAGGCATTGGAATCATTACCGGAAAAGTATAGAACACCATTAATGCTTTTTCACTTTCAAAATTTAAGTTATGGAGAAATAGCAGAAGTGCTGGATTTACCAAGTAAAACCGTTGCTACCCACCTATATAGGGGGAAAAAATTACTAAGGGAAAAATTAATTTCCAAGGGAAGAGGTGATATGCTATGGACTGCTCTTTTATAAAACTTTATTTAGAATTATTGGATAGGGGACAATTAAATAAGGAATTAGAAGAGGGAATAAAATCTCATATAGATTATTGTAAAGAATGTAGTCAAGAATTAGAGGAAATTAGGGAAATCAATAATCTTTTCAATGAAATTCAATTACCTAGTCTGCCTATGGATTTTACAAGTAGAGTTATGGGAAGGATTAGGGAAGATAGCACATCACCGGAGAAAAATATTTGGCAGGAATTTAGCAAGTGGGGAGTTAGTTTTGTGGCAGCAGGATTAATTATGTTTTTGCTAAATTTTGTATCATTTGATTTTAATATTGTTACCCTCACCATTACTGAAAAGAATCCAGATATAATAAACAAGGTTTTTGAGTATGCACCTAGTAATATTTTAAATAGAGGTTTTGAACAAATAGAAGAAATAATAGAAAATATTGGAGACAGGAGGTAAATATAGTGAAATGTGCACAGCATAATGAAAAAGAGGCTACAGCAATCTGTGTATCCTGTGGGACACCTATTTGTAATGATTGTGGTACTTTGATTCAAGGAAAACATTATTGTGACGAATGTTCTGGAACAATGAAGGAAAATGATCCTTTGAGAAGAAGGAAGGTAATAAACGGATTTTTATGGTTTGTATTTTCCCTAGTCCCTGGAGCAGGTCATATGTATATGGGATTAATGCAAAAGGGAGTTTTGTTATTAGGGATATTTTTAGGATTGGCCGCACTAGTTAGTATATTGGGTATATTTGATTTTGCATTGGCCTTAGGAAGTGTATTGGTATATGTTTATGCTTTCTTTGATAGTCTTGGTATGAAAAGGGCTATTGAAAGGGGAGAAATCGTAGAAGATAGGGGATTGGAAGGACTAAACCTCGGGAAAATAAATCTATATTATGTAGGTATTGGTATTGTTGTATTAGGGGTCTTTTCATTGATAGAAACTTTTATTCAAACTTTTGGGTATTTACCTATAGTTATGAATATATATTATGGCTTTAGAAGAAGTGTTTTACCAATATTTTTAATTGTATTGGGGATATGGTTGATTAGACGTTCAAAGAAAGAGAAGGAAGGATTTAATGAGGATAGGGAATAAGGGATAGGGTTGTAGGAACGGCGCNNGGAACGGCGCTCTCGCCATTCTGGAATTTTATAATTTGGATAATGCCACCCCATCTTTGGTGGATTGAATGGCTAATAACAAGCTTTCAGCTATGATATTGGCCATTTTATATATTAGGTGGAGTCTAACCTGATGAATACTAAGTTCTTCAATATAATTATATGTATCTACAATGGCAACTAGGGAAAAGTCCCCTACTACTGGAAGAACTTTTCCCACCCCTTTTCCCGGGGATATAGGACCCTTTCTCAACTGGATTTTCCCAATGGACTTATATTTACCTAAGGAAGCATCAATTGCTAAAAAGGGTAGGTCTGGATACTTAGCTTCTAAATATTCTAATCTTTCTACAAGGTTAATGGCATGGATAGGGTGTTCCAATGTTCCATATACTGGATAGGGAAAATTTTTCTTAGTTAATTTATGACCTACCAAAGGTCCTACACAATCTCCAATACATTTATCAGTGCCGATACAAAGGGTAAGAAAAGGGAAGTCTAAGGTTTTGATTATTTCATTACTTAGTTTTTCTATTCCTTGAGGATCATTATAATTTATCTCCACAAAAATCCCACCTCCTTTTATAATATATAAAGGGAGGTATTTTAAAATTACTAAAATATATTATTTTATAAAATGAAATAAGTATTAAAACATTATATAATTGATATAGATATTTGAAAGGCCAATTTAGATAAATTTTATTGGAGGGGGTATTTAGTGATGCTATTTGAAAAGGGTGGTATTAAAGGGGTATTTCATAAAAAGATTGGGGGGGAATATCCTAAATTATTTACCAGAGAAAAGGCAAGAACAGTAAGAAATTTTCATAAGACCATGGACAATTATAAGGAAACCCCCCTAGTAAGTCTAGATAATTTGGCAGAGGAATTAGGTTTAGGAAAGATATTTATTAAGGATGAATCCCATAGATTTGGGTTAAATGCCTTTAAGGCCCTTGGTGGGGTCTATGCAATTGCTAAACTTATATGTGAAAAATTAGGAGTAGATATTAAAGAGGTGGACTTTGATTATTTAAAATCTTCCCAGGTTAGGAAAAAAATTGGGGAGGTCACCTTTGCCACCGCCACTGATGGGAATCATGGTAAGGGGGTAGCTTGGGCGGCTAATCAGCTAGGTCAAAGGGCAGTGGTGTATCTGCCTAAGGGAGCAGCAAAGAGTAGGGTAGATGCCATTATTAAAGAAGGGGCCCAGGCCCATGTTACCAATTTAAATTATGATGATGCGGTGAGATTGGCCTTTAGTGAGGCAAAGGCTAATGGCTGGTATGTGGTACAAGATACTTCCATGGAGGATTATGAAGTAATACCTGGATGGATAATGGAAGGTTATATGACCATGGCTGATGAGGCTTTAGAACAAATGGAAGCCCTAGGGTTTGATAATCCTAGCCACATATTTTTGCAGGCAGGGGTGGGAGGTATGGCAGGTGCTGTGCTGGGCTATCTTGCAAATAGATTTAAGGAAGACTTGGGCAAGACCATAATCATGGAAGCTGATACTTCCGCCTGTATTTATAAATCTGCTTTGGCGGGGGATGGAAAGATTTACAAAGTTTCAGGGGATTTGGATACCATTATGGCAGGATTGGCCTGTGGTGAGCCTAGTCCTATTGGCTGGGAGGTGCTAAAGGATTTTGCCACTGGTTTTATGGCAATCCCTGATTATATAGCAGCCCGGGGAATGAGAATTTTAGCTAATCCAATAGGAGAGGATTCCAAAATAATAGCTGGAGAATCAGGGGCTGTTGGCCTGGGACTTTTATCTATTATAATGGAATCTGAGGAATTAAAAACCTTAAAGGATTATTTAGAATTAGATAAGGATTCAACTATTCTTCTTTTTAATACTGAAGGGGATACCGACCCTGTAAATTATAGAAATATATTATGGGATGGTAAATATCCTGTTCCATAAGGTAGACTTTTAGGGGAGGGGGTTGGAGAAAAACCCTCTCCATATTTTTTTAATGTCTCTATTATGCCTTCATAGTCTTCAAAGAATACCACCACAATATCATTGGCTTTGGCTAGTCTTATGGCCTTTTCTAAGGCAAGGGATTCACAGAGTTCAATTTCTATACTATCCTTACTCATGCCCCCTATTATACAACCGTTTTTTAAGAATTTTGAGGTGACCCCTTTTTTTAGAGTTCTTTTTTCCTTGTCCTCTTTTATAATTACATGATGGAAGCTTTCCCCACATAATTGACCTATTTTTACAGTACTGGTTTCACTTCTATCACCGGGGACACCAATTACCCCAATTAATCTATTATGGGGAATTTTTTTTATGGTAGATATAACTTCCCTATAGCCTTGGATATTATGGCCATAGTCTATTACCACCTTAAAGTCCTTAATATTATAGATATTAAACCTTCCGGGATTATCTATAGGGTCTGCCTTAAATTGTTTTAGTCCCCTAGCAATAATCTCTGGCTTAATACCTAATCCATAGGCTCCAGCAATAGCAGCTAGACTATTTTTTATATTACATTCACATAGGCCGTTTAAGGTGGCAGGGATTTCCTTAATGGACATTAGCTTAATTTCTTCTCTGCCGTTAAATATATATATATAATTATTTTTTATATATACTGC
>MTKW01017467.1_pt1 | contig 17271 bp, 13 predicted proteins | sample 1042761 | NCBI WGS metagenome assembly MTKW01 (sample SAMN06205366, study PRJNA360243) | anaerobic digester metagenome | biome: Wastewater treatment plant; feature: Anaerobic digester sludge; material: sludge; isolation source: anaerobic digester fed with sludge from wastewater treatment plant ... | reverse complement strand
GGCCATCCTAAAACAATCATATCTGCCATAATTTCTTTCGAAATGCGCGATATACCACTAGCTACATTATGATCTATAGTACTGATAATATTTACCTCTGTTTCGGAAGCAGATGCTTGTTTTACAAATTCTTCAAGTTTGTTTCTTGCTTTTAAAATATTGATTTCCGCATCCTCATTATTGGAAACCACAGACAGGATTGAAATAGGTTTTTGGGACTTTTTGTCTTTGATAAAAATCGCAAATTCCAATAACTTTTCAATATTTGAAATATTTGCAATCGGCAAAAGTATATTTTCTCCATCAGCGCCACTCGGTTTTATGAAACCAACTGTATCATCGTCCGACTCAATAACAATTTGTTTAGCCGCTTTTTCTGTGGCAAACGATGCAACTATACAACTTATTAGAATAATTATAACAGTTCCATTCAGGATATTGTCATCCAAAATTCCGGCTTTATAACCCACCAAAATTACTGCGAGTGTAGCAGCGGCATGCGCACTACTAAGACCAAAAATTAGTTGTCGTTGCGCTTTTGAATACTTAAAAATAAGTTGTGCAAACAGTGCAGCAAGCCATTTCCCAACTAACGCCACAACCACAAGAGTTCCCGCAATGACAAGAGCCATTGGACCACTCAAAATTACTCTTACATCAACCAACATTCCGACACTTATTAAGAAAAATGGTATGAATAAAGAATTACCAATGAATTCAATTCGATTCATTAAAGCAGAAGAGTGTGGAATGAGTTTGTTTAAAGCTAATCCAGCGACGAATGCACCAATAATAGGCTCTACACCTGCAATTTCGGCTAAGAATGCTGCAAAGAATACTACAGCAAGAACGAAAATATAATGCGAGTGTTTCTCACTTTCCAGTTTTTGGAAAAACCATTTGGCTATTCTTGGAATGAGAATAAACATAATTGCAGAGAAAACAGCTAATGAAATACCTAGCCGTATCCAGAATTCCTGGTTTAAATTACCTTGGCTATTACCTATAATTACAGCAAGAATAATAAGCACCGCCGTATCAGTTAAAATTGTGCCACCTACAGTAATGGCTACTGCCTGATTTTTTGAAACACCTAATTTACTGACAATTGGATAGGCAACAAGTGTATGTGTGGCAAACATACTGGCTGTAAGAAAGCTAGCATTGAAATCATATCCAAGTAAATAAAAGCAAACAGGATACCCTATTCCTAACGGGATTATGAATGTAAAAAAACCAAACAAAAGACTCTTATTTCGATTCGATTTAAATTCGTTCAAGTCTAATTCAAGTCCTGCAATAAACATAATATAAAGAAGTCCGATTGTTGAAAAGAGATCTACAGCTGAGTTTTTCTCGAGAATATTAAACCCATAAGGACCAATGATCACTCCTGCAATGATTAACCCAATAATTCCAGGAATATTTAATCTCTTTAGAAGAATTGGAGATAATAAAATGATAAATAAAACTAATGAAAATATCAGCACTGGATTACTCAGAGGTAATTCAAATTCGTGAATTAATTGGCTAAAAAAATCGTTCATGTATTGTTTATTTATAATTGTTTACCTGATATTTTTATCCGGTTAAAAAATTATATCTTTCAAAAGTAGTACATAATTCTGAAAAAACGTTACACTGATTTTTTCTGACAGCAGACATGACCCCTTCGATCCTTGCGTATATTTCGGCGCCTTTGAAAGACAGAAGCAATTTGATATTTTTTGTTTTAATCTGAATATAACTTTGTTAAATATTTCAATTTCAATGTGCCTTATTAAGCTTCCCATTTCTTTAATTAAAAAGTTCATTAATAAGTTTGACTGTCTGATCAACAAGAATTTATCCTCCCGGCACACTTTATTATCAGACCTATTTGCTTGTAGGTTCTGCCCCATAAGACTTTTATAATGTTGAAAAATAAGGGCAGATGCGAGAGTTTAATAAATTACATTTCCTGAATCAAATAATACATGGATTGAAACTCCTGGCCAATCTCAAACCTGAACACTCCATCCTTGTATTCTGATGGCATATAGCCTGTTATCATCCCCTGAGGGTTGATGGATATAACTCGAAGATTTTTCTTATCAGTTTTAATCTCAATGGTTGCCTCTATTACTTCTACTTGAATTGGACCACTACCTACATCCAACACCTGTGATCGATCCTCATTATATTTAAAGCCTGTGTTTTCTGCTCTTCCTACTGCAGTTAAAAGCATATTCGATGAATTATTTATAGGCTCATCAGTCAGTGTACTTATAGCCACAGTGGCAAAATCAGTCTTCACATTGAACATAGCATCTGTTAGATCCAATCCCCCTTCTTTACCTACAAAACCGTAAACTGCTTTAGTGTTGGGTGAGTCTATCCAACCTATTTCTTTCTTTAAGTTCCTGTAAAGTTCTTTAGTGTCTGAAAGTACCTCACCTCTCTCTACATCAATTAAAGCTTCGTCATGGCTGATCACGATATCTCCATTGGTAGGCATTCCTGGCAGAACAGTCTTTACCTGATGTTTCTCTGCTGTCAGTGTCATTGCTTTACCAACCCCTTCACGTAAATCATTTATTTTAACGTTTACAGTTTTTTCAGCAGGTCTTACATCACCTCTTCGCAAAATAAGTGCTGCATGATAAAACAGACCAAATTTAGCGGGATCATTAAAGGTATCAAATAAACCACCCCTATAATAAACACCGTTCAGAGCATCCGCTGTAACAGGCTTAGCAATCATATCTACCTCTTCATCCAATGTATATCTATAGGTATGTATGGCGTAACCACCCCAACCTTGCATAGAACCAACAGCTGATAATAAAAGAGAACTTTCTGCCCTCCATTCGTTAGGCCAGGGATTGTCCCATTCAGATACAAAAAAAGGCTTATTTGGAACACTGTAAAATGCTAACGGAGGAATCATATTATTTGTGCTACCAGTCATTGGAGCATTCATAAACTTCTTGCTCCCATCCCTCCATAATCCAAAATTATAATAATACGCGTGGGAGTCTGTAAAATCTCCTGCAATCTGAGCTGTTAGATGAGCAGCATTTCTAGTCCAATTGGTTCCGGCGATCGGTATTTTTACTCCGATTTCACGCATATGCTCAATCATTTCATTATAATAATCAGTGGTAACATCAATATAAAATCGTTGAATATTTATATCTTTTTTATCAAATTCCACTTTACTATTATCTACTTTTACCTTGTTCTTTTTAGCCCAGCCTCTGTACAAATCCTCTAACTCAGTGCGATAAGGTTCAACGGAAGGATTCTGTGACCATAAGTCACATTCATTAGTTATTTCAACAAGTACTATTGCAGGATCATCTTTATAAGCTAGTTTTGTATATGGGTTTATATGAGTCCATAAATCATGATTGAATTCTTTCTGTAATTCTATTAATTTATTGTTATAGGTACTGTATGGTTTTGCAGCATCACCCAGCTTTTCCACAGATTCAACACCATCGCCTGACTTAAACCTCCGATAGGTCAACAAATCCATATAAACATAAATCCCTTCTTTCTTCAGGCAATAAATAAGATAATCAAGTCTGTCCATACTTTCAGGATCAAAACTCCTAGTGTCAGATCTATTCTCTCCTCTCGAAAACTGGAAGATATTAGGTGTGGACCACTCTCCATCCATCTGATGAAACCTTACTAAGTTAACACCTGTCTTTGCCAATCGCTTTGCAACTTTTTCGCTATGCTCATGTGGTGGAAAGATTTGAGCGCTATTAAAATTAGTACCCCAGAACCTGGCTTCTGTACCATTTTCAAAAACAAATTTATCTCCAACGGCTTTTAGAAAACCATGTTTTCCTGCTGGTTTTTCGTTTTTATAAATAAATGATAAATCAATAGGCATATCGTCCCAAGGGAGAGTGTAAGGGATGGTCTTAATAGGTTTATTTTCTTGTTCGTAAGTTAATATATTAGCTATAGAAACAAATTGTACAAATAATAAAATTAACACAAAAAACAAAACTCTTAGTTTGTTGTTACTTATTGTATATTTTTGCGACTCTAAAATTAATTCTTTGCTCATAATTATAGTATATTAAATGTTTTATTTAAATGTTTTGTTTATCATTTCCACTGTTTTTTCAACCAGTAGCTGTCCTCCCTCAGAACCAACAGAATTACTTTGAACTATTGCAGAATAACCTCCTCCGAATTCAGCTCTTTGTGTAGGCACATAGGTACCTCTTCCGTTTGCGAGCTGCACAACAAAAGTTAGAGTAGCCTTACTTTGGGTCTTGATTCTCAACCCAAAATCAAGAAAAAGCTCGAACGGATTGCTTGCAATAACAACATCACCTAACCGAATAACATTTACTCTCACCGGATAATATGGATTTTTATCCTGATTTTTATATCTGTCAATAATTCCTCTGTGCCACGATGCCCTGTCCGGTTGTTCTTTAGCCAATCTTTCAGATTGGTCTGCCTCTTCTTTGGTCACTTTGCGCACAGGTAAGGGCAACTCTTCGTATAAATGACTGAAGACAATTTCATTTTTTATATCGTCCTGCACATAAGGGAACACTTCATCTACAGCGTTTGCAATGCGAACCCCGATTTCCTGCCTCCGTGTTATTCCTTTTCGTTTAAGCATCTCCTGTTCAGCATCATGTCTCCACATCAGATGAGGAGAAATATCACCGGCTGCTGCAACCTGGGGTAGTATAAAAATATCTTCACCATATCGTTTACGTAGTTCAATTCTTGTTTCGTGCCAAAAATCGGCAGACACCTGTGTTAAATGTTCTGTCTCTTGTGAGGGGCATGCAATATTCAAAACCATACCTGTTAGTTTTTTCTGATTATCCCAAAAAAACATCATTTCCAAACCATGATCTTCATAGCCTTCGATGTGCGAAAAATCTGCGCGATCTGTTTTCCCATACATCACTGCAGTCCCCTCTCCAAAACCACTTGGAACAGGATCAAAATATACTGCCCGGCGGTTATATCCCACCACTGCCTGACCCAGTCCCCAACTCATTCCGGCAGGTTTGCGGCTATTCCAGGCTTCAACCACAGCACTAACAATCTGTTCTGCAGCAAATTTTACATATTCCTCAGGTTGTATCGCATCTTCAGGAATTTCATAACTGCCTGAAGTCATAACAGGCCCGGTATGGGTATGAGTAGCATTTAAAACCAACTTGTTTGAATCGAATTCGGGCAACTCTTTTTGTAATGATTGTGTCACTTGCTCATAAAGGCCGCCTCTGATTACCACAAGATCGCAGGACACCATAATTGCTGTCTCTACACTTTTGCTGCCGTCCGTGGTTTCGACAGCCAATGCCGTACAGGTTACCGGATCTTTAACTTCCCTACTGATTCGGGTATGAAACTGACCGGATAAAGCGACAGGCTTATCCGGAGTTATACTTTTTGTGGACCAGCCCACATAAAGCTGTTGCGGCGTCTGTGCAGTTGCAAAAATATGAAAGGCACAAAACAGAATTAGACAAATTCCTGATATTAAAATCCTCAAAATCCTCTTGTTTTTGAACATCTTGCTATTATTTTTAGTGATTACTTATCTGGTACCACCAGTTTGTTTATGAACAATCTGAATTTATTAAGTTATTTCAAATTTAACCTGATTAATTTATAAACACAAATATTGCTTTATTTTTACGAATTGTTTTTAGGTATCCCCTGTCCACCTATACGTTTTCTACTTCTTTGAAGTCCCTTGGTGTTTTTCTTTAAAAAGGGCGGTCAATATCCCTACCCTTTCTGTTACATTGCCCATGGTTATCCCGATGGCAAAGGGAAACTCTTGTAAATTCAGTGCAATTTGGCATTTTATCGCTAAAACTTTCTTCTCGGCATCAAAACCTTTTTCTTCTGCAGTATTCATTTTTTTCTGGAAGTATTTTCATAAATTTGATGTATATAATAACATGAAGCCTAATTAAGTACATAATCAACAAATGAACATATGTTATAATGATTTGATTATGAGCAGAACTGGTATATCTCTTGCTATATTTTTAAGTGCCTTTTCATTTTTCAGATGTCAAAAAGAAGAAGAAATTGTGACTCCCATATTGCTTGAAGCATAAATTCAGCATGTTACTGAATTTGGAGGCAGCAACGGAAGCATTGATGTTACCATTTCCGGAGGTTTGGAGCCCTATGCACTTCTCTGGTCAACCGGAGATACTACCAAGAGCCTGAGCGGAATACCAGCGGGAACTTATATCCTTTCGGTAACAGATGAAGCTGAACAATCGGTTGCTGATACTTTTGTGGTAAATCAACCGGGGCAGGAGGTAGTAAAGGATGTGGACGGGAACATTTACAACAGTGTTAAAATTGGCAATCAAACCTGGATGCAGGAAAACCTGCATGTAACTCATGCTCCCGACGGTTCAGAAATTACCGGGTATGCGTATATCAACAATCCCGAATCCATTAAAAAGTATGGACTGCTTTATACCTGGGATGTATCCATGAATGGGTCTAAAAATGAGGGGGCACAGGGTATTTGTCCCGTAGGGTGGCATATCCCTTCAGATGATGAATGGAAGCAGCTGGAAATGGCGTTAGGCATGACTTCCGCCGAAGCCGATATGGCTAATACCTGGCGTGGCTCCCCGGCGGGTACCATGTTGATAGCCGGCGGCAGCTCGGGCTACAATGCCCAATTGGGAGGGAGGCGCTCTTCAGGCGGAGCTTTCAGTCTGAAGGGAAGAATGGAATACGTATGGACCTCCACCGAATCTGGAAATTCCCTGGCTTGGCGACGCTGCCTCGATATCTATTCAAGTGAGGTTGGAAGATGGGATACTTTCCCTAAAAGTTATGGCTTTTCAATACGTTGTGTGAAAGACGATTAAAAATAAAATATTAAAAATGAATTGGAAAATAACATACATTTTATTCTTTACATCTCTCATCCTGTTTGCCGGAAGTTGCAGCAAGGAGGAAGAAGAGATAACTGATGATTTGAAATATTCGCTACTTTTTTACCAGCCGGGCTGAAACGCAATCTCCCAACAGGGAAGATTACCGGCTGGGCACATCGGTTTACAATTCGCTGTACATTTCGAAACACCTGATGCAGCCGTGGTTGAAAGACAACTGGACTGCCATTTTGCAACTGCGCAATGAAATTCGAACACCAGACAAAGTGAAAGGGGAAGTAAAGAAATCATCGGGAAGCACTTTGTTTTTTATTGCACCGCAGCTCAACTTTGTGCTTAAAGAGGAGTGGTACCTTTCCGGCATGATGGATATTCCGGTGTATCAAAACTTTAAAGGCACACAATTGGGCGCTGGTGTAGGGCTCACTTTTATCATTTCCAAAACTTTCCGTCTCTAAAAAGCTGTGTTTTTACCTTACTCAGCCGTTTTCTTAGCAAAACTCTCCATACCTTCAATATAGGAGTCTTTTACATTCAGCTTATATTCGACAATACAGGTTCTGTATAAAGTCTGAAAGCTCTGAGATTGTCAGTATAAAACTACCCGCCGGGACAATAAATTCAAAATATTTGACCAACTTTACATTTTACAACTTTTATAATAAATCAAATGAAGCAGATAAATCTTTTAACCGGTATTGTGGTTTCAATTTTTCTGATGATGGCTTGTTCCCGGCAGCCGGAGCTGACTGTAACAGAGCTAACCTGCAATTTCAAAAGTGAACCTGTTGGTGTGGATACTCCTGCGCCGCTACTCGGATGGAAAATCAATTCATCGCAAAAAGAGGTAATGCAGTCGGCATACCGGATAATTGTGGCTGAAAATCCGGATGATCTCATAAAAGAAAAAGGAACGCTCTGGGATTCGGGAAAAATCGAATCGGAACAATCTTTCAATACAATTTACGAGGGGGAACAGTTTGATTCAGGGAAAAAATATTTCTGGAAAGTGAAAATCTGGGATGCAAACGGAAATGAAACTGCATGGAGCAAAACAAGCTGGTGGCAGACTGGCATGTTTTCGGATTTATCATGGAAAGATGCGCAATGGATTGCTATTGAGGAGCTTGACCCTGCCCTGCGCCTGGTTCCCGGCATTCACGGGTCGGGCGATCATCTGGGCGACAAGGCTGTTCAGCGCCCAATTGTGCCGAAATTCAGAAAATCGTTTTCCCTCTCCCAAAAACCGGAATCTGCAACTCTGTTTATCTCCGGACTTGGGCATTACGAAGCTTTTCTGAATGGAAAAAAAATCGGAAATTCCTTTCTTTCCCCCGGCTGGACACAATACGACAAAACGATTCTGTACAATACCTACGACGTGACTTCCCTGTTGGCAACCGGCGAAAATGTGCTGAGCACCGTTGTGGGAAACGGCTTTTACAATGTAAACCGCGAGCGGTACCGAAAACTGGTTATTGCCTACGGTATGCCCAAAATGATTTCACTGCTCCATATTCGTTATTTCGATGGAACATCGGAAACCATCCCTACCGACGGAACCTGGAAAACAACCCCCTCGCCCATCACCTACACGAGTATTTTCGGAGGCGAGGATTACAACGCCACGTTAGCGGGAAATGACTGGAATTCGCCCGGCTTTAATGATTCACACTGGCAAAATGCACTGGTTGTTGCTGCCCCGACGGGAAAACTTGCTGCCGAAAATGACTATCCGCTAAAAGAGATGGAAAAAATCGAGGTGAAAGAGATAATTTCGTTGGGCGACAGCTCGTGGCTCTACGATTTTGGACAGAATGCCTCAGGAATAATCGAGCTTACCGTCAGAGGGAAAGCGGAACAGGAAATAAAACTGTGGCCGGCAGAGCTTTTAAATCCGAACAAAACTGTCAATCAGCGCGCATCCGGTTATCCGTTTTATTTTTCCTATACACTGAGCGGCAACGGTTTAGAAAACTGGAAGCCACAGTTTACCTACTATGGGTTTCGTTATGTTCAGATAAGCGGCGCCGTTCCGGCAGGGAAAAGCAATCCGGAAGGATTGCCTGAAATTGAAAAGCTGACCTTTTTACACACCCGCAACTCTTCACCTGAAAACGGAACATTTGAGTGCAGCAATCCCCTGCTGAATCAGATTCACACGTTAATCGACTGGGCTATCCGAAGCAATTTTCAGAGTGTACTCACCGATTGCCCCCACCGGGAAAAGCTTGGATGGCTGGAGCAAACCCACCTGATGGGACAGGGCGTTCACTTTCGCTATGATATTTATCACCTTTACCGAAAGCTGGTTTTTGACATGATAGATTCACAGACAGAAGACGGACTTGTGCCCGACATTGCACCTGAATATGTTGAATTTTTAGGCGGTTTCCGCGATTCGCCCGAATGGGGAAGCGCAGCGGTCATTCTCCCCTATCTGCTTTATAAATGGTATGGCGACAGGGAAATTATCGAGCAGGCGTGGCCCATGATGAATCGTTATGTGAACTACCTGAAAAGCAAATCGGAAAGCCATATTCTCAATCACGGGCTGGGCGACTGGTTTGACTTAGGCCCGCGCCAGCCGGGAGTGTCACAGCTCACTCCGGTTTCTCTGACAGCAACAGCCACTTATTTCTACAATTTAAAAGTGATGGCTGAAATGGCTCAACTGCTCAACAAACCGGAAAAGCAAGAATTGCAGCAGTGGGCAGATGAAATCCGGCAGGCTTTCAATTCCAAATTTTTCAATGCCGAAACCAATGTCTATTCCACAGGCAGCCAAACGGCAATGTCCATGCCCTATTGCATGGAAATCGTGGAAGAGGCAAACAGGGAAAAAGTATTTGCAAACCTTGTGGATTCAATCACCGCCGGAAACAAAGCCCTGACTGCCGGCGATGTGGGATTTCACTACCTTGTGGAAGCGCTCACCAAAGGCGGCGCTGCTCAGCTGATGTATGAAATGATTAACCGCAATGATGTTCCCGGATACGGATTTCAACTTAAAAAAGGAGCTACCGCACTCACCGAATCCTGGGCGGCGCTGGAAAATGTTTCCAATAACCATCTGATGTTAGGTCATGTTATGGAGTGGTTTTATGCAGGCTTGGGAGGTATCGGACAAGCGCACCACTCGGTGGCATACAAAGATATTGAACTCAGGCCTGAAGTGGCAGGGGATCTTACATTTGTTAAATCAGACTTCAATTCACCTTATGGAAAAATTCGTTCGGAATGGAAGAGAAACAGTAGTGATTTTCAAATTGAAGTGGAAATACCGCACAACACCTCAGCAACCCTGTTTCTTCCCGACTGTAAGTTAAACACCATAAAAATTGACGGGAAAAAACCGGAAAGTTTCAGGATTCAAAGAGATGAAACGAGTGGAAAAATCAAGTTAAAATTCAATTCGGGAGTGTATCGTATTGAAACAAAACTGACCCAGTTAGATTAATAGTCCGGAAAACAGCTTTATTTTTTCCCCTAAACAATTTTGCATTTGTAAAATTCTTCCCGTATAAATTTTGTAATTTTGTTTACTTTTCAAAGTATGTATATTTGCAGACCATAAACAGTAGCATAATGAAAACACAAAGTATTATCGTTCGTTCATCGAACGAACAGGAAATGAGTGTAATAAAAGCCTTCCTCAAAGCCTTGAAAATAAAGTTTGAAGCTACAACACCTTGCGCACCGGAGTTTGTGAACCAGATTGAGAAAAGCCGCAAGCAGGCTACTAAAGGCAAAACCCTGAAAATTTAATTTAAATATTATGGAAAATGAATCCCGGCTTGCCGTCCTGATCGATGGCGACAATATTCCCAGCGCTTATGTGAAGGAGATGATGGAAGAGATTGCAAAATATGGCAACCCGACCATTAAACGAATATACGGCGACTGGACTAAGCCTTTATTGGCCAAATGGAAAAACCTGCTGCTTGAAAATGCGATAACGCCAATGCAGCAATACAGCTATACATCAGGGAAAAATGCCACGGATTCGGCAATGATTATCGATGCCATGGACATACTTTACAGTGGAAAAGTCAATGGTTTCTGTCTGGTTTCCAGCGACAGCGATTTCACCCGTCTGGCAATCCGCCTGCGGGAAGCCGGCATGAAAGTTTACGGAATTGGCGAGAAGAAAACCCCCGAACCCTTTATTGTTGCCTGCGACAAATTTATCTATGTCGAAATCCTGCAAAATCTTGCAAAAGAGAGTGAAAGCACTACAACCTCCCAAAAGCAGGAAAAGAAAACCCAGGTTGATAAAATTACTCCGAAAGTTATACGCCTCATCACTACCACGATTTCCGACCTGGCTGACGAAGACGGCTGGGCATTTATGGGCGATGTGGGAAGCCTGCTGCAAAAAAAGCAGCCCAACTTCGACTCCCGTAACTATGGCTTTGAAAAACTGACGCCTCTCATTGATTCCATCGGAAAGTTTGAAATTGACCAGCGCGACAGCTACAAAGGAAAATTTAAACTGATTTATGTGAGGAACAAAAAGCGATAAATGAAAAATCGAATATGAATAAATCTGCTATTAAAAAAATTGCACTTCTCACGTCAGGCGGTGATGCCCCCGGAATGAATGCCGCCATCCGTGCCATTGTGCGCACCGGCATATACAGAAAAGTTGAGGTAGTGGGAATTAAACACGGCTTTGCCGGTTTGCTGAACAAAGAATTTGTTGAAATGCATTCACACTCAGTTTCCAAAATAATCGCGCGTGGAGGAACCATCCTGAGATCGGCGCGCTGTTCAGATTTTGAGCAAAAAGAAGTGAGGAAAAAGGCATATGAAAACCTCAGAGAGATTGGGATAGATGCCTTGATTGTGAATGGCGGCAACGGCTCATTTCGTGGTGCCGATTGCCTGGTGAAAGAATTTGGCCTCCCGGTTATCGGAATTCCATGCACTATTGACAACGACATTTTCGGCACTGACTACACCATTGGCTTCGACACAGCAATCAACACCGCAGTCAGGGCAGTTGATAAAATCAGGGATACTGCAGAATCACACAATATGCTCTTTTTTGTTGAGGTGATGGGTCGCCACTCCGGGTTTATTGCGCTTCACACTGCTATTGCCACCGGCGCAGAAGCAGCGCTTCTGCCCGAAATAGAGACCAATATTGATAAAATTTGCAGCTACATGGCGCAGGAGCGGCGTAAAAACAAAACATCAGGAATTGTTATCGTAGCCGAGGGCGACGAAGAAGGGGGCGCCCTGGAAATAGCACGAAAAGTGAAAAGGAAGCTCCCCGGATATGAAACGCGGGTAACCATTCTCGGACACCTGCAACGCGGGGGAACTCCCTCCTGCAACGACAGGGTTATGGCAAGCATTCTGGGACACGCAGCGGTTAACGCTCTACTGGAAGGGAAACAAGGGGTAATGGTTGGAATGATTCATGATAAAATTGCATATACTCCTTTGGAAGAAGCTATCACAAAGCACAAACATATAAACCCGGACTGGGTAGAGCTCAGTAAAATTATTTCACTCTGATTGTTGCAAACCTATTCAAACAGATTCATAATTTCTTCTCTTGAAATTTCCTGCAACGGGTTGTTGGAGTTGATAAACTTTTCAGCCAATGAGCTTTTTCGTTTCTGAAGCTGCTGAATTTTCTCTTCAATCGAACCCTGAGTGATAAACCGGTAAACAAACACCGGTTTGTTTTGCCCAATCCGGTGAGCACGGCTTATTGCCTGATTTTCAACAGCAGGATTCCACCACGGATCAATGATAAACACATAACCGGCACTGGTGAGGTTTAGTCCCACTCCGCCCGCTTTCATTGAAATCAGAAAAATATGATTTTCAGCATCTTCCTGAAACCGGCTGATTACTTCACTGCGGTTTGCAGTTTGTCCGGTTAACATGCTGTATTTCCACTTTTCACTTTCAATCCGTTCCCGGATCAGTTCCAGATGTTTGACAAAAGAAGAAAATATCAGCACTTTATGTTTTTCGGCAACCACATTCTCCAACATTCTGAAAATTTCTTCAAACTTGCCGGATCCGCTCTCTTCAAGGTCTTCAAGCATTCCGGGATGATTAGCCAATTGACGGAGCCGGGTAAATCCACGCAAAATAATCATTGCCGAATTTTTTATTCCATCTTTGTCAATTCCGACTAAAATTGAATTGCGGATAACCGACTTTTCCGACTCATAGGTGCGTTGCTGTTTTTCCTCCATTTCGCAAATGATTACCTGCTCCATGAGTGGCGGTAGGTCTTTGGCAACCTCCTCCTTTGTGCGGCGGAGCACAAATGGATTTATCAATATCATCAGCTTTTCCTGCTGTTTAACATCGTTTCCCTTTTCTATCGGGTTGATGAAAAATCGCCTGAAAAATGCCAGATTGCCCAACATTCCCTTATTTAAAAAATTCAATTGCGACCACAAATCGGAAAGTGAATTTTCAATGGGAGTGCCGGTTAAAGTCAGGCGATGTTCGCTCGTTAATTTCATAATCGCCTTGTAAGTTTTCGACTGAGGATTTTTTATGTACTGGCTTTCATCCAAAATGAGATAAAAAAACTTAAACTTCGACAGCTTTTCGACATCATTGCGCACTGTTCCGTAAGTAGTCAAAATAACATCGTAAACAGAAACAGCCTCCGCCAATTGTTCGTCGCTTCTGCGCTGCTGTCCCACATGTTTGTATATGCTGAGCGAAGGTGTAAACTTTTGAATTTCGGCTTCCCAGTTATGCACCAGCGAAGTGGGTAAAACTATCAGGCTGGCATACTGCTTCTTAACCTGAGTTTCAAATGAATCGAAAAGACTCAGCTGCCCATCATGTGCCATACCGTTCGGAGTCGTATGAATTTCCCTGCGCTTATTTTTCAACAGTAAAGCAAGTGTTTGCAAAGTTTTTCCTAATCCCATATCATCAGCCAGGCAGCCACCAAAACCATTTTTATGCAATCCCTGCATCCACCGGAAACCAGCTTTCTGATAATTTCTCATCTGTGCATTCAATCCGTCGGGCAAAAGAATTTTTTCACGAATACTGGATAATTCTTCAATTCTTTTTAAAAAGGAGCCATCTTCCGGTTGTAAAATATCCTTAAACAATGCATAATGGTATTTGCCGAATTGCATTTTATCCTTTCTGATTCGTGCAAGCGGCAATAAAGTCTTGTAGCGGGCAAACCACTCATCAGGAATTATTGCCACTTCGCCATTAGGCAGTTCAAACTCTCGGATATCATTGAGAATAAACTGCTTCAGCTTATAAAAAGGAAAGCGAAAGTTGCCAAACACAACCGTTGCATAAACATCAAACCAATCATCTTTTAAATTGGCTTTTGCTTCAATTTTCTGTTCGCCTATAAAATAATTTTTCTCTAATTTCCCCTGTTTGATGAGAATACCTTCCTTCTCCAGTTTCGACTTATTTTCATTCAGCCAGTCAACATAAAAATATAGTGCATCTTCCCGCGCAAACAATTCGCTGTTTTTTAATGAGAAAAAACCCTCTTTTTTTTGTAATCCCATTCCTGAAAGCACCTTTAAAACAGAGGCTTCCCAGTTTTTGTTCCGATCAATTTTTTGAAACGAAAATTTACCGTTTGCTTTCCGGAATTTCACCACCGACTGCCTGTTGGAATCAACCAAAAAGGATTCATTATTGTATTTGTAAGACAATACAAAACAGGGTTCATATCTCATATTATTCTCCAAAGACAACACAGCAACCTTGTCTGTTTCAGTTTTATCCAACTGAAAGCCGCTAACTTCCACGTCAAAATCACGAATTGTATTTTTAATGAAACCGGAATAGTATTTCTCTTCAATGGTTCGTGGAACTGAAATATATTCTTTACTAAAAAACGGAGTGAGTTTTTTTGCGTCTAAAGTTTCAAAAACATACATCTTGTTAGCGATAATAAAAGCGCATGGTTTCTCGGTTACTATTCTGACATCCATGTTTAGCAAAGGGATTTCTTTTTCTCCCGAAAAAATCTTCAACCGGTAACGGGTATCGGTTTCGGTGCGTTCAAAATGAAAAACCGGACGGGAAAATAACGGCGACACTTCAATTTCATCTTCGTCGTGAATGTTGGCATATTTCACATCTTTTACCATCAAACGCACGGGACTAACCATTAAAATCCGCACTATTTCATACATACATTGCCCGATAAAGGGAGAGATGTGCCTTTCAAAAAATTCAGGTTCAAGCGCAGCATAAAATTCATTTATGTTTTTTGCCCGCGAAAACCGTTTCATCAATCGCGAATCGCTGTATTTATCAATTTCCGCTAAAAGTTTTGCTTCATAAGGTTTAAATTCATAGCCAATACTGTTTGAATTATAAGGCTTAATAATCTTTTCAGTTGTATAAAACTTATCCTGCCGGTGAATCAGAAAAGGCTGAAAAACCTTTCCTATATGCAGGTGTTCCGTTAAAACAATTATAAACTCACTTTTACTCATCATCAAAAAGGCAACAAATGAACCTCAAATATATTTACAGATTGGGAAATGAAAGAATAAATATTGGTTATCTTTACAAAAACTCAAATTTATCGTCATGAACCATTTGTTTGTTAAAAAAATCAATGCAAAAAAGTCAGTTTCATTTGCAGAAGCAGAAAGTCTTCTGGAAAAACAAACCATAACCAACCCCGTGCAGGTTTTAAACTGGGAAGAATTCAGCTATCAGCCAAAAGTCTATTTCAGAATCGGGCATATCAGCAATGAAATCTGGTTGAAATATTATGTGGAAGAGAAACACATCCGCGCAGTGGAAACCCGCACCAACGGCGAAGTTTACAAAGACAGCTGCGTTGAGTTTTTCATCTCTCCCGATGGTGAAAACTACTACAATTTTGAATTTAGCTGTATCGGCACAATTCATCTGGCTTTTGGGTCTGGCAGAGGCAACCGGAAATTTGTTGAGCCTGCCACCGTGGAAAAGATTGAAATCAAATCAACCTTGGGCAACAAACCTTTTGAAGCCAAATCAGGACATTATGAATGGGAAATGATGATTCGCATTCCCATTGAAAGTTTTGCCTACAGCAATTTAGAATCCTTTAACGAACTAAAAGCTGCTGCCAACTTCTATAAATGCGGCGACGAAACGGCAGTTCCTCATTTTGTTACATGGAATCCGGTTAAAACAGAGAGTCCCGATTACCATCGTCCTGAATTTTTCGGAAAAGTGAGCTTTGAGTAAAAGCTATTTTGTTTTCACCAGTTTATAATCATCCATCGTTTTAAAAAAATCGCTTGGAATACCATAAATATCAAACCATTCCCAAATGGTTATTTTACGCGGATTATTGGGGCGTTCCACCCATTTTTCGTTTACATATACCGGCGCCGGAATCTCTTTTTTTTCCGCAAAGCCCGGATCTTTTACCACCGCAACGGCAGCCATGTCAAACAGCGCTCTGCCGGGAGGATTTCCCCACATACCGTATTGTTCAAACAAGCTCACCGAGTAATCGCCAAAACAGGTAAATTGCCCGCCATGCCGACCGGTAACCGGTGTTTTCATTTTTGGCCCTTTCCCCGGCATGCGATGCAGAATCTGATCTTTTGAAACCATCACCGCAGCTGTTCCCGAGGGTTTTCCGCCGCGAACGGTAACAATTTCAAACGGCACATCCACATCCAGAATGTAGTTCATGGATTCGATATCCCAATCCTGATTGTGCTCTCCCGACTCAGGATAATTGGAACCAAGCCAGACTATTCTCACTTTTTCGGCAATTGCCGGCTCCTTCATCAACGCCAGAGCAATGTTGGTGAGCTTCCCCACCGGAAGAAGCACCAGTTTTTTGTTGCGCTTCTTCATCGCCTGCTCAATAATAAAGTTCACTGCTTCAAACCCGTCAAACTCAGGCTGCCCGATGTAGTTTTTAATCTCATCAAAAGAGTCCTGAGCTCCAATTTTTAACGGTATTTTACCGAAAAGATTTCCGCAAAGCTGCATTACCCTCTTGGCTTCATTATAGTGGTCTTTAACATCCGACTTATCCATAATGCTCTCGGGCGTACTTGTGGAATTTACGGTAACTCCCTCCACCTTAAAATGGTCGCCGCTGAAAAGCAGGTAAGCCAGCGCGTGCTGGTCGTCCACCTCGTTATTGGCATCGGTATCAAAAATCACCGGGATTTTGGAGGTTTCGGTTAAATTGCAAGAAATGAACGAAACAACAATCAGTAAAAACATTGAAAACATTCTTAACCGGAGTATTCTGCTAATTTTTAAACTTTTATTCATCCAATTAAAATTAAAAGTTTTCAAAGGTATTGGATGTAACTCCCTCATTTTAATTAAGTTTGTTTGTGAAGCATTTCTACATGGTCGTTTCATA
>MTKW01018823.1_pt1 | contig 17315 bp, 20 predicted proteins | sample 1042761 | NCBI WGS metagenome assembly MTKW01 (sample SAMN06205366, study PRJNA360243) | anaerobic digester metagenome | biome: Wastewater treatment plant; feature: Anaerobic digester sludge; material: sludge; isolation source: anaerobic digester fed with sludge from wastewater treatment plant ... | reverse complement strand
GAAGTTACGGTAGAATTCTACAATACTAAAGGTCGTTTTGTAGAAAAAGTCAAGCTGGTTCCCACAAAAGGGGAAGCTGGTGATAATGATATAACCTGGGAATTGCCCCGGGAGAGGTATAAATTCCAGAGTGGGAAAGTTATCTATGAACGGAAGCACTATGTAGACTTAAAGGTTCCTGACGGTAAGTACTTAGTTAATGTCACTGTTAAAGGTGCAGGTAAAACTGATTTATGCTTAGTTCGTCAAAAGTATGTCACCATCTATGGTGATATGTTCGATGATGATTACATCAGAGTGGCTCGATAGAATAAATGGAATGTATAGTTTTATTAATTTTTTCTGTTATAATTAATACACACAACTCGATTTTCAGGGAGGTGAAGTTGTGGAAAAGATATTACATAACATCTTGGGAGAAATTAAAACACTTAGCAGTGATATGGCTGGGCTGAAAAAAGACGTCGCTGAGCTGAAGGCTGACGTGACCGGACTGAAAAAAGATGTGGCTAAGTTGAAGACTGATATAGTTATTGTTAAGAGCAGGCTTGATGAGCATCACGCTATCTTAACTGCCTTGGAGCATAGAACAGAAGAACATTCAGCCCAAATGACAGCACTTTCCGAAAATATTGACTACATCAAAGGTGATATTACTAGAATTAATAAAAGATTAGATTACCAATTAGCGGAAATTGCAATAACCCAAGAAGTAGCTCTCTTGAAAAAAGCAAACTAAGGTGAACGACAGGAAAGACAGGTGGATATCAATATGGATATTCCACCTGTCTTATTTTATCGCTTCCGTCTACCTCACTATAAAATTATTTAGATATGAGAGGACACATATATAATCTTCCTTTAACCTTATTACCCAATTTATCCCTCACGACGGATTTTGGCTCCTACCGCCACTAATTTGTCGACAATACGATCATAACCTCTGTCAATGTGGTAAACGTTTGTGATTTCTGTTTCTCCTTCTGCTACAAGACCCGCCAGTATAAGGGCGGCGCCGGCCCGCAGATCAGAGGCTTTAACCGGTGCACCGGTTAGTTTAGCTACTCCTTCGACTACAGCACTTCTACCGTCTGTTTTGATATCCGCACCCATGCGCCGTAATTCCTCGGCGTGCATGAATCTGTTTTCAAAAACTGTCTCTGTAATAACACTGGTACCTTGAGCCACCGTCATCAAGGCCATAAATTGTGCTTGCATATCTGTAGGAAATCCGGGATAGGGTAATGTCTTAACATCTACAGCCCTTATCGGCCCAGATGCCTTTACTCTAAGACCTGTTCCTTCCTCCTCTATTTCTACACCTGCTTCCTCTAATTTGGCAATCAAAGGCTTCAAGTGATCTACAATAACATTTTCCAAAAGGAGCTCTCCACCTGTAATAGCTGCGGCAACCATATAGCTTCCTGCCTCAATACGATCGGGAATAACAGTATGATTAGTCGATCCTAGAGTCTTAACTCCTTCAATCTTGATTACTTTCGTACCAGCTCCGCGGATTTTCCCGCCCATACTATTTATAAAGTTAGCTAAATCGACGATTTCGGGTTCTTCGGCTGCATTCTCAATCACAGTATTACCTTCGGCCAAGGAGGCAGCCATCATAATATTCTCAGTCGCACCTACACTAGGATAATCCAGATAAATCCGTGCCCCTGTTAACTTAGGAGCTTCACCGGTAATACAACCATGTTCTATATCGAATCGAACCCCCATGGCCTCAAAACCTTTTAAATGGAGATCAATCGGCCTGGTTCCAATAGCACAACCACCTGGCATAGGTACTTTAGCCTTGCCAAGTCTCCCAAGCAAAGGTCCCATAACCAGAACAGAAGCCCTCATTTTTCTTACATAATCGTAAGGGGCTTCAATTTTTCTTATATCAGAACAATCTAGGTCCAAGGTATGACCGTCTATTTTGATTTTTGCCCCTAGATCACCTAGGACATCACAGATTGTTTTTACATCAGCTAAATGCGGTGCCTCATGGATAAGGCATTGCCCTTCGGAGAGCAGTGAAGCTACAATAATCGGCAATACTGCATTTTTTGCACCACTAACCTGAATTTTACCCTTTAAGCTTGTGCCGCCTTCTACTATAATTCGTTCCATAATTCTGTTCCAGGCTACCTCCTTTCCACACTATTCCTGCTTCTCATAAAAATATTCTGGAGAAGACGGANNTATCTATATAGTACTATCTATCAACTCCTGCGCTATTATAACATAAAGTTAAACTCCGGTCACACCTTTGTAAATAACCCTTACAAGTTATCTTGCCCAGAAATCATCTTAGAAAACTGCTAATCAAAGACATCATCCAAAACAGATGCGCCGCAGCCTTAAACCTGGGCCGCGGCGCATCTGTTTTAGGTTAATTGCTTTGCAATTACTATATCTTATTCGCCGTTGCTAAAAAAACTCCTGCAAAAATTCAAAAAATTAACTATATAAATTCTCACGTCACCAGTCTATCCCGCCGTAAAAGGCTGAGGTTTATCCTTACGCCAGCCCCAGTAATAAAAAAGGGCATCAATAATGCGCTGACTGGCCTGGCCATCTCCATAAGGATTAACGGCCTGAGCCATTCGCCCATAGGCCTCTTTATCTGTTAGTAGCAGCTTGGCTGCCTGATATATATTGTCCCGCTCTGTGCCCACAAGCTTTACAGTACCGGCTAATACTGCCTCTGGCCGTTCTGTATTATCGCGTAAAACTAGAACAGGTTTGCCCAAAGCAGGGGCTTCCTCCTGTAATCCACCTGAATCTGTCAGCACCAGATAAGAGCGTTGCATGAGATTGGCGAAGGGTTCATAGTCTAAAGGTTCAACTAGAATAACTCTGTCTAAGTCACCGAGAACTTCACGAACAACTTCTCGGACAGCAGGGTTCTTGTGAACAGGAAAGACAAGAACTAGATCGTCAAACTCTCTCACCAGGTCACCCATAGCCAAGTACATTTGACGCATAGGTTCACCCAGATTCTCCCGGCGGTGAGTTGTTACCAGGATCACTCTTTTATTGGTGAAATCTATCTTTTGTAATTCCTGATCCGTAAAGCTGTAATCAGACTTAACTGTAGTCAATAGAGCATCAATAACCGTATTACCTGTGATGAAAATACCTTCTTGTCGATGTCCTTCTCTTAACAGATTGGCAGCCGCCGTCTCTGTGGGGGAGAAATGGACATCAGCCAGCGACCCGGCCAAGCGCCGGTTCATTTCCTCCGGAAAAGGTGAATACTTATCTCCAGAGCGTAAACCAGCTTCCACATGACCTATGGGGATTTGCTGATAATAAGCAGCCAAAGCCCCCACGAAGGTAGTAGAGGTGTCACCATGAACTAGCACCATATCAGGTTTTTCCTGTTCCAATACTTCTTTCAAGCCTAATAAAGCTCGGCTGGTAATATCATACAGGTTCTGTCCAGGCCGCATTATTTGCAGATCATAATCTGGCTGTATGGCAAAGAGCTGTAACACTTGATCCAACATCTCACGATGCTGGGCTGTTACAGCAACTTTACAAATTATTTGTTCTGTTCCTTGAAGGGCATTAACCAACGGAGCCATTTTGATAGCCTCTGGCCTGGTCCCGAAGATTGATAGCACTTTTTTCTTTTTAGTATTCATATCAAGTATTATCTACTCCTCTTGACCTGAGTTTATCTCAGCGGCCTTACTAATACTCCCGCCGCTATTGGTGGGAGATAAGTGCCACTACTTTATGTATCCTTTCCCTCTTAGCTTTTCAATATGCTTATCCAAGGCTTCGTCAATGTTCACTTGGTACAGTTCTTCTAGGACAAACATCATGGATACGGCAGTCTGAGCAACATCAAGAAGCTCCTCAGTAATACGACGAATAACCTGTTCTTCCTCTTGCCGAACAGGTTCTCCGTTTAGGCCACGAAACTTACCGATAGCCTGGGCTAACTCCCCCGCTTCTTCCATCAGCTTTAGTGCTGTAGATTCCATAGTGGGGGATAGGCCGTTCAGCTTAGGCAAAGCAATAATTTTTTGTTGCATTTCTCTTCATTCTCCTTTATAGCCTACTATCTTCTGAACTGAGAGATTTATGCAAATTTTACTAATTCAATTCCAGCTTCTTTTAATAAAGTCAGGGATAAGTCATCAGGATAATCACCCTGATATACGATCCTTTCTATTTTTGCATTAATTAGCATCTTACTGCAAAGAACGCATGGCTGGGTAGTTGAGTAAATAGTCGCCCCAGCAATACTTATCCCATGAATGGCGCTTTGAATAATCGCATTTTGTTCTGCGTGTAAACCACGACATAATTCATGGCGTTCCCCAGAAGGAATGCCCATTTGATCGCGCAGACAGCCGACTTTATCGCAATGAGCCAACCCACTGGGCGCACCGTTATAACCACTGGCTAGGATATGTTTATCCTTGACTAGCAAGGCTCCAACCTTACGCCTTAAACAAGTAGAGCGCTGGGCAACTACGCTGGTTATTTCCATAAAATATTCGTCCCAAGAAGGCCGCATCTTCAATCTCTCCCAATCTCTCCCTATAATAAGAACCCCACCCATCAACGCAATCATTGATTGCTGACGGGCCCCGAGAACCTATTGTGTTTACAATAACGGCATAAGCTCACCAGCAATTCCTTGCCCTCATTGGGCGGCTTATATCGTAGGCGAATTAGTACTGATTAAGCTATTAGAGGGTGCCATATAAGCGATCCCCTGCATCTCCCAAGCCAGGTACAATATAGCCTTTATCGTTGAGATGGCTGTCCACAGTGGCGACGAAAATATCCACATCGGGATGAGCTTCTTGAACAGCTTTAATTCCTTCGGGAGCAGCAATAATACACAATAACTTAATTTTCGGTGCTCCCCGTTTTTTGAGCAGACTAATAGCAGCTACGGCAGAGCCACCTGTGGCCAACATAGGATCTAATAGCATTAACTCCCGGTTAGCCAGATTAGATGGCATATTACAGTAATATTCTATGGGCTGCAAGGTTTCATGATCCCGATATAAACCTATATGCCCTACCTTGGCTTGAGGAATAACCTTCAGCATTCCATTTAGCATACCTAGTCCGGCCCGGAGTATCGGAACAAGCACTAATTTTTTACCGGCAATAACCTGGGTTTTAGCGGCACTTACTGGTGTTTCGATTTCAACATCCTTCAAAGGCAGATCCTTAGTGGCCTCGTAGGCCATCAGAATAGTAACCTCTTCTACCAGATCCCTAAAGTCCCTGGGATTGGTATTAATATCTCTGATGTGAGTTAATTTATGTTTTACCATAGGATGATCTAGAACTGTTAGTTTCCCCATCGTAATCCTTCCCTTTCTGTCAAAAATCCCTTTATTAAAAATCCTTCCTCGGAAGTCTCTTACTCAAAAAATTTAAAACTTACAGTGAGCAACTAAAGGGAAGGCCGCTGTCAATTGTTGAACAAGTTGCCTTGCCTGTTCAAGTTTGGAATCGTCCTGAGAATGACTGAGAACAAGGTCGATGATTTCCGCAATTTTAGCCATTTCAGTTTCAGTCATTCCTCTAGTAGTAACAGCCGGAGTTCCAATCCTTAAGCCACTTGTTACAAATGGACTTTGGGGATCAAAAGGTATTGTATTCTTATTAACTGTTACACCTGCATCGTCTAGATATTTTTCGGCGTCCTTACCGGTCAAGTTTTTATTCCTTAAGTCAATCAGCATCAAGTGGTTATCTGTTCCGCCAGAAACCAATCTAAAACCACGGTTGGTCAGATCTTTAGCCAATGCTGCAGCATTTTTCAGAATCTGTTGTTGGTATGCTTTGAATTCTGGTTCTAAGGCTTCTTTGAAGGCCACGGCCTTAGCCGCGATGACATGCATCAAGGGACCACCTTGAATACCTGGGAAAACCGCCTTATCAATAGCTTTAGCGTATTCTTCCTTGCACAAGATCATACCGCCCCGAGGACCCCGTAAGGTCTTGTGGGTAGTAGTGGTAACGATATCAGCATGAGGTACAGGACTAGGATGTAAGCCAGCTGCCACTAAACCGGCGATATGAGCCATATCTACCATCAACATAGCCCCAACTTCTTTGGCAATCTCAGCAAAACGGGCAAAATCAATGATCCGTGGATAAGCACTGGCTCCGCAGACAATCATCTTCGGCTTACTTTCCCTAGCGATTTCAGCCACACGATCATAGTCGATTAATTCGGTTTTTTCGTCTACTCCGTAGTCTACAATATTAAAATATCCCCCAGAGATATTGACCGGGCTGCCATGGGTCAAATGTCCGCCATGACTAAGGTTCATACCCAAGATAGTGTCTCCCGGTTTTAAAAAGGCGAAATATACAGCAGTATTAGCCTGAGCTCCAGAATGGGGTTGAACATTGGCGTGTTCTGCGCCAAAAAGAGCCTTGGCTCGTTCTCTAGCCAGGTTTTCTACTTTATCGACAAATTCACAGCCACCGTAATATCTTTTGCCTGGATAGCCTTCGGCATATTTGTTGGTTAATACTGAGCCTTGTGCAGCCATTACTGCTCTGCTCACAAAATTCTCTGAGGCGATTAATTCAATCTTACTGCGTTGACGTTCTTCTTCTTCACCGATATATTTGGCTAGTTCCGGATCCACCGGGGTAATTAGTTCTTGGGTATAATCCATGCTTTCTCCTCCTATTGACATTGATAGCTGGCTCTCTCTCCACCGATTAGCTTTGGCCTGGTTCTGGCCATGGTCAAGTGAGCCGCACCTATTGATTTTATACTAACCCTTACGGGGACTACTACTGGTTTTAAATGCATTCCTATAAAGGTATCACCTATATCCATGCCGGCATGAGCTTGGATTTTTTCCACTACCACCGGATCGGTCAAAATCTGCATAGCCTGATAAGCCATACTGCCCCCAGCTTCTTGGATGGGATATACGCTGACCTCTTCCAGCCCATAACGCTCTTGACAGGCTCTTTCTACCACCAAGGCCCGGTTCAAGTGTTCACAGCATTGAACTGCTAAAAAGATTCTGGCCTTTTGAAGCTGAGGCAAGATCCCTTTCAACAAAGCCTCTGCCACTTCCAGGCTATAGCTTGTCCCAATTTTATGACCACTGACTTCACTGGTGCTGCAGCCAACCACCAGGATCTGCCCTTCTTTTAGAGCTGCTAGCTCCAGCAACTCCTCTAAGGCTTGGTGAATATCCTTTGTAATCTGAGTGTAATCCATTTTAGTTCCTTTCCTTTTCTAAGGCACTAATCTTATCAACTCTTGTCTGATGCCGTCCGCCGGCAAACTCACTAGTCAGCCATACTTTTACGATATCTAAGGCTAAACCGCGGCCAATAACCCGCTCTCCTAAAGTAAGGATATTCGCGTTATTATGCTCTCTGGAAGCCCGGGCTGAAAAGGTATCATTGCAAAGGGCCGCTCTAATGCCCTTTACTTTATTGGCTACAATACTTACACCGATACCTGTGCCGCAAACAATTATCCCCAGTCTACCAGGCTCTGCAGCTACTGCTCGTGCCACAGCCCTAGCTATATCAGGGTAGTCACAGGAATCAGTACTATGAGTACCAAAATCCTCATATTCATAGCCATTATCACTAAGCCACTTTTTTATTTCTTCTTTGAGGATATATCCTCCATGATCTGAGCCGATTGCTATTTTCATTATGTTCACTCCTCAGATAAATATATAATATTATTTTCCCTCCGACAAGTACTTGTCTATAACCCGAGGAATCAAGTCCGCCAATTGCCCGGCACATGCCCGGTATACATCTATATCGCCGCCGAAAGGATCAGTAATTTCCGTGATTATTGCTGTACCTTGTTCTACCCCTTGCTCTGCTGCTTTTCCACTTTGCTTTCCGGCTTTTTCCGTTACTTTTTCACTTTGTTCTGTATCTTTGCCGGTTATCCCTTCAGTAACTGGCAGCATAGCATATTCTGTCAACAAAAAAACCTTTCCTTCAGCTTCTGGTACTAATCTTATGACATATTCCCGATGGAGCCGGGTCATAGTTAAAATCAGATCAGCCTCCTTGATAGCCTCTACAGTCAAGGGGCTGGCCTGATGTTCCTCATTAGCATAACCCCTTTCGGCCATTACTTGGCGTGCATGGGTGCTGGCAGGCTCTCCGGGATAACAACCGGTGCCGGCAGAGGAAATTTTTATATTGGGGACAGAGGCTAAGGACTCTATATATGCTCTGGCTATAGTTTCAGCCATATAACTGCGGCAGGTATTCCCAGTGCAGACAAATAAAATCATTGACTCCTTTTTCATGAATTCCCCCCCTTATGCTGGTAGAGATCTGCAAATAAACTAGAGTTCTACAAATTGCTATAAATCTGCAAGTCACTAGTCAGATCAAAAATTTGATGCCGACGGCAACTAAGATTAGCCCGGCCACTATCTCTGCCTTTTCACCAAACTTATGGTTAAGCCTGCGACCAAAAAACAGACCGGCAGCAGTCATTATTCCTGCAACAAGGCCAATGGTAATCACTGTTAAGACTAGATCAGCCTTCAGAGTACCTAGGCCGAATCCTACAGTTAAGGCATCTAAGCTTACACTTACAGCTAGCAGGATTAGGCTAACCGGACTAGTAAGAGTGAGTAGCCATTTATCCCGGGCTTTATCCTCTTGCTGAGCACCCTGTAATTCTCTGATGCTGCTCCAAATGGAGCTTAATCCTATAGCAATCAGCACCAAGGCACCAATTACACCGGCCAAAGGACCAGTATGTCTGCCTAGATATCTCCCTAAACTGACGCCAAAGAGAGGCATCAGGATATGAAAGACTGTCACTATAGCAGTAACAAGAAAAAATTGTCGCCGTCTGATACCGGCTAAACCAATACTAATTGCTAAAGACATTGCATCAACACCCAAGGCTACAGCGATCGGTAAAATTGATAGTAAAATCATCTATTCCTCCGCAATAAGTCAGATAGACATGGCAGCTAGTTAATCACCCTATATCCTGCTGACTTCAAAAGTCTATTCATTATGGCAGTACCTATTCCTTCTGAGCTGTATCCTTCAACCAGAATTACCTTACTCCCTGCCTGATCACACATCCGCAATTCATGGTAAAGCTTGTGGGCAATTTCCTCAGGTGCCTTATGACTGCCCATTTCCCGAGCATAAACTGCGTCTTTCTTATCTACGAAGGGCCAGGTCTCGGAGCTAAGGAGAAGGGCCGTAGGAATTTTGTTCTGCCGATTTTCCTGTAAAATGGCTTGGGCCTTAGCCGCCACAGATTGAGGCTCCCCAAGCAACACAAACACATCAGCCCGTGGTGCATAATGAGTATATTTCATACCTGGAGATTTAGGCTTAAGTTCCTTATTCTCCAGGCCAGGATCCTGTAAAACCTCACCCAAGACAGCCGTTAACTGTTCTTGGGTTATTCCTCCCGGTCTTAGAATGGTCGGTGTCTTCTCCGTCAGATCCAAAACAGTGGATTCTAAGCCTAGGCCGGTTACACCGCCATCTAAGACAGCTCCGATCTTACCCTCTAAATCTGCTAAGACATGGCTAGCCGCAGTAGGGCTAGGGTATCCCGACCTATTGGCACTAGGAGCGGCAAGAGGTACTCCAGCCTCCTTAATAAGGGCCAGAGCCACATGATGGGCAGGCATTCTTATACCTACAGTTTTCAACCCTGCTGTTACCTCATTAGGGATCCCTGGAGCTGCAGGCATAATTAAAGTTAAAGGTCCAGGCCAGAATGTTTTGATCAAAATCTCTGCCTGAGCCGGTATTGTTGCCACTAATTTGTGAATATCCTGTGGATCCGCCACATGGAGAATTAAGGGGTTATCCATAGGTCGTCCTTTGGCTTGAAATATTCGCCGTACCCCTTCTGGGTTTAGTCCGTCAGCACCTAGTCCATAGACAGTTTCTGTAGGGAAGGCTACCGTTTGACCCTCCCTGATTAATTGGGCTGCTTGACGAATTATTTTCATATCAATATTAGTCGGATCTACTTGCCAGTATCGAGTTTGCAACCTTCTCAACTTCTTCCTCTGATCAATCGTAGGAGATAATAATACATGAATTAATAATCCATATCAGTATAACATAAAATATTTTAGCCTCACAAAAGTCCGACAGAAGCACATATCACTCTGTCCCGCCCTGCTTGATCTGCTATCACCGTAATCTCATCAAAGCCTGCTTCTTTTAGAATTTGGCTTACTTCTTCCCCTTGTTGCCAACCGATCTCTAAAAACAGCTTTCCTTCCCGGAGGAGAAATTGTGCTGCCCGAGAAGCAATACGGCGGTAATAGTCCAGCCCGTCACTTCCAGCCAACAGAGCCAGAGCTGGTTCTTTTTTGACATCTGCCGGCAAGGTCTCATACTCTGCCTCACTTATGTAGGGTGGATTGGCTACTAACAGGTCGTATTTAAAACCTTCCACCAGGGGTTCAAATAAATCACCCTGATAAAAACTAACCCGACCGTTGACGCCATATTTTACAGAGTTAGCTTTAGCCACCTCAAGGGCAGGAGCTGAAATATCCACTGCTGTTACAAGGGCCGTAGGCAAATAATAGGCCAAACTGACTGCGATTACGCCACTGCCGGTGCATAGTTCCAAAATTTGTGGATTAGCTAACTGGCCGGCAAATTCTAGAGCAGCCTTAACCAGCACCTCTGTATCCCGGCGAGGAATCAGTACGTCTTGATTTACTAAGAAAGATAGGTCTAAAAACTCCTGCTGACCAAGGATATATTCCAGGGGTTCCCCTTGAACACGGCGTCCAAGATGGAAGAGATACAGTTCTAGACTTTGAGAATCCAATTCTTCATTCAATGAAATGGCAAACTGTACTCCAGCTTTCCGCCAAGCCTTCTCTAATAAAAAACGTGCCTCAAGACGGGCTTCCTCTGAAGAATGTCCAGCCTTTAGCAGTTGGGATATTCCCCAACGAAAAGCTTCCCGCCCGGTCCAGTTTTCATTTGCCTTCAACATCAATCTCACCTCTTACAACACAAAGTAGAAGAGACCCTTCTGTTGTGTCACACCTAACATACTTGAATTAATAATAAGAACCCCACCCATCAACACAATCAGAGATTGCTGACGGGTCCCCGGGAACCTTGTTATATTCACAATAAGAAAATAATAAGAACAGCTACTTTAGAAAAGACGCCTTAATACATTCAGGCGTCTTCTTTCTGTCAGCTTATTCTTTGATTATTCTTGGGATTTCAACTTCTCAGCTTGGTCTGAGGTAATCAGGGCATCAATAAATTCGTCTAGATCACCTTGGAGCACCTCTTCTAAACGGTAGGAGGTCAAGCCTATACGGTGATCAGTAACCCGCCCTTGAGGGAAATTATAGGTTCTGATCCGTTCGCTCCTATCTCCGCTACCAACCATGCTTTTTCGGGCGCTGCCCATTTCCCTAGCCTGCTCTTCTTCGGCTTTTTCTAACAAGCGTGCTCTGAGCACCTTCATAGCTTTATCTCTATTTTTCAACTGGGATTTTTCATCCTGACAAGATACTACTAAGCCAGTGGGGATATGAGTAATCCTTACAGCCGATTGAGTTGTATTAACTGATTGGCCGCCTGGCCCACTGGAGCAAAAGAGATCTATTCTCAGATCATTAGGGTTAATCTCTACATCGACTTCTTCTGCTTCCGGCAAGACCGCTACCGTAGCCGCCGAGGTGTGAATCCGGCCGCCAGACTCAGTTTCTGGTACTCTTTGCACCCTGTGTACTCCGCTTTCATATTTTAAACGGCTATATGCGCCTTTACCTTCAACTAAGAAAATTGCTTCCTTGAAACCGCCAATATCTGTGTAGTTGGAAGAGAGCATTTCGATCTTCCAGCCGCGCTTCTCGGCGTATCGGGTATACATTTTTAATAAATCAGAAGCAAAAAGGGCCGCTTCTTCACCACCTGTGCCTCCCCGAATCTCCATAACCACGTTCTTTTCATCGTTAGGATCCTTAGGTAAAAGTAACACCTTTAGCTCGGCTTCCAGTTGTTCCTTTTTTTCTTTAAGCTCATCTAAGTCCAACTCAACTAGCTCCTTAAATTCTGGCTCTAATTTCTCTGCCAAGAGCTCGTTGTTATCGTCAATTTTCTTTAAGGTATCTTGATATTCACGGAACGCCGTGACTACATCGGTTAAAGCCGCATGGGCTTTCGTATATTTTTGCCATTCCTTTTGATTACTGATAATCTCGGGATCACTGATCAAGCGTTCCAATTCTTCATAACGCTCAGCAATTTGTTGTAGCTTTTCTAACATAAATTACACCTCTAAACTAGGTTTATTGGTTACTATATCCTTGTCGTAAGTATTACTATAGATATAATCATCGCCTTCTTCGGCCTTGATAACAGCTAGCAATGACTGGATTGCAACCTCCAGCATACTGTCATCTGGTTCTCTGGTTGTAAATTTCTGCAGCCAAAGCCCCGGTTTTATTATTACTCTGACAAAAGAATTATTCGTGTATTTGCCTGCGAATTTGATATATTCATAAGAAAGTCCTGATACCACTGGTAACAATACTATCCTTGAGATAAACCGGGTCAGTAGATCAGTTTTTCCTAGTAAGGAAAAAACCAAAATACTAATTACCATAACTACCAGCATAAAATTAGTTCCGCAACGTGGATGCAGGGTTGAATTTTTACGGACATTTTCCACCGTCAGTTCTTCTCCATTTTCATAGGAGAAAATCGTTTTGTGTTCAGCCCCATGATACTGAAAAACCCTTTGGATATCTTTCATCCTTGAGATGGCTGCCACATAGATCAGGAAAAGGGCAATCCTAAAAAGACCTTCCAGCAAGTTCTGCACATTGTGGTTTGGCACATAGTTTTCTAATAAGGCAGCTAATCCAACCGGTATCAAGAAGAAGATACCAACCCCTAGAGCCAAAGCCAAGACTACGGAAACTACCATTTCCACAGGACTGATAGATTCCTCACTATCTTCCTCTTCTACTGCTTGGTTGGCCGAATAGGTAAGAACTCTAATACCAATGACTAAAGAGTCAATCAAGGCTACAGTTCCCCGGATCAAGGGCCATTTCAAAAAGGGTATTTTCTCACCTAGAGGATGGAGTTTTTCTTCAGTAACAACTATTTCACCAGAGTTTTTTCGTACAGCTACAGCCATGGTTTTTCGGCCGCGCATCATAACTCCTTCTATAACCGCCTGCCCTCCATAGGAACATTTAGCCATGATTTCACCTGCTTTCATTAGGGGATTATTCTCATACAATGATAGCAGAGCCGTGGCTCTGCTATTGGTTTACTACAGTTGTCATAGATACAATTTCTGCTGTCCTATTCCAGGCCGTACTTACTCTTAAATCTCTCAACACGACCTCTTGTAAAGACCTGACGCTGTTTACCTGTAAAGAAAGGATGGCATTTAGAACAAATCTCCACCTTCAGATTCTGCTTTGTTGAGCCAGTTTCAAAAGACTCACCACAGGCACAAGTTACTGTCGTTGTATTGTAATTTGGATGGATTCCTTCTTTCACAATTTTCACCTTCTTTCAATCTACCAAACCTGATATCTCAATCGTTTTTTACTGTAAAACGAACTTATCGCCTAGAGCGAACTAGCAACGGAAAAATTATAGCATAAAGATCAGATCTGCGCAAGAGATCATCAAGTAATGGCATACAAAGGTTTTCTGTCCATCTGGTGACGTGCGTCTAGGAATCGTACTGTTCCAGTGGTTCCTCTCATTACAATTGTATGAGTTGTGGCGATATTCCCATAGTAGCGAACACCTTTCAAGAAGTCCCCATCAGTAATTCCGGTGGCTGCAAAAATTACATCATCGCCTTTAACCAGATCATCTAAGGTGAGAATGTGTTTGAGATCTGTTATCCCTAACTTACGGGCTCTAGCAACATCGTGGTCATCCTCTGGCCACAGGCGGCCTTGGAATTCACCGCCTAGACAACGTAAAGCTGCTGCTGCTAGAACACCTTCCGGAGCTCCCCCTATACCCATTACCATATCAACACCTGAGTCGGGAATGGCCGTAGCAACTGCCGGGGAAACGTCACCATCAGTAATCAGTTTAATCCGTGTACCGATTTCCCTCAACTCTTCGATTATTTTTTGATGCCTTGGTCGGTCCAAAACTACAACTGTCACATCGCCAACCTTCTTATTTAGGCTATCGGCTACAGCTTGAACATTCTCCTTTACTGAAGCATCCAAGCTTATCTTACCAATAGCCGCAGGGCCAGCAGCAATTTTCTCCATATACATATCAGGAGCATGTAATAAGCAGCCATGGGGAGCCACAGCTAAGACAGCAATAGCTCCGGTTAACCCTTTAGCCACAAGGTTAGTACCCTCTAGGGGATCTACGGCTATATCAACTTCTACATCGTCGTAAGCACAACGCCCTACTTTTTCTCCAATATAAAGCATCGGGGCTTCGTCCATTTCCCCTTCACCTATAACAACGGTGCCTTTAATGTGAACCGTATCAAACATTGCCCGCATAGCAGTTACAGCTGCATCGTCGGCAGCGTTTTTATCGCCTCGCCCCCACCAACGGGCAGAAGCTAAGGCTGCCGCTTCTGTAACTCTACCAAATTCCAGGGCCAGCTCACGATCCATAATAGAGGCTAGTCTTTCTGTAGTCATTTTTCTCTCCTCCCGGCACTCTAACTTCCGCTGTTCAGAGGTCAGGCACCTAACTTATTGTCTTAAGATTTATTTTGGGCAGCTTCCCAATCCGCTATAAATCGTTCTATCCCTGTTTTTGTCAAAGGATGCTCAATCATCTGCAGCAGCACTTTATAAGGAATTGTAGCGATATCAGCACCTATTTTGGCCGCTTCCACTACGTGCAAGGGATGACGGATACTAGCGGCAATAACCTGTGTCTTAATCTCATAATTATTAAAAACCTGAACAATATCCTGTAACAAGCCCATGCCATCAAAGCCGATGTCGTCCAACCGTCCTAAAAAGGGACTGACATAAGTGGCTCCTGCTCGGGCTGCCAATAAGGCTTGATTTACTGAAAAAATCAGGGTGACATTAGTCTTAATCCCTTCGGCGTTTAAGGCATTTACTGCTTTCAGCCCTTCGGCCAGCATGGGAATCTTGATTACAACATTAGGGGCGAGTTGAGCTAATTCTCGTGCCTCGCGAATCATTTCCTCAGCCTTTAAGGATATTACCTCAGCACTAACCGGGCCGGATACCACTCCGCTAATATCCCGTATTAACTGCTGAAAATCACCGCCTTCTTTGGCCACCAGGGTCGGGTTGGTTGTAACCCCACTGATAACCCCCAGCTCATTGGCGTGAGATATCTCTGTAAAATTAGCGGAATCAAGGAATATTTCCATGCCAAACCTCCTATTAATAGTTAAATAATAGTCCTTATTCTATTATAGGAACGGGCCCCTCGCTTTAGTCCTAGGCTTTACCACTAGAGCCGAAAAGACGAATTTTCTCTCGAACGATAGTAGTCATTTCTTCCATAGCAGGTCCAAGAATTTTCCGAGGATCTATTTCCTCCGGACGTTCAGCAATTACTTTTTTAATTCCACGTACGAAGGCTTCACGGATATTTGTGTCGATATTAACCTTGCGAATACCTAATTCTACAGCACGTCGAATATCTTTATCCGGTACCCCGGAAGAGCCGTGTAACACCAGGGGTACATCGGTATTAGCGCGAATTTTCTCTAAACGCTCAAAGTCTAGCTTGGGTTCAAATTTATACTGGCCGTGGGCAGTTCCGATGGCTACTGCTAAAGCATCAACTCCAGTCTGCTCCACAAAAATACGAGCTTCTTCGGGATCAGTCATTACAGCATCCTTGTCCTTAACACTGATATCATCCTCGGTTCCTCCGATTTTGCCTAATTCAGCCTCAGTAGATACACCAACTGCCTTAGCAATCTCCACTACCTTCTTGGTCAGGGCAATATTCTCTTCTAAGGGGAAACGTGAATTGTCAATCATTACTGAAGTAAAGCCACTTTTTATACAACGCACAGCCTGAGCAAAATCAGTACCGTGATCTAGATGGAGCGCTACAGGCACTCGGCTTTTTTCTGCTGATAGAGTTACTAGGGCAACGATATAATCTAATCCGGCGTATTTGATAGCCCCTTGGCTGGCCTGGATAACAACTGGAGCATTTTCTGCTTCGGCTGCGGCTATTATTGCCTTAACAATCTCCATGTTATTGCAGTTGAAAGCCCCCACCGCATATTGGCCTTTTTCGGCCTTGTCTAGTAATTCTTTCATTGGTACCAACGGCATGATGATGACCTCCTCTTAAACTTTGGATATTATATTTAAACATTTAAACACACTTTATTAGATAGCATTACCTAACATTGGAAGGACTAATTACAGAAGAAAGAAAAAGGCCTATCTTCACCAGCCTTTTCCGTTCCCATCTTGAATATTATCACTTTTATTGCATATCTTTATCCTTAAAATTTTTTTGTCTACTGGAGCTCTTCCTATCCAGGTACTGAAAAGCATTAGCCTCCAGTTGAACATTGCCCAGTTGCAAGACCTTTTGCAGATCTTTGCTTGTTTCCGCAAATACCAATCCTGTAGCCTCACAATAGGAACAACATAATTCAAGACGATCTGGATAAATCTCTACACTTAATTGACCTTTGTTACAGGAACAGTAAATTTGATCTGCTTCAAGCTTACTGCGGACTAACTCCAATACTTGATACATTATATCAGCATTAACGAAATACTTATCATAGCCAAGCTCTTCGGCAATATCTCTTAAAGAACGAGTAACTCGCTTCACACACTTACTTACTTCTTCAATATCACCGATAAAGCCTATCTCTACGTTAGTGTTCTCACATAGCAAGGGCACACAGCTACGGTCGGCAGTCCATATTGAATTGCCTGCTAATAAGATAGTATGCCTTACCTCACAAATAGGGCAGACAAGAGCAAATTGATATTGACCTTTGCTCTTCCGACTTATATATATCAAATCGTTTCCGCACTCACAGATAAGCTTGGTGGCATCATGCGCTTTGAAGTTGAATCGGGAGAGGGTATGCAAAGACAACTTATCGCAGTGTGAACACTGTATGGCCAGTGTCGTCTGGGTTGTTACCAGCATTCTCCACCCTCCCTTTTCCAGAACTCTCACCTATGGTATTCGGCACCAAGAATAAAAATCCTGCCGGACTATTTTTCCTAGTACACAAAATATTCACTGCTCGGCTTTTTTATCGTTTTAGGCGAGAAGACTCCCACCTCAAGGAACGAAAGTGAGTAGGTGGGAGA
>MTKW01033590.1_pt1 | contig 17330 bp, 15 predicted proteins | sample 1042761 | NCBI WGS metagenome assembly MTKW01 (sample SAMN06205366, study PRJNA360243) | anaerobic digester metagenome | biome: Wastewater treatment plant; feature: Anaerobic digester sludge; material: sludge; isolation source: anaerobic digester fed with sludge from wastewater treatment plant ... | reverse complement strand
CGGGGAAGCCTATGAACCGGCGCTGATGGAGGCGCTGAAACGTCATCTTGGAATGCCGATTCGCATTGCCGAGCCGCTGCGGGGTTTTGATCTGAGCCGTGCCGATTTCGATCGGCGGTGCCATCCGGAGTTGTGCGAATGGACAATCGCCGTCGGCCTGGCGTTAAGAGGATTCGAACAGGTCGGCCTTTTGACCGAACGGCCGCCATTGATCGGAAACGAGTTATGAACGAACTGGACTTTTTACCGGATTGGTATCGAGCGGGGCGCCGGCGCAAACAGCGTCACCACCGCCATTATGTTCTGTTCGGGCTGATTGTCGCACTGCTGGCCGGGTGGAGCTTTATGCTCGGCCGCTCCGTGGGCGGACTGAAGGCCCAAAACCGCCAAATCGAATCGGTCCTTAAAGACGGGCAGCAATCCCTTCAAAGCGCCCTGGCCCTGCAATCGCAAATCGACCGCCTGAGCCGCCAAAACGACATCCTGGCAGCGCTGACCCCGCGGACCGCTGTCAGTGTTATCCTTGGCGAGTTGTCCCATTGCGTCAACCCGCGCATCATTTTTAATCGCGTCGTCCTGAACCAGGAACCGATAAAAGAGGCCCAAGACCCGCCCTCGGCCTCGGAAACCGGCGTGATTCGCATCGGGGGTTCGGCCAAACAGACCGCGTCTTCGGTGGTGCCGACGCGGCCGCAGCAAACCGCGCTGAGGCTGAGCGGCATTGCCGCCGACGCCGCCGACGCGGCCCAGCTGATCGAACATCTGGAAAACTCCGCCTACTTTAAGGCTGTCGCCCCGGCCTTTTCGAGGGCCAAAACCATCGACAACAAAACCGTGACTGAGTTCGAAATCGTCTGTACGGTCGCTGATTATGAGATCCTGAGGGATAGCCGATGAGAAATCCGCACAAACAACATTTGATTCTCATAACAGCGGCATTGCTGATGGCCGCAGGGATCGGCGTCTTTCGCGTCGGGCCTCTTCTTCGTCAGCGACAGGCCCTGGCCGAGACGATCCGGCAGCATCAGCAAACCCTCAAAGAAATTCACACCAGCGGCGCCGGTCTGGACGAGCTGGCCGGCCGGCTTGAGCATCTGCAACCGCAGGCGGCAGTCTTTGAGGCACGGATTCCGCCTGATCGAAGTTTCGGCACCCTGTGGCAGCGATTGGCCGACTTGATGAATCAGTATCACCTTAGCGACCAGCGTATCCAGCCCGGCCCGGCCGTCGAATCTGACCGCCTGGGGGCTATCCCTCTGACGCTGGCGGCGGTCGGCTCGATGCGCGATGTTTTTGCCTTTTTTCAGGCCGTCGAACAGTGGGATCGTCTGATTCGATTTGAGCAGGTGGAGCTGCTCAATAACGGTCCCTTCGACGGCAGCGTCAAACTCAATGCCAAGGCCGTCCTGTATTATCAGGTCGAGGCGGAGAGGGACTAAACGCAATGAAAACCGTTTTAACACGCAGTGGTGAATAACGTTATGGCATATGTCAATAAAACAAACAGTGTCCCTTCGGCGGCCAATCCGCTTCGGTCGCCGAGCCCCAAAACCATTGCCGCCATCGTCTTAATAGCGCTGATGGCGGTGCTGTGGCTGCGCGTTCTGACCGGCGGACAAACCGCCCCTTCAGCGGCCCTGGCTGCCGAACAAGCAATGCTGGTCGCCACAACAAAACCAACCGAGACTTCTGTGCGTATCGAACCGGCGGCTTTGCCGATCCTTGAGGGCCGACACGACCGGCTCGGCGTTGATTTGTTCTCGGCGGCCAATTGGCCCGACTTTCGTGCGTCTGCAAACGCCGCCGATCCCGTCGATGAGCATCTCGCCCAACGGCAACGGCAAAAAGCCCTCCTTGACAGTCTGAGCCAATCGCTGCATCTGGATGCCATACTGCAAGCCGGACAAAACGTCTGTCCGCGGGCCTGCATCGACGGCAAGGTTTTTTCAGAGGGACAGACCTTGACGGTTAAGAAAGACAAAGAAATGTACGAATTAACAGTCTCACAGATCGACGACAACCGGGTTGTGTTGACCTGGGACCAATGGAGCGTCGTTTTGAAAATGGCGGAATCCGAAGACGTCGATTAAATCGAAAGGATGGTGTCTTATGTTGTTAGGCAGAAAAAATCGAATCCACACACGCCCAAAACTGACCCGCACGCTGCCTGCGCTGGCGGTGCTGGCCGTCTTTACGGTGGTCACCTTAGCGCAGGAGCAGGCCCTGCAGCCGGCCGAACCGGTCGCCGCTGAACCGACAGAGGTGCTGGCCGAACCGGCCCAGCCGTCAACGCCGCACGCCAAACCCCAGGCCCCTCAGGACCAAGAAGAGTTCCTGCCGGTTCTGGACGGCCAATCGATCCAGACGATCAGTTTCCGCAAAGATATGCCCATTCGGGATGCCCTGCGGATGCTGGCCCAGCTGTATCAGAAAAACATCGTGCCCTCGGCCAAGGTGGACGGCATCGTTACCGTATCCCACCTGTACGATGTGACCTTCGAAGAGGCCCTTGAGTCCATTTTGGGCACCCACAAGTACGAAATCAAAGATAAATTCATCAAGGTGTACACCAACGAAGAATTTATGCAGGACAAGTCGCGTTTTGAGTACGCCTCGATCAAACTGTTCTACATCAACGCCGAAGAAGCCCAGAAACTGGCCACGCCTCTGCTGAGCGAATTCGGCCAAATCGGCGTCACCAGCCCGGCCAAACAGGATACTGTCCCCGGCGAGGGCGGCGACTCGCTGGCGATTAACGATCGGCTGGTGGTCAACGACTATCCCGAAAATATTGAGAAAATTCGCAAGATGCTGGCCGAAGTGGATGTTGCCCCTGCCCAGGTATTGATCGAAGTAACCGTCATGGAAGCGACCCTCAATGAAGAGCTCGATTTCGGTATTGACTGGACGACGGTGCTTGGAAATGAGCCGGGCTTTCGCATCGTTGACCCCGAAGACGATTCTTCCACGCTTTTAATGCATCAGTCCGGCGCCAAACAGTTCGGCGGGATCTTCTCGGTCGGTATCTCCATCGATGACGTTACGGCTGCACTGACCGCCTCGGAAACCATTACCGACAAAACCGTCCTGGCCAATCCCAAGATTTTGGCCCTGAACAAACAGGCCGGTAAACTGATTATCGGTAAACAGGAAGGCTATCGAGACTCGACCACCATCGCCAGCGGCGGCAATGCCACGACCGAACAGATTGAGTTTCTCGAAAGCGGTACGGTGCTGGAGTTTCGTCCCTTCATCGGCAAAGACGGTCTGATCCGGATGGAACTGCGGCCTGAGCAAAGCGACGGCAGCATTTCGGTTGAAGGCCTGCCCAACAAAACCACGACCGAGGTCGTTACCAACGTGATGGTCAAAGACGGACACACCATCGTTCTGGGGGGTCTGTTCAAAGAAGAGACCAACCTCAGCCGCACCCAGGTGCCGGTCTTTGGGGATATCCCCCTGTTGGGCGAACTGTTTAAGAAAACCGGCGACGAGTCCAAACGGACTGAGTTAATCGTCCTGATTACGCCCCATATCATTCAATCGCCCGAAGAGGCCGACGGTGCAACGCGGGCTGAAGGTGTCTCACGGCTCTCGCACGCCATTCGCAAAAGCATTCACGGGCTGAGCCGTGTCCATTGGGCCGAAGCCCGCTATCGTCGAGCCGTGGCCGAGTACAATGCCGGCAATTACAATGCCGCGATGGAAGCGCTGGTCTGCCCCTATGAGATTTCGCCGCGCACCCATCTGGACGCCATTCGGCTGCGTGAGCGGATTCTGCGGGAAACGCAACCCGAGCACACCCTCGAACGCATTATGCTTGAGAATCTGGAAAAAGAACAATCCGGCAAATGGCTGCGTCGCTGACAGACCAACCTGACAGGTAAGCTGCGGCTCCGGCGGCCGAACGGTCGTCGGAGCCGATGCCGTCCAGTGTCATGTCGAGCCTGCGTTCATCGCGGCAGAGGATGTTCCGGCAAGCCTTATTTTGTCGGGACCTTTAGACTCCGGTGTCCAGCATTTAATGCTCAAGATTTTGTGCTTACGCTTTTTAATGTTCAAGATGATTTTGTGTTTGGAAGTTTAGGCCGTTGTATTCCGTCAAGCCTCACAAGGATAAAGACAGGGAGTCAAAAATGAAACACACCCAATGGATCGTTCCGGCCGCGGCACTGGTGCTTGTCGGCCTGCTGAGCGGCTGTGAGACGCACGCACAGCACAAAAAAGCCATGGTTGAAAAGTGGGAGCAATCCACCGCCGAGGCCAAACTCGAAACCGTTGATACCCTGCTGGAACAGGGGCAACTGGCGCAAGCCGAAAAAATCGTCCTCAGTTGCCTCCAAAGCGACCCTGACTGGGCCCTGGCTCATTTTGCTCAGGGGCGGATCTATCTTATTCGCGAACGATACAATTCCGCCCGCGCCGCTTTTGAGAAGGCTGTGGCCGCTGATCCGCAGATGCACGACGCCTGGAGCCATCTGGCGGCAGTATGTTTCCTCGAGGGCCGCAACAGCCAGGCCCTGGATGCTTACCAAAAGGCGATCGACCTTCAACCGGATAACCCTGAAGACATTGTCGGCGCTGCGCAGGTCTATATGAGCGACAACGACCTCGACAGCGCCGGCCGTTTGCTGGGTCAGGCCCTCGCCAAGCAGCCCTACAATCATCAGCTCCTGCTCGGCATGGCCCAATTGCACCAGCAGGCTGGCCAGACCGACCAGGCCGCACGCTGCTATGAGCAGGCCCTGCTGAAAACCCCCCAAAATACCGCAATTCTCAATGCGCTGGGGTATTGCTACATCGCGACAAAAGAATGGGCCCGGGCCGCCGAGACCTTCGAACGGCTGTTGAAACTGAGCGAGGACGACGCCGGTCGGCAGATGACATTGTCCACGCTGGCGATGTGTGAATTTAATGCCGGCCGGTATGATCGGGCCCTTCAATGCTACGACCGGTTGTCCGTCCTTTGCCGCGAGGATCCGGAGGTTTGGCTCAACATGGCCCAGGCGGCATTAGCGGCCAATCGCATTGACCGTGCGGCCGACAATGCCCAACGGGCCCTGCGGCTTAAACCCGGCTGGACACAGGCCTGGGCCGTTCTCGGCGCAGCCCAATACCTCAAAGGCGAGTACACCCAGGCCTTACGGTCGTTGGCCTATCTGCGCAATGATGATACGCTGGGGGGGTTTGGCTGGTTTATGAGCGGACGGTGCTATTCCCGACTCGGCCAAACCGCCAAAGCCCAGTCCGCCTATCAGCAAGCCGCCGGCTACGGCCCAAACAGCCCCCTGGTCGCACATTTCCTCCCTTCCGAGGCCTTGTAAAACGCGGCCATTTGCGGCTCGGCCTTTCGGCCTGTAAACACCACCGAATCTGGCGTTTGAGGTTTCGTGTCTGGATGTTTAATGCGTTTTCCGTTTAGGACGTTCGTGCCGAGTGCTGTATGACTTTGATCCTTTTATTTTTCAGGGATTACCTAAAAATATGCGGAATGAGCAGCTCACATTTTTCAGCCTGATCGCGCTGGGCCTTTGCGGTGCAGGGCTGTCGGCCGCAGCGTCGGGACTGTCCCAGCCGGCGACGGCGGCCCTGTCGGCGGCGGTGCTGACGAGCGTGTCCGTGGCGGGACTGGCGTTGTTGACTCGTGCCCGCGGCCGGAGCGCCAATCAGAAACTGGCTGAATACGAAACCGCCGCCGCTGCATGGGATGACAAACTGCAAAACGCCCAAAGGCAACTGGCCGATACCACGCTCAAACTGCAACTGAACAACCGCCGCAAGGACAACATCGAGGCGATTCTCAACAGCATATGCGATGCCGTGCTTGTTACTGATGATCGCGATCGGATTATTTTGGCCAACCGAGCGGCCGAGCAATTGTTCGGCTTTCCGTTCGTTTCGGACGCGCCTGTGCCTGCCGCTGAGGTCCTTGGCCCTGAGCCGCTGCTGCCGCTGATCCAAAAGTGCCGCACCGGCCGTATCGCACACGTCCGCCACGAAATCGCCCTGTCCGAAGCCGACCAGCCGGTGATCTTTGACGCTGTGCTGTCCTGTGCCGCGTCTGAGTCCGACCACAACATCGCCGTCGTGACGGTCCTGCACGATATCACGCGTGAAAAAGAAATCGCACAAATGAAAAACGATTTCGTCAGCCACGTCTCCCACGAATTGAAAACCCCTCTGGCCTCCATCAATGCCTACGCCGAGATGCTTGTCGATGGCGAGGCCGGGGACGCCGAAACGTTGGCCACCTTCTGCGATGTCATCCAGAGCCAGGCCCAGCGTCTGACCCGACTGATTGACGATATGCTCAATATCTCCCGCATTGAATCGGGTCTGGTCAAAGTCCAGAAAGACAACCACAGCATGGCCCTGATCGTTCGCGATGCTGTCGAAATGATCAAAAGTTACGCCCATGAAAAAAACATCACACTGCACACCCAGGCCCCCATTCTGTACGACCAGGTCTATATCGACCGCGATATGCTCGCGCAGGTCGTGGTCAACCTGCTCAGCAACGCCGTCAAATACACCCCTTCCGGCGGCACAATTACCGTTCAGTCGGAGGTCAACGAGCCGGACAACCGCATCACGGTCACCATCACCGATACCGGCGTGGGCATTCCGCCGGAAGACATAGACCATGTTTTTGATAAATTTTATCGCGTGCAAGCCAACAATAAATGTGCCAAAGGCACCGGATTGGGACTTAACCTGGTCAAACAAATTGTCGAAACAGTACACGGCGGGCGGGTCTTTGTGACCAGCACCGTCGGGCAGGGCAGCACCTTTGGTTTTGAGCTGCCGCTCTCGGTCCAGGCGGCACAGCCGAGTAGCCTCTAAAGGGGGCAACACCGGTGGGCTTATAAAAAACATAGTCCCGATAGCCGGGCCGCAAAAGAGCCAAAACAGGAACCTTAGCCATCCAGAGAGAATCGAGGAGAAACCAATGACACAACCCAAAGCGCTCGTTGTCGATGATGAATTTCACATCGTTCAGGTCGTCGCCATCAAACTGCGCAACAACGGCTTTGAGGTCTTCACTGCCGAAAACGGCAAACAAGCCCTGCAGCTGGCTCGCGAACACAATCCCGATATCATCATCACCGACTACCAGATGCCTGTCATGGGGGGCCTTGAATTGATCGAACACCTCCGCCAAGACGCCCAGACCCGCTCAACGCCGGTGGTTATGCTCACCGCCCGCAACTTTTCCATCGACGAGGAACAAAAACAGCGTCTGGCCATCGCCGACTGTCTGAGCAAACCCTTCAGTCCGCGTGAAGTTCTGCAAACCATCCAACATGCCCTGGCCCCTCATAGCACTGTCCAGGCCTGATCACAGAGCGTATGAATCCCCCAACCGACAATTTGCTCCAGCATCCCGCCGCCGAGGCCGTGACCGCCTCGTATATCCCCGGCCTGGGCACTCTGGCCGAACGGCTCGAACAAGTGGACTGCGTGTTAACCGTCTACGACCCCGATGGCACCCTGCTGTACCCCGCCGGTGCGGACAGTGACCCCCACGGCGGCCGGTACGTCGCCGAGGCTGTGGCCCAATCCGCCGACCATGGTCGGCCGGTCGTGTTCTGCGGCTCCGATGCCGACATTCCGGCCTGTGTCCTGACCGCCGATGACCGCCCCTATGCCGTTCTGATTATCCAGCCGACCTGCCCGACGGTCCGGGGCGGATCGCAACAGCGTGAACGGATTTATCTGACCTGGATCCTTGAAGAATTCGCGGAGACGTTCGCCCATTCCAGACGCATCAGGGGACAAATCGAAAGCATCAGCAGCGAACTGTCCCAGGCCTACGAGGAAATCATTCTTTTATACAATTTGAGCACCCATATGAAGGTTACCCAATCGATCCCCGCCTACCTTCAGATGGCCTGCGACGAAGTGACCCAACTGATACCGGTTGAGGGCATCGGCCTGTTTCTCGACAAAAAAATGGACGGCCGCAAACAATTAACTCTCACCGCCGGCGCCGGCGTCATGCACATCGACCCGGCAAAAGCCGACCTGCTCCAAATGCAGTTGACCTCGGAATTGGCCCGCGGGCGGGAAGCCCTGCTCGACAGCACCGTGGACGGGCCCTTCCGCTACACCTGGCCGAACGGCATCCACAACATCATCGCCGTTCCGCTGGGCGAGAAAGACCGCATGGTCGGCATGCTGGTGGCTACCAACGTCCAAAACAAACCCGATTTCGACAGCACCGACATCAAACTGTTCAACGCCGTGGCCAATCAATGCTGCGTCTTCATTGAGAACAACCGCCTCTTTGACGAACTGAAAGAACTCTTCGCCGGCTCCCTGAAGGCCCTGACCAATAGCATCGATGCCAAAGACCAATACACCCGCGGCCATTCCGAACGGGTCGCCTTTATCTCGCGCTGGATCGCCGAATGCTTGGCCCAGACCCATCCTATCAGCGAAAAGGACATTCACCACATTTATCTGGCCGGTCTGCTTCACGACATCGGCAAAATCGGCGTCAACGAAGCTGTCCTTTGTAAACGCGGCAAACTGACCGACGATGAACGCGCCGCCATCTGCACCCACCCCCGCATCGGCGCCTCGATTTTGTCTGAAATCCGTCAGATGGACGACATTGTCCCCGGGGTCCTGTGCCACCACGAACGGATCGACGGCAAAGGCTATCCCCAGGGACTGAGCGGCGAGCAAATCCCCCTGATCGGCAAAATCATCGCTCTGGCCGATGCCTTTGACGCCATGACCTCCAAACGCGTCTATCGCGATGCGATGAGTATCCGACGTGCCCTGACCGAAATCGAAAAAGGCATCGACACCCAGTTTGACCGCGACACTGCCCGGGCATTTCTTGACAGCGACATTGACAAACTCTGGCACATCATCCAGGACGGATTTATCGAAAGCTGGGACTTCAGCAATTTTGACGAATACGGCATCGAAGCCGTAGGAGCGCTGATCCGATGAGAATCGAAACGCAAAAATACAATGACATCACGGTCATTCAGCTTCAGGGCGAATTCACCGCTGAAGCGGTCAAGGCATTCGAGGACATTATCTCCGGCGTCTTTGTCGCTCAGATTTCCGGCATCGTTCTGGATATGACCAAAGTCGTTCAGTTGGACGGTCGCGCCCTGGAGCAAATGGTTGAACTGAACGAACAATGCCGCGAGCGGCTCCGTCCGCTCAAGCTGGCCGGTCTGGATGAAACCTGTACCAAAATTCTGGAAGTAACGCGGCTGCTGCCGCAGTTTGATACCTACAGTGAATTGACCGAAGCGGTCAAAAGTTTTGCCTGATGGATTGCGCGTTGGATAACGATGACCCCGTTGCCCGTACATACAAAGCTGCCGCTCGGGCAGGTGCTGCTGAACCGCGGCGTCGTCTCGCAGCAGCAGATTGATCTGGCCCTGAGCAAACAGCAGGCCGAGGGCCATAATCGTCTGCTGGGCGAATTGCTCGTGGAGTTGGGCTTCTGCACCGACAACCAGATCGCCGCGGCTCTGGCTGAAGCGTACGGCCTGCCCTACGCGCAGATCACCCCCCGGCTGTGTGATCCCGAAGCCGTCGAACTGCTGCCGCGTGATTTTCTTGAAGAGCATATTACGTTGCCGATGTTCAAGGTCTTTGACACCCTGACTGTCGCTCTGAGCGAGCCGGCCAATGTCTTTGTCATCGACGAAATCCGCCGGATAACCGACTGCCGTGTCCAGATCGTCTGTGCGACAGCCAAAGACATCCGCGCCACGCTTCAGACCTATTTGCCGGCGGCCAACGTCTTTGTCATTGACGAAATCATCGACGATGCGGCGCTGGAAAACTTCTCGATGATCGAGACGCTGCCCGAAGACATCACCGACCTCGAAGAAGTTGCCGGGCAATCACCCGTCGTCAAACTGGTCAACTATATCATCTACAGCGCCGTTCATGAAAACGCCAGCGACATTCACGTCGAACCGGATGAAAAAGTGCTCCGTGTTCGCTACCGTGTCGATGGTCGGCTTTATGAAAAGATGAGACCGCCCTGGCAGATGCATGCGGCTCTTGTCTCTCGCATCAAAATTATGGCTGATCTCGATATCGCCCAGCGCCGCCTTCCCCAGGACGGCAGCATCCACGTCCTTGTCCAGTCGCGTCCCATCGACTTGCGGGTGTCGGTCATGCCCGGCACCTACGGCGAAAAAGTCGTCATCCGTGTCATTGATTTTCGCAAGATGCTCAACAATCTTGAGACGCTGGGCTTCAGTTATGATAATTTGACACAGTTCAAAAAGGTCATCAACCATCCCAACGGCATCGTCCTGGTTACCGGGCCGACCGGCTCGGGCAAAAACACCACCCTCTATGCCGCTCTGAATGAACTCAACAGCGAGCAGGTGAATATCTGCACCGTCGAGGATCCGGTTGAATGCAACATCCACGGCATCAACCAATTTGAAGTCCGCGAGATTGCCGGCTTCAATTTTGCCTCGGCCCTGCGCAGCCTTCTTCGGCAGGATCCCGATATCATTATGGTCGGCGAAATTCGCGACCACGAAACCGCCAACATCGCCGTCCAGGCCGCCCTGACCGGGCACCTAGTGCTCTCCACGCTGCACACCAACGATGCCCCCGGGGCTGTGACCCGCCTGATTGATCTGGGTGTGGCCCCCTATCTGGTCAGTGCCTCGCTTATTGCCGCCCTCAGCCAGCGGCTGGTCCGCAAAATATGCCCCAACTGCAAAGATACCTACGACCCGCCCCACAGCATCCGCCGACTCGTTGAAAAGTGGACCGGTCAGACGCCGACGTTCTTCCGGGGGATCGGCTGCAAAAAATGCCGCAATACCGGCTACAGCGGACGCATCGCCGTGCATGAACTGTTCGTGCCGAGCGATAAAATCCTGGATATGATCACGCACGCTGTCTCGCTGAAAAAACTCCGCAGCGCCGCCCTTGAAAACGGCATGGTTCCGCTCTACAAGGACGGACTGCAAAAAGTCGCTGCCGGCATCACCACTATCGACGAAATTCTTCGCGTCGTGACCATTGATGAGGAGGCCGTATGAGCACGGCGCTTCGGGAAAAAACAGGTGCCGGGGTCCGTCGAGTGCCCCCTGCTGCCGGCCCCGAACGCGCCGCGGCGGCGTCCAAGCCTATCGTCTCGGACCTGCGTGCGCGTCAAAGCGAGGTCATTATGTTCACCACCCAGCTGTCTGTCATGCTCGACAGCGGCGTTGTCTTAACCGACGCGCTGGAGGCGGTCTCGGCCCAGATGCGAGCCGGGGTTTTTCGGGACATTCTGGTCGATGTGGGGGCCCGCATCAAAAACGGCGAAAGTTTCTCCGAGGCCTTGTCGGTCTATCCCAAAGTCTTCAACGCGATGTTCATCAGCATGGTCAAGGCCTCCGAGGCCACGGGCAAAATGGGACAGATGCTCGAGGTGCTCAGCACCTATCAGAACGCCGACGCCGAAACCCGCAAACAAGTCAAAGGCGCCATGATTTATCCGCTCATTATGCTTCTGATGGCGATCGCGGCGACGGGCTCGCTGATGTTCTTTGTCCTGCCGCGGTTTACTAAGATCTATGAATCCCGCGGCGCCGCCCTGCCCGCCCTGACCCGCCTGCTGGTCTATTGCAGCAATCTGCTGGCCAATCCGGAGTTCATGGCGCTGGTCGTGACTGTCGCTACGCTTGGTTTTTGGGGCATCAGTGCCTGGAAAAAAACAGAATCCGGCCAAAAAACGCTCGACTGGATCAAAATCCACATCCCCATTTTCGGCCCGATGTTCATTGACGCCGTCCTGACCCGCAATATGCGGATCCTGGCCACGATGGTCAATACCGGTGTCAACCTGCTCGATGCCCTGCAGGTGATGCGAAGCTCCTGCGATAATTACTATTTCAAGAGCCTCTGGCAACATGCGGACGCCAAAATCCGCGACGGCTGCCAGTTCTCCGACGCTCTGATGATGGCCCCCTATAGCCACCTGATCGCTCCGGGCATTATCCAAATGCTCCGGGCCGGCGAAAAAAGCGGAAAACTCGGCTTTGCCTGCGACCGTATCTCCATTTTTCTCGAAAAACAGCTCCAAAACTCCATCCGTACCGCCACCGCCCTTATCGAGCCGCTAATGATCACCCTGATGGGCCTGATCATCGGCTCCATCGCCATTGCCCTGCTGCTGCCGGTCTTCCGGATCTCGAGCGTTATGGCCCATTAACGTGTCTGCCCTTTTTTAGCCCTAAAGGGCGAAAGTACAAGCAGCACGTTGAGTTTGGCCCGTTGTTTTGCGTTCCCAAGTTTCCAGATGGGACCGGATTTGGGGGTTGTTCTATTGTTTTTATGTCGTTATCCTGACGGCGGCTTAAAAGAAACAAACTTTTCGATGTTTCCATCGTAAAGAAGACACGCGTTGTCAAAAGTGTAAGACGGTGGCCCATAAATGACTACTTATCTACAAAAATGTATATTATTGCTCGGCATTATCATTTTTTGCTCGACGAGTTTCGGCCAGCCGGTAGAGATTATTCGGCACGAGCAGGAATACTCCACCGCTCAGATCGAGCCGGTACGGTATAACGGAGCACCTGCCTTGGCGGTTCATTTTAGAGGGACCGATGATTTGCATTACTATGCGGATCCGCAGAGTGCCCCGACGCCGGGATTGGAATTAAAGGCCGCCGCTGAGGCCCAAGGCGTGCGATTCGGCCAAGCGCTGTTTCCAGAACCGGAGGCGTTCTATGATACATCCCAGCAGCAGAATATTGATGTATATGTGGGCGATTTTTATCTGCTTTTGCCGATTGAATCGTATTCCAAGGAATTACAACTCGTGCCCGTCACGGTCCGCCTGAGCAGCATCGCCTGTACGAGCAGGCTGTGCCTGCCTCCGTTTGAAAAAACGCTGAATGGCGAGATTGATTTTTCAACATTGGATACATGGCCGGAGGTGGCATTTATCCCGGCAGCAACTGCAAGGGCCGACACGCAAGCCGTCGAAAAAGACGATGATTTGCGATCGTTGGGCCGGTCTGCTTCAGAAACGGCATTGATGTTGCTGTTGGCCCTTGCGGCAGGCCTGGCGTTTAATGTGATGCCCTGCGTGTTGCCGGTGCTGCCGTTGATTGTGTCTCGGATAGTGAACATCGCCAAAGAGAGACCGTCCCGCCGCATCGCCCTGGGGTTGACATTTTGCGTCGGGATCGCTGCGTTTTTTATGGCGATGGGTGTCTTTTCCTCGGTGTTACGGCTGACGACCGGAGCGGTGTTTAACCTCAGCGATCCGTACCGATACGCGACGTTTGACATCATCATGGTGGTATTTTTGGTCTTGTTCGCGATGTTTATGTTTGATGTGCTGCCGCTGACCTTGCCGTCGGGACTTTCCGGCAGGACCGCCGATGCCGGTACGTTCGGCGGGTCGTTCGGCATGGGATTTCTGGCGGCGATTTTGAGTATTCCATGCAGCGGGGCGATTTTGGCGGCGGTGCTGATCTGGGTGCAGACCCAGCCGTGGCTGATGGGGTTTTGGGTGTTTTTGCTGATGGGCATCGGAATGGCGTTGCCGTATGCGGTGCTGGTGGCGGCACCAAATCTGCTGAATCGTCTTCCCAAGCCCGGAGGCTGGATGGAGCAGTTCAAAAAAACAATGGGCTTTGCACTACTTCTGTTGGCGATCAAACCGCTTGCGNNATTGCGGCTCTACCCAAAGAGCAGCTTGCGGCGGTGGCCTCCTTTGCGGTGGTCGCGGCGTTTTCGGCCTGGATGTGGGGGGCGTGGGTGTCGTTTTCGACACCGAGGGGGAAAAAATGGCTGATTCGCGGAGCGGCTGTGCTGATTGCTGTGTCAGCGGGCCTGTGGCTTCTGCCGCAAAAGACCGACCTGATCGAGTGGGTTGATTATGATCGCGGACGAATCGAGGACGCCGTGGCTCACAATCGGCCGGTTCTGATCAAATTCACCGCCGATTGGTGCACCAACTGCAAGATTCTGGAGGATCGGGTATTTCGCGATCCGCAGGTTGCCGCGGCACTGAAGGAGGCCAACATTCTGCCGGTCAAGGCTGATACGACGTTGGCGGATTTTCCGGCCGCAGTGGATTTGCAGCAGATCTATGGCATCCCGGGCACGGTCCCGATGACGATTCTGCTGGTGCCTGGTCACGCTGAGCCGATCCGTTTACCGGGCATTTACGACAAACGCGATTTATTCGACGCCATTCAGGCAGTTGATTAAACGCCGCCGATTGCTACAATACCGCTATGGCAAAGAAAACGCAATCCATCAAAGTCGATCCGGCCGAGGCAAAGGCCCGTGTGGAGAAGATTTTTCCCCTCTTGTGCAAGGCCTATCCCGACGCAAAGGTCTCGTTGAATTATTCGACACCGCTGGAACTGTTAATCGCGACGATTTTGGCGGCCCAATGCACCGATGTTCGTGTCAACACCGTCACCCAAGACCTGTTCAAGAAATATCGCTCGGCCGAGGATTGGCTCAAGGTGCCGCTGGAAGAGCTTGAAAAGGATATCCGTTCGACCGGTTTTTATCGCAACAAGGCCAAAAGTATCCAGAAAACATGCAAGGCCATTCTCGAAAAATTCAATGGGCAGGTACCCCGCACTATGGAAGAGCTGCTGACGCTTAACGGGGTCGGGCGCAAGACCGCCAACGTGATTTTGGGCAACTGCTTCGGCGAGCCGGCCATTATCTGTGATACGCACGTGATTCGTCTGAGCCGACGGCTGGGGCTGTCGGAACATACTGATCCGGTCAAACTGGAGTTTGATTTGATGAAAATCGTGCCGAAGAAAAAATACGGGGGCTGGACAACGTTCAGCAATTGCCTTGTCTTCCACGGACGGGCGGTCTGCAAGGCCCGCAAACCCGATTGCGCCACCTGTGTTATTGCCGCGTATTGCCCTGCGGCCAATCGGCCGGACTTGTGGTAAGTGCGATTTGAAGTTGTCGGACAGGGCATCTCCAAAAATTGATTAAATGCAGTATATCGGGAAAATGTGAACAAATGGTACAGGTTAGACGATATAAACGCACGGTTTGTTTTTAGAATCAGATGACAGCACGTGCGGAGCAATGCGATGACAGAATATAGTGCAATGCGGGATGAGACCTGGCGTGTGTTTCGGATTATGGCCGAGTTTGTAGAAGGATTTGACGAGTTGGCTCATATCGGGCCGGCGGTGTCCTTTTTTGGCTCGGCTCGTGAAACCGAGGACAGCCTCTATTACAATTTGACGCGGGAAACCGCCCGCCAGATCGGCAAGGCCGGCTTTGCGGTCATTACCGGCGGAGGCGGTGGACTGATGGAAGCGGCCAACCGGGGTGCCGCCGAAGCAGGCGCCAAAAGTGTCGGGCTGAATATCGAATTGCCCAAAGAGCAGAAACCCAACAAATACCAGAATATCTCGCTGCATTTTCGCTACTTTTTCTGTCGCAAAGTGATGTTTCTCAAATATGCCCACGGGTTTGTGGTGATGCCGGGCGGATTTGGCACGATGGACGAATTTTTTGAGTCGCTGGTGCTAATCCAGACGCTCAAACAGGCCTATTTCCCCGTGGTGTGTATGGGCAAGGAATACTGGCAGGGATTGGCCGACTGGCTCGATAAGATTATGATGCAGAAGCATCACTATATTGACCCGGAAGATATGCATCTATTTACCCTGACCGACGATCCCGAAGAGGCGACTCAGATAATCGTTGATTTTCACCGTCAAAACGGTCGCGGCGGACTTCGGCTGCCTTCCGGTATCCGCGATACAGATAATGGGTACCAATAACCGTGAAACGATTTTACAGCATTTTTATTAAATCTGTGTTCACAGTGGCTGTGGCGGTTTTGGCTGTGGGCGGGGGTTACCGGCTGTGGCAAAATCTGACGCACGATCAGGCCGTCGAGGCGTTGATCTTCGAAAACACCCAGTTGCGGCAGGCGATCGCAAATCTGACCGAAGAAACGCAGATCGGCTATGCCAAAGTCCTCCGGCAAGACCTTCAAAATGGGGTGCTGACCACGCGGCTGCTGTTCGTCGAGACCGATCCGAAAGACATCAGTCGGCGGGTGTTCGAAAAAGAGTTCGAGATCGAAGGGGACATTGTGCATTTTGATGCGCTGATTGTCAAATTCTCGACTCCAATGGTCATGGAAGGACAGGAAAAGGCGCTGTATCTATGGCGTCGGGTATATGGGGAAACGACGCGACCGGAGGATGGGCTGGCGATTCATACTCCTTACAGCGAGCCGGCCCGGTACCGCGCCATCAGCGAAAAATTGTCACTGCGTCAGCGTGAGCAATTCTGGAACGAGATTTGGGACCTGGCCAACGATCCCCACAAACTCGAGTCGATGGGCATCAAAGCCATCTTCGGCAATGTGGTGTATAAACGGCTGCGGCCGGGGCTGATCTATATCTTCAAAATCAATCCCGCCGGGGGCATTTCCCTCGAAATGATACCGGAACTATAGCCGAATCGTCGGGCTTATCCGATCATCCGGCGCAGTCGGGTCCGCATTCCGGCCGGCTTAGCCCCGGGCGGAACAAGCACGCGGATGGCCTGGGGGATGATGTGGATATCGGCCGGCAGGTCGGGGCCGGGGTCGCCGTCAATCTGGGAATAAATGGTACGGTCGCCGACCGGTTCAACGCGGATAGATTTGGCCTGCGTATAGACGACGTTGGAGCCGGTGGTGTGGCGTTTGAAGACGGTCTTAACCGAGTGCCACAGCAATGCGGCCTGATGGGTACATTTGAAGATGCACACGTCCAGTAGACCGTCGCCGTAGTCGGCATTTTTCAGAATGCTCAAGCCGATGGCATAGCGGCTGATGTTGCCCACAAACACCAACCCACGATCGTTGAAGATTTCTACGCCGTCGGCCAGCACCAGCATCGGCGGAAAATCATACTCCCAAAACGTCCGCCAGATAGGCCAAAAATAATCCAAATGGTTGATGTGGCCGGTGCGAAACGCATTCATCCGATGAATCACCGCCCCGTCGAAGCCGAAGCCTGCGATAGAGGTAAAGCATCTGCCGTTGATCATTCCCAGATCCAGCGGACGTTTGCAGCCGCCCTCAAAGGCCTTAATGAGTTTGTCCACGCTTAAATCAAAGCCCAACTCATTGGCCAGCAGGTTTTCCGTGCCGGCCGGAATCGGCAAAAACGTCTTGTCCGAGCCTTCCAGGCCGTGAATGACCTCGCGAAGCGTACCATCGCCGCCGGCTGCACAGACCAGGCCGCACTGAAAATCCACCGCCGCTTGCGTAGCCAGTTCGCAGGCGTGCGCCAGCGACTCGGTAAAGACAAGACGTACGTCGAAGCCGTGGTCCT
>MTKW01001576.1_pt1 | contig 17341 bp, 15 predicted proteins | sample 1042761 | NCBI WGS metagenome assembly MTKW01 (sample SAMN06205366, study PRJNA360243) | anaerobic digester metagenome | biome: Wastewater treatment plant; feature: Anaerobic digester sludge; material: sludge; isolation source: anaerobic digester fed with sludge from wastewater treatment plant ... | reverse complement strand
AAGGAGATTTTGATTTAAATGATAGATACGCTTGAACAAATGAAACAAATGCAGGGATATAAAAAAGGTGGGCCAATGCCGTCAGGATTCCCAAGGATGAGGAGGTAAGAAAATTCTTATGCGAAAAAGAATTCTTGTTATAATTTCATTACTTTTTAGTGTTGTTCTTAACGGTTGTGCAAATAAAGAAAAAGAAAAAAGCGAATTAGAAAAATTCCTGATTAAATATAAAGAAGTGTATCCAGACGGATATAACTTTCAAACAGGATTTTATAGTATAACATCATTTAAAAAATCAAAGGTTGAAAACACAGATTATTTTCATATAGAAACATATAATATTAAGGCTCAACTGCAATCAAAACCATACGGTACATTATGGAATTTTGAAGCAAATATGATGCAGTTAAATCATTCTTTAGTGGGCGGAGTAGGAACAGAAATTCCTAACGAAAATTTTGAAAACATATTATGGGACGGAGAATATTTGCATAAAACAATAAAATATAACAACGGTTATGTACCTAAAGAAACATGGACTGAAAAAACATATGGCACAAATCAAATAGAGACATTACAAATAAATACTGAAATAGATAAAATTGATTATATTATAAGTACTCTTGAGACTAAGCTGACTGATTTAGAAAAACATGTTGTTAATAAATCAAATGTTAATTTTAAAAACAATTCGTTGATTGTTTCTACATTTTTCAGTAAATTAGAAACATATAAAATTATACGAATTGATTTCGATGAAAATTTTGTAATTTCACGATATCAAATTTCATATACTGACTTAGGTAGAGTTCCTGATGAATTAAGACTAAGACAAATAACACAAATACTGAAACCAATAGATGCAATTGAAGTTAACGCTCAATTAGAATATGAAGAAGAACTTATCGTGGAAAAAGATATATTTACGATTCAAATTTAGTATAGTAACAAAGATTAACTAAATTCCCGTCTCTTGTAAAACCGCAATTATAAAATTAATGTAAATAATAATGCCTTTATCTTGAAAAGATAAATAAAAAGTTAGACAATGTATAAAGTGAAATCCGAAAGGGGATATTTATGCTTGTTCTCAAAGATATTTATAAAGATTATTATGTGGCTAAAAAGCCACTTCATGTTTTAAAGGGGCTAAACCTTACTTTTCCTAAACAACAATTCGTAACAATTTTAGGTCCATCGGGTTGTGGTAAAACAACACTTTTAAACTTGATTGGCGGTCTTGATAAATATACATCAGGCGATTTAATCATTGAAGGTAAATCAACAAAAGAATTTAAAGATAGAGATTGGGACGCTTATCGTAATCATCGTGTTGGATTTGTGTTTCAAAGTTATAATCTTATCCCGCACTTAAGTGTGATTGAAAATGTTGAGATTTCTTTAACGCTTTCTGGGATGGGGAGTAGTGAACGTCGCGAAAAGGCTAAACAAGCCCTCCTTAGTGTTGATCTTGAAAGTGAATTATATAAAAGACCAAATCAACTTTCTGGTGGTCAACTTCAAAGAGTAGCGATTGCACGTGCACTTGTTAATGATCCTTCCATCATTTTAGCGGATGAACCCACCGGAGCGTTAGATAGTGAAACAAGCGAACAAGTCATGAAAATTTTAAAAGAAATTAGTAAAACACGACTTGTTGTAATGGTTACGCACAATGAAGACATCGCTAAACGATATAGCGATCGAGTAATTAGGATGTTAGATGGCAGAATTACTAGTGACACTGATGAAGCACAAAGTAAAAAGAAGCGCAAAGTAAAAGAACCAACGGAAACAGAAAAAAACAAGGGAACATCAATGTCCTTTTTAACCGCGCTTAAAAACAGTTATAAAAACATCTTAACAAAAAAAGGAAGAACAGTGTTTACTGCGCTTGCAGGATCATTAGGGATTATTGGTATTGGGTTAGTAGCAGCGGTTAGTAACGGATTTCAAAATTATATTAATCGTTTGGAGCGGGAAACAATGGCAAATTACCCAATTGCCGTTTTTGCGCAAACAATGGATATGCAAGCAGGCATAAAAAAACCTGATAAAAATACTGAGTATCCAGACGGTGAAGAAATCGTTGTTTATAATGAAAATGATACAGAAACAACACGGATTACCATTACAAATAATAGGATAACATCTGAATTCTTAGATTTAGTGGACGGATTAAAGGAAGACGGGCTTGCCGCTAGTACAATGGTTAATTATCCAACACAAATGCAAATTTTAGCAAAGCCGCCCACTGATAACGCGCGTACTGTACAGTGGCCTTATTATGTCAGTGTGACGCCACTACCCTTTGGGGTATTTACCCAATTACCAGGGGACGAAGCCTATATTACTGAATTTTATGATGTAATTGGTAAAGACTCAAAGTTTGCGACAGAGCGTAATGAAATTATGTTTGTACTTGATAAATATAATCGTATCTCAGTCCAAGCTTTAGAACGGATGGGCATTGTTGATAATTCCGCAAATGTACAAAAGCTTAATTTTGATGACATTATTGGGCGAGAATTTAAAATGGTGCACAACGATGATATTTATAAAAAGGCATTGGGTAATATTGATGACTATGTAGTGCATGACTTTATGGGGCAACCACGCACGATTGAAAAGTATCGTTTTCAAAACCCACAATATTTATATGATGACCCAACGGTTGGTGAAATGCTGAAAATTACTGGCATTTTGCGGCCAAAACCGGGAATTCAGTTTGAAATGCTCGCGCCAGGAATGGTGTATACACAAGCATTAAATAAATATATGCATGAAACAAATAAACATAACAAAGTTGCAAAGGCACAAGTTAATAATGTAGTAATCAGAGAAGCAAATATCACTGCAGAAAATATTAATACTGCAATTGAATTTTATAGCGCTACTACCGATTGGTCGGGTGTAAAACCAGTTAATCCAACAACAATAAGGATTGATAAATTTTTAAGCAACCTCAAAATTTATGGAGTGGACTTAGCGGATATAAGTAAGGACAACGCGATTTACGAAACACTATTAAAAGAATTATTAAATACAGCTTATTCACCAGTAGAATCAGTAGCAATTTTTGCTAAAGACGGTGATTCAAAAAAAGAAATTAAAGCACGGATTAATGAATATAATAATACGCGCGAAGACGAGAAAGATAAAATTGTAATCTTTGATGCAGTAGAGTTTGTTACTGATTCAATTGCGACAATGATTGATGTTGTTTCAATTGTATTAATTGTATTTACAAGTATCTCACTTGTTGTGTCAGGATTCTTAATTGGCATTATTACTTATGTTAGTGTGATTGAAAGGACAAAAGAAATTGGGATACTGCGTGCGATTGGGGCCAGGAAGAAAGATATATCGAGGCTATTTAACGCGGAAACGTTTATTATTGGACTACTTGCGGGGGTAATTGGCGTTGGGACAACATATATATTATCAATACCGATAAATGTTATTCTTAACAATCTATTTCCTGAACAAAACATTGGACAAATAGCGTTTTTAGTACCACTTGCAGCTTTAGCGCTTATTGTATTTAATATATTATTAACCGTCACCGCTGGATTAATTCCAAGTAAGATGGCGGCAAACAAAGATCCAGTCGTAGCGCTGCGCACTGAGTAATGAATAGAAAGGACTCATTATGGAGGAATTTGTAGAAACAAAGAAAAAAAGACCGGGTACGGCAACAACAATCATTAAAAAAAGCGAAATTAAAGTTGATGAAGTAATTCGTTATACACCAAAACACGATGAAGGCTTAAGTACCCAACAAGTTAACGCCCGCAAAGTAGCGAAAATGACTAACGAAAAACCAAATAAAGGCGTTAAGTCAATCTTTTCAATATTAATGCGTAATTTCTTTTCGTTCTTTAATGTTTTGCTCTACGCAATAGGAGCAGCGCTTATTTATATTAAAGAGTGGCAAAGTTTGTTATTTCTCGTCATTCTTTTTTCCAACATTTTAATCGGACTTATCCAAGACTTTAGGGCGCGACGCACACTAAAGAAACTCTTAATATTAAATGAACAAAAAGTAACGGTCGTGCGCGATGGGATTGAGTTATTAATTCCAAGTGAGGATGTTGTACTTGATGATATCGTTAAATTAAAATTAGGTGATCAAATCGCAGCAGATGGTGTGGTAGTGCACGGTAGTGTTGGTGTTAATGAATCACTATTAACTGGTGAACCAAACATTATTCATAAAGCAAAAGATGACCGCGTTTTGTCGGGGTCTTTTGTCACAACAGGCACATGTTACTATCAAGTTGATACAATTGGAAAATTAGGTTATGCACAAAAATTACAATTACGGGCGAAAGTATTTAAGCGTCCAACATCTGAACTTTTAAATTCAATTAATTCACTATTTAAAGTAATTGGGTTTATTGTGATTGCTATGGCATTACTATTAGTGTTTAATGCCTTTTATCAAGGCTCAACATTTGAAGATAGTGTGCGCTCTATTGCCGGTTCACTTGTGGCAATGATTCCTTCTGGGATGTATTTATTAACAAGTATGACGCTTGCCGTAGGAGTTATTAGACTCGGGACAAAAAACACACTTGTGAACGAAATGTATTCGATTGAAATGTTAGCAAGAGTTAATGTACTCTGTTTAGATAAAACAGGCACGATTACTGACGGCACAATGAAAGTAAATGAAGTTGTGCCACTTAAAGGCGCAAAAGACATTGATTTAAACATTATTGTTGCCTCAATTTTAAGAGCCACTAAAGATGAAAACGCCACTGCTATAGCACTCAAAAACCATTTTAAAACGAGAAAATATATGGAATACACCAAAGTGTTACCGTTTGATAGCGAACTAAAATGTAGCGGTGCAATTATGGAAGGTAAAACTTATATCATTGGTGCTTCAAGTATGGTGCTTGGTCCAAAAGCACAAAAACAAGTTGAAGAAGTTGAACGCATTTACTTAGAGCGCGGCTTACGTGTATTAGTACTTGCTTCGTCTCGCAAGCCGTTTATCGCTAAAAAACTACCAATTGATATGACCCCTTTAGCACTTATTGTTATTCAAGATAATATTCGCGCTGAAGCTAGTGAAGTCATTAAACTATTCCAAGATGCTGGTGTTGAAGTAAAAATTATTTCCGGAGACGATCCTGTTAGCGTGAGTGAAATAGCGCGTCAAGTCGGGATTAATAATGCCGAAAATTTATTAGACTTTTCTAAAATTGATGATCCAAGTCACCACTCACTTGAAGACTTTACAATTTACGGCAGAGTGCGTCCTGAACAAAAAGAAGGTATTGTAACTAAATTACAAAGTGACGGTAAAGTTGTAGCGATGGTTGGGGACGGCGTAAATGATGTCTTAGCATTAAAAGCTGCGCAGTGTTCAATTGCAATGGGCGCTGGTAGTCCAGCAGCACGCGGAGTCAGTCACTTAGTGCTCCTTGATAATAACTTTGATGTTTTGCCTTCAATTGTTGATGAAGGACGAAGAGCAATTAATAACTTACAAAAGACATGGTCATTATTCCTTGTTAAAACAATCTTCGCGATTATCTTCTCGTTTATGTTTGTTACTGCGGGCCTTTTAGGACCAAAAGGATCAGGCATTAGATATCCCTTTGAACCAAAACACTTGTATTTGTGGGAATTATTATCATTAGGAATTCCCGCCTTCTTCTTATCGATGCAACCGAATAAAGAAAGAGTGCGCGGGACATTTATGGATAATGTCATTAGTCGCAGCGTGCCAGCAGGATTGTTGATGGTCGCTGGAGCATTTTTACTCTATATAAGTAAAAACTTTGGCGAAATGTTTGGTGCAGAAATAAGTGATACATCAATGGAAATGATTACAATGTCGATTCTTACAATTACATTCTTGTCATTTGTTATTTTATATCGAAACTCATTACCATTTAATCGTTATCGACTGACACTTTTCTTAGCACTAAGCCTTTTAGCAATTGGTGTTATTATTCTCGATAACACTGTCGGGTTAACATTTACGGAAAAATATTTCTTAGAAATAAACATCTCAAGTTTAGAGCCAATTCACTATGCAATATTAATTCCAATAAATTTAATACTTACAATAATGTACATATTAGTGGATAATAAAATTGTAAAGAAATTAAGGAGAGAATAATTTATGAAAATACGGATTAGCCAAGAAGTAGCCTACGCTTTAGCGAACAACTTACCAGTTGTAGCGCTAGAATCAACGATTATTAGTCACGGGATGCCTTACCCGCAAAATGTGGAAATAGCGCTTAAGGTTGAAGAAATTGTGCGCGCTAATGGGGCGCTACCAGCAACAATAGCGATTATTGGTGGTGACGTTGTCGTTGGTTTGGATGAAGATGAAATTGAAGAGTTAGGCCAAAGAAAAGATGTCATTAAAGTTTCACGGCGCGACCTAGCCTATGTTATGGCCACAAAGAAGTGGGGTGCGACGACCGTTGCTGCGACCATGGTTATTGCCGCTAAAGTAGGCATTAAAGTATTTGTAACTGGTGGCGTTGGCGGAGTGCATCGCGGTGCGACTGAAACACTAGATATTTCTAGCGACCTTGATGAACTTGCCAGAACAAACATTGCGGTCGTATGCGCTGGTCCAAAAGCAATTCTTGATATTGAAAAAACATTGGAATATTTAGAAACTAAAGGTGTTCCAGTTTTAGGTTATAAAACCGACAAAATGCCAGTATTTTACACAACAAGTCCGTCGTTAAACGTCTTATATCGCGTTGATTCTTCTAGCGAAATTGCTTCGATTGTTAACGCAAGTCATGCCTTAGGGCTTGAAAGCGGAACACTTGTTGTTAACCCAATTCCAAAAGAAGAAGCCTTGCCTTATAAAGACATTGAAAAAGTAATTGATGAAGCGCTTGAAGAAATGAAAAAAGCTGGGGTTAAAGGTAAAGAAGAAACGCCTTACCTTCTTTCCAAACTAAACGAATTAACAAAAGGTAAGAGTCAAGCCGCAAACGAAGCACTTGTCATTAATAACGCTAAGTTAGGAGCGTCAATTGCTAAACATATTTGCCGGGAGTTATATGAAGACTAAAGCTCGTTTAGGAAATTCTTTAAAAAAGTTCATGGCAACAATGCCACTTGATACAATAAGCGTTATTAACATCACGAAAGATTGTAAAGTTAATCGCCAAACTTTCTATTATCATTTTCGTAATATTTATGATTTATTAACATGGGTATTTTTAAATGAGGAAATTGAAAAACCATCTAACAATGAATTAGAAGAAGCAATCTTTATTGTGCTGCGTTATGTTAAACATAACGAAGCAATGATTGAAAACACTTTAGCGAGCGCTGCTAAAGATTTGGTAAGAGAGTTTCTTTTTAATTATTTATATAATGTGTGTTTAAATTACATTGATAAAAAAGATCCATTTGAAAAATTAACATTAAACGAACGAAAACTTTTAGCAAGAGTATATGGCGCAGGTATCGCTAGTAGCATTATTTCGTGGATTGAAGGCGAATACTTATTCCCTGAACACGAATTTGTGATGAATTTAGTAACATTTTTTAATGACTTCCCGCTTGATGCTAAAAATTATAAGGGACACGGCTATGCATAGTTTTAACTTAAAGATTCAAACTGAACTCATTTTTGGTAACGGCCGGCATACTGAAGTAGGCAGTATAATTAAGCGTTACGGCAAAAAGAATGTAATTATATTATATGGTCAAAATCACGCAGTAAGAAGTGGGCTTTTAGAAGCAGTGACTAACGCACTTGATGCTGAAAATATTGATTATGTACTTTATGGCGGGATTACGCCTAATCCGGAAGTCTTTTATGTGCGTGAAGCCAAAGCGATTGCAAAAGAATATGCAGTAGACTTTATTTTAGCAATTGGTGGTGGCAGTGTAATTGATGTCGCAAAGTCACTATCAGTGAATTTTTATTATGAAGGCGATGCACTAGATTTTAGTAAACGGATAGTTACTCCTAAAAAAGCATTACCGCTTGGTGTAATCTTAACCCATGCTTCAGCGGGTAGTGAAATGTCGGCGAGCTGTGTAATTAGTGATAGCACTAATAATTTTAAACAAGGGTTTAGAAACGATTTAGTAAGACCGCTTTTTGCTATTACTAATCCAGAATTAACTTATAGTGTCTCAATGTATCAAACAGCAGTGGGGATTGTTGATACATTTATGCATTCGCTTGAACGCTATTTTAATAAAAGCGACAAAATTGAGTTAGCCGACCGCTTTGCAGAAGCGATATTTGTTACTTTACGGGAATGCGCAGAGACACTTATTGCTGACCCACTTGATGAAACGGCGCGCGCTAATTTAATGTTAGCGAGCACTTTTAGTCACAATGATGTAACAAGCATGGGTAAAAAAGCTAATTTAGTTGTCCATACTTTAGAACATGCACTTAGTGCGCTTTATCCAAGTATTGCTCATGGGCACGGTTTAGCGGTGCTCTATCCCGCATGGCTCTTTGTTTATTTTGAAGAATTAAAAGAGAAACTCGATCGTTTTGCGCGTGTTGTTTTTAATCTTCATCATGAAGACATTGATACAAACGCAAAAGAAGGCATTTTAGCACTTAAAGAATTATTTATGCGTTTAGGATTAACAACTACTTTATCTAGTTTAGGTATTAAGCGTGAAGATATCCCCACTTTAGCGGATATCGTAACGGAAAACGGCACAAAAGAGTTGTATCACGACCAAAAAAATCTCACAAGATATGATATAATCAAACTTTATGAAAGTTGTTTTTAAAACTGTTGGAGGACGAATATGAAAAAAGAAGATTTGCTTAGCATATTAGTGTATCTTGTCATGCTAATTATTGCGTTATTTATTGGGTTAAGAATTATTCAACCTGCGCTTGACGCACTTGATTTAGTGACTGATTTACAACGCTACGGATTTGCGATATTAACAATCTTTGTTGGCATTATTATTAATGTTATTTTATTTGAATTAGGCCATGTCTTTGGTGCGCTTCTTGGTGGCTATAGTGTGATAAGCGTAAACATCCTTGGATTAGCTTATTACAAAACAAAAAGCGGGTGGAAATTTAGCTTTAGACGTTATGAAGGATTAACAGGCGAAACAAAAATTATTGCTAAAAGCGATAAAACAAAACCACGGCTTTATTTGTTTGGTCCAACAATAATGGTGCTTTTAGAATTTGTGATTGCAATTGTTATTTTCTTATTAACAAAGGATAATCAACCGATTCATCACCAAGTGTTAATCGTTGCGGGGATTGGTGCAATGCTTCTAGTCTATAACATCATGCCTTTTAAACTTGATAACTTCACAGACGGATATTACATTGTGCTTCTTGGCAAAAAAGTAAATGTTGAAGCGTATAACGAATTAATTAGAATTGAGTCGCTCGTGTATAACAATGAAAAAGTTACGGACATTAAAGAGTTTGACAAAGTCACAACAATGACAGCACGTTTAAGTTTATATCGCTTATATCAATTAATTGATGAAAAAGCGTGGGACAAGGCATTATCATTAATTGATGACTTAGAAAAGAATGCGAGTAAAGTTGAACATGAATTTATTGCGAGAATTAGAGCGCAAAAACTTTATATTTACTTATTAACAAAAGCTAGTGAAGCAGCAAGTGCTTATTGGTTTGATGAACTAAGCGCCGCAGATCGTAAGTTTATTAGTAACGACTTAACAATTGAAACAATGCGTGTGTATCTTCTCTATAGCGGGTTAGTTACTAAGAGCCAAAGTGAATGCGCCTTTGTTTTAAGTCGTGCTCCTAAAGCACTGCGCGCTAGAATAAACGATTTCCGTAAAGAAGAAGAAATAGCGCTTTTTAATGAAGCGTATGAAAAAATTGTGGCTTTGCCTGGTAATGAAAATCTAAAACTTCCAGTACTTAAATAAAATAAAAAACACCAGTAAATGTTTACTTAGAAACTAGAAACTGGTGTTTTTCTTTTACTACTTTTTAGGTTCTTTCTTTTTAGTTGCTTTTGCTTCTTGTTTTTTGGCCACTAATGAGTCACGAATTTCACGAAGTAATAATACTTCTTCGCTTGGTTCTGGTTCTGGCTCTGGCTCTGGNNTGCTTTTTCATTAAGTCTAGTTACGACACGAACAATCACAAATAAAACAAGAGCAATTAATAAGAAGTTAATAATTGCTTGGACAAATAAACCCCATGAAATAGCAATTTCTGCAGTCACAACATTGTCAGCAGCGTCACGAACTTCTGGCCTAATAACCCATTTTAATAGTGAAACCTCATTACCAAGTAATAACGAGATAGGCGGCATAATTACATGATTTACTAAACTAGTAATAATTGCGTTAAACGCGCCACCGATGATAATACCAACAGCAAGATTTAAGACATTACCGCGGGCAATGAACGCTTTAAATTCTTTAAAAAACTTTCTCATAATTTATTTCCTTTCTGCTTTCAATTTTAGCATAAACTAAAAGTAAGTAGTAAAACAAATAAGACCGCAGTACTTTAAATATGCAAAATAAAATAAAATAAGATATTATTGATAGTGAAGTCACTTAAAAGTGATGATTAAAGAGTTGTGAGCAAATCACAAAAAGGAGAAAATATGCCTAAATTTAAAATAGTCGTTGATTCAACAATTGATCTTAGTCCTGAACAATATAAAAAGCTTGGGGCGATTGTTACACCATCAAACGTTCATATTGGTGAAGAAACTTTCCAAGACGGCGTCGATATTAACGCTGATAAACTTTATGAAAAAGTAGCAGAAACGAAAACAGCACCAAAAACGAGCGCTGTTGCCCCTGGAGTATTTAAAGAAGTGTTTGAAAAATTAAAAGCCGAAGGTTATACAGGCGCTTTATTTGTGGGGATTGCTGAATTCCTAAGTGCAACAGCCCAAAGTGCGCGTTTAGCAGCAGAGGAAGTTAAAGACTTTAAAGTCCGAGTCGTCGATTCACACTCACTTTCAACAGGAAGCGGGTTATTAGCGCTACGCGCTTATGACCTTCTTAACGAAGGCAAAACACTTGATGAAACCGCTGATTACTTAGAAAAAATCGCGCCTAAATCAAGATCGCAATTCATTGTTGATAATTTAGAAATGCTCGCTGCTGGTGGAAGAGTAACAGGCATTAAGTTATTCTTTGGTCGTATACTACGTGCCCACCCATTCTTACAAGTTAATAATGACAAGTTAGAAGTAGTAGCGACACCAAAAGGTAAAAGTGAAAGAGCATTAGACCTAATGCTACAAGTAGCACGCGAAGAAATTAGTGCTGGCTTAGAATCACCACGCGTCTTTATTACGCACTCACACGGCGGTGAACGCATTGATTATCTTTACGACCGACTAAAAGAATTTGTCGATCCCAAAAATATTTTAATTAGTGAAGCAGGCGCCGTTATTTCAAGTCATTGTGGCGCAGGCACAATTGGTATTTTATATATTCGTAAATAACAATAATTAATTACTAATGAAATGCCGCTTAATCGCGGCATTTTTTAGTTGTTTTGCAACTTTGCACAATTTTCACAATACCCGTAAATTGTTAGATCGTGACTTGTGGGAACAAAATTATGTTTCTTCATATTTTTGTTAATCATACTATCTAATTTACAATCAATAGGGAATCGCGCAAGACAAGTAGTGCAAATCATGTAATGATGATGTTTACCGTCTATTAAGTAATAGTAAGCTGTTTTATTAATAGTGCTCTTGCCTAGAACATTTTCTTTTTCAAAATATTCTAAAGCACGATAGATTGTTGAAAGAAAAATAGATTCATTTTTTAATAATCGTTCAATGTCTTCGGCACAAAGTAATGAAGATTTTGTTTTAAATAAATTAAGCACAAGTTTACGAGCGGGCGTTAGGCGCATCTTTAAGTCTCCTTTTAGCAATGATAATACGAATAATATACGCTACTACGAGAAATGTAGTAAATACCATAATGATTGCGGGTCCTGTCGGCAAAGTAAAGTGATAAGAAACAGTAATCCCAATAAAAGTAGCGATTAGTGAAATAATAACGCCGCCCCACAAAGTCATATTAAAACTTTTAGATAATTGTCTAGAGATTAATGTTGGAAACAAAATAAATGCAGAGATTAGTAGTGCCCCAATCGCGCGGACACCGACAACAACAAAAATAGAAGTAAGTGCGGAAAGGGCATATTTAAGAAACATAGTATTAACCCCAGCAAAACGCGCATGAGTTACATCAAAAGTCGTAATTATAAGCTTACGATAGAATATTAAGATAAAACAAATAACGAGCAAAGCTAAAACTGAAGCACCAATAATTTCAGGAACAGTAACTGTTAATAAACTACCAACTAATAGCGATTCCACAGAGCGATTAAAACCATCGCTTTTACTAATAATAATTAAACCAAGCGCTAAAGCAAAGACGCTAACAACACCAATTGCTGCATCATTATCTAGATTAGCGCGCTCTGTTAAAAAGGTAATGGCAATTGAGGCTAAAAGCGCAAAAGGTAAGGCAATATAAAGGGGTTCATTACTAAATAGTAATCCAATAACAACGCCGGTAAAGGCAATATGCGCCATGCCGTCGGCAATTAAAGATTGTTTAGATAAAACAAGAAACGGGCTTAAAAGAGCGGCCGCTAGGGCAATAAGCAGCGCTAACAAAAGAGCATAAACCATAAAAGTGTGTTGTAAGAAACTAAACATGGATATTTTTCTCCTTTTCAAAATACTCTTGTAAGCCGCCAAAGAAACGTATTTCTTGATCAATATATAACACACTAGCGCAGTCACAAAGCGCACCATGAAGTTCATGTGTGACAAAAATAATTGTTTTTCCTTCGTGATGTAATGCTGTAATTATGTCGTTAAAGAAACTGCGAAAGGACGGGTCGAGTGCAGAAGTGGGTTCATCTAAAATAATAAAATCAGGATTACTAATAAGCGCGCGAATAATATAGACGCGTTGTTGTTGACCGCCAGAAAGATGGGCCATTGGTTTTTTAAGCAAGTGCGGGATTTGCATCTTTTTAAGCCATGATTTTATTAGTTCTCGATCACCTTTACTAATCAGTAGTGACTGTTTAGCAAGGCCGCTATAAATTACTTCTTCAACCGTGATTGGGAAATTAGGGTTAATATTTAATTTTTGCGGTAAATAACCTAAACGATCATCACTATGTTCAATAGTGCCATGCGTCGGCTCTAACAATTTAGCAAGCAACCTTATAAAAGTTGTTTTACCTGATCCGTTAGGACCAATCACATAAAGGAGCATCCCTTTATTAATTGAAAAGTTGATGTTTTTAAGCGCTATGACATCACCAAAATTTACACTTACATCAGTGAGTTTAACCGCCAAAGGCTTGTTTGATGTTTGCGACATTTTGCGCGAAGATGTCGGCATATGTTATACCCTCCTTTGCTTGTGCTGCAGTAATATTGTGATACCCATGAAGTTCTAAAAGAGTAATCGCATAATTTTCCTTTGCTAATTCATTTTTAATTAAATTAGCGACACGCGGTTCCACTAATTCTTCGATGAATAAGTAATGCGAATCAAATGTTTTAATTTCATTAATATAATCAATAATTTCTTGTGATAAAAAATCAACATCTGGTTTATAACTTTCGCTAATTGTCTTAATAGTTAGTTTATAAGCAGCAGCAAAATAACCAAGCGCATTATGCCCCGCAAAGAAAAGCGGTGGTTTTTCTAACGGTGGAAACAAAAAGTCACGAAAATCATTACTTGTGGCTAATAATCGCGCTGTGTAATTATTATGATTTTCTGTAAAACAGGTCTCATTTGCCGGCAAAATGTCAATAAGCACAGTTAAAAGATCATTCATAACACGGATGTATATATGTGGATCTGTCCAGTAATGAAGTGTGTGATCATGGTCGTGTTCGTGATCGTGATGTTCTTGTTTTTTTACTTTGCAAGCATATTCAACATCAGAATGAATACTCATATCAAAACTATTTTTATTAGTGACAAGGTCTTTAACCCATGTTTCAAGCGCAGGATGAGTATAGACAAATAGCTTAGCGTTATTAATATCTTCAATATCACGTGGTGTAGGTTCAAAGTCATGAAGTTCACTGCCCCAAGGGACAATGTTTTTAACTTTTAGTTTGTCACCAACAATGTTAGTTACAGCATCGTAACTTACAAACGAAGTAACAACAATATCTGGTTTTTCGCGCGCCTTACAACCCGCTAAAAGTAAGAATGGTAATAGTAATAATAATTTCTTTTTCATAATCCTTCAATTTGCGAATGATTCGCAAAAAGAATTATAACACACAGCTTAGCGTTATCGCTAATAAAAAGCAAAGGCGCCACAAAGGACGCCTCTTAAATTTAGATAAAGATACTTTATTACTAGCCAGCAATTTTTAATGATTTAACAAGAATACTTGAAGTAGTGTAGCTACTAAGTTGTAATTCATTTTCATTAGCGACCGCCTTAACATCGTTAAAGAGTTTAACTAAGTTACCAGCAACGGTAATTAAGTTAACAGGTTCAGCAACTTTACCGTCACGAATCATAAACCCTGCTGCTTGTAAACTAAAGTCACCACTTGTTGTGTTGAGTCCCGAGTGGAGACCCATAAGTTCAGTGATAAATACACCTTCTTTAATATCTTTAATTAAAGTATCAAAGTCGTTACGCCCAGGTTTTAAGGTGATATTACTAATACCGACACTAATTCTTCCGCCCGTGTTACGGCCGTGACCGGTAGGTTCAACACCCATTTTAGTAGCGGTGCTTAAGTTATGGAAGAATGTTTGTAAGATACCATTTTTAATAATTGGTTTATTTGTTTTAGCAACGCCCTCGTCATCAAAATAACGATAGAAGAGATTAGCTGTTAACGGTGCATCAAGAACAGTTACTTTTGAACTTGCTACTCTTTCATTTAGTTTGTCGGCAAATAAAGAAGTGTTCTTTTCAACACGATCAGCACTTGCGCTTGTTAAGTAAGCTGCAAGTAAACTAGCGGTCATTTTTGGGTTAAATACAACGGGATAATCCTTAGTAGCACATGGTTTACCACCAAGTTTTTCTATAACTCCATCAGCCGCCTTCTTCACAAATGTGTCAGCGTCAAATTTACTATAATCATTATCAAGGAAAACTTCGACATGCGATTTAACATCATCGCCTTCTTTAGCAACAACCCATGTTCCATAATAGAAGTAGTTTTGTTTATTTGTGAGTTTTAAACCATATGAATTAAATAATTTATAATCACTTTCAATCTCGGAATATTGAACAGTTGAAACAGAAGTAATAAGCGGGTGCGCTTTTTTTAACGCTTTTTCAATGGTAAAGAGCGATTCAAGTTTTGTGCTTTCACTAATAGTGGCAAGTTCTTTATTAAAGAATGATTTTTTACGATATTTAGGACTACCTTCAAAAATAATACTTAAGTCTTCTGTTTCTGAAACTCCGGCACTCATCTTAATTTGGGCAACTAAGTATTGGGCAGTTGTTTTATCGTCTTTTTCACTCATTGCAAAACCCATTTTACCTTTATATATACCGCGCGCTAGAACGTTAATTGTGGACGCTAAGGTGTATTTTTCAACACTTTCATCATACACACTCATCTCAATACCTTTATTTTTTTGAATAACGAGTTCAGCGGCTTCAAGGCCTTTTTCTTTTGCTAATTCAAAGAATTTCTTTACGTTCATTGTAATGCCCCTCCTCTACCACCAACGGTAATTTCACTAACTCTAATTGTTGGTTGGCCAACATCAACTGGAACACTCCCGCTATCGGCACCGCACATGCCTTGAGCGCGTTCAAGGTCATTAGCGACCATATCAATTTTCATTAATATATCAGCGCCATTACCAACAAGTGAAGCACCTTTAACTAATTCGGCAACTTTACCATCACGAATAATATAAGCTTCATCACACGCAAAATTAAAGTCACCAGTTGCTGGATTAACTTGTCCACCACCAAGTGATTTTGCATATAATCCAAGTTTTACACTGCTAATGATTTCTTCAGGTGTATATTTACCAGCGGCAATGTATGTATTTGACATCCGGCTTGTTGGTTCAAAGGTATAATTTTGACGCCGGCCTGTACCATTGCTTTCAATTCCCATCCGCCGTCCATTAAAACGATCAACAAGATAACTTTGTAAAATGCCGTTTTTAATTAAAACATTTTTCTTTGTTTTTACGCCTTCGTCATCAATATTGTTTGATCCCCAGCCGTTTACAATCGTGCCGTCATCGACTGCGGTAACCGCTGGGTGAGCAATTTGCTTTCCGACTTTACCGGCAAAAGGTGATAATCCTTTACTAACAGAACTTGCTTCAAGCGGGTGACCACATGCTTCGTGAAAAATAACTCCACCAAAGCCGTTACCAATCACAACCGGCATTTTCCCGCTTGGACATTCTGCTGCGGTTAATTTACGGACAGCAACATCAGCAACATCACGCGCAATCTTTTCTAAATCTAAACCTTCAACATATTCAAAGCCTTTGTGTGCTCCTGGTCCATTGTAGCTATATTCAAAGGCGCCTGGTGCCACTGCTATTGCTTGAAACACCAATCTTACGCGCTCTTGCTTATCAGTAAATGCATTACCTTCACTATTAAAAATAGTGATATTACGAACATCAGTTAATAATACACTGATAGCGCGTACAATCTTTTCGTCATAATCTTTCATTACTTTATTAGTGATTTTTAACTTCTCAACAATTTCATTAATATCCACTAATTCAAGACTTTTTTCTAACTCGTGATTTTTACGAACCCTTACATTTTTAAGTTTTTCAACACTTAAAACTCTTTGACCATCAAAGCCAGCGCTTAACGCAGTGGCAAGATTTAATAAACCTTTTTTGCTTAAGTCACTTGTGTGACCATAAACACTTTGTAATCCTTTTAAAATACGAATGCCTGCCCCATAAGTTAACGAAGTAGCAGGCGCTTGCGTTTTACCGTTTTCTACAGTGTAGTTACCGCTGTAAGTTTCTTCTAAAAATATTTCAGCGAAATCTCCACCGGTACTAAGCGCTACATTTAATACTTCGAGGGCAAGTTTTTTTGTAATCATAATGTACTTCCTCCTAATTAAAAATGATAACAAAAATATGAAGGAAATATGGGGAAAAGCGCTTTTTTAGGGAATTTTAGATAATACAACAATTTAATATTCAAATTGTAACGAATAAGGGCAGCTACTAATAAAAAAGATTAATATTTCTTTAAAAAGCACTAAAAAAATCACGCTAAATTATATGAGCAACAAAATTAACAATTATTGGTTTTGTTGTAACTTAACGAAAGGAGGAGAAATATTAATGAAGAATAAAAAAA
>MTKW01006815.1_pt1 | contig 17348 bp, 15 predicted proteins | sample 1042761 | NCBI WGS metagenome assembly MTKW01 (sample SAMN06205366, study PRJNA360243) | anaerobic digester metagenome | biome: Wastewater treatment plant; feature: Anaerobic digester sludge; material: sludge; isolation source: anaerobic digester fed with sludge from wastewater treatment plant ... | reverse complement strand
GGGTCTATTAATTTTTATTTTTACAAAAACTACAATACTATGAAACAGCTCAAAAAATTAGCGCTATTTGCAATTCCCTTCATCCTGGCAACAACATTCAACAGTTGCACAAAAAAAGAAGAACCGGACACCCGTCCTCATATCATTCTGGTAATGGCTGACGATCAGGGTTGGGGCGACATGGCTTACAACGGACACCCGGTGTTGAAAACACCCAACTTCGATAATCTGGCAGCCAGCGGACTGCGTTTTGACCGGTTTTATGCTGCTGCGCCGGTGTGTTCGCCTACCCGTGGAAGTGTAATGACTGGCCGCCACCCTAACCGCTTTGGCTGTTTTAGCTGGGGAAATACGCTGCGGCCGCAGGAAATAACCATAGCCGAAGTATTGCAATCGGCAGGTTATGTTACCGGTCATTTCGGGAAATGGCATTTGGGTTCAGTTCAAACCGGAAGCCCGGTAAACCCGGGAGCCAGCGGATTTGACGAATGGCTTTCGGCGCCCAATTTTTTTGACAACGACCCCATTCTGAGCCGCGAGGGGACTGCTGTTCAGTTAAATGGCGAAAGCTCGGAAGTTACCGTTGATGCTGCCATTGAATTCATTCGGAAGCATGTGAATTCCGGGCAACCCGTTTTTACAGTGGTATGGTTTGGCTCCCCGCATCTTCCGCACATTGCGAGCCCACAGGATAGCGCGCTGTATCCCGGCCTCGATCCGGAGCTACAACATTTTTACGGCGAAATTACCGGGATGGACCGCGCAGTAGGGAAACTCAGGCAGGAGCTAAAAAGTCTGGGGATAGACAAGAATACGCTGCTTTGGTATTGCAGCGACAACGGCGGTCTTCCCAACGTGGGCTCCACAGGTGGTCGCGGACACAAAGCTGATATTTACGAAGGCGGACTGCGCGTGCCGGCAATCATAGAGTGGCCCGCAAAAATTCCGGAACCCAAATCAATCAACCTTCCCGCAAATACATCTGATATTTTCCCTACTCTGCTCGAAGTAACCGGCATAAATTTGGAGAACAAACCGATAATGGATGGAATCAGCCTGCTGCCTGCCATTGAAGGTGAAATGAAAAATCGACCTCAACCTATGGGCTTTTGGCAATACCCATCCCGGGGTAGAAGAACCCCTTCAGCACAATGGATGGCAGAGCTGTTGGAAGCCCAAAAACAGGGAAAAACAGTATCTGATTCGGCACGGCTCGCTTTAGATGCAGGCAAAATTACCGTTCAATACCCGGAAGACAGCTTCCCCGGCCACGCAGCGTGGCTCGACTGGCCCTGGAAACTACACCGCATCCAAAACAATTCCGTCGAAATTACACTTGAGCTTTACCAACTTGAAAACGATTCGCTGGAGCAGAATAGCATAGCTACTTCAGAATTTGAAAAAGTGAAAGTGATGCTTTCTCAAATGGAAAAATGGCAAAAATCGGTCATTCAGAGTCTAAATGGGGATGATTACAATTAATATTTTTATTACATTGCAGGTAATTGAAACAGGTAAAAGCGGGTAGAATCAGAAAGGAAAACCATATCCTGTATTTACCAAAATAAAATTTTGTTACTTTATTGACAATCAAAATAATAAAATTATAATTTAAAAATTTATACACAATGGCAACTAAGAAAAAAATTACTAAAGTAGAAGATGTAGAGTCACCTGCCGTCCAGGGTGGTGGTAAAATATTTGAAGCTAGTCCCGAAAGCAAAGCAAAAGCCAAACAGCTTCGTCTTTTTGCATTTCTTGCATGGATTATTGCTATAGCAGGACAAATTTTCGCCATTTTGAAACTGCTGAGCGATGAGTATCTGGTGTGGTTAATTGTTGCCATTGTTGTGATTTTGGCACTGGCAATAACCGGTTCCTATTTATGGAAAAAAGCCAACAGGCTCGATCCGGCCTCCGAAAAACAAAAGGTGAAGTTTTTTATTCAAAATCAGTTGGGGGCAATAATGAGCGTTTTGGCCTTTTTGCCTCTGGTGATTTTTATTTTCACCAATAAAAATTTAAGTAAGCAAACTAAAGGCATTGCAGGTACTATTGCCGTAATTGCCCTTTTGGTTGCTGGTTTTGCAGGGGTCGATTTTAACCCTGCTTCCATAGAACAATATACCGAGCAAACTAAAGAAATAGAACTGCTTAATGACGGTTTTAACAACGTTTACTGGACTCCCTCAGGAACAAGATATCACATTTACCCGGATTGTTCCTACATAAACACCGACCGCACTTCTGAAATTTTTGAAGGAACTGTTGCCAGTGCCAGAGAGATTAAAAACATTACTGAATTGTGCAGCCGTTGCCGCACACGAAGAATGAAGGAAAAAGATATTACAGAAGAAGATTTAAAATCGAGGTTAACCGAAGAACTGTCTAACACCTTGGAATAACAATGGGAAAATGGATTGAGAAAACTGAAAAGTTTATAGACGAAACTGCTGAAAAAATTTACGAAAGCAACGCCTACCTGAAAGCAGACAAGGCGGCAGAAAAGGCAGTTAAAAAGCTATTTCGGAAAGCCGGAAGACTGTGGGGAAAGTCGGAGCAGTATTTTAAGAAGCAGAAAAAGAAACAAAACCTGAAGGAATAAACATCGGGTTTTATCCGTAAAACAGAAACCGGTTTTTCTCTGGAATGTTGATGCTGAATGTATTAGTAAATTATGACATACTTCAACACCTGATTTATTGTAACCTTCTGTTTCGATATCTTTTTTCAGGTTAATTGTTTATCTTGTAGGAGCAACGGGTATGTGGAAAGGAATTCCTGTTGGAATTGCTCTTGGCATTCAGCCAATTTGTAACGGATTATTTACGTCGCTTGGTTCTGTATCATCTGTGTTAATTCTCTATTTTGCCGGATATAATTTCAGAAACTGGATATTGAAACAATACGGACAGAAAAGAATCGAGAAAAAGAAAAATAAATTTATGAAACTTGCTAACCGCTACGGGTTTTGGGGCTTGGATTAATAACTACCGGATTGCTTGGACCTTTTGTGTCGTTAATACTTAGGTTTATTCTTCTAAAAGACATTCGCAAATTCTTGTTTTATTTAATTGCCGGAATTTTTATCTGGTCAATTGTTTTGGCCTTCTTTTTTACACCAATTGTTGAAATGATTTCATAAGGAGAATCCCAACCTAAATGAGCAACTTCTTTGACATCAGGATTAAGGATTTTTTACTACGGCTTTTTATTCCAGCAAAGTAAAATCAGGGCACAAATTATAAATGCGTAGGCGGGGGGCAACTAAATGAATTTACAAACACATAGTGCGAACATTTTACGCAACCATTTGAAAAACAGTAGAAAGAAAGATGTGCTCATGGAAATATGCTGAAATAAACTTAAACAATTAGTATCAGAAAAAAGAAAGCCCTTAAAATACCCATATTTTCAAAAAAATTATTTGTAAATTAAACCCTTTCAAGTATAGTTAAAGCAAATTAGAGATGGCTAAAAAATCAATTCTGGAAAATATACGGAACAAATCCGGCTTCATCTGCGATATGGATGGCGTAATTTATCATGGGAATAAAGTTCTTGATGGCGTAAAGGAGTTTGTAACCTGGTTAAAAAATGAAAATAAAAAATTTGTTTTTCTAACCAACTCCAGTGAGCGTACCATTAAAGAACTTCAGGAGAAATTATACCGTATGGGACTGGATGTGGGTCCCGAACATTTCTACACCAGCGCGCTGGCAACAGCAGCTTTTCTGCAAAGCCAGAAACCAAATGGAAGCGCTTACATTATTGGAGAAGCCGGGCTTATTAATGCAATTTACAACGTAGGATATACAAGCAATAACATCGATCCGGATTATGTGGTTATGGGAGAGACAAGGTCGTACAGCTACGAAATGATTGAAAAGGCAGTAAACCTGGTCATCAGCGGAGCCAAACTGATAGGAACAAATCCTGATGTCACCGGTCCGATTGAAAACGGGATAGCACCGGCAACCAAGGCTCTTATTTCACCCATTGAGCTGGCTACCGGAAAACAAGCCTATTTTGTGGGCAAACCCAATCCCCTTATGATGCGAATTGCACTGAAAAGGATTGGCGTTCGGCGGGAAGACAGCATAATTATTGGCGACCGGATGGATACAGATATAGTTGCAGGTATTGAAGCAGAGATTGACACCTGCCTCGTTTTATCAGGTATTTCAACCAAACAAACCATTCATGAGTTTGCTTACCGCCCGCGTTACGTTTTACAGGGTGTTAATGAACTTGTGAAAGATTATAAATAAGTATTTTAATAACCACCCTACAAAAGGGAGGGATAAAGAAAGTGAACAGTGAGTAGCTTCAGCTCTACCAATCGTAGTTGTATTCCTCAATCCACTTTTTAAAAGCATTCATGTCGGCTGATTTATATGTTTTCAATCTGTTTTCAAACCAATCTTTGTCTTTGCAAACCTGTTTTATCTTTTCAAACTGCTCAATAGTAATAAATTCTTTGCTGCATAGAAATTCAAAAAAATCGAAAAGAGCAGAAAGGGTTTCTTTCATTTCTTTAAAATTTGGTGACCAACTTTTTCGTATATACCAGTTCCCAAGAAATGTTCTTATTGTCGTATCATCGGTTGCCAGAACTGACGTATTATCTTCATAAACAAAAAAATAATTCATCACAAAATACGAACTGTACCCGAGCTGCCTTTCAATTAATTCATCTTTATAATTTTTATTGCTCAGATATTTTTCGAACTCATCAAATACAATTTTAGAGTTCTCCCATTGTCTATTATGTTCTTCCTCAGAATTATCTTCTTTAATACACTCAAAATTTTCATTTTTTAATTCCATTTTATTTTTTTGTTTAAAACTTGTTCAGCTATTCAATTCTTCCAGTTTCAGTTTTATAATCCGGGAGCGTATTGCTCCTTTCGACCTGCCAAAATGTTTAGCTATATCGCGTATTGTAACTCCTTCTCAAAACATCACTATCATTTCATAAAAATTGTAATTTTAAGTGGACGTGTAACAAAAGGAATGGCATCCCTGCTGTTGAAAAGATTTGCTGCGAGACGAACTTTTCGCAATACTTTTAAGAAAAGGGATGCTATCCTTTCCGTAGCCTGCTAATCGTCATCATCATCATCGTCATACTTGTTTTTGTGCCAGTATTTGCAGTCGCGGTCTTCCTTCAGTTTCCCCAAAACCGACTTATACAAATTTAGGTTGCTTTCTGCCGAAATTATTAGTACGCCGTCGGTAAGTTCCGCATTGTCCAGCTGTTCGGGAGATATTCCCGCCATCAGCTCGTCGAGGTACAACTTAATGGTGCTGATGATGCTCATGTTGCTTTCGGAGATCTCCACACTTTCCCTTTCGGTTTCAAATTCGATGTCGCTGAACACTTCCACAACCACCGGAGTAGTTTCGCCGCCTGCATTGCTGTAATTTCCGCTCATAAAAAAAACCGGTTCAGGGTGGGCATCCTTTTTTTTCCCTTCTATCTCCAGTTCAATCTCGTCGTAAAAACCGGGCTGAAGAAGAAAACTTCCAAAACTCAGTGTCGAATCCAGCAGGTTGACTACCTGCGGACCATTCCATTTATATTCAATTTCAATGGAATCGCGCCCGGTAACCAGGCTTTTTAATTCAGCTTCCAGTTCCACGCTTGAGACAACCATTTGGACTGTGTTCCAGACCATTGATGGAGAACTGACAACAGCAGATTTGGTGCTGTTTTTTTCCACAGGTAAGGAATAACTTTTATTCAGGGCGATCAGCTTAATACCCAGAGTGGATGGGGTGGAATCATTTAAGTCCTCTTTTTGACAGGCAAAAAAGCCAATTGTCAACACTGCTAAAATCACAGATAATACTCTCTTTCTTTTCATGGCAAATATTTTATTGTTAAAGTTAAATAACGTTCAAAACCTAAATAGTAGTATAATGTCTTTAAATTTTTATAACTGTGAGAGCGAAAAAATTTGCCCTGCCGGTTTGCGGCGTGGAATCTGCGCCCCTAAATCGGTTTTCGGTTTGCGGAAATACACAAACAAAAATATGCCCGCGAAACGTTGATAACCCGATAATTAAATTTTGCAAACGCGAATCAATTTCATCTCTTTACTTGTGAAAAGTTTTCCGGTATTCAGAGGGTGTTTTTTTCATTACTTTTTTGAAATAGTGATTGAAATTGGCCAGATTGTTATATCCGCATTCGTAGCAAATCTGAGTGATTTGTTTGTCGGTTTCAGCTAAAAGCCTTGCAGCAATGCCAATGCGAACATTTTTCACATAATCCATAAAAGTCTGATTGGTTTTTTTCTTAAAATACCTGCAGAAGGAGCTGGGTTCCATATGAACAATCTGTGCGGCATCAGCTAAAAAGATCCCTTCCTGAACATTCTGAAAAACATATTCATAGATTTTGTCAATCTTTTCCCTGTCCTTTTGGTAGGTTCCGGGCAGGGATGAAGGCAATGCCAAAAATTCCCGTTCTTCAATCTGGAGAAGAAGGCTGAATACCTTTAGCAACTCAATATACCGTTCAAGTCCTTTCATGGAAACCATCTTTTTTAGGGAATCCCCAACCCTTTTTACTTTTGCACCTTTAAAAAGAATTCCGCTGCCCGACTCTTCAAGCAGGTTCACTACCTCGGAAAGTTCAGGAATATTGAAAAAATCAGAGCTGATGATATTTTCGTAAAGATGGGTGACAATACACTCTCCGTGGCCGTCAGCACCGGGTTCAATAACTTCCCACGCATGGGAAATGTTGGGTCCAAGAAGCACGAGATCACCTTTGGTATAGCTCGAGATATGATTCCCTACAATGCGGCGCCCGGAGCCGGAAGTGATAAAGTTAAGCTCAAAATTTTTATGTAAATGGATTTTGTCGGAAGCCGGGTCCATTTTCAGCCGGCGGGTGATGAACGAATGCTGGTGCGATACGTCAATTTTTTCGTAAACGAATCTCATGTTATTCTATTTTAACCAAAAATGGTAAATATAGTTCATTTTTTTAATGAATAGTCAAAATACAATGTAAATCTAACAATTTACAATAATCATTTTTTTTGGATATTACTTTCTTTGTAAACTGTTAGAAATGAAAAACTCAAATTGAAAATAATTTACATTTAAAATTTTAAAAAGATGATGGAACTCCCAATTCGAGGTATTATACCTCCGATGGTAACTCCGCTCAACAGCGATAATGAATTGGATGATCGCGGGCTTGAAAATCTGATTAATCACATGATTGACGGCGGAGTGCACGGTATATTTTTATTAGGAACAACAGGTGAGGCAACAAGCTTTCGATATGAATTGCGTAAAGAGCTGATTACCAAATCCTGTAAAATTACAAATGACAGAGTGCCGCTGATGGTTGGCATAACCGACACTTCTCCCGAATATTCGGTGGAGATGGCTGAGTTTTGTAAAGATGCCGGAGTCCAGTCAGTTGTTGTGGCAGCGCCCTATTATTTTCCCATCTCTCAAAGCGAAGTGAAGCGCTATTTTGACAATCTGGTTCCACGGCTTCCCCTGCCGTTTTTGCTCTATAACATGCCTTCACACACCAAGGTGCATTTTACGCTGGAAACCGTTAAGCATATCAGAGAGTTGGGCGCACTGGGAATTAAAGACAGCTCGGGAGACATGCTCTACCTGCTTTCACTCATAGATGCATTTAAAGATTATCCTGAATTTTCGGTAATTGCCGGAACAGAAATCTTCCTTCCGGAAACCATTCTGCAGGGCGGACATGGAGCCGTTGCCGGAGGAGCCAACATGTATCCTCAACTTTTCGTAGAGCTTTATCATGCATCGCAGAACCGTGACTATGAAAAAATCACTTTTTTGCGTAAAATTGTAATGAAAATTTACAACACCATTTACAATGTAGGCAACAAGTCTTCACGTTATATAAAAGGTACCAAAAGTGTCCTTGCGGCCATGGATGTTTGCAATGATTATGTGGCATATCCCATGCAGCAGTTTGAAGGTGCCGAACGCGAATTGTTCAAAAATTATGTGGAAGAGATAAAAGAAATGATGGATAAATATTCTTTTATCTGAATTTAAAATAAATACTATGCAGTTACATTGGGTTGACCTGATTGTTTTTGTCCTTATCACTTTTGGGAATGTACTTTTTGGCGCAAGTTTCTTTTTTAAAAACAGAACAACCGACCAGTTTACGGCTGGCGGAGGGAATATGCCTGCCTGGGTGGTTGGCATGTCTATATTTGCTACGTTTGTAAGCAGTATCAGTTTTCTTGGATTGCCCGGGAATGCCTACTCATCCAACTGGAATGCACTGGTTTTCAGTTTTTCAATCCCATTTGCCTCCATTCTGGCAGTAAAGTTTTTTGTTCCGCTCTACCGTAGTATCGGCAGCATTTCGGCATATAACTTTCTGGAAACACGTTTTGGCACCTGGGCTCGCCTTTATGCCTCTGCATGCTATCTGCTGACACAGCTCATGCGCACCGGCGCAATTCTGCTGTTGCTGGCATTGCCCATTAATGCACTGTTCGGGTTTAACGTTAAAACCATCATTGTGGTCACCGGAATTGCCGTTGCCCTCTATTCCATGTTGGGCGGAATTCAGGCAGTTGTCTGGACAGATGCCATTCAGGGAATTATACTCATTGTGGGTGCAGTAATTTCTGCACTTGTTCTCACATTTTCAATGCCGGAAGGCCCTTCGCAACTTTTTGAAATTGCCGTTGCAAACAACAAATTCAGCCTTGGGAGCTTTGGGACAAGTCTCAGGGATTCCACTTTCTGGGTGGTGCTTGTTTACGGTTTGTTTATCAATCTGCAAAACTACGGCATCGATCAGAATTATGTGCAGCGGTATATGGTCACTAGTACCGATAAGAAAGCAAAAGCATCAACTATGTTTGGTGCAATGCTCTATGTGCCGGTTTCAGTAATCTTCTTTTATATCGGAACAGCGCTCTATTCCTATTACACAGCACAGCCTGAACTTTTGCCGGCAGAACTTCATCAGCCCGGAATGGGCGACAAGATTTTCCCCCATTTCATTGTTCACGGGCTTCCGCGGGGACTAACCGGACTGCTGATTGCAGCTATTTTTGCTGCCGGGATGAGCACCATAGCAACCAGTCTGAACAGCACAGCAACCATTGTTTTAACCGACTATTACAAAAGGTACTTTAATAAAAATGCAAACGAACGCACCTCCATGAAAGTATTATATATTTCATCCGGAATTATTGGTGCTTTAGGAATAGTTATCGCACTCTCACTGGTTGGTGTTGAAAGTGTACTTGAAGCATGGTGGTCGCTGGCTTCCATTTTTAGCGGCGGGATGCTGGGATTGTTTCTTTTGGCTTTCATTTCAAGGAAAGTGCGCCGTATTGACGCAGCAGTGGGCTTAATTTTAGGTGTAATACTTATTATATGGATGAGTCTAAGTCCTTTATGTTTCAATAGTGAAAACCTGATAGCATTCAGGAGCCCGTTCCACAGCTACTTGACCATTGTGTTTGGAACAACAATGATATTTTTGGGCGGATTTATTAGTTTGAAGTTTTTTTTCAAAAAAGAGATAAATTTTTCAAAAAATAAATGAACACGGGATTGAGTTTGATGAGAAGTATTTTTTGTAAGTTCAACCCTTTTAGGGTTGATGTTGAAGGTGCCTGTTAAACCGTAAATTTCATTTACGGCTATTGTTGTTCAATCCTTTCAGGATTATTGAGCAGATCAGACCGGAACCCAAAGGGTTCAACAATAATAGCCGTAGGTGCAACCTACGGATAACATAGCAACAACAAACCAGAACCCTGTAAGGGGTTCAATAGTAATGTAGGCGGTGCAACCTTTGGATGCTGATTGTATTTTTGATTTTTAAATGTTTAATTTAGTTATATTAGTATGAGAACTACAGTTTTAATTATTTTGATGATTTCTGCCATGAATCTGTTTGCGGACAATCCATTTAAAGGCGACCGCGCCATTGTAAAATCCGAATTCATTTACAAAACAAGTGATGTTACTTTTCCCAGTTGCCATGCTTCCACAATAGCCGAAATTGACGGAGGACTGGCAGCAGCCTGGTTCGGAGGCACTCACGAAAAAAATCCCGATGTGGGAATCTGGTTCAGCCGCTTTCTTGACGGAAGCTGGTCGGCGCCGGTGGAGGTGGCAGATGGCGTACAGCACACCAAACTGCGGTATCCTACATGGAATCCTGTGCTTTTTAACTATGGCGATGAGCTGTTTCTTTTTTATAAAGATGGACCTGATCCCGAAAAATGGTGGGGACAACTGATTGTTTCACGTGATAACGGAAAGACCTGGTCGCCCAGAATGCGGCTTCCCGAAGAAATAATAGGACCAGTGAAAAATAAACCGGAACTGCTACCCAATGGTGACTTGATTTGCCCCACAAGCTCTGAGCATGACGGCTGGCAGGTCTATATGGAATTCACACCCGACAGGGGAAAAACATGGGAACGCACCGAACCCATTAATGACGGTAAGGAGTTATCGGCAATTCAGCCAAGTATTTTGAAGCATCCCGGCGGCAAACTTCAGATTTTATGCCGCAGCAAAAATAAAAAAATCCTCTCCGCATGGTCAACCGACAACGGTAGGTCGTGGAGCAAGCTGGAACCACTCGATTTACCCAATCCCAATTCGGGAACCGATGCCGTAACTTTGAAAGACGGACGTCATCTTTTGGTTTATAACCACATAGACCCGGAAAAGACCTGGGGCGACCGGAATATCCTCAATATGGCAGTTTCAGAAGACGGACTGCACTGGCAGGCGGCTGTTTTGCTGGAAAATGATTCCGACCGCAACGGTGAATATTCATATCCGGCTGTTATTCAGGCACAAGACGGAATGGTTCACATCACTTACACATGGAATCGCAAAACAATCAAACATGTGGTTGTAGATCCCGGAAAACTTGAGTTGAAACCCATGAAGNNAACGGCGATTTGCTGGCATGCTGGTTTGAAGGTTCGGGCGAACGTAAATCAAACGATGTAATGGTAAAAGGTGCCCGGCTTAAAAAGGGACAAAATAAATGGAGTCAACCGTTTTTAATGGCTGATACGCCCGATAATCCCGATTGTAACCCGGTTCTTTTCCTCGATGCCAAAAACCGCCTGCACCTTACCTGGGTAGTGGTGGTTGCCAACCGCTGGGAAACTTCATTGCTGAAAACCCGCATATCAACTGATTATCTTGCAGATGGTCCGCCAAAATGGGACTGGCAGGATATTATTCTGCTGAAACCGGGAGATGAATTTGCCGAAGCGCTTGAAAAAGGGTTCAGGGAAATGGACCCGCCGGGCTTGGCATGGGCTGAATATGCGCCACAATACGAACGGATGATTGTGGAAGCTGCCCAAAACCCCGTAAAACGTGAAGTGGGCTGGATGGGACGTATCCAACCGCTCATGTTAAAAAATGGACGAATGTTAATGCCGCTATATTCCGATGGATATAACGTGTCGTTGGTAGCCATCTCCGACGATAACGGAGAAACCTGGAAGCCCAGCCTGCCTATCGTGGGGCGCGGGAACATTCAGCCTGCGTTGTTGCAAAAAAAGGACGGAACCATTGTGGCCTTCATGCGCGACAACGGCGACGCTCCCCAACGGGTAATTTTTAGTAGTTCAAATGATAACGGATACACATGGAGTGTTTCCCATAAAACCGGTATCCCCAATCCGGGAGCCAGTGTGGAAGTCATATCGTTAAGTGACGGGCACTGGCTCATGGTGAACAATGATCTGGAACAAGGCAGAAACCGCCTTGCAGTTTCTCTTTCCGGTGATGAAGGAAAAACATGGAAATGGAAAAGGTATCTGGAATATTCACCAAAAGGAAAGGGGAGCTACTCCTATCCGTCTGCAGTTCAGTCTAATGACGGCTTGGTGCACATCACCTATTCCTGCCACACCCCCGAAGGAAAATCAATCCGGCATGTCTCTTTCTCTCCGGAGTGGGTAAAAGAGCAATCTTTAGGTGCTAACAACGCCGAGAAGCTGGGATTTCCCAAAGGGAAAAAAGTGCTGCTTCTGCACATGGATGATTTGGGAATGTGTGATGAAGCCAACGATGCCGGGAAATATTACATCGAAAATAATTTCATTCTTTCGGGCGCAGTTATGATGCCCTGTCCCAATGCAGAAGAATTTGTGGAATGGGCAACAACAGAGCCCAAAGGTGATATAGGGGTTCATCTTACCCTCACCAGCGAATGGAAAACGTGGCGCTGGGCGCCGCTAACCGATGCAGAAAAAGTGCCCGGGTTAATTGATTCCGAAGGCAAAATGTGGCGCAGTGTGCAGGAGGTGGTGATGAATGCATCGCCACAGGAAGTGGAAATGGAAATCAGGGCACAAATTGATAAAATGCTGGCGCTCGGATTAACTCCAACACATATCGATACACACATGGGGACATTATATGGTTCGCCGGAGTTTTTAAAGGTTTTTCTGAAAGTGGCTGAAGAATATAAAATTCCTGCAAACGCCATTGACCTGTCCAATCCGAAAGTGGCTGCGTTTTACAGTGCCGAAGGTTACCCCGTGAACGAGGAAGTGGTTGGCATGCTGGGAAATTACAATCTCCCGCATCTCGATAACTTTGGCAGTGTTCCCAAAGGGAATAGTTATGAAGAGGTAAAGTCAAATTTCTTTAAACTGGTCGATTCTCTCGAACCCGGATTGACGGAAATCATCTTTCATCCCTCTTTCGAAACCGAAAACATGAAAACCATCACAGGCTCGTGGCAGCAGAGGGCATGGGAAGCACAAATGTTTGCCGACCCTGAAGTGATTGACTATTTCAAAAAGAATGGCATCATACTCACAACCTGGCGTGAAGTGATGGAAAAGTTTGAGAAGAAGTGAGCAGGTTTGGTGCTTGCTTAGATTGAAATAGATTGAAATAGATTGAAATAGATTGAAATAGATTGAAATAGATTGAGTTAGATTGAAATAGATTGATTGGGAGATTGATAATTTTATTTTACACTGAGTTTGATTCGCATTGTTCTGTACTTTAAATTTTATTCTTGATGAAAAAATTCTTTAAAATAGCAGGTTTGGTTTTCCTAATAATTATTGCAGGAATCTCATTCCGCGGTTTTTCCAATATGAAAGACCGCCATCGCGGTTACAGTGCGGATATGAAAATTCTGAACAGCCCCGAAGCAGCGCTGAAAGCCGGATTTGCTGCAGTTGCCATAACTCCCGAAGTGCCCGACCGGTGGGTTGATGTAAATGGTGATTCAAAGTATAAACCCCGTGACGGCGATTATTTTATCGATGGAAACGGCAACGGAAAGTTTGATCCGGTTTGGATCGCAGGATTCAGTAATAACAAACCGGCAAACGGAGTGCACGATGACATTTGGGCAAGAACAATGGTTATTGATGACGGCAAAACACGCCTGGCTATCGTAATCCTCGATGTTATCGGGTTTATGCACGATGATGTGGTGGATGTCCGGAAAATGTTGCCGGATGAACTGGGTTTGACATATACTATTATTGCCTCAACGCATACGCATGAGGGGCCCGATTTGATGGGAATCTGGGGGAAATCGCCGCTGAAAAGTGGTGTGAATCCCGAATATATGGAGTTTGTAAAGGAGCAAACAGTAATGTCGATTGCGCAGGCTGTAAGGAATTTACGTCCGGTAATTTTGGAGATTTCTCAGGATTTGTCCGGTGCCGCCCATTTGGTGAAAGACACCCGCAAGCCGGAAGTTTTTGACTCGGGGCTGCGCTTCATCAAAGCAATTAATAAGGAAGACGGTTCGGTGATGGGCAGCATTCTCTCCTGGGGGAATCATCCTGAAACGCTGTGGAGTGAGAATTTACTCATTTCGTCGGATTTTCCCCATTTTTTCAGAGAAGGTGTTGAAAAAGGCGTTTTTCATGGAGACACTTTGGTGAAGCCGGGGATTGGCGGCGTTGCCGTGTATGTGAACGGTGCAGTTGGCGGCTTAATGTGTACGCATCCCAGCCTTGGCGTGGTGAACCCTTTTACCGGGGAAGAGTTAAAGAAGCCGTCATTTGAAAAAGCGGCTGCCGAAGGAAACCAACTCTCCATGTTAGCGCTGGATGCCATGGAAAATCCTGCGGAAGTGATTGAGAATGCCGGCATTTCGCTGGTAGTGCGCACATTGGAATTGCCCATAAAAAATAAACTTTTCCGCTTGGGTGCTGCATTGGGCATATTGAACCGCGGCACCGTTGGGTGGATGAAAATGCGCTCGGAGCTGGCAGTGGTCAAAATTGGCCCTCTTTCAATTGTTACAGTTCCGGGGGAAATTTATCCTGAGATTGTAAACGGAGGCATTGAGTCGCCCGAAGGGGCAGATTTTGGGATTGAACCGGTGGAAGTACCTCCAATCCGGGGAATGATGCCNNGGATGTGAAAGCTCCTTTTGCATATGGAAGAGACAAGGCACAGTATGGTGAGGCGAATTCATTAGGACCTGAAACCGCGCCGGTTTTGCATCGGAATATTAAAGAGATGCTGGTAGAGCTGGAAGATTAAGACAGAACATCAAAAAAATCATTAAAGAGCTTAGAAAAAGGAGATTAAGAAAATTATGAAATTATGAAATTATGAAATCACCGGTTTTGAAAAATATCCTGAAAGGGCTGTTGTCTGTTTTTCTGCTCTTTGCGCTGCTGATGAGCACACCCCGGATTATCGGTTTTTTGTTTCCCTCAAAACCGCCAATCGGATATCACTACGATGTGTTGTCTTACCTTGCATTGGGTGTCGGACTTGAGCAGCTTATCGACATGGAGCCCGAAATCCCGGGAAATATCTCTGAAATTAAGGATGTTGAATATAAAAATGTGAACGGGAAATCGCTGCAAATTAACTTCTATCGCCCGAAAAATGAAGCAGAACCGCTGCCGCTTCTGGTTTTTATCCATGGCGGTGGCTGGAGAGGCGGCAAGCGCTCGGACTACCTTTCTTATCTGGTGAGCTTTGCCCAAAAGGGATATATGACAGCAACAATTTCCTACCGGCTGAAACGCGACAGTATCTATCCGGCTGCTGTTGAAGATGTGAACGATGCGGTGCAGTGGTTGTTTGCAAACGGTGAAAATTACGGCTACGACTCTCACCGCATTGCTCTGATTGGCGGCTCTGCCGGTGCACACCTCGCAATGCTTGCCGGCTACGGTTGGGGTGAATCCGTTCAACCGGAAAGATTTTCCGGTAATTCACCTGAATATCATCACATCAAAGCAGTGGTTGATATTTACGGCCCAACAGACCTGACCTCCGAATATGCACAAACACAATCACTGGTAACCGGCTTTATCGGGCACTCCTATGAAGAGAAACCGCAGTTGTTTAAAGAAGCTTCGCCGGTTACTTATCTTAAGAGTACACTGCCACCTACCATGATTTTGCATGGAACATCCGACAGGCTTGTGCCTGTTAGCCAGTCTGACTTACTGAAAGCGGAGCTTGATAGATTAGGTGTTCCCTGTGTTTATTACCGCCTCCCTTTGTGGCCCCACACAATGGATGTTGCCAAACGGGTAAATCGCTTTTCTCAACAGAAAATGGATGATTTTTTGGAGAAATATCTGAAATAAACTTGCAGCAGTATCCTTCTCCGGGTTTCTGATTTTAGCCCTGATTTAGTTGTCTTAAAAACCTGGCTCAGGTTTTTAAACGGCAATATAATAACAGCTTTTAAACGGGTAATCAAAAAATCACACATTCTTTCGTATTTTTGAGGCAGGTATAAAAGATACAGATGACAGATTATTACATCAATAAGAATAAGATTATCAACGATCCGGTTTTTGGATTTATTAACCTCCATTCCGAACTGATTTTTGATTTAATTGAACACCCCTATCTGCAGCGTCTTCGCCGCATCAAACAGCTTGGACTCTCCTTTCTGGTCTATCCGGGCGCCAATCATTCACGTTTTGAACATGCGCTGGGGGCAAGCCATCTCATGCGTCAGTCCATTTCCGTTTTGAGAATGAAAGGGCATGAAATCACCGATGACGAAGCCGATGCGGTAACCGTTGCAATTCTTCTGCATGATATTGGACATGCGCCGTTTTCGCATGTGCTTGAAAATATAATAGTGGATATTCCTCACGAAACCATTTCGCTGCTGATGATGAACGAGCTGAACAGGCAGTTTGGCGGAAAACTGGAAATGGCTATTAAGATATTCAGAAATGAATATAAAAAGCAGTTTTTGCATCAGCTGGTATCAAGCCAGCTCGACATGGATCGCCTTGACTACCTGAGCCGCGACAGCTTTTTTACCGGTGTTGCAGAAGGAATTGTCGGAATTGACCGAATTATCAAAATGTTAACAGTATGGAATGACCAGCTTGCAGTGGATTATAAAGGAATTTATTCCGTAGAAAAGTTCCTGATTGCACGGAGGCTCATGTATTGGCAGGTTTATCTGCATAAAACGGTGATTTCAGCAGAATATCTTTTGGTTCAGGTGCTAAGGCGCGCAAAGGAACTATTGAGAGAGGAGAATACCATTTTTACCACACCGGCTTTGAAAGTTTTTCTGCTGAAGGACTATAAAGAGGAGGATTTTTTGAAAAATATTGAAACAGAGAGAAGGGGAGTGCTGGAATGGTATGCCATGTTGGACGATAACGATATTTTATCTTCTGTTAAAGAATGGCAGTTTCATCCCGATAAAGTGCTCTCGCTGCTTGCGCGGAACCTGATAAACAGNNAAAATTACCGGTGATGCCAGTTTATCTCACTACTTTTTAATAACGGGCGAAATAACCAACAGTGCTTACGACAGACATTCAGGATATATTAAAATCTTAAAGAAAGACGGAAAGGTAAAGGATTTACAGACCGCATCAGACATAAATCTATCGGCTTTAACTAAAACTGTCAGGAAATATTTTGCTTGTTTTCCAAAAGAATTGGACATTTATTAGTTTAAGCCTATATTTGCAAGGCAAAAAAAATGAATGAATGGAATTTCAGGCAAAAGACATTGCTTCGTTTCTCAATGGTGAGATAGTTGGAAACAGTAATGTAAGAATATTCAAAGTTTCGAAAATTGAGGAAGGAGAACCCGGTTCCCTTTCCTTTTTTTCCAATCCGAAATATGAAAACTATCTATACACCACCCGCGCATCAGTTGTTTTGGTAAACAAGGAATTTGAACCAAGAGCTGAGATAGGAGCTACATTGATTAAGGTGGACGATGCCTATCAGGCATTTGCTTCACTGCTTGATTTGTTTGCACAGACAACCCAGATAAAGAAAAAAGGAATTGAATCACCCAGTTTTATCAGTGATTCAGCTGAGTATGGAGCCGACAT
>MTKW01007525.1_pt1 | contig 17359 bp, 19 predicted proteins | sample 1042761 | NCBI WGS metagenome assembly MTKW01 (sample SAMN06205366, study PRJNA360243) | anaerobic digester metagenome | biome: Wastewater treatment plant; feature: Anaerobic digester sludge; material: sludge; isolation source: anaerobic digester fed with sludge from wastewater treatment plant ... | reverse complement strand
GTAATATTTTTTTCACACTATGATTAGGGTTAATTTCAAATGTTTCTTTTATTTCTTGTACCCTATCCCAATATAAAACTGTAATCCTAAAATCAGTCTCTATAGATTTTATTCTTTTTAGCATTCTTGGATTAGGAATATGTGAAATCAGAAATACAACTTTTTCATTTTTTCACCAACTTCATTGTTTAATTTTGCTTTTTTATTTCCGAAACTACAAATCTCAACTTACCATTTTTAGTTTTACGAATTACATTTACATATTCAATATTTATTTTTTCAGTCTCTCCAATCTTAGTTTGCATATTTTTAATTAGTTGTTTTTCATCTTCTAGGTTATAATCCCGACCCTTCACGACCCTTATATTTATCTCGCCTATTCTCTTTTGAACAATCTATGATTCTGAAATATTTGATACACCATTCAAAACATGTGCAAGCCTACCCACCTTGGTTCCGTTTGAAAGTATTATATAATCATCACTTCTACCATCTATAAAATTAATTCGCCTACCCTCGCTAGTTTCTGTATAATCTGCAACATCTCCAATTTCATATCTTATGAATGGCATGGCATAGTTGTTTAAAGAGGTCCCTACGACTTTATAGATTTGAAGTTCCGAATCATATATAAATTCTACTGCTGAAAAATCCTCATCTACTAAAATTTTATGGTCTAAATCCTCAGAAAAAATAGCTACATTTTCAGCTTGTCCGTAGTGCTGATACGGTACAACTCCAAAGGCATTATAAATCATATCTTTCTGTGTATCCATTAAATTTTCTGATCCTGTAGTAATATATCTAATTTTATGTTTTAATTCTATATCATTTTCAATCATATATTTTGCAATTAAACTGATTGAAGAAGGATAACTATGAATCCATTTTATCTTTTTCTTTCCTAGTTCAGAAATATAACTTTCAATATTTTTCTCATGTAGATGATAGACACTAAAATACACTTGATTTCCAGGTATGTTATATCTCCAAAAAGGTGGTTTGTTTTGTTCCAAAGGAACAACATTTTATCCTCCAAATGTAGCATTATATTCTTCAAATTCTATACCAATATTGTTTCTTGCTCTCCAAAAAGTTGCAAACTGTTCATGAATTGCCTTATCAGTGGTGTAAAAAGTTAATCCAGATCCAGTTGTCCTACTTGTACTTCTTTTAATCATCCTATTTTTATCGAAATCATTTGATATTAGAACCTCAAAATTATCCTTTACCATATTTTTTGTCAAAAATGGTAGCACCTTTAAATCATCTAAAGAATTTATGGTATCAGGATTTATACCATATTCATCAAAAATCTTTCTATAATAAGGCACTGATTGATAGCAGTATCTAATCATTTTTTGCAATCTTTTGTCTCTAAATTCACATTTTTGTTCATAAGTCCAATTGCTTCGCTGCTTGTAACTATGAAATGTCTTATTGAACTCCTTATTATATCTATTTTTCTTGATCCTTTTTCCTTCAATAGAACAGGCTATATTTTGACCAAGAATAGGTAACTTATTATATACCTTCATCAAATCCATATAGGATACACCTCCTATTTCAGCTACAAATAATATCAGCTATCCTCTTACTTGCAAACCCATCACCATAAGGATTACTAGCATGACTCATCTTTTCATACTCTGTTCTATCCTCTAATAATTGTTTAAATGTTTTATAAATAACTTCTTCATCTGTTCCCACTAGTTTCAATGTTCCAGCAGCAATTCCCTCAGGTCTTTCAGTTGTATCACGCATTACAAGAACTGGCTTACCTAAACTAGGGGCTTCTTCTTGAATACCACCACTATCAGTTAATATTAGATAGGATCTAGCTAGGAAATTATGAAAATCCACTACCTCTAATGGTTCAATTATCCGTATCCTATCACAGTCACCAAGGATTTCCTGGGCAGCTTGTCTGACTACTGGATTCATATGGATAGGATATATGGCCTTTATATCTTTCCTCTCATCGATAATGCGTTTGATTGCCCTAAACATATTCCTCATGGGCTCACCTAGGTTTTCTCTTCTGTGAGCAGTTATCATAATTAGTCTACTATCTGATGCCCATTCTAGGTGTTCATGGGTATAATCATCTCTGACAGTTGTTTTTAGTGCATCTATCGCCGTGTTCCCAGTTATATAAATAGTATTAGGATCTTTGCCTTCATTTAGTAAGTTCTCCTTTGATAACTCTGTAGGTGCAAAATTATATCTTGATATAATACTTACAGCCTGCCTGTTAAATTCTTCTGGATAAGGAGAGTAAATATTGTTGGTCCTTAAACCAGCCTCCACATGGCCAACAGGGATTTGAAGATAAAAGCATGCTAATGCAGTAACAAAGGTGGTTGATGTATCACCATGTACCAATACTATATCAGGCTTTTCCTTTTCTAATACACCCTTCATTTTCTCTAAAATATTTACCGTTACATCAAATAAGGTTTGCTTATCTTTCATAATAGATAGGTCATAATCAGGTGTAACATTAAAGGCATTTAAAACTTGGTCAAGCATTTCCCTATGCTGTCCTGTTACACACACAACTGTATTTATACTCTTTCTTGTCTTTAGTTCCTTTACCAATGGACACATCTTAATCGCTTCAGGCCTCGTACCAAAAGCAACCATAACCTTTTTCAATATGTTTACCTACCCCTCTTATCTTATAGTTTATAGACATTAGCATTTTTGCAGATATTCTTTGTATCTAGTATATACTTGTCCTTTATTAACTCTAAGTTTTCCTTGATATGATCGTGAGCCACCATAATTACTAAGACTTCAATCTCGTTTAAAAAGTCTTCAAAGTTCATAAATTGGTGATCCACAATTCTTTCCTTTACATAAGGATCGTATACCTTAACACCAAATGCTAGATGCTCATCCATTCTCCTTAAAAGCTGAAGGGTTGGACTTTCCCTTGTGTCATCAACATTTTCTTTGTAGGTGAGCCCATAAATGCCAACCTTATTAATGTCCACAATGTTATGCTCTCGCATTATATCTCTAATACGGCCTAACACATGGGTCGGCATGGAATCATTAATCTTTCTTGCTGTTAATATGAGGTTGGTCAAATCAGGGTAGTCACCAACTAAAAACCAAGGATCAACTGAAATGCAATGTCCACCCACTCCTGGGCCAGGTTGCAGGATATTAACTCTTGGATGCTTATTTGCAATCCTAATGATTTCATATACATCCATATTATCCGCTCTACAAATCTTGGCTAGTTCATTAGCAAAGGCAATATTGACATCTCGATAGGTGTTTTCAACTACCTTTGACATCTCAGCAGATCTTATATCTGTTACAACTATTTCAGCTTTACAAAAGCTTGAGTACAAGTCTTTTACCCTGTTACCNNAATTTCAGGCCTAATGTACTTATCTATCGAACCTGGCGAAAGCGTTGATTCAATGATTATAATCGCGCCTTTTTCGCATATATCGAGTACCTTATCCACAGCAGATATTACATAATTAGGATTAAGCTTTTTACTGATATTATCATAGGGTGTCGGTACTGCAATTATGTACATGTCTGTTTTTTGATATTCTGTTGTAAACCTTATACCATTCTCACACGCTCTATAAAAAAGGTCCTCCAAGCCTTCTTCTTCAAAAGTAAGCTTACCTTTTGATAGCGATTCTACTAACTTCTCATTTAAATCTGTTCCAACAATTTTGACTCCACTTTTTGCAAACATTAAAGCAGTGGGTAGTCCAATATAACCTAAACCTATAACATTTATCATATCTTCACCTCAAAATTTAATAAAAAGATTCTTTAAGCAACAATTGCCTTATAAAAGTTTAGCAATTTATCTTCTTCAGTATCCCAATTATATTTTTTCTTAATAGCTTTTTGTCCATTTTCACCCATTAATTTTGCCTTATCAGGGTTGTCTAACAAGAATCTAATTGCTTCTGTAATTTCATCAACGCTGTGTGGATTTACACAAATTCCACATTGCTCTTCTTCAATAATTTTTTTCCACAATTCAAAATCTGTACAAATTAACGGTAGCCCCATTTGCATATATTCAAAAAACTTTGTATTAGACAAATTACCAACTGTTCCTTTACATTGAGCTATGTAATCTAATAAGGCCATACCAATCGAAGCGTTAGCATATACTTTTGACATAACATCACTAAAAGGCAATACCCCATGAAAGTTCACCTTTCTCCAACCGTCTAGTTTTTGAAGTTCGCTGCCATAATCTCCAACTATTCTCCCTGCAAGCTCATACTTGACATTATTCAAATTGCTCAAAGCGATAATAATTTCTTTATGACACCATTGAGGTGAAATACCACCAGCAAAAGCTATTGCTCTTGAACCAATACTCTTAATGTCGGTTTTTTCATCAGTTAGAATTGGAAAATTTAATATCATCCGTGTCATGCTATTTAATCTTTGGTACCTCTCTTCTGTCCAATGGTAACATACTATCGCTCCATCAATTTTACTAATAACTTTTTCTTCGTAAATAGAGAACAATTTTGAGATATGCTTTCTAAGAATTGATGGTATCCAGCTTTTTTCGGACACTGTTAAAAGATAGTCTTCATGACTATCAAAGATTGCCCTTTTACCTTTTTTCTTAATCCACAATGCTTCAATAAGTAACTCTGGATCATGAAAATGATATATATCAGCATCAATTTCCATCATTTTATTCCTAATGAACTTCTTAGATTTGACAATACGCTCAAATCGATTATTTGGTTTAAATTGTGTCGAAACAATTTTTATCCCGTCTAATATCTCGTTATCTTTAGCATCATTAACCAATAAGGTCACATCATATCCACTATTAGCTAGCGATCTACATTCTTTGTGAAATATCCTAACATCATATCGATTATGTGCACTTGTAACATGGCATACTTTTATTTGTTTATTTGAATGTCCACAAGTCATGATTTGTTCTCCCTATTTTCAATTTCCACTTTTATGTTAGCTGAAATCAATTTAATTACAGAATCAATTTCCTCTTCATTCAAATACGGATGCATCGGCAAAGATAGTACTGTATCACAAAGTACATTTGTTACTTCAAAGTCATTATCATCATAGGCATATTCTGCAAAAGCGCCTTGTTTATGCATTGGCTTTGTATAATAAACCATACTTGGAATACCTTTTTCTTTTAGCTTGGCTTGTAAAGCATCTCTTTCTTCTTTATTCTTTAACTTAATAGTATACTGGGCAAAGCTCGATACATATCCTTCAGGAATGATAGGCGTATCTACAACCTCTTTGAGCTTCTCTGTATATAGTCTATATACTCTATTTACATCATCCAGTTCATGTTCAATAAAGGCAGTTAGCTTTACATTAAGAACTGCAGCCTGTATGGAGTCAAGTCTAGAATTAACGCCGATTCTAACATTGTCGTACTTGTTATCACCTTTTCCATGTACTTTCAATGAATTTAGCAGTTCTGCTAACTCGTCATTATTTGTAAAAATTGCGCCACCATCACCATAGCATCCTAATGGTTTCGCAGGGAAGAAAGATGTTGTTGCTGCATCACCAAAGCTACCAGCTTTTTTGTCGTTAATGCTTCCACCAAATCCTTGAGCTGCATCTTCCAGTACTCTCAATTTGTACTTCTTAGCAATTTTCTCTATTTCAATATGATCTGCTGGAAGTCCAAATAAGTCCACCGGAATAATGACCTTCGGTGTAAGCTTACCTTCGTCTAATACCTTTTTTATTGCTTTTTCAAGTTTAGTGGTATCAATATTAAACGTATCCCTATCAACATCCACAAATATTGGTGTAGCTCCTCTAAAGGAAACAATTTCTCCAGTTGAGAAGAACGTAAAATCAGGAACAAAAACTGCGTCTCCTTCTTTTATATCCCATGCCATCATGAGGAGAGTCATGGCCTCAGTTCCATTAGCGCAGGTAATACAATGTTTCACACCAACATATTCAGCCAGTCTTTGTTCTAAGGTATTCACTTCTTTGCCACCGATGAAATTGGTGTTATTTATAACTTCTTGAATTGCTGAATCAATCTCTTTTTTATATTTATCGTATTGAGCTTTTAAGTCTCTAAATTCCATAGTCAACACTCCCCTCAATTTACTTTTCTTTCAATTCGTTATTTTCTATTGTGTATTCCCTTTCACATTCACTACACTTCAAATTGTCTTTTAAAGGTACTCCACATTCACAAACCCATCCTATCTGTTTTGCAGGAACACCTGCCATTAGTGCATAGGCTGGAACATCTTTTGTTACTACCGCTCCTGAAGCAATCATTGCCCATTCTCCAATGATATTTCCACAAACAATCGTTGCATTTGCTCCAATAGATGCTCCATACTTAACTAAAGTTCTCTTATAACCAGCTGGACCTTTGGGATATTTGCTTCTTGGTGTTAGATCATTGGTAAAAACCATAGACGGGCCACAAAATACATAATCCTCAAGTTCAACGCCTTCATACACTGACACATTGTTTTGAATCTTAACACCGTTACCTATTTTCACGTTATTTGACACATTTACGTTTTGACCTAAGGAACATTTCTCACCAATCTGAGCACCTTTGTGGACATGACAGAAGTGCCATATTTTTGTACCTTCACCAATTGATACATTATCATCTATATAACTGCTTTCATGGACGAAGTAGCTCATCTGTCGAACCTTCCTTTAAAATCTAATGTGCTGCACTTATCCAGTGGAAGTTTTACACTCTTTCCTTCAGCTGCTGACTTGTAAATAGCAAGTACTAGCTCAAGTGCATTTCTTCCATCGACAGCTGTCACATATGGCTGCCTATCATTTTTAATTGCATCAATCACATCTGCATAGAGTGGATTATGACCAAATCCATAAACATTCGGTGGGTTCTCATGATATTTCTCTTTTACTTCTTCTGGATCATCTAGATTATCTGCAAACTGCCATTCTTCAATTAGATTAACAGACTTTCCGCCTGCTTTAACCGTTCCTTTTTCTCCGAAGATATATAAGGTTTCTTCAAGATTCTTTGGATAAATATTGGTAGTCCCCTCAATAATTCCATAGCTTCCATTTGAAAACTTTACCAGGGCCATGCCCAAATCTTCAGCATCAATGAATCCGTGGATTAAATTATCTGTCATACCTACAACTTCTGTTATTTCATCACCCATCATCCATCTTAATAGATCAATATTATGGATGCACTGATTCATTAAAGCACCGCCATCTTGCTCCCAGGTGCCTCTCCAAGGTGCTTGAGTATAATAATCTTCTCCTCTATTCCATCTGATGTGGGCAGTTCCATACATCAATCTTCCAAATCTATCAGCTTCCACAGCTTCTCTAATCTTTTGTACAGATTTGTTGAATCTATTCTGGTGACACGCACTGACTTTTATATTCTTTTCACTAGCTTTCTCTATTATTAAATCTGCTTCTTCTAAAGAAAGTGCTATTGGTTTTTCGATGATAAGATTTGCTCCAGCATCTATACAATCTAAAGCTATCTGGCCATGCTTGCCACTTTCCGTACATATTGCTACAAGTTCAGGTTTCTCATTTTGAAGCATTTCTTTATAGTTAAGATATTTCTTTGTTCCACCTGGTAGTTTGAAATCCTGAATGATTGTATCCATTTTTGATTCTTCAACATCACATAACGCAACAATATCCAAGTTGTTTTCAATTGCAGCCGCTATATGATTGGGTGAAATTCTTCCGCAACCTATAATCGCATATTTTAAACTCAATGTAAGCCCTCCTTATAATAACTCGATATTTTCACGGTTCTCAATGTGCTTCATTGCATTCTTAGTATCAAAAATCGCCTTAGCATGTTTCTGAACAAAATTATAATCAACATTTGTATGAGCAGTAGTTACAATTACAAGGTCCGCACTTTCTAAAAGTTCTACAGTAAGTTCAGGCTCGCTCTTCTTAACGATGCCGTGTTCACGATATTCAGAGACAAATGGATCATAATAAACAACTTCCGCCCCCTCTTTTTCAAGCTCTTCTATTACTCTAATAGCAGGACTTTCTCTGTAATCATCAATGTCTTGCTTATATGCAACACCAAGAATTAAAATCCTAGCACCATTCATTGCTTTCTTAAATCTATTAAGAATCTTGCTTGATCTCTCTGCGCAATATTCAGGCATTCTATCATTGACCATCATTGAAGACTCAATCATCGATGTATGGAATCCATATTCTCTTGCCTTCCATGATAAGTAATAAGGATCTAATGGAATGCAGTGTCCTCCAAGGCCTGGACCTGGATAAAACGCTTGGAAACCGTAAGGTTTTGATTTAGCTGCATCTACAACTTCCCAGAAGTTAATGCCCATTTTATTACTCAAAATAGCTAACTCATTAACAAGTCCGATATTTACATTTCTATAAGTGTTTTCAAGAATTTTTTCCATTTCGGCTACTGCAGGTGAAGATACTCTATGAATAGGTGCTTCTAAGATTGCTTCATACATAGCAGCGGCTACATCTGTACATTCCGGTGTGATTCCTCCAACTACTTTAGGAGTATTTTTCGTTTTATAAATAAGATTGCCTGGGTCTACCCTTTCAGGTGAAAAAGCAAGATGGAAGTCCACCCCACATTTTAATCCAGATTTTTCTAGAATAGGCATCAGCAACTCTTCTGTAGTTCCAGGATATGTAGTTGATTCAAGAACAATTAACATATCTTTATGCATATACGGAACAATGCTTTCAGCTGATGCTTCAATATAGGTGGTATCAGGTTGTTGATATGCATCCAGTGGCGTAGGTACACAGATAGCAACACAATCAGCTGATGCTACTTGTGCAAAGTCAGTTGTTGCAGATAATAATCCTGATTTAACGATTTCTTCTAGATCTTCATTAACAACATCACCAATATAGTTCTTACCTGCATTAACCATTTCAACTTTAGATTCTTGTACATCAAATCCTATTGTCTTAAACCCTGCCTTTGCTTTTTCTACGGCTAATGGTAGCCCCACATATCCTAGCCCTACTACACCGAGAGTTGCTGTTTTATTCAAAAGTTTTTCTTTTAGTAAACTCATATTAATTAACTCCTTTAATGATATTCATTAGTTTCAATGACAAATGTTCAAAATCGTAATCCTTTGCCGCATTTAATGCATTAATGCATAACATATTGTACTGAGCAACATTTAATTCTTTAATTCTAATTATCTCTTTTGCCATCCTTTTTGCATCTGCTCTGTCAATCACAACACCACATTTATACTTTTCAATTAGGTCATATCCAAATTCACAATCAGATAAAGTTGGCTTTCCACTAGCAAAATACTCGAACATCTTATTCAAACTAGCTCCATATTTTTTAATTTTATTTTGTTCAAAATGAATGATGTTTAAGTCGGACTTGCTTAAAATATATGGGATATACTTTTTATCAACAAATCCTTTAAAAACAACATTATCTATACCATTATCATTGCAATATTGTTCTAATGAAGCTCTATCACTTCCATCCCCATAGATGAGAAATTTTATATTCTCCACACCTAATTTTCTGATTTCAACAGCTGCATCAACTATACTTTTCACATTATTAACCAAACGAATTGACCCAGCGTAAATCACTTTAAAAGTAGTTGAATCATCCAGCTCTTCATCCTCAAATTGATGGCGTTCTTTATTTTTATTAAAGACTTCTAAATCGACTCCATTGTTAAGATGATGAACTTTATTTATATCAATTGGTCCACCTTGTTCTGAGCTCCACCCTTGTTCAATTATGTAGTCTCTGCCACCTTCCATTGTAAAAACAAGTTTATCCGCATTTTTATAGATCCATTTTTCGCCTGCGTATAATAATTGAAGTACTGGATTCTTTTTACTCAAAATCCCATAAGCAACAAAACTTTCTGGCCATAAGTCTCTAACTTCAACTATCGATTGACACCCATATTTTTTCCCAAGTTTAATCGCAGCTATTGCTGCCAATGGATGGGCTGATGATCCTATTATCACATCAGGTTGACCATTTTTTTTTGAAAATGGTTTAGAGATTTTTAAAACGTTTAAATAATAACTTAAAATATTTAGTAGCCTTAAAAATCTGCTGCTTTTATATTTTTTTGTTTTAACGAAAATAAACGGAATGTTTTCAAATACCATCCTTTTGTATAACGAGTTGTCCGTTATAATTTGTTCAGAACTATAATGTAGATATGATGATGAGAAAATTGTACAATCATGTCCTTCTTTAATTAATTGTTTTGAAAAATCATAAGCTCGTGTAAGACCACTCATAGTAGGCGGAGTAGCATAGTGATGAAATATCCATATCTTTTTCGTTTTCGTTTCTTTCCTCATTTAATCACCTTTCTGCATTTCAGCCTTTTTTATCGATTCTCTAAACCCACAAACTTTATAATTACTCTCATACTCCGACATGCTCATGTCATACACTAAGTCACCAAATACCTTATTTACCGTACTTACATTCAGTAGCCTTAATAAGGGATTAAATAACTTAGTCATCACAATCTTCTTCCCATGAGCCTCAGCAATCAACCTAACCATCTCACTAGTATTCACATACTCTACATTCTGTGGAAAGAACAATCCTCCACTTCTATTATCAATCAACTGCTTTACAAACTCTGATAAATTATCTATGTAAATCATGCTTCGCTTATTATCTACCTTTGGAAAAATTGGAGTCTTAAGAGCTAGTCCAGCTAATCTAGGATAGTTGCCTCTGCAGCCTTTACCATAAACCATAGGCGGCCTTAAGGTTGCTACAGTGAAAGAGTCATCTTGAAGCTTATTGATTAATTCTTCTGCTTCAATTTTTGACTTGCCATAAGCACTATTTGGCCTGAGAGGAGTACTCTTATCGATAACACCATTCTCAATACCGTATACACTCATTGAACTTAAAAAAATAAATTGCTTAACACCTGCAGTTTTAGCCTTTTTAGCAGTCTCATATGCTAAATCCCTATTTATTCTGTAGTAAAGGTCTCTATTTTTTCTTGTTTCTCTAATATGAGCTATACCTGCAACATGAAAAACAACATCATACCCAGAAAAGTCATTGTCTCTCCAAGTATCACTTTTCATATCGATTGTATCTACTCTATACTTATCAGGCCACTTTGATAGCCACTTTTCAAATGAAGTACCTATATAGCTATCCTTGCCTGTTATTAAAATCTTCTTCATTTATTTACCTCTCTGTACTACAGGGCATTGTCCTTGCAAATTCGAAAAGTCTTGCCCCTTTCCGTCTGCTCTATCTTGTTAAATTTTACTAAGTACCCCCCCACCTTGTATAGTAGATTACCTACATATTGCCTCTATATGTCACTATTGTATAGGCAATTTCGGAATGGCATTTTCTGAAAAGAAAGGTGGGAAAATATCACTCATTTTTTACTTCAAGATATCATTTTTCGCCATTTAAAGCATGGCTCCGCCATTGTCCCCTAAAAAAGCGGACATGGACTTATTTTATAACATCATATTAAAGAATCTGCGCCGAAACAGCAGATCCTTTGATATAAATTTCTATGATATAATTACTACATATCGAAGTAATTATATCACACAGACAATTAGCTAACAACTAAATGGCGTATTGTTAATAGCTCCACTAATCATATCTACAGTTCTAACCTTAATGACTATTATGCCCAGTGTTTATGACCTAATATACTAGTTTAGTTGACTGTATACAGGTAGACCAAAAAAAACGGGCTATGTCCGATACTAGTACATGCCCGCGTTAATCATCATTCTATAATGTTCCCTTATAAATTAAAGTCCTACTTAGTAACTTTCAATAGATGAGAGCCTCAACCTACTTTATCTAGTGCAGCTATCAGACGCTCTTTTTCACCACTCTGATTGGTCCAAAATCTTTCATAGGGAATGTCATATTTATTTAGTATCCTGTTTTTCATAGTATCACGTTCGACCTGTATACCATGACTGTGATAGGCATAACCATCTACCTCTACAACAAGTACAGGCTGCTTACTTAGCTTGTCAAATATAAGAAAATCTACATGTGTCAGTATGTTCATTGCATATGATGCTTCTTTATCGTCTAGTTTTGCAGGATCACTAATGATCATTTTAAGTGGCACATGGGTAGCTACATCATATTTACGAAAAGCCTCTAGTTCTAATACATCCCTAATTAGCTCATACATTAGGTTTTCACTTTCATATTCGGATATCCTCTTACGCTTTCTCATCCATTTTCTTCGTTTATTTGCATAGCTTTTATATAGATAGTCAAATACTGAGTAAACTTCACTTTGGATTGTCTCAAAATTATTATACCTAATATAATTAACCAGATCCCTAGTATTACTGTCCTTGTCTGATATATTGCCATCGGTAACCACTATAAGTTGATTAATAGCCCTAGAGACTGCCACATTCAGCCGATTAGGGCTGTCTGCAAATTCAGATATTTCATTATCAACTGTACATAGTATTATTGTGTCCTTTTCTCGCCCCTGGAACTTGTCTACGGTATCTGCTTTAACCTGCGTCCCAGAAAAGACCCTTTGTAGCTCGTTAGTATGGTTACGATAAGGCGAGACTATACCTACTGAATCATCATTTACATTTAGCCCCTGCTGCGGTATCACTTCTTTTAATATAACATCTATCTGCCTCTGGTTTACACGTTCTCTTGCATGGTTGCCTTTAACTGTCTTATAAACTAAAAGAGGCATTTTTTCTGTCTTGGGCTCATTTAAGACTATTAGTTGATTATCATAAAACTTGGCGTTGCAAAATTCAATAATCTTTGGATGACAACGATAATGCTCCTTTAGCATGGTGCGGGGTAAATCTGCAAAAAGTTCACATACTGATGATAGTAGGCTATGGTCTGAATACCTATAGGCCGAATTAATCGAATACTTTTTAAATATGCTATTTGTTTTAGCCTTCATTTCACCTGTTACTACATTTGGGAGCTGCTTTAGGTCACCTACTATCACAGCCTTTTTTGCACAAGAAAGTGCAAGCGCACCAGTAGCTATGTCCACCTGTGAGGCCTCATCTACTATTACATAGTCATAAAAATAATCGTGTGATAGGCTGGAACGAAGTGAATATGTGGTACTTAAGATAATGGGATAGTCTCTAATAAAGCTTTCTGAATTCTTCCAAAGATCATCCATATCATATATAGTCCGTTTGGACCTATACTTATACCTTTGTCCTACTGCAGATTTAAACAGCTTCATTGAAAGGCTAGAGTACTCACCCATAGCACGATCGAAGTCAAATCTATTTAGCTTTTTCTCAATATCTCTTATCTGTCCTTTTAGGTCACTAATCGTTGCTTCATAAAACCGCCTTTGGCATAGAGTGGCGATTTTGTCAGTAGAGAGCTTAACAAGACGTCTGCTGCTTATTCCGTATCTTAAGAAAGTGGTTAGCCTAAGTATTAGCGAAACTCTTTTCTTGTTTTCAGCATAATGCTCATACTGTAGCCAGAGCTTTAATGCATTCCCTGCAGATAACTTGTTTATGGGTTTTAGAGTTGCTTCATTGCCTAGGCTATCATTATAAAACTTTAGGAAGTGGCGATATTCTATTTCTATTACATCTAGTTCACGTTTTTTGATAAAAAGGGTATTCTTATAAAGTAGCATGCTGTCGAGCTCGGCACTCATCCTATCGAGCTTTTTACTAATACATTTTCCAGTATCATAACTTAGTATCCACGACTCCGAATAGGGTATGTCAGCACTTTGAGCCTTTATAAAGGCTTCTTTGTTTGTATAGCTACCTAGGAAGGCAGCAATAAAACCTAGATCTGATTTTTCTAATTTTTCGAGTACATTAGCCGTTGCGGAGTTATTACTTGAGACTACAGCAACACTTTGTCCCCTTATGATTGCATTTGCAATAATATTTAGTATTGTCTGTGTCTTTCCAGTACCAGGCGGACCCTCAATGATACTTAGCCTATTATTCATGGCATTTTCAACAGCTGTTTTCTGACTTTCATTAAAGCCAAATGGGAAAACAGGGGTTTCCGCAAGCTGTATGTCTGGAGGAACTAGCTGGCCAGTTAAATATGACGCTAGTATACTGTCGTTTCGTACATATTCTATTTTACTGTAATGCTTGCCTAGAATATTATCACCAACAGCAGAATAGAGGCTAACAGCAATGGCTATTTCCTTTAGATATTCAAATATGTTCTTTGATTTAGTATCGATAAGAGATGATTCAATAATTTTAAGCCTGGGCCTTAAAAAGGATTTACTATAACCACTTTTGTATATTAGTCTAGTATAGGGTCCAAAATGTTGTATACGTTCAATATTCCTTAGAGGCTTATTATTTAACAATACAAGATAATCCTTTGGGTCTAGCTCTGCTGGATCGGTTAAAATACGTACATTATTAGGAGAATAGGTATAAGATTTTCCTCCATTGAATCTTATCACAATACGACCATTGTCATAGCGCCATGAATAAACACTATCAGTACGATCCTTCCCCTTAAGGATTATAAGATATCTGTCATTTTTCATCACATTATATCCTATTATTACTCAGGAAATCCTGAGGTACTTATCCTATCTCACTACTAAAAAAATTGATATCAATACCCCTAGTCTCTACTAAATATATCTCTGGTATATACCTTTTCTCTTACATCCTTTATCTCATCAGACAATCTATTTGTGATGATTACATCTGAAATCTTCTTAAACTCATCTAAGTCTTTTATAACTCTTGACCTGTAAAACTCATCTTCCTTTAAGGCTGGCTCATATACTACTACCTCTATTCCTTTTGCCTTAATGCGCTTCATAACACCTTGAATAGCAGATTGCCTAAAGTTATCTGAGTCCGTTTTCATGGTAAGCCTATAGACACCTACAATATTTGGATTCTTTTTTATAACCATATCAGCTATATGGTCTTTCCTGGTCCTATTTGCATCTACTATTGCAGACATAATATTTTGGGGCACATCAGCATAATTNNCGTATTTCTGCATAGGAATCTAGCTCATTAAAATATGCTACCCTAAGTGCTAGGTAGGTATTTGCAAAAAGCTTGATAGCCTCTGCCTCTGTTGAGCCTGTATACAAAATGGGTATATCCTTTTTAACTGCTCCCTCAGCTAGTAGCTTTGCAAAAACCTCAGCCCTTTTTGACTCCTCACCTACAACAATCCTTGATGGGTTTAAGTTATCATATAGGGCTTTTCCCTCTCTTAAAAACTCAGGTGAGAAAATAATATTATCTGTCTCAAACATCTCTTTTACTTTTTCAGTGTAGCCAACTGGTACAGTAGATTTAATAACCATTACTGCATCTGGATTAATGGATAAAACATTAGCAATAACAGCCTCTACAGATCTAGTATTAAAGTAGTTTTTATCAGGGTCATAGTTAGTAGGAGTAGAAATGATCACATAGTCTGCATCCTTGTAAGCCTTGTAGTTATCAGTTGTAGCCGTTAAATTTAATTCTTTAGTTGCTAGATACTCCTCTATCTCTTTATCCTGAATTGGAGACTTTCTGCTGTTAACCATATCAACTTTTTCTTGAATGATGTCTAGAGCAATTACCTCATTATGCTGAGCTAATAAAACAGCATTGGCTAGTCCAACATAACCAATTCCTGCAACTGCTATTTTCATGATTTTACTTCCCCCTTAGTATATTAAACTCTATAAAACTCAATGTAAATGGTAAATCGGAGTACCAAATATGTAAAAGGTATTAATGCGACAACATGCTTGACAAACACCGATATCCCCTCTTCAGAATTGATACTAGGTAAGATAAAATATATTGGATTTCTTAAATTTATAATTGAAATGCTAGTATTTTGCAGTTCTATGTTTTGGCCATCACTAGAATCCATAATAATCTTATTTATAATATCTAAATTATCATGTTGCCCCTTCAATTTCCTCACTTCCTCGATATGTACATCTAAAGACATTCTCCCATCAATACATCTAAATCCCAGGTTGCTATATAATTAAGTAATTATGCTATCCTGAGATCTATCTATGTCAGTATGATTTACTCTATCTGTAATCTAGATCAATAACTTATCAATGAACTGATAGAGGTTATTTCTTTGACACGCGACTTTTTAGTAGTTAATGATATCAAAATCTGGAGTCTTTCAAAATTATATACTTTCGTTTATCTACTTCAATAACTTTAAACTCATGATTGTGTTTACAAAAGCTATTTATCAGTTTCTCACCATCATCGGTGCCTGCATTATAGTACACGTATTTGTTTGAACCAATCAACTTATTTTCTACCAAATATTTTTTTAAAAGTCTAGAACCGTATCCATACCCTCTGTATTCTTCCAAGACATATAAATGCGGTTCACATGTCATGTCAAGCACTACACCGATTGCTTTTCCATCCTGAATCAGAAAAGTAAAATCATATCCATCCATCTTAGCTATCTGAATATTCTACTATTCTTCGGTTTATAATCTAAAATGTACTGTTTTAATGTCTCATCTGTCATGATCTCACCCTCCATTCGTCACCAATTAGTTTGTATAGCGATTAATCTGTATTCCTGTTGTCTCGTTCTCTTGATGTCCAAAATCAAATAAACCTAAACTCTAATTAAAACCCTACCCAAACACCTATTACCCCATTACTCAACCCCATAATAATAACTGCTGCTATCAAGTTTCCAACTAGAATTGCAGGAAAAGCCCATTTAAAACGCATGTCCAAAAGTGATGCGATTAGACTTCCACTCTATACCCCTGTCCCAGGTAAGGGTATAGCTACAAACACTAATAATCCCCATGCTCCGTATTTTTGTATATTTCCACTTTTATTAAGAGATTTATCTGTAAGTTTATGTACTAGCTTTTTAAAAAGCTTAGTCTTTTTTAAATAATTAAATATAGGTCTTATGGTAAATAAAATAAATGGTACTGGAATCATGTTCCCAATGAAGCTGATAATTGTTGCATGGGCAGGAGACATCCCTAGTGACATACCAACAGGGATTGCTCCTCTAAGCTCTATAATAGGTAATGCCGCTGTTAGCATTACCCTTAATTCTATGGATAAAAAGTTAAGTAGTTGATTAAGTAATGGTTGCATTAGATGTTCCCCTTTAAGTTGGCTCTTAATAAGTTGGTGTCAGATGGGCTGGTATAAGGCAGTGATTTCTACTCTCTCGCAGTAGCAACCTCAACCGAAGATCCAACTTCCTTCTCAACTACTCCCACTTAATAAGATAGAAACTTATCTCTTAAATTGCTTCTTCTTAGAGCAGTCTCCACAGTGGCTTCAAGAAATCCTTGTTTATTTCCTACCA
>MTKW01000237.1_pt1 | contig 17367 bp, 19 predicted proteins | sample 1042761 | NCBI WGS metagenome assembly MTKW01 (sample SAMN06205366, study PRJNA360243) | anaerobic digester metagenome | biome: Wastewater treatment plant; feature: Anaerobic digester sludge; material: sludge; isolation source: anaerobic digester fed with sludge from wastewater treatment plant ... | reverse complement strand
GACGCCCATACCTTCTTGGAGTATTTTTTCTTTAGTCTCTGGCAGACCGACATTCATGATGACCACATCTTCCACCATTAACAAAGCACCTTGAAAATGAACCGTGCCAGGAACAACCTCCACGATTTCTCCCAACTGTTGTCCACTCATCATTTTAATGGACAGAAAAATACATAATGGGCCGACTAGAAATGCGTAAGGCCATCCCCCCCAGTGAACAACCAGACTGGTAAGGAAAGCCGTGAAAATGACCAAGTAATTACGTGCTTCAAAGACCCGGGCAATGCCTTCAATATAGTCATTCCCCCGACGGATCAACTTGGTTTCTTCCAGTTTGGATAGATTCTCTCTTTCCATATTGCGCACATCTCTGAACTGCTGGGCCGCTAATACCAGAAAGGTTACCGCCGTATAATCGGGTTTCATAATGGCGGGAACTGCTACTGCACCTAAACTGGCTGCGATAAATCCCAACGCTAAATGGATCAGTTGTCCATGGGGGTAAGTTGGGTAGTGGCGATAATCACTTCTCAACATTATCCATCGGGACAAAAACCCAGCCACTACCCCACATACTATCACTATTAAATATTTATCCATCTATCTGGACTGCGCTCCCTTATTGAGCAGATAATAACCAGCCGCAGCGGCACCGACCACCACCAGGATTATTAAGATGGCTGTACTTGCTCCACCTGAACCTTCGGTGAGGGGTTTGGCGGCTGCTTCTCCCTGACCTTCCACCCCCAAGACCACGGGCATGGTGCTGGCAAATAGCTCGGCACCTTTCTCAGCCTCATCTTTACTGTTGGTATGGGATCCCACCTCTATCAGTATGGAGCGGGGGCTTAGATCCTGGTTATAATCACCTTTTCCCATGAAAATTCCGTTGGATAATCCGGGAGCCTTTTTGTCCATGGCAGCTTTAATTTGCTTGGCAAAATCCAAGTTAGCTTTCATGTTGGGATTGGTTCGCCCTACAACTAACTTGATTTTGGTGGCGTCCTCTCCTTTTACTTCCGTCTGATACTGATCTGCCGGTACTGCATCCCGGTGGACATCAACAACCACATCAGGTGATGACTTACGGATTAATTGCATAGCAGTACGCCGTGAGCGATTGTAGGCATTGATATCATGCGGATTGTGGTTGGCATCACTGTAGGTGATATCAAAGCCCAACTGGCGCAGGCGATCAGCAAATATCTTGCCCACATCATAAATGCCGCCATTGCCTTCGATGCTTTCTTTGCCATCACCTTTTATATATGATTCATCACTATGGGTGTGATAGATGGCAATAGTAGGTTTTTTCTTCGTTTCAACTGGTATACTTTGCTCCTGGAATAGCCAGGCTGTTTTCTCAGAGTTATAATTCAGTTCGGGCATACGTTCTTTACCCTGATAAACACAGCGAGCAGTTTCTCCCACCACTTCGATTACCTTATAACGAGAATTATCACTGCTGATGTATTCATCTCCAGGATAGACTTTGATGGCAGTTTGGTGGACTATATTGTTATTATCATCCACTAGGGTATAGTATTTGCCTCGCGGAGCTTCTTCCTGTTCCCCCAGCACGGCTGTCGGAGTAGCTAAAATACAGAGGCAAGCAAGCAAAAGAACTATACATCCCTTATTCATCTTCCTCACCTCGCTCCCCATCATCAGACACAGGTTTGCGGGCTGGTTCGGGTACAGGCTCACGTAAATTGCGGATAAGTTCCTCAGGCCGTCCCTCGGTTTGAGGCCCGCCCTGGACACGTTCCAGAGTTTCGCCAATAACCTCGGCTAAAAGCAGGGCCAGAATACCAGCTAAAACCAATGAATCAAAGGCTCCGGCTCCTCCGATAGCCACGCTGCCTCGTACTCCAGTTGTGATCAAATAGTAGAGTTGCCCTATATCGAGGGCCAGTACACCCATTACTGCAGCAAAAAAGGCCCCTCTGCGGGATCGTCCGGCCAGGTAACCAACGATACCAGCGACCAAAGGATAGATGTATATGGGGTCAATGAATATCTGCTCTGGTTCTGCCCCCAAAAATCGTCCTGCTAGAAACAGTGCTAAAGCCGTAACCCCAGCAGCTATAATGGATCTAATTTTTTCCATGGCTGTGCCGGCTCCTACCCAAATGTAGATAGCTAGACCAACCGCAATGATTCCTCCCAAATTAATAGTTATCCGAGATCCGAGGGGAACGTCAATGAAGCTGCCCACTATTATCGCTGCTATCCAAAACAAGGCTGCACGGTCTGTGAGACGCAGCCGATCCAGAGCACGATGAGCTATGCCGAAGTAGATGAGGATCGATATTACCACCAGGGCGATCAAGCCTAACGGGAAATTAGCCATAGCATTCATCCTTTCGCTAATTTTAGGCTTAGATTTCCCTTTTGAACTGCAAATATGTAAATTAAAAAAGCCGTCCCAAGACGACTTCATTATGTCCAATAAGATTCAGAATTCTATATTGGTCATTGCCACGAAAGTATTTCTGAGCTATCATTGCGCCCCCCATTGAGGGTGTGGCAATTTCGTTACCTTAATCGACGGTATGATTTTAGTTTCTAGCCCAGTAGTTGACATCGATGCCGCGGGCGGTCAGCCACTGAGCTGTTTTTCCTATGATAATCATTGGTTTTTGCTGCAGTTCCTCTAAGTTACGGGAACCTGTCATCAGCAATCCCGCCTTGAGCCGGTATAAATATCCTTGTAAATAATTATTTAGGGCAATTTCCCCTTCTCGTACCAGTATTCTCAATAAGGGCCCGGCCATACCTATTAATGCGGCACCCATAGCCAATGCTTTTACACCATCCAATGCTGTACGTATTCCCCCAGTAGCTATCAGTTTGACTGGTAGCTCCAGAGCCAAAACTTCACCCAAGCTCATGGCCGTTGGTATGCCCCATTCATCAAATTCTCGCGCAAACAATCCTTGGCGCTGGTCTTCAATAGCTACAAAGTTGGTGCCGCCTTTACCGCCGATATCGAAACATCGTATGCCTGCTTCGTACAGTCTCAGCACAGCTTCCTGGCTGAATCCAAATCCTACTTCTTTGGCAATTATCGGTACGGGGGACTTTTCTACCAGGCGGGATACGTTTTCAATAACTCCAGAAAAATCCCGGTCTCCTTCCGGCATAGCAAGTTCCTGGGGAATATTGAAATGCAGCTGTAATCCATCAGCGCCAATCATGTCCACCGCTTGTAAAGCTTGCTCTAATGACGATGCTGCACTGACATTAGCTAGGATAATACCCTGAGGGTTTTCTTGGCGAACTATAGTAAAAGTGTTGCGAAGATCATTTTCATGGAGAGCCAGAGTCTGTGAACCGACCGCCATTGCCAATCCATGCTCTCTGGCTAAGACCGCCAATGAACGGTTTATCTGCTGGGCTTCACTGGTTCCTCCGGTTATAGCATTAATTAGCAGGGGGTAAAGAAGGGTTTTGTACAAAAAATATGAGGACAGATCAATATCGTCTATACTCAGTTCCGGTACAGAATCATTGATCAGATAAACATCTTCGAAACCTGTGCTACATGATCCTTCGGTCAATCCGGTAGCAATTCTGATATGATCAGCTTTTCTCTTACTGCGAATTATAACAACCTCCCGGCAAGTTCCTGGGCTTTTTGTAAAGCCGCGGCATCATTTACATTAAAGAATATTTCCTCGACCTTGCCAAAACTGGCTAGTTCTGTTTCCGGAATTATCAGGGTATCCAATTCCTCAAACACTCTGACCAACTTCAGTTTATCCTCTTGCAAGCAGCGCTCAAAAACGGGCAGGCAACTACGGCTGTAAAGGGCTGCCAGAGGCTGTAGACGCCCACCCACCTGTGGCACTACCGCCTGATACCCTTCTAACCGATCCGCCATAAAGCCCATTAAACGTGTATCTATAAAGGGCATGTCGCACCCCAGTACAAAGACCATGTCACTACTGGCATAATACAGACCAGAATGGATACCGGCTACCGGCCCCATGCCCGGATATACATCGGTGTAGATCTTATCATTCATTTCTGCATATAGTTCCGGGTCGTTGCAGATAATGATGGTCTCCGAAAACACCGTGTTGAACTTGTCCAAAATGATCTGCAAGGAGCTCTTCCCGCCAATTTCCGCAAAAGCCTTATTAAACTTCATGCGAGTACTCCTGCCCCCGGCTAGTACAACTCCGCTGGCATTCATGCCTTCCCCTTCCTAATCTAAAAACCCAAGAAATGGTTGTATAAAAAAAGCTGCCCCCGGCAGCTTTAAATCCGTACCCCTCACCCTCCACCAGTTGCAGCGGGGCAACCTGCACTACAGGAAGGCTGCACCGACTTACTTCCCCCGCTACTGGTACTAAAAAGGGAAACCAACTGCTTTATCTGTGAGGAACCGCATTCAGGACATTTCGCTTTATGTTTATCCTGATTAGATATCATGAGGTCAAACTTTTTCCCACAATCTTGACAGGCAAAATCAAAAATGGGCATGAAGATCACCTCACCAGATCATTATTCCTGGTTATCCAGATATTCATCGACCTCACTGCGTTCCAAGTCTTCTTGAGCCTCTTTAATGGAAAGACCGATCCGTTTTTCATTGGGATCAATACTCAAAATCTTGATCCTTACTTCCTGGCCTACCTGAACAACGTCTTCCGGCTTTTCTACCCGGCGGTTAGCTAGTTGGGAAATATGAACCAGACCATCTACTCCCGGTTCAACTTCCACAAAGGCACCGAAGGGAGCGATGCGAACAATGGTACCATCAATGACATCGCCTTCCTGGTATTTTTCCAGAACGATTTCCCAGGGACTCTTTAACAGTTGTTTACGGCTTAACGATACCCGTTCTCTGTCCCGATCCAAAGCCAATATGAAAACATCCAGTTCGTCGCCTTCGTTAAATAAATTGGAAGGATGTTCAACCCGGCGATGATCCATCTCAGATACATGCAAAAGTCCTTCGTATCCACCCAAATCTATAAAAGCACCATAATCTACGATACGTTTGACTCGACCAGTGCGTATCTGGCCTTCTTCGATACTGCCCCAAAATTCTTCTTTTAGCCGGGCCTTTTCTACTGCTACCAGTTCCTTGCGAGACACCACAATTTGCGATCCCCGGCGCTTATTACGATTGAATTCGATGATCTTGAATGAGAAAGTCTTGCCGATATATTCATCCAGATTGCGAACATAACCATCCTCTACATGAGATGCTGGAAGGAAAGCCACCACACCTACGTCAACCAGCAGGCCGCCTTTCACACTTCCAGTAATGGTTCCTTCTATAACCTGGTCATTATTAAATACTTCTTCTAGTTGATCCAATATCCGTTTGGCATCGACCTTTTTCTTAGACAATAAAATGGTACCGTCATCATCCCATTTGAGTACCATTACTTCGATTTGTTCGCCGACTTTAACCAGATCCTTAGCTGACTCAACTTCTTCAACGGACAGCTCACGCCGAGGTATAATGCCTTCGGATTTGCCGCCTACATCAACCATAACCTCGTCATCGCGAACCTCAATTACGGTGCCATTTATAACATCTCCTCGCGAAGGAGAAGCATAATCAGCCATCTCTGCCTCCATATTGGCAAAAGACTCTTCCTGCATCGATTCCTCTGCAGCAACAACCTGCTCATCAGGCTGTTCTTGCTGGGCAGCTACCTGTTGATCCTGGTTTTCCTGGTTCACTTCCTGATCCTCCTGGATTTGATCCTGATTTTCTTGGTTCATTTCCTGGTTTTCCTGTTCGTCAAACATTGTCATCCTATCCACTACCTCCTTGATCTTCCAATCCGGAGTAGAAGCCCCGGCGGTTACCCCCACCCGGCCAACCCCATTAAGCCAATCAGGCAAAATCTCCTCGGCTGATTGAATTAAATGAGTTGGGACTCCGGTATTTGAACACTCCTTAAATAGAGTATTCGTATTTGAACTCTTGCGGTCACCCACTACCAGGATCAAATCAACCTGGTCGGCCAGACTGCGTCCTGATTCCTGACGGATTTGAGTGGCCGAACAAATAGTATTAAAAATCCTAACTTCATTAGCTTTGGGCATTAGTTCCTGAACTACCGCAAAGTATTCTCTCTCATTCTTAGTAGTCTGTGCCACAATAGCCAGCTTGCTGACCGGTTGAATCCGGCTGGCCTCTAGGGTGTTGGCTACCACCACAGCCCCCTGAGCCCACCCTATTATACCCTGAACTTCAGCGTGATGGCTATCACCGTATACAATAATAACATACCCTTGTTCTCGAAGAGAAGTGACTAAATCATGAATTCTTTTAACCAATGGACAGGTGGCATCAATAACTTCTATTCCTCGTTGGCGGGCCTCATCCCATATAGCCGCTGGTGCTCCATGAGAACGAATAATTATGCCCGTCGTGGAATTATCTATATCTGTCAGGCTGTCAATAGGACTGATACCCACTTCCTCCAGGGATCTTACGACGGCATCATTATGGACTATGGGACCCAGGGTATAATAAGTCCCGTCCTGCTCAGCATATTGATGGGCAATTTTGATGGCCCGTCTTACGCCAGCGCANNCTATAGTCCGTCATAAGTATAGGTTCTCCCACCCGCACTTCGAAAGGGTGCAACCAACCCAACGGAAAAAACCGATCTGTTCCCACACAGGCCACCGGGACAATGGGAGCACCAGTTTTCACAGCGATCATGGCCGTCCCTGTCTGGCCCTTTAATTCTCCGGAACGGTTGCGGAATCCTTCCGGAAAGATCCCCAGCACCTCCTGCTTCTCCAATATTGCTATAGAACGGCGCAGAGCAGTGCGATCACCGGCTTTTCGATGTACTGGGAAAGCATTTACTTTGCCCAAGAGCCAGGCTAACAAGGTCCATTCGAAGAATTCCGCCTTGGCCATAAAATGAATAGGCCGGGGTGTAACTACTGCTACTACAAACGGATCCCACATGCTAACATGATTGGCCGCTATTATTACCGGGCCCTTCATAGGTAGATTATGTAGTCCGCTGGATTTCAATCCCAGTAACATGAAAAAAATTCGCGCTAGAACTCGTGCAACTCTGTAAAACATCTCTTATTTCTGCGCTCCTTCTATAAAGCTTAGAATTTTAGCCACCGCTTCTTCGATAGTCAAATCGCTAGTATCAATAATGATGGAATCAGGCAGTATTTTCAGGGCTCCCACTTCCCGATGAGAATCTTTGTAATCCCGATTTTCAATATCGTTTTTGATCTCTTCCTCATTTACTTCATAGCCCTTGGCTTGCAGTTCCCGGATCCGCCGTTGGGTACGTTCCTGCAGGCTAGCAGTAACATAGAATTTATAGTCAGCATCAGGCAAAACACACTCCCCGATATCCCGACCATCCATGACCACAGAATGGTTACTGGCCATATCACGCTGCATGATGACCATTTGTTTGCGTAAGTCGGGATGAGCGGCTACTTGGGAAACCACTGAGCTCACCTCAGGCGAACGAATTGCCTCGGTAACATCCAAACCGTCACATATTACCTTTTGCTGCTGATGATCTGGTTCGAAACAGATTTGAGTGTGGAGGGCAAGATCCAACAGTTCCTGAGGATCATTGAGGTTGAGTGTTGCTCTTAGTGCCTTGAGGGCTAAGGCTCGATACATGGCGCCAGTATCTATATACAAATAACCCAATTTGGCGGCTAATGTCCTAGCCATAGTGCTTTTGCCTGCCCCGGCAGGACCATCAATCGCAATCTTCATCTAATAAACCACCCAGCTGTATTCCAATTCATTTTATCATATCAGGCCGAGTAAAAGAAAACCAGTTTCCGCAAATCAGGGACTAATTCATCCACTGGCTCTCTTACTGACTTCTTATCCTAATGGATATGATCAAAACGCCATTCGAAGAACCGTTTGAGACTGTTGAAATAGTCCTGTCTTGCCAGTACCGCATCCGCGCAAGTTAGGGGACGGTCCTTCGACTTGCGCTTTGATGAAAGCTCTTCTATCTACAAGATAGATTACGGTTAAAGCGCAAGTCGAAGGACCGTCCCCTAACTTGCGCGTCTCAGAATTTGCACGCGCTAAGCGCACTACGATGAATGAAAATACTCCCTTGGGTGTAGGGGAGGCTTTAGCCTCCCATCGGAAACTAAAGTTTCCGCTACTGCTTAGGTGAGAAGCATTTTCATAACAATGACAGGCCAAAAATTCTAGCGCTAACGAGACAGGGTTTGGATAGTATTCCAGAACTCAGGATAGGAGACATTTACCGCTTCAGCATTTTCGATATAAGTGGGTTGATCTGCTATTAAGCCAGCTATGGCCAGACTCATGGCTATGCGGTGATCCCCAAAACTATTCACGATTGCCCCACGCAAACAAGACTTAGTGCCATCAACAACAAAACCATCTGGGGTCGCTTCGATGGCCACTCCCAGGCGGCTCAATTCCGAAGTGATAGCGGCAATGCGATCGGTTTCTTTCACGCGTAGTTCCTCCGCATCACGAACAACCGAAGTACCATCAGCAACAGCCATAGCTACAGCAATCACAGGCAGTTCATCGATAAGGCGCGGCATGATGTCCCCTTGGATCTCTACCGCCCGCAAGGGCGCCGTTCGCACCAAGATATCAGCCACCGGTTCACCACCCGCCGTGTGGGGGTTTATAATTTCCAGATCGGCACCCATGGAGCGCAAAACGTCCAAGATGCCGTCCCGCGTAGGATTGACGCCCACTTGTTTTAAGAGGATCTCTGAATTCGGTACAATGGAAGCAGCTACCAGGAAGAAGGCTGCCGAGGAGATATCATTGGGGACTTCCCAGTCCTGGGGAGACAACTCTGCGCCGGGAACCACCCTTACTCGCCCAGGTTGTCGCTCTATTTGGGCTCCCATGGCAGCCAGCATGCGTTCCGTGTGATCCCGGGAAAGAGCATTTTCTAGCACAGTGGTGACCCCGGCGGCCTGTAACCCAGCTAATAAAAGGGCAGATTTTACCTGAGCACTCGCCACAGGCATCTGGTATTCTATCCCCTGCAGGCTTCCACCCTGCACAGCTATAGGCGGATAAGTATCCTGCCTGGCCATAAAGCGCATTCCCATTGACGACAAGGGAATCAAAACTCTCCGCATAGGCCGTTTGTTCAGGGATGCGTCACCGCTCAATACAGCTGTAAAAGGCCTTCCGGCTAACAATCCGGCCAATAACCGCATGGTAGTGCCCGAATTACCACAATCCAGTACCACCTCTGGTTCCCTAAGCTGGTTTATACCCGGACTGTCAATTAATAGTTCATTATCCTGCAGCTGTATAGAAAGTCCCAGTGACTGCAAACAGCTACAGGTAGTAAGTGTATCTTCAGCCTGCAAGAAATTCTTCACCCGGCTACGTCCTTCAGCTAAAGCTGATAGAATCACCGTCCGATGAGAAATGGATTTGTCGGGTGCCACTTCGACTTCGCCCCGCAAGTACGACACCTTATTAACTGTGCTGCGCATTGTTTTCCCCCTATCTTATCCAGGCTTTTATCGAAGCATCTTGCAGGGCCTGTACTGCCCTTTGCCCATCGGGCAGATCGGAAACTCCCAGACGGATTGTGCCTCCATCTCCTTCACGCACCCGTAAAATCTCAATATCAGCAATATTGATATCATGATTGCCCAAGATCCTGCCTAATTCACCGATGATCCCCGGCCGGTCGGGAACAATACAGATCACATCGCACATAGTCGGCATGAGGCCTTTCTGGCCATGGGGTATTTGAGCGCGAATTGTCTGGGCTTGGGTCAGGTCTTCCATTAGCATTTCCTGGTCGCCCTTCTCCAAGGCTGCCCGCAGCCTGGCTAATTGTGCCATAAACTTATCCAAACCTTGTACAACCGCTGACCGGTTAGTGATCAGAATATCTTTCCACAGGCCAGGGCTTGAAGATGCTACTCGCGTTGTATCACGGAAACCTCCAGCCGCCAGCATCAATAGATCAGGCTGACCTTCAGTCAAATTCACCAGGCTTACTGCGGCCAGATGAGGAAGGTGACTGACCGAGGCTACCATTTTATCATGTTGAGCCGGTTCCATAATCTTAATTTTAGCACCGGTAGCCGCCAACAATTCAATTAACAGCTCCAAAGTCTCCGGAGGAACAGTGGGCCCGGGAGTCAAGATATAGACAGCATTTTCCAATAAATATCGGTCAGCGCCCTGGATGCCCTGGATCTCAGATCCGGCCATGGGATGACCGCCGATGAAGTGAACGCCATCCGGCAGGCATCCCAGCCATTCCATGACCTTCTGTTTAGTACTGCCCACATCAGTTACCAATGTTCCTGGCCTGACGTGTTGAGCAACCTGGGCGATTATTCCAGGAAAGGTCTGTAGCGGCGTACATAAAAACACGACATCCGCTCGCTCTACTCCATTTTCCAAAGAAGTCATCTCATCAATAGCCCCCATTTGCAGGGCTTTGTGCAGCGATTCCTCATCATTGTCGATACCGATGATTGTACTGACCTGAGGTAACTCATGCCATGCCAAGCCCAGAGATCCCCCTATTAAACCAGTACCAATGATAGCTACAGTAATGCTCATGATCAGTTCTCCGTAGCCCGTAAGGCCATGACCATCTTGTTGACCCGGGTGACCAGACGGGCGAAATTTTCGGGAGTCAAAGACTGTGGTCCATCGGAAAGAGCTTCGCTGGGATTCTGATGAACCTCTACCATCACCCCATCGGCACCTGCACCAATAGCCGCCAAAGCCATCGGCTCTACCAATTTCCACTTGCCGGTACCGTGGCTGGGATCGACTATGATGGGTAGATGGGTCAACTGTTTGATCAATGGTACTGCACTTAGATCCAGAGTATTTCTGGTGTAGTTCTCAAATGAGCGAATGCCCCGTTCGCACATGATGACCTGTTCATTACCACTGGATATGATATATTCAGCCGCCATGATCCACTCCTCTATAGTGGCAGAAGGCCCTCGCTTAAGAAGAATGGGGCGCTGGATTTTCCCCAGTTCGCGCAGCAAAAAGAAATTCTGCATATTGCGGGCACCTACCTGCAGGATATCAACATAATCGGCTACTTCGTTGACCAAGCGCGGATCCATTATTTCCGTAACCACAGGCAGACCCGTTATTTGCCGGGCTTCCGCTAATATCTCGAGTCCTTCATGCTCCAACCCCTGAAAGGCATAGGGTGATGTGCGCGGCTTAAATGCTCCACCGCGCAGCATGGTTGCCCCAGATTCCTTTACCGCATGAGCCACTTCCAGAAACTTGGAGCGACCCTCCACTGCGCAGGGTCCGGCAATTATCTGCACCTGTCCATTGCCTATCATCTGTCCGCCCACTTTAATAAGGCTGTTATCCGGCTTGAATTCACGAGAGGCCATCTTAAATGGTTGAGCAATGGGTACTACCTTTTCCACTCCGGGAAGGGTTTCAAACAGTTCCATGGTGGTAGCAGTCTTCTGCCCTATGGCACCGATTATGGTTCTTTCCACTCCCTGCGACAGGTGAACCTGAAAACCCTTTTCCTCCAGTTTGCTGCTGACCTGTTGAATTTGCTCAGGCACAGCATTGGCTTCCATTACAATAATCATTACCTACCTACTCCCTTTCTCGTAAGGGCGGTGAGAAAAAAGAAAAAACCATGGCGAAAAGCGCCCATGGTTCCCATGGTACCTATTCCCACCATCCTACCATACTACAATTTTAAGTAACTTCCTACTTTCCTACATAACCAGAATAGCATTATTCAGTTTAGGGGCGCAAGGACTAATTAACCGTTATTAGGAGAATTATTATTTCACACATCAGCACATTAGACTCAGGACTAACATAGAGTATTGGCAGGAAATTACGGCATAGCAATAGAAGAGAAAAAGAAGTATTTGGAAGGGAGTGGTTTTCTAATGACTGAAGCGCAAGGCTTGGGGTTATTATTAGCGGCAGGTATATTTGGGTTGTTGCTCGTGATCCTGGCGTTAGTATTTTACGTACTGTTTTCCCTGGGACTGTATACTATGGCGAACCGCCGCGGCATTCCCAACGCCTGGTTGGCCTGGATACCCATCGCCCAATTCTACACGTTGGGAGAAGTAATCGGCCCGGTAAAGTTAGGAGATTTCACTGCTGATCAGCCCGGACTGTACCTGTTGGGAGCCATACTCGGGCTGTGGGTTCTCTCCCTGATTCCGGTGCTCGGGCCTATCTTTTCGCTGGCCAGCCTGGTAGTGGCCATCGGAGCTCTCTATCTTCTTTTCAGTCGTTATACCACAGAAAATACCCCCCTGCTCTATACGATCTTAGCGGTTGCGTCTTTTGGAGCCCTAGCCGCCATTTTTGTTTTCATGATCCGTAATAATAACTATATAGCCCCTGATATCTCAGTAGTATAAAAGCAAAAACATGGGGCGTCTTTCAGGTTCGGACGCCCCATGTCTGTTCAATATACTACATAGAAAACTCTTGCTCTTTCCCGCTGTTTTCTGATGTCAGGCTTTACCTAAATAAGCCCTTTTCACTTCTTCATTATCAGCCAGTTCCTTACCTGGCCCTTGCAGTGTTATATTACCGGTTTCCAGTACATAACCATAATCAGATATTTTCAAAGCGGCGGTGGCATTTTGCTCAATAAGCAAAATAGTCATACCATCCTTATAGATATCCATAATAATGCGAAATACTTCCTTGACCAGTAAAGGAGCTAATCCTAGAGACGGCTCATCCATCATTATAAGACGGGGGCGTGACATTAAGGCACGGCCGATGGCCAACATCTGCTGTTCACCGCCGGACAGGGTGCCGGCTACCTGCCACTCTCTTTCTCTCAGGCGAGGAAAAAGTTCAAACACCTTTTGGAGATCCTTTTGAATGCCAGGCTTATCCTTGCGGGCATAAGCGCCCATTTGCAGATTCTCCATCACTGTCAAATTCGCGAATATCCGGCGCCCCTCTGGAACCANNGGAACCTGATTGCAGATAGCCCGCAGAGTGGTACTCTTCCCGGCTCCGTTGGCGCCAATCAAGCTGATGATCTTGTTTTTCGGTACCTCCAGGCTTACCCCCTTCAGGGCATGGATCCCTCCATAGAAAACCTGTAGCTCTTCAATTTTAAGCATCTATATCCACCGCCCCCAGATAGGCCTCGATGACCTTTTCATTATTTTGTATCTCTTCCGGGTTGCCTTCTGCAAGAGTCACCCCATAATCCAGTACATAGATCCTCTGGCAAACGCCCATAACTACTTCCATATGATGTTCTATCATAAATACCGTCAGGTCAAATTCCTGGCGAATACGTTTGACAAACTCCATCAACTCCAAAGATTCCTGGGGATTCATGCCTGCCGCTGGCTCATCCAAAAGCAGCAGTTGGGGTTCGGTAGCCAAAGCCCGGGCGATCTCCAGGCGGCGTTGCTTTCCGTAAGGCAATGAAGTAGCCTGTTCAAAAGCCACATCGTCTAGTTGCACCTTCTCCAGTAATTCCAGACATTCCTGGTAATGCTGCTGACGGGCCTTTCCATAGCGGGGCAAACCCAGAATTGCTTCACTAAGGGTCGCCTTTAACCGTACATGTTTGGCGATCATAACGTTTTCCAGAACACTCATGGTTTCAAAAAGACGAATATTTTGAAAGGTACGGGCTATACCTCGTTCTGTGATCTGATCCGGCCGCCAACCGGTAATATCATCACCGGCGAAAACTACCTTGCCAGTGGTAGGTCGATACACCCCGGTAATAACATTAAAAACCGTAGTTTTTCCCGCCCCATTAGGCCCGATCAAACCTATGATCTCACCTTCTGAAATGGTTATAGCCAAATCGGAAACGGCTCGCAATCCACCAAATTCCATACTAAGGTGTTCGGTACGTAGTAATTCCGCCATTAGTTTGCTTCACCCCGTTTCCCCTGGTGGGAAGTCTTAATACCTAACCGATTTAAGACCCAGTTCCAGTTAAATTCATTAGTCCCCATCAGTCCTCGTCGGTAGAAGAGGATTATCAACAGGAGCCCCAGTGAGAATATAACCATTCTCATTCCCGGTATACCGGATATTTCTAATCCCAGTAGATTCATAGGCTGCTCTACGAAACGGAGAACCTCCATGAGGATGGAAAAAATAACTGCCGCAACCACCGATCCACTCAAGCTTCCCATCCCTCCGAGAACGACTATCAAAAGAATNNGCACCAATAGTGAACGACAGGAGTTTATGCTTGAATATATTGATACCCATAGCCTGGGCCGCTATTTCATTGTCGCGAATAGCCTTAAAGGCATAACCCCAGCTACTGTTGATGATTCTCATTAGAACTATGAGGGTAACTATGGCACAGCCCCAATAAACCAGCAAGCTGTCAACGGAAGGAATGTTCTTTAATCCCAAAGCCCCATTGGTAATAGGGATCACATTGGTGACTACAATGCGTATTATTTCCGCGAAGCCCAAAGTAGCTATAGCCAGATAATCATCCCGCAAACGCAAGGCCGGAAATCCGATCATAAATCCAAACAGGGCGGCAATGATTCCGCCTAACAATATGGCCGGCAATATCGGCCACTGCACATTGGCCAGNNGTGAGAATACCTGCCACATATGAGCCGATACACATGAACCCGGCATGTCCTAATGAAAACATCCCTGTAAATCCGAGGATAAGATTCAGGCTCAAAGCCAGTATGGCATAGATAGCTGCCAGGTTTAAGACCCGGATATAAAAACTGTTCATGGTACCCTGGGCTATATACAGTGCTCCGAAGGACACGAGCACAACCAGCAGCGTTAATATGAATTTCAACTTCGCGTGCTTGTCCATCTTTACACCTTCTCTACTACGTTTTCACCGAGAATTCCACCCGGTCTGAACAACAGGATCAGAATAAGCACTACAAAGGCAAAGGCGTCTCGATAACCTGACAGTTCTGGCATAAATGCTACCAACATAACTTCACAGATCCCCAATATGAAACCACCGATCATTGCTCCGGGAATACTGCCAATACCGCCCATTACTGCAGCAATAAAGCACTTAAGCCCGGGAAACAGCCCCATGAGTGGATCTACCTGAGGATACTGCATGCTCCACATGATGCCCCCTATGGCTGCCAGAGCCGAACCGACCGCAAAGGTGGCACCAATAACTTTATTGACATTAACAGCCATCAGACTGGAAGTTTCAAAGTCACGGGAAACAGCTCGCATGGCAATACCCATCTTGGTTTTTTTGACCATAAAGGTAACCATGAGGAGCAGGATTATGGTAACAACGGGAATAAGTATGGTCAAGGACAGAAACGAAACATTACCTAACTGAATATTCCATACCAGATCATCGGGACGTGGGAAGGGTTTGGGTCGGGCACCTAAGGCCACAATCCCCAGGTTCTGTAATAAAAACGAAACGCCGATGGCAGATATCAGTACAGATATTCGCGGAGCGCTGCGCAGCGGACGATAGGCAACCCGTTCAATAGTAACGCCCAGCAATGTAGTAAGCACAATGGCAATGGCAAAGGAAATATACCATGGCAATGTGAATACCAGCATACCGTAGAAAGCAATGTAAGCAGCCACCATCAACAGATCTGCATGAGCAAAATTTATCAAACGAATGATGCCATATACCATGGTATAGCCTATGGCTATCAATGCATACAGACTGCCCAAAGTTATGCTGTTGGCAACGTTTTGCAAGAAAATGTCAGGAGACAAGCCAACCCACTCCTTGTGTTAAACTTCCTAATAAAGCAGGACTTGTAAAAAAGTTGTTTACAAAGACATACTCCCCCTCAAACCCGAAGGGGAGTATGCTTACATTTAATTCCTATTTAGGATCCACTTTGGCTTCGTAGACAAACTGACCATTCTCTACTTTTTTGATAACTGCGGTCTTGGTGGCGTCACCATTGGCATCCAGAGTAATTATGCCGGTAGCTCCCTCAAATCCGCTAGTTGCAGCTAGTGCATCACGAATAGCCTGGGGATCAGCTGAGTTAGCCCTTTCGATAGCATCCTTAGCTAAAATGTAGGTATCAAATCCCAATGCAGCAAAAGCATTGACCTCTTTGTTGGGATACTTCTGGGCAAAGGCTTCCAGGAAAGTTGTGGATACTTCGGTTACCGGTTCTTCAGCGGTAAAATGAGTGCTGAAGTAGATATCCTGATAGTCCACTACCTGATTCAAGAATTCTTCAGCTTCCCAAGTATCGCCACCCAGGATTGGAACATTGATGCCCAATTCCCGAGCTTTCGCTACCAGGATTCCACATTCCAGGAAGTTGCCGGGGGCAAATATCACGTCAGGATTCTTGGATTTTACTTCTGTCAATTGAGCAGAAAAATCCTTATCTCCGGTATTATAATTGAGTTTGGCAACGATGGCTGCATCTCCATTGGTCGCCTTGAAGGCTTTTTCAAAATAGTTGCTCAGTCCCACGGAATAATCCTGCTGCACATCCTGGATTATCGCTGCAGTTTTGGCACCTAAAGTTTCAGTAGCATAATTGGACATTACCGTGCCCTGGAAGGGGTCAATGAAGCAAACACGGAAATAAAAATCATTGTCCAGGGTAACTGCGGGATTAGTGGGGGAGCATCCAATAACCGGAGTGCCTTCGCGTTTGGCGATAGGTCCACCAGCCATAGCAAGTGAACTGCCATAACTGCCTATGATCAGGTTGACTTTCTCTTGAGTTATCAATCTTTCCACCGCATTGGCAGCCTCTTGTTTTTCACTCTTATTATCGACGGTTACGATTTCCACCTTTTTGCCAAGGATTTCAGGATACATTTCCTTAGCCAGTTCAATACCCTCCAGGGTCATTTGTCCACCGGCAGCATTAACGCCGGTCAGGGGTTCAAACACACCGATCTTTATCACATCAGAATCGGCTGCATCCTGGCCCGCATTTTGATCCTGCGATCCTCCGCATCCGACTGCCAGCAGGCTCATTATGAGCACCATGGCAATCAAAACAACATAGTTCCTCCTCTTNNAAACACCCGGTAACAAAATCAACCAGTTACCGGGTGTTAATCTTTTTATTTTCCAGATCAGCAAGTCGGCTGATCTGGTCAACCATTTTTATAAAGTTATCCCTGGTCAGAGACTGTTTCCCATCTGACAAAGCCTGATCCGGATCCTGATGAACCTCGACCATGACTCCATCCGCCCCTGCTGCCACAGCTGCTTTTGCCACAGGAATCACCATGTCCCACTTACCGGTAGCATGACTGGGGTCGACCAGCACAGGCAGATGGGATAGTTTCTTAATTAAGGCTACCGCTCCAATATCCACTGTATTACGGGTATATGGTTCAAAAGTGCGGATGCCCCGCTCACATAGTATCACCTGAGGATTGCC
>MTKW01008440.1_pt1 | contig 17374 bp, 18 predicted proteins | sample 1042761 | NCBI WGS metagenome assembly MTKW01 (sample SAMN06205366, study PRJNA360243) | anaerobic digester metagenome | biome: Wastewater treatment plant; feature: Anaerobic digester sludge; material: sludge; isolation source: anaerobic digester fed with sludge from wastewater treatment plant ... | reverse complement strand
GCTCCGGTGCAAGCTTCGCCGCAGTGTATATGGCTGTGGGGCCGTCCGCCCCACCTATGAGGCCTATGGCCCCCGCCTGGGACAGCGTGAACCCAAGCACTTTGGCAACAAGCAGCGCCACGAAAACACCCACTTGGGCCGCTGCCCCCAAAAGCAATGTAGAAGGGTTCGCTAACAAAGGTCCGAAGTCCGTCATGGCACCTACCCCAAGGAATATGAGGGGTGGGATTCTTTCTTTCTGTACACCGAAGTAAAGGTAGTGAAACAATCCCCCCGGCATGTCGCCCATTTCAGGGTTCATGATGGGCGCACCGGGCAAGTTCGCCAATATGGCACCAAACCCTATAGGTAAGAGCAACAGCGGTTCGAAGTTCTTCGCTATGGCAAGGTAAACCAACAACACGCCCACAGCCAGCATAACCACGTGGCCGAGGGTAAGTCCGGAAAGACCCGTTGAACGCCACAAATTATCTGCCAACACAGCGAAATCCAACGCTCAAGGCACCTCCCTTTCCAAAACTACCCCGTCTCAGGCTTGAAACGTCACAAGCGCATCACCGGTCTGAACCGAGGCCCCCTGGGATACAAGGACCTGCTCTACGACCGCGTCCCGGGGAGCAACTATCTCATTTTGCATCTTCATGGCCTCGAGCAGGACTAAAACCTGTCCCCGCTTCACACTTGTGCCCGGGGCAACCTTTATTTCGCTCACTACCCCGGGTATGGGGGCGCTCACCGCGTTGGGATCGCCTGCCCTCGCTTGGGGTGTGGCCTGAGGGCTACGCCTAGGGGGCGGCGGAGCCGCAACCTTGGGTTTGGGAATTTCCACAGGCCTGGCCTGCACCACAACTGGGGCGGTCCTGACCTGAGCGGGGGTTTCTTGAATCGGACCCTCATCTCGTATTTCTTGCACCTCGACCTCAAACACTTCGTCGTTGACCTTCACTTTGAACCTGCGCACACTTCTTCCCTCCCGAATTTAGGATCTGCTGCTCCACCTTAAGGAGGCACCTCTGGCCCCCAAACCGTCGCTGTGGTACAGGGTGGACTTTGTCCAATCGCCCATTCCCCCAGCCTCTCTCACGAAAACAGGCACTGGTTTAGATTCTTCTTCCATGTACGCTGCTATGGCAGCTGCTATGGCCGCGCGAACTGGTCCTGACAGCCCCGGGGTTTCCTCTTCCCGGGTAAGGGTCTCCTCCACTTCCTCTAGGCCTTGGCTTTCGGCTTGCTCCCGAGAGCCCCGGGACACGAGCCGGTACGTAATCTGAATGACGAAGGCCAGGCTTCCTAGGACCAGGAAGACAACCAGCATGTTGACCAAAGACAGGATCAACCCGCCCACTATATTGTCGGGCAACTTCAAGACTCCCCCACCTTTCGTATGGTAAACAAAGAAGGGCTCTCAAAGCGGTATGTTGCCGTGTTTCTTGGGTAGCCTTTCTTCCCGCTTGGTGGTGACCATTTCCAAAGCCCCGATCACCTTGATTCTCAAGTACTGAGGGTCTATGACGTCGTCTATGTAGCCCCGGGATGCGGCCACGTAAGGGTTGGCGAAAACATTCCTGAACTCCTCGATCTTCTCAACCCTCTTGGCTTCGGGATCTTCCGCCTTGCCTATCTCATCCTTGAACACCACGTTGGCTGCCCCCTCGGGACCCATGACCGCGATCTGCGCGGTGGGGAACGCGTACACGAGGTCGGCACCTAAGTGCCTGGAGCACATGGCTATGTACGCCCCGCCGTAAGCCTTCCTGGTGATAACGGTGACCTTCGGCACAGAGGCCTCGGAGTACGCGTACAACAGCTTCGCACCGTGCCTGATGATGCCCCCGTACTCCTGGTCAAGCCCGGGCAGGTACCCCGGGACATCCACCAAGGTCACAAGGGGTACGTTGAAAGCATCGCACGTTCTGACGAAACGGGCCGCTTTGTCCGACGCGTCTATGTCCAGGCAACCGGACTTCACCCGGGGCTGGGATGCAACCACCCCAACTACCCGGCCATTCATTCTGCCGAATCCCGTTATGATGTTCTGAGCGAATCCCGATGACACTTCCAGGAAATTGGAGTCGTCCAGCATAGGGTAGATCACATCGTACATGTCGTAGATCTTTTGGTCGTCGGAAGGAACCACGTCCCTCAAAGAAGGTTCGATCCGCGACGGGGAATCCGAGGTGTTCGCTCTCGGGGGTCCCTCCTGGTTGTTGGCGGGTAGGAACCCGAGAAGATCCTTAACCATCTCGAAGCACTCCGCTTCCGTGGATGCCACGAAATGGGCGTTGCCGCTGATCTGGCTGTGCACCGCAGCTCCGCCTAAATCTTCCGTGGTCACTTCCTCGCCCGTGACAGCTTTGATGACCTGGGGACCGGTTATGAACATATTGGAGATCCCCGACACCATAAACACAAAGTCTGTCAATGCGGGAGAATACACCGCGCCGCCCGCACACGGGCCCAATATGACGGAGAGCTGGGGAACTACGCCGGAATACCTGACGTTTCGGTAGAATATGTCCCCGTACCCCTTGAGGGCGTCAACACCCTCTTGAATCCTGGCACCGCCTGAATCGTTGAGCGACACGAAGGGCACGCCGGTCTTAGCAGCCAGATCCATACACTTGGCTATCTTCTGAGCGTGCATCTCCCCCAACGACCCGCCTATGACAGTGAAATCCTGGGATGCGATGCAGACAGGTTTTCCCCTGACAAGCCCGTAACCCGTGACGACTCCCTCACCGGGAGCACTCACTTTGTCCATCCCGAATTCCTTAGCCCTGTGAGTAACGAAAGCATCGATCTCCGTAAAAGTACCCGGATCAAAAAAAGCAGCTATCCTTTCCCGAGCGGTCAGTTTACCCGCTTTGTGTTGCCTTTCGATCCTCTTGCTGCCCCCGCCTTCCTCAACTTCCGCCCGACGCCTATCGAGCTCTTTCAGCCTCTGTTCTATATCCTGCGAAGAATCCGGCAACGATTCCACCCCCAAGGACATTATGGATAGAATACTATTTGGCCCAACCAATCTATGTACATCCTGGATACCGAGCATATCATAACACATTGTGGGGCAAAACTACCATGCATTGGCCCTTAAACGAGATCCAATGGGCCTTTACAAGTAAAACGCCAACCCTTGAAGCACCATGGTAACGTCGGAAGCGACGACCCTCACCCCAGGAGGAACCTTCAGCTTGACTGGGGCAAAGTTCAGAAAGCCTTTGATGCCTACGGCCACAGCCTCGTCCACCACTTGCTGGGCAGCTTCGGCGGGCACAGCAATTATCCCAAGCTTTAGGTTTTCTTGCTCGTAAATATCTTTAAGCGAAGAGGGAGGGCTGACTGTGACACCGCCCACTTGCGTTTTGTACTTGGCGGGATCGTTGTCGAACAGTGCCCTCACTGAGAATTTGAAGTCGTCGGACGTTTTGCTCCTAGCTATCAAGTAGCGGGCCAAAGCCGTCCCCAGTTCCCCGATGCCGAAAATGGCCAAAGGCATGATCGTACCGTGCCCCAAAATGTCCGCGATCTCTTTGGTCAACCCTTCCACGGGGTAACCCACACCTTGTTTGCCGAACTCCCCAAAAATGGCCAAGTCCTTTCTCACCTGGGCCCCCGTCACGCCTGCCATTTCGCCTAGCTGCGCGCTGGATATGTACTCCTTTCCCGTAGCAGAAGCATCCTTGAGAATCCTAAGGTAGCTCACCATCCGATTTATGACAACCACAGGCACCCTGTCCCTCACCACTTAAAGGCCCCCCACCTGTTCACGTGCGATTTTCCCATCTGCCCAGCGACGAAACAATTCGGCCCGTAAGCATGCCTACAAATGCCCCCGTAAAAACACCGAAAAACAGAAGATACGGCAGGTAAAACATGAGACCGGGCTGCCTGAGCAAGAGGCTTGCCACGAAAACCTGAGCTATGTTGTGTGACACAGCACCCAGCACGCTCACCCCCACGAAACTCAGGTTCTCGCCCCAGGCGGTTTTCCCCCAGTACATGCACAAGGTGGAAAGCAGAGCCCCGGACGTGCTCAGGTAATAGCCCACGTTCATAAACGTTCCCGACAACAACCCACCAAGAAGCGTCCTCAGAAAGCTTAACAGCAAAGCTTGCCCAAGACCCACGGTCATGACCGCAAAAAGCGCCACCACGTTCGCGAGTCCCAATCGGGCCCCAGGAAACACAAAAGGGAGGGGGATCAAAGCTTCAATCGCGTGTAGTACGGAGGCCAGGCTGACGAGAACCGCCAACCGTGCTAAAGAGGCAGATCCTATCCTACGTGTCATGGTTCGGGGCCCTGCTCCCCCTCTTTTTCATCTCAAAAGCCCGGCGCTCCGCCTTAAGAAGCACCTGGGCAAGACCTAGCCCGTCCTCAGGCACGGAAGCCACACCGAAGGAGGCACCCGGAACACAAAACCTTCTTCCATCGGCAGACTCCAAAATGTCCTCAGACCAACGGGCGATGATCGTTTCCGCCTTTCTACGGGCTTCCTGGGGCCCCGTGTCTTTCATGAGAACCGCAAATTCGTCACCGCCGCACCTTCCCACCACGTCCCCGGGTCCGGCGGAACGTTTGAGGCAATCCCCCAAGCCCACCAAAACTGCATCACCGGCAGAATATCCGTAGCGGTCGTTGATCCTGGAAATCCCCTGCACATCGAAGACGACCACAGAGGAACCGTTGGAGGGCAATGCCGACAAAAAGGCCTTTCTGTTGTAAAGACCCGTCAAACCGTCGGTTTGCCCGGCCGCCTCCGCCTCTGTTCGCAGCCTTCCTGCGGCCAAAACCACCGAGAGGTACCCCGCCAATGCCTTCAACAGCTCCGCGTCCAGAACGCTAAAACCGGTGGCCTCCGCCTTCTGGGCTCTCAAGACGCCCAACCGCATTCCCTGTATCTCAAGGGGAACGCGGGTCTCCGTGTTCGCCAAGCTGACCTTGCCCGACGCACTGTAGGGGACTTCCTCATCGGACAACAGCACTTGGCAGTCAGAGTAACCCATACTGCGGACAACCAGGGCAAGGATGCGATTCAGGAGATCGCCGGTACCCCCAGGTTTGCCGATCTCCTTTGCGATGCTCACAAGCACTCCCAGTTCTTTCAATTGCGTGCCCAAGGGCATTTTTGGGCTCACTTTCCCCCGCTCTTTGGTGTATCCGGGCACTTGTGCCAACCAGCCCTCCCCTTCGGTATTCGCGTTCGACAGGATATCCGCCAGGGTCCGGACAACATCCGGGTGAAATTGGGTGCCGGCGCACCTTTTGATCTCTTTAAGAGCTTCTTTAGCTGACCTTGCGGATCTGTACAACCGGTCGGATACCATCGTATCAAACGCATCGGCCACCGCGAGTATGCTTGCCCCCAAAGGAATGGTGTCCCCGGCAAGTTTGTCAGGATAACCTGTGCCATCGTACCATTCGTGGTGGTGTCTCACCAAAGGTACCAGTTCCGCCAACATGCCCGCGGTTTCAAGTATGGCGGCACCTAGGGAGGCATGCCGCTGGATAACGGATCTTTCGTAGGCATCCAACGGGCCGGGCTTCAGCAGGATCCCATCAGGCACCCCAAGCTTGCCTATGTCGTGGACCAGGCCCGCCAAGCCGATAACCTCAACCTCACCCGCGGGCAACCCCATCTTTTCCGCGATCCTCTGAGCCACCGCGGAAACGTTCCTTGAGTGATGCATGGTCAGGGGGTCTCTCGTATCCACGGCCGCGGCCAAAGCTTTGACAGCAGACAAGTACATTTCCCTCGTTTTCTCAACCAACGCCGCGTTGTGAACCGCGGCCCCCAAGTATTCGCTCACCGGTTCCAAAAAGTCCACATCCTGAATCCGCAGGGCCCCCTTGTCCTTACCTGCAAGGACCCAAAGCCCAACTTGTTTATCAGGGGACAAAAGAGGTAGCAGTATGGCACAGTGGTACCCGTCGCGGTGAACCCGCTCCATAAGGGGCCGTGACCCATCGAAGGGAAGACTTGCCCCAAGATCAGACACTATCTCCATGAGGACCCCTTGTTGAAACAGTTGGGCTCCCTCAGGCCAGGCCTTATCCTTGCCGCCTAGAAATGATTGAGGAACCGCACCCAACACCAGGCTTGGGGCATCGTCTTGAAACAATAGGACAGCCATGGCGTCAAGGGCAACCTGCTCCTTAACAACATTGTACAATCCCGGCAGGATCTCCTGTATGCGGCGGTGGGAACTCGTTTCCCGGGCCGTGAAAGCCACCGAATTCAGCACAGCTTCCAGACGTCTCGCATCCGTTATGTCCTCTATGGTCAAGAGATCGCCCGTTCTGTTCCCCGAAGGATCCCTCACCACAGAAATATCGATCCGGAGGAACATCCTGCGATCTTCATCTAGTTGGAACTGAACCTCTTGGCTCGTCAAAAGCGGCGAAAAACTGAAAGAGGACCGGATCATGGCACACGACAGTTCAAACCAGTCGCAAAACGCCTGGGGTTCTTTCAAGCGGGGGACGAACAATTCGTTCAGAACTTCACTGAGGGGCACACCCACGAGGTTGCCTTCGGTGCCCAAAAGGGCACGGGCACCGGAATTGGCAACCCTCACTTTGCCGTCCACACCGGCAACCAAAATTGCTGTAGAAAGGGCATCGAGCAACGCGCCCGTGGACACGCCCCCGTCTGACCGTCCTTTCCCCCCAAACTCTTTCATGCATAGGGCCTCCCATACATCACAGGATATTCACTAGTTTTTGTCGACAGAAAGGCCCGAAAGTTTTAGGTGGAAGCACCTTTTGCGGCCGCACCTTCCCTGAGTTTTCTGGCCCCCACCCAAAAGTAAAGGGAGGACAGGAGCACAAGCCCAAGGGAAACCCACTGACCGTAACTCAAACGAGCGAAGTATGAATCGTTGTCCCTAAGAAACTCGAGCCCGAACCTTAAAGCCGAGTACCCCCCAAGGTAAACAGCGAAAAGTCCCCCGGCGAACCGTATTCTCCCCTCCACCTTCATAACGAGCAGGAAGAGCAAGACAGAACCGAGACTCTCGTAAAGAGGATACGGGTGCCTCAAGCCCGGCGCGAACCTCGTTCGAACCCCCCAGGTCTGCGATGTAAGCACCCCATAGCAGCAACCCGCCAAAAGACACCCGATCCTGCCCACAGATTGACCCAACAGGACTGAGGGGGTCAACAGATCCAAGGTTTCAAGCAAGGAGACCCTCTTGATGCGGGCGTAGACTGCCGCGGATACGAGGCCGCCAGCGAGCACCCCGTGAATGGACAGCCCTCCGTCCCTCAAGTTCAAGATGGACAACAGCCCTGTGTAACGGTGCACGCTCGTGAGAACGTAGGCTACCCTTCCCCCTGCGATGCCACCGATCAACAAGATACCCAGAAGCCCGCTCAAAGAATCCACATCCACGCCCCTTCTTGAGGCCCTACGGGAAGCCACGAGCCCCCCCAAAAGAAAACCGAGGCCTACCATGAGGCCGTAAGAGTAAAACTCGATCTTTCCTAGACGAAATAAGACAGGTCTCACACAGCATCACCTTGTACAATTTTAACACGCCTGCATAATTCGATTCCAGTGGACGCACTATGGGGGAGGGGGTTTTGTCTTGCAAAGAAGAATCGGCATGTTTATGGGTATTGTCCTCGGGATCACCGTGGTAGCCGGCGGGCTGTACGGTTTGTGGCGGTTTGCTCCTCAAGTGTTGGTGTGGGCATCGGGCAGCACGGGGGACGGCACAGCCGTCAAAGGCATGGTGGAGGATCTCTTACGTTCGGAACTTGCAAAAGATTTGGTAACCCAAATCATAGACGAAAGAGCCGATGAGATGGTAGAAACGTTTCTCATCAAAGCCCTTGAATCCTCACAGTTCCGTAAAGCTTTGGCACAGGCCCTTGAATCGTTCCTCAAGACCCCGGAGGGCAGATCGCTGGTGAGAAAGATCGCAGAGGAACTGCTTGTGCCTTAGTCCGTCGCAATCGCCATGCCTGCAAGGACCTCTTCCGCCACCAAGGGCTCAGGCACTATCTCATCCCCGAGGATCTTTCCGTCCCTGAGGGTGATGATCCTGTCCGCGTGCCTGGCAATATCGGGGTCGTGGGTCACGAGAATGAGGGTAATACCCCTTCTGTTGAACTGTTGAAACATGACCATGACCTCTTCGCCCGCGCGGGTGTCAAGGTTTCCCGTAGGCTCGTCGGCCAGGATAAGGTTGGGATCCCCTGCGAGCGCCCTTGCAATGGCAACCCTTTGTTGCTCTCCCCCGGACATCTCGTTCGGCCTGTGGCGGATCCGCTTTGACAGGGCCACGGCCTCAAGGGCCGCAATCGCCTTTTCCCTTCTCAGCTTCGGGGACAATCCCCTGTAGATGAGGGGGAGCTCAACGTTTGCAAGCGCGTCCGTTCTAGGTAACAAGTTGAACGTCTGAAATATGAACCCTATGTGCTTGTTCCTGATCTCCGCCAGTTCATTGTCTGACTTTTTGCTCACATCCGTGTTGTTAAGGTAGTAGGTTCCGGAAGTGGGGCGATCCAAACAACCGATAATGTTCATGAGAGTGGATTTCCCGGAACCTGACGGTCCCATGACGGCCACGAACTGACCTTCAGGCACGACCAAATCCACCCCGCTCAACGCGGGCACCTTGATCTTTCCCATGGAGTACTCTTTCGTAACGTTCTCTATTCTTATCACGACGTCACCCCTTGCATAATCCCCGTCACCTTTCGGTGTAGACGTAGGGAACCCTTGAAGGGTTCCCCGCTTCACCTTGTGATACCCGTTGTCAGGACCGTAACGGGTACAGTCGCCAAGTACGTGTTCGTCACGAGAACACTTTTGCCTTCCAAATGATACCGTATCCTCAACGTTGCCGCGGCCGAAACTGAAAATTCACCGCTTCGTTCCCACAAAACCTTAAATTGCTGACCCGGGTCAAACGTAACACGTTCGACCTCCGCCTCTTCAGGAATGTCCATGAGAACGTGTACGCTGAAGCACGCCGGTTGACCACTGATCCACTTTTCCGGGCCGTGCAACAGGACTTCCACCGAGGGCTGTGCAACGCTTGTGCATTTGAACACCTCCACGGAACCGTCAGTACCGGGATTGAGCGCCCATGTTCGCTTGAATATTTCCTTGCCATCACCGTCGTAAGATGTGGCCACCGCCTTGTAGGTCCCTCTCTTGTAAACGTGGGACGTGCTGAGATAGGGCTCCCCCTGAATCACACAGGTGGATCCGTCCCCGAAATCGAGAAGCCAGTACTCATGGCACGTCACCGACGGCGTTTTAAGGGTCGTCCTCTTGGTCCTGTACACCACCCTCACCAGGGGCAGCCCATCATCGTCCGCGAACCCGTCACCGGGCCAATCCGCAATGGGGGTAAACAGATCGTCTTTGGGCAACACCTGGGACCCACCCCACGTGTCACCGGGAGGTTCCGGTGAGGCAGGCACCGGGGAAGACGCCGTACACACGAGGTTACAGACAGCTTCTTTGGCGAACGCGGAATCAACTGTGCCCCCGGCAGCGTAGGGATTCATGGCGCCTGTCCTGAAAAGCCGGATTCCCACCCGGACCCCATCGCCCCACTTTTCCACTGTGGAGCTGCACCTGCCTCCGTTCTCCAGGAATTCCACGTCCTTTGGGCAACCGGTGGTGTCTTCAAACCACACACCGTAGCACCAACCTGCAGGCGGATCCGACAGGTGGAGCGTCAAGCAGGCGGGTCCCCCCGGCTCCTTGGACAGGGCGTACACCGGTGCCCACGAGGAAACGGTGAGAGATGACGAACTGTCCGCCACCGGACAAGGGGTCCCTTCGAATCCGCTTGCCGATAACCCCTTAACAATGTAGTCCTGCACCCTCTTGTCTTTCAACAGGAATCCCCGGGCTGACCAGGACACCTTGTCGAAAACCACAGCAAGATCCTTCGGACCCAAGGGGGACACGGCACAATCAACTTCCGTGAACAGGTCGTTGGGTCCTATCCAAGGGAAAGCTACCTTCCAGAAATTTGTGGTTTTTCCCACCAAAGAAACGTACCTGGTCGATCTTGAATAACCTTGGGCTTGAGAGCGAGCGTTAAGAGAAGCCAGGTAGTGATTGGCGGGTAACCTGGCGAACCTCACGGCCCGAGAACTGCCTAGGTTCACGAGCAACTCCTCACTTATCAGTCTTCGCAGAAACGGAGAATCCGGATCGTTGGAAAGACCGGTCCATCTCACAACCCTCTTGCACAAAGCTACCTGGGCCTGGGCCTTTAAGGTCAGCAAGGCCTTTCCTATGAAATGTTTCAGAACCTTCTCCCCGTAGTGGACGAGGGCATCCTTCCAGTCGGTGGGTACATAAGGTTCCTCAAACAAGCTCTTGGCCAAAGACACATTGGCTGCCATCCCCATTACGTACCTGTTCCTAGCTACCTCCATGGCGAGCAGTTCGTAATACCCTAAGGTGAGATCTTCGCCCTCCTTGGGCATGCGAGCTAAGCCCGCGTCAAACGTTTCGTCTCTCTTTAAAGGGGGAAGGCTACCTCGAGAGGTAAGCGTCAGCCACAGTTGGGGCTGTGTCCTGCAGATCCACCCGGCAAACGTCTCTTTAGGTGATTGGACCGGGACGTAAGGGACAGAGAAGAACCTTTCAAGCACGTACCTGGCGTAGAGGGGTTCGTACAAGTTCACGGATCTGTCCTTGATCCACTGAAGCTCCCCCTTCCACACTACGGGTCCCCCGGAATCGATGACAGACTCCTCCTGGGCATCCGTGGTACCCTTCTTGCCGAACATGCTGATCAGTTCATCCCAGTCAACGGGCGAATACCTGCCGGCCCTGTTTTCAAGCTCCATGATGGCCTCGTGCCTCGCAGCCTCTATCAAAGACTTGACAAGGCACGCAATGAACGTTCCCCTGTTGGGTGAACCCACCATCACGAGGTTCTCCACCCTACCTTCGGACACCATCCCTGCTTCAAGGGCAAGCCGGGCGATCAAGCCGGTGATCCCGTAAGCGACCACGTGCACACCTTCGCTCCCTGTAAGCGCCAGCACTTCGTTCAGGTAGCCCGCCACGCAAGCTGTAGCATCGGTGAAGTCCTCAAACAACCCCGGCGGCTCGAACACGAACAAGGTCTTCCCCGCCTCGTACCCCACCCCCTGAAGGCGGGACAGGAACCCGGATTCCTCCCACGGATCCGAATCCTTCCCTGCCTTGGGTTCTCCCAAAAGCACGACGGGAACACCGGGGCTGCTACCCGCCCGGCAGACCCCTGTGAAAGGGGAAAGACTGGTCACCAACACGAACAGGGCCACCCATCCGGCAAATCCCTCTCGTTTCATGGTTCCCACCTGACATTCGCCTTCGGCCACAGCCCCATGTTGGCAAAGACTACCCTTGTGAAGGGATATCCCCGGGCGTATGCCTCCGTCAACCCCTCCTGCCAGTCCTCCTCTTTGAGAGCGACTTGACCTTCGGGGGTCAACACGACCAGGCTGTGCCACACTTCATGGGGCTCCAAGCATATGGTTTGTCCCCCGTAATCCATTCGCACGGTACCGTCTTTCCCCGTTTTGCGAACTTTAAGGTCCCCCAGGATAACCCTTGCACCGTTGTCCACCAGTTCCGTTGCCTCACCTTGAGGGCTCGTCCCCGTAAGGGACAGAGGTTTCGTCAAGGGCAGGTGCGCCTTCCCCGTCCTTGAAAACCGGATGCTGTCCGCGATTTGAACGCCCCCGGATGTGGCGGTGTACTGAAGTGCCAAGCACACTCCCGCCATGTTTTGCTTCTTGGACAAACACAAAGCGCGTTCTTCCGTGTCCAAAAACGCGGAGGGAACGTCCAACCAGCTTGAAGGCCAACCCAACAAAGCCGCGGACGATGATTCCTCGACCAATAGAAGGACGTAGGAATCCTTGAACCTTAGCAAATGGTTGAAGAAGATTGTGAGGCCGGCAAGAAGGATGATGGCCAAGATCATCTTTGCTAGCCTGTTGCGGTTTGAAAGTTCCAGCACCGACACTCTCCCTTCAGTCGCCGGAACCCTTCGCCCCCAAATTATACCATAGGGATTGCGTCAAGCGCGCGCCGAACGAAAGGCAAAACCCCGCCGTATGTATCCAAGGTCTCCAACTTTGACTCATCGACCCAAACCACACCGGCGGTCTCACCGGGCTGCGGCCTCGGGGAGCCCCCAAGGGCTTCCATGAAGTAAAACTGGACCCTCTTTTCGATTACCTTCCCTTCCTTGAAAAACCTGTACCTCATATCACCTGCGTCCCCTACGATGCGGGCGTTAATGCCCGTTTCTTCCCGGACTTCCCTCAGGGCCGCCTGCTCCAAAGTCTCCCCCGGTTCCGGGTGACCTTTGGGCAAGGCCATCTTACCGAATCGGTCGAGGATAAACAGAACCTGCCTGCCCCCCGAACCCCTGGAGATCATGACCCCCCCGGCCGTAATCTCCTGTTGCCCGGGGAACGAAAGGGCGAATGCCCTGCCCGCCTTACCCAGCTGTTCCGCAAGGAAAGGTAGCCAAACCCGTCCGTTGCTCACTGCTTCACCAACGGAAGACGGCCTCAACGCAGACGAAAAAAGGGCTGTGAACTCTTGGGGAACAGAATGCAAAAGGGAATCAGCAAGACCTCCCCCAATTACAAGGCAGGGCACGCCCCACCGAGCCGCGGTCTTAGCAACTTCGTAAGGGATCTTACCTCTTAGCGTCTGGCCGTCAACTTGCCCCTCCCCTGTAATGACGAGATCCGCACCTTGAATCTCACGTTCAAGACCCGTTTCTCTCATCACAAACGCAGAACCTGATTCGAGTCGGGCACCGAAAAATGCCCACAACCCCCCAGCGAGGCCACCACCCGCACCCGTCATGGTGCGGCTCCGAGGATCTCGCCCTAAGTCAGAGCTGAGCAAAGAGCCGTAGGCGTCCATGGCCCCGTCCACCTGCGGCAAAGTTTTCTCAGCCAACCCTTTCTGGGGACCGTACACAAACGTGGCACCCTCGGGCCCCGAAAAGGGGTTGGTCACATCGGCAAGAACGATGACCTCTACACCGGCAAAGTCCCGGAGTATGGTCCCAAAGCCCACAGAACTGGCAGCTTCTAGGCCCAAGATACCAGGAGGCACCGGTCTACCCTCTTTGTCGTGCACACGAGCCCCGGCTGCCACCACGGCCCCTACCCCTCCGTCGTTTACCCCCGTGTCACCCACGCCAACGATGATCTTCGACACACCCTGGCGAAGGGCCCAACGCATGAGTTCCCCCACGCCTGTGCTGCGAGCAAGGATCACGTCCCGTTGGCCTTCGGGGACCAATGCCAAGCCACAGGCGGACGCGCTTTCGATGACAGCGGTTTTGCCTTCCTGACAAACGAAGACCCCGGCGGAAACAAGCCCCCCCAAAGGACCCGTAACGTCCACGTAATGCATCTTTCCGTCGTGCACCTGAGCAAGGGCACCGATGGTGTGGGTGCCCCCGTCACCCAGAGGCCTCTCCACAACCTTCGCCTCCGGAAATCCCCGTTGAAAACCCCGTGCCACCAACCCAGTCGCTTCACAGGAAGACAGGCAACCTTTGAACGTGTTCATGGCAACAAGGATTTTCATCCGATCACAGCCCTGAAAGTCCTGAGCCAATTACCGCCCAAGATTCCGCCCGCGGTCTTGCTCGACATACCCCTCTTGAGCAGTTCCTGGGTCAGCAATTTAAACTCTACCGCGGACGTGACAGGTTTCGGCCCAGGCCCGCTGTAACCGTCAAAATCCGTGCCTATACCCACGCAGCCCTCACCAGCAACCTCCACCGCGTGCATAACGTGATCAACCACTTGGGACACGGAAACTTCGTGGGGAGTTTCGCTTATGTACGACGGATTCAAAGATATCCCTACCAGACCTCCGGCTTCCGCCACGGCCCTCATCTGGTCGTCCGTCAGATTCCTGGGATGCTTGTACAAAGAGTGACAATTGGTGTGGCTGACCACGAAGGGTGATTCGCGCAAATCCACCAGATCCCAAAAACCTGCCTCGGACAAGTGGGAAGCGTCAACGAGCACACCCAAACGGGCGCACTCCTTCACGATCTTTCTTCCCGCGTTGGTGAGGCCTCCCCGGGACATGGATTCACCGGCACCGTCGGCCAACAGGTTCCTGTCGTTCCAAGCCAAAGCCAGCATTCGTAGCCCCAGCTTGTAGAACATCCTCAGGGCCTCGACGCTGCCCTCCGTGAACTCCCCCCCGTCAAAGGCCAGCATCAAACCGACCTCACCTTCACCGTGGGTCACATCCCGGCTGGACTCAACCTTCCTTACCCCCGGCAAGGAACACAGGGAGCAGAACGCGTCCGCGTACTCAAGGCCTAGCCTGATCCCTCGAACAGGGTACGCCCTGTCCCAGGCAAAGGCGCCCATGACGGCCACGTCTATCCCCCCCTGCCTCAATCGGGGTAGGTCCGCGTGTCCCACGTCGGATTCATCGTAAAAGTCCCTGAACCCTCGAACCACATCGTACAAAGAACACAAGTGGCCGTCGATCACTGTGGATTCCGAGTGAACCTCGTCCACACGTTCGAGAAAAAGGGCTAAAGCTTCTGGGTCCCCTTCTTTACGCGCCTTGAAAACTGAAGCAATGTCCACGGGCGAAACCCCTTTCCTAAGCAAAATCTAGTCCCCATGCGCCGTGCAATTTCACGGTGTATTGTTCTCCCTATAGCCCCCCTTTACCTTTGCTGGCCCAGGGGTCCTTCGAACACTTTATGGTACCTATCATATTATGTCATGATGTTCCCTTTGAAGGGGGGATTGCAATGAGCAACGGCCAGCTCACCCAAGAAACCATAGAGCTGATAGCAGCGCTTCGGCCATTTACCGGTTACCGGGGCCAGAAGCTCATAGACACGCTGATTGAAATCAGCAGATCGAGCTCACCCGGTGCCCTCGACATACAGGGTTTGACGATCAGGGCAGGAGAACTATTGTCCGAGCGTCTGGATTCAGCCATGTCCCTTTGTTTGATCTTGGCTGCCGCGTGGTTAGGTACATCTTTTGAAACCGCAAGCGGAGCCGATGAACCGGCCCAGCCCGCGGGGAGGGGTAGCTTTTGAACAGCAAGGAAACCGAAAAAGCGAACCCGTTCATCCTGTTCCTAATCCTCATACTACTTTTGGGAAGCACGGGATACCTGGACATCGCCAGGATAATCAGAGACAAGGTTGTGCCCTTCCTGCGGACCCTTAATCACCCTGCAAAGTAACCGGGGCATAAGATGCCGTAGCAGAAACTCAGTGGAGGGATACTCATGCAGAATTTGGCTGCACTCATAATGCAGATGGAAAAGATGGAGTCCGAAGTGAACACCCGGCTGTCCCAGCTCCAACGACGGGTGGTCAGCGGCCAGGCACGAAACGGGTTGATAAGCGCGACGGGGGATATCTGGTTCAACATAAAGAGCGTGCACATCGATGAGGACAGGTTTGTCCAGGAAAACCATGACCTTAAGGATCTCGAGACCTTCATCGTCGAGGCCGTTAACAACACCATCCTGGAAGCCCGTAGGGTTCTGAAAACGGAGATTGGGGGAGTGCTCGGTGGGCAGGTTCCCCCCGAATTCGCTAACTTCTTCGGGAGGGGCGGATCGGGTGCCTAATGACAAGTGGGCCGACATGGCGAGATCCCTTCTCTTCGAAACCGGTGAGGATCCCCAAAGCCTCAGGGAAAAGGCTGGGATGTTAGCTCTTTTGAACCTCTTGGGAATCGTCGAATCGTTCTACGGCAACCCGGCCCCCTCGAAAATCGCCGAGGTCGATTCCGGGGCATCCGGGTTACTGGCTGCCCTCTCCAGCTTGTCGGGGGGTCAAAGCGGGCCGGACTCCGGTATGTTGACCTCTATCATGGGGCTTTTGCCCGTCCTAACGGGAATGCTTTCAGGCAAGGAATCCCGGGAGGAACCCGCCGATCACACGGAAGACGACGCAGACGAGCCAAGCACCGGTATCCCCCCTAGGCAGGAGGGGTCCTCCCCCCTTGGACAGGTGTTGGGAATGGATCCCAAGTTGCTCACCCTCATCCTGAACTTCATCGCCAACATGGATTTCATGAAACAAAGGGGCAGCCGTGAAAGCAAGGAAACGAGCACCCAAGAGACCCCTCAAACCCAAGAACTACCCCAGGGGGCAGAAAAGGAGCCAACCCCTCTCCCAAGAACAGGCCACAAACCCGGATTCGGCATCTACAGGGGATGGCCCGGTAAGCCTGCTGTTCAGTGAATGCCCGGTCTAACCTGGGTTTGCACCTGGGTTAGACCCTTTTCGTCAAACGGTAATATATTTAAGAACCCACAACTATTATTCACCATAGAGGAACACGACAGCGTCAGGTAGAATGGGTCAAGCGGGCAAGACTTGGAGGCGGGTGACCATGACAGCTGCTAGAAAATCATTGGGGATCGCTCTTTTGGTGATGCTTTTCGTCGGGGGCACAATCGTCGGCGTGCACTCCGAACAAGAAGGGCCACGCACGAAGGTGTACGGGTTACCCACAACTACTACGCCTCAAATCCCCATGTTCTACGTAGAAACGGATCAGAAGATCATGGCCCTTACGTTTGACATCTCCTGGGGCGAGGACACCCCGGGCAAGGTTTTGGACGTTTTGGCGCAACACAACCAGAAGGCCACGTTCTTTCTGTCAGGTCCCTGGGCAAACTATTACCGCAACACCGTCACGAGAATCCTGGAAGAAGGCCACGAGATAGCGAGCCACGGGCAAGAACACATTGACCTCAGCCACGAAAGCAAAGAAACCATAACGAGCAACATTGAATCCGCCCACAACATCCTGGTCAACCTCACAAACACGACGCCCAGGTTCTTTCGACCCCCCAACGGGGATTACGACGACCTGGTGGTCCTGACCGCAAGGGAATTGGGGTACGAAACGGTCATTTGGTCCCTGGACAGCCTGGATTGGATGAACCCCGGAGTCTCCCGCATGCTTGACAGGATCTCCAAGTACAGCTTCCCCGGCGCCATAATCCTGTTCCACGCATCGGATTCGGCGAAAGAAACCCACGAGGTACTGCCTCTTGTGTTCGAGAACCTAAAGGCTGCGGGCTACAAACTGCTTACGTTGGGGGAACTCGTCGCTCGAGGCAAACCGGCGAGGGATGATCCTAGGGGGAGACCCCCGGATCAATTGCCCGGCGCGGGAAGATAGCCAACGCCTTTTGTGAAGACCACCAATAGAAAACCTTTTTCGCAGGATACCTGGGCCTCTGTCCCCACCAGCTCGTTTGAGATGCCGAGGGTGAGCCCTCTCAGAAGGCACCCGTCATCCAGGGAATACTTTAGCCCCCGGGTAACAACCCCAAGAACCCGTTCAGTGACGGGTATGAGCGAC
>MTKW01012753.1_pt1 | contig 17410 bp, 16 predicted proteins | sample 1042761 | NCBI WGS metagenome assembly MTKW01 (sample SAMN06205366, study PRJNA360243) | anaerobic digester metagenome | biome: Wastewater treatment plant; feature: Anaerobic digester sludge; material: sludge; isolation source: anaerobic digester fed with sludge from wastewater treatment plant ... | reverse complement strand
TAAAAACCCCCGTTATAGTACTTATCATTTTGCTTGTTCGATAAATATGTTTCGTATTGATATTGTGCTTGACTTGATAAAAATCTTTACGAGTGTCAAGGGCCATTACTACCTCCTCCAAAGCAGCGTTACCCGCCCGCTCGCCAAGACCGTTCACTGCGCATTCTACCTGCGTCGCACCCCAGGTTATGGCTTCTAAGGAGTTAGCCACAGCCATCCCCAAGTCATCATGACAGTGAACACTTACCTTCACTCTGTCGATTTCAGGTATTCTTTCCATAAGTATTCTTATCAAGTTTCCAAATTCTTTAGGAGTTGTATAGCCTACCGTATCGGGTACGTTTATAACAGTAGCTCCTGCTTTAATCGCCGCAGAATACAGCCTACAGAGAAATTCCACATCTGATCTTGATGCATCCTCGGCCGAAAACTCAACATCTTCTACATAGGATTTGGCTCTTTTCACGGCCGCTACTGCCGCTTCTAAGACCTGTTCCTCCGTCATTTTTAATTTATACTTCATATGGATGGGCGAAGAGGCTATAAAGGTATGAATTCGAGGCCTTGCAGCAGCTTTAACTGCCTCTGCGGCGCAATCTACATCTTTAAAATTGGCCCGAGCTAACCCGGCTATGACCGGACCTTTTACATTTTCCGCTATAGTTTTAACTGCGTTGAAATCACCCTTGGAGGCTATGGGAAACCCAGCCTCTATCACATCCACCGAAAGTTTTTCCAGCTGCCTGGCGATTTCCAGTTTCTCCTTAGCATTTAAAGAAATTCCAGGAGTTTGCTCTCCGTCTCTTAATGTTGTATCAAAGATTTCTATTTTTCTGTTCATTTTTTCTATACCCCCTTTTTACGATTATTCTGATTTATACTCTTGGGTATGTTTTCTTTTGTATACTATTATTGTGAGGGCGGCGTAGATACCGCCCCCTATAACGGTGCCTGGGAAGCCTCTGAATAATTCCGGGTTTGTCATTCTGAATGAAACGAGGTAGAGTGAAGGATCCTAAAAGCCGCCCTAACATTATATCCTTCGCTGTCGCTCAGGATGACGATTTTTGTTATTTGCCTAATTTTTCACTTTTTCGGAGCCTTCCCCGACCCCGACACTTAACTTGTTAACTTATCTTGATGCGGCAAAACTGTCTTTTGCCCGGCACTAAGTTGTTAAGTTGTTGTCAGCGGAAACCGATAAAATCTACTACTTCTTTTTGAGCCAAGGCATCATGCTCCTTAGTTCTTTGCCAACTTTTTCAATGGTATGTTCAGCTTCTTTAGCCTGAATAGCTCTGTATACCGGTCTACCGGTTTGGTTTTCCAGAATCCAGTTCTTAGCAAATTTCCCGGTTATGATTTCATCAAGGACTTTTTTCATTTCTTTACGGGTCTCTTCGGTGATAATCCGTTTGCCTACGGTAAAATCACCGTATTTGGCAGTATCACTGACTGAATACCTCATCCAGCTCAAGCCACCTTCATATATCAGGTCAACAATTAATTTCATTTCATGTAAACATTCGAAATAGGCAATTTCCGGCTGAAAACCTGCTTCCACCAGAGTTTCAAATCCTGCCTTGATAAGTTCCGATACACCGCCACATAGTACACATTGCTCTCCAAACAGATCAGTCTGAGTTTCTTCTGTAAAGGTAGTTTCTATGACTCCCGCACGAGTTCCACCTATACCCTTGGCATAAGCCAGTGCAATATCCTTTGCCCTTCCCGAGTAGTCCTGTTCAACTGCGACAAGACACGGAACGCCGCCGCCTTGTTCATAGGTCCTCCTTACCAAATGGCCTGGGCCCTTCGGTGCAATCATGAACACATCAACATATTCCGGTGGAACGATTTGGCTGTAAACAATTGCAAAACCGTGAGCAAATGCTATAGCATCGCCTTCTTTCAGGTTTGGTTTTATTTCCTGTTCATAAACCCGTCCTTGAACGTGATCCGGAATTAATACCATGATAATATCTGCTTCCTTGGATGCTTCTCTGACGGTTTTTACTTTAAGGCCAGCTTCTTGTGCAACCTTCCACGATTTACTGCCTTCATAAAGGCCCACCACTACATTTATACCGCTTTCTTTTAAATTTAAAGCGTGACCGTGGCCTTGACTTCCATAGCCTATAATTGCCACCGTTTTTCCTTCCAATAATTGTAAATCAGCATCGTTATCATAATACATTTTTGCCATTTTAATTCTCCTCCTCAATTTTTATAGAATTTGCACCTCTATTTACAGCGATAATGCCTGTTCTGACCAGTTCCTTTATACCAAAGGGCTTTAAGAGCTCTTCAAAGGCTGATATCTTGTTTTTATCTCCAGTGAGTTCTATTGTCATGGACTTTCGGCTGACATCTACAATATTTGCTCTGAAGATTTCCGCCATATGAATTATCTCCGACCTTACCTGGGGTTCTGCATCCACTTTAATTAAAACCAGTTCCCTTGTAACCGAATCTTCCGGAATGATTTTACTTACTTTTATGACATCCACTAACTTGTTCAGCTGTTTTTTTACTTGTTCCACTATATACTCATCACCTTCTACCACTATGGTAATTCGGGATATATCTGGATTTTCAGTGGTTCCCACAGCTAAACTGTCAATATTAAAACCTCGGCGGCTAAAAAGGCCCGCAATTCTAAACAATACACCAGGATGATTTTCAACTAGCACTGAAATCGTCGTTTTCATATCTTAACCTCCAATCATGTCATTGATGGGAGAGCCGTTTAACACCATCGGATATACATTTTCATCAATATCCACAATGCATTCAAGTAGAAATGGACCTTTTTCCGAAATCAAACTGTCAATAGCACTGAGTATTTCTTCCTGTTTTTGTATTCTCATAGCCTTAAAGCCGTAGCTTTCAGCTATTTTTACAAAGTCCGGCACAAAACCAAAGTGCACTTGGTTATAGCGTTTTTCACAATAAAATTCTTGCAGTTGCCGCACCAGACCCAAACCGCTGTTATTGAACAAAACAACCTTTATAGAAAGGTTATTTTCTACAGCGGTAGCCATCTCTGTAAGGTTCATTTGAAAACTTCCATCACCGCAAATATTGATTATCATCATATCCTCTTGTGCTATTTGAGCTCCAATGGCTGCAGGTAGACCGTATCCCATAGTACCAAGCCCTCCTGAGGAAATAAAAGTGCGGGGTTTTGTAAATTCATAATGTTGGGCAGTCCACATTTGATGACACCCCACCTCAGTGGTAATTATGGCCTTTCCTTTAGTCTTATTTGAAAGCTGCTGAATAAACTCAACAGGATTCAAAAGGTTGTTATCGATATTGGCAATGAATTTTTCTTTCAAGCCAGCAATGTACTCATTCCATTTGGATGGTTTCTTATCCTTTACATTTTTTCCTATTTCTTCTAATATTTGTTTGACATCACCAACAATAGGGGTATGTGCATGAATATTTTTGCCTATTTCAGCCGGATCAATATCTATGTGTATTATCTTAGCTTCTGGTGCAAACCCTTCTACCTTTCCTATTGTTCTATCGGCAAAACGGGCTCCTGCTGCAATTATCAAATCTGCTTCGGTTATGGTTTTGTTGGCTGATGATAAACCATGCATGCCCATCATACCCATATAAAGGGGGTGGTCTGTGGGAAATGATCCCGTTCCCATCAACGTGGTTACTACAGGAATACTACCCTTTTCAGCCAATTTCATTAACTCCTGTTCAGCTCTAGAGGTATTAATTCCTCCTCCTGCGCAAATAACCGGCCTTTGGCATTGATTTATCATTTCTGCTGCTCTTGATATCTGCAAGGGATGACCGATTATATTCGGTTTATATCCTCTTAAGGTCACCTTTTCCGGATATTTAAAATCAATTTTTGTATCGGCTACATCTTTTGGTAGGTCTATCAGTACGGGCCCGGGTCTTCCAGTAGAAGCAATGTAAAAAGCCTCTTTTACGATTCGCGGAATATCATCGGCATCTTTAACTAAAAAATTATGTTTTGTAAAAGGTGCCGTTGCACCGGTTATATCAACTTCTTGAAAAACATCTCTGCCAATAACGGCAGTGGAAACCTGGCCTGTAATGGCAACGATTGGAATAGAATCCATATATGCCGTAGCAATTCCCGTCACTAAATTTGTAGCTCCAGGTCCTGAGGTTGCCATACATACACCCACCTTACCGGAAACACGGGCATATCCGCTGGCTGCATGGGCGGCTCCCTGTTCAGAACGGGTAAGGATATGTTTTATTTTAGAGTAATTGAGAGAATCATATACCGGAAGTATTGCACCTCCAGGATAGCCGAATATGAATTTTACTTTTTCAAGTTCTAATGATCTTATTAAAGCTTGAGCACCGGTAATTTTCATTTACTTGCACCACCTTTCATGAAATAAAAATAATAATGAACCCCTCGTCCCTGAGATTTAACAATCTCAGGGACGAGGGGTTTATCTCGTGGTACCACCCTGTTTTGCCTGCCTTTCGGCTGGCCTCAGGAAGTAGAAGACTACTTCATTTTAACGCAATACTGCGGCATCAGACTACTAAAGTTCGCCCGAGCTGTTCAGGAGCGAGCAAACAACGAATACGATGGACCGGCTTTCACCTTACCCGGCTCTCTTTACCACTTTCTTCGTTATACTCTCCATCATTACAGTTAATATTATATAAACTTTAAAACATTTTACAAAAAACCAACGGTAAAATTCCAATAGGAACTTGCCGCTGGAGCTTTTTATTCTCACGGTGTTCTAAGGTAACCTTAGATTGTACCGCTCGGTCGCAGACGCCTACTTTGGACGGAACCCTAGGTACACTTCCTAATGAGATGACAAACATATTGATATTTTGGTGTTGCTATGTATTTTATCATGATTTTCAATTATGTCAAGGAGTATTTTTCTTTTTTGTAAATTTTATAGATTGAAAGTTTTAAGATTTCATATGAAGATATGTAATAACGATTTATTTTTCTTCTTAAACTATGTGCACTCGGATTAAATTGGTAGTGCCCGAAACATTGACAGGAACTCCCGCAGTTATAACAACCAAGTCACCTTTTTTAACCATTCCGGAGCTCAAAGCTCCTTTCACAGCTTCAATAAACATTTCATCTGTTGATGAAGTCTCTTTAACTTTAAGAGGTATTACACCACGGACAATCTGCAGTGTTTTTATGACTTTCTCTTTAAAAGTTACAGCAATAATCGGAACTCCCGACCTGAATTTTGCTACAGCTCTGGCAGTATAGCCGGACTTTGTGGATGTGATAATCGCTTTGGCGCCAAGCTCCGAAGCTATGGAACAAGTTGCATGACTTATAGCGTCAGTTACCGACTTTACATCTATTGCCCTTTGTTTTACATGTTCTATAAGGGCTTGATCTGCTTTTTCCGCTATACTTGCCATCATCATTACCGATTCCACAGGGTATTTCCCTGCAGCGGTTTCTCCGGACAGCATAATAGCGTCAGTTCCGTCAAATATGGCATTGGCTACATCGGTAGCTTCAGCCCTTGTTGGCCTTGGGTTTCTTATCATGGAATCAAGCATCTGAGTAGCGGTTATAACCGGCTTTCCTGCAAGGTTACACTTTTCAATTATCCGCTTCTGAACTAGGGGGACCTCTTGCACAGGAATTTCAACACCCAAATCCCCACGTGCTACCATTATTCCATCAGCTGAATTGATGATTTCATCAATATTTTGAACGCCTTCGCGGTTCTCTATCTTAGCAATGATGTGAATATCACTTCCTCCGTTTTCCTCTAATACCTTTCTTACTTCCTTTACATCGGCGGCTTTTCTGATAAAAGATGCCGCTATGAAATCCGCTCCAATCTCTATGCCGAAAATAATATCCTCTATGTCCTTTTCAGCTAACGCAGGTAAGGTTAAGGATTTGTTGGGTATGTTAACACCCTGCCTGTCGCTTAATTCCCCGCCGTTTAAAACGATGCATATAACCTTATCACTTTGTATTTTGTTGACCTGAAGTTCTATTAGCCCATCAGCCAGAAGTATCTTGTCTCCCGGGCTTACTGTTTCAGATATTTCATCGTAGTTTACAAAAACCTCTTTATTATTACCGATCATAGGTTTGGAAGTAATTATGAACTCCTGATTTTTTTTCAAAGTTACTTTCCCGCCGAAAAATGTTCCCAATCGAATTTCAGGTCCTTTAGTATCTAGCAGTAGAGCAACATCGACTTTTAACTCCTTACAGGTTTCGCGCAGGACCTTAATTCTCTTGGAATGCTCCTCATGATTACCATGAGATAAGTTGATACGAGCAATATTCATGCCTGCCCGTATCAGTCTGGTTATAGTATGTTTATCTTGACTTGACGGCCCAAGAGTACAAACAATCTTTGTCCTGAGCATAAAAATCACATCCTTAAAATGATAATATATCCGCCAGTTCATATAATTCCATATCCAATGGTTTTGTGGTTGCAAGCACCTTTTCTATATCCGTTAAAACCAATTCACCGTTTATAAGACCCAGCATTTTATCTTTTACATTTTCTTTTAATAAATCGACTGCTTTTCCACCAAAACGGCTTGCTAATATTCTGTCATAGGCTGAAGGAGTGCCACCTCTTTGCAAATGACCAAGAATAATAACTCTTGTTTCAAGATTGGTCTTTTCTTCTATGACTTTTCCAACTTCAATGCTATCTGCTGCTCCTTCAGCCACTACAATAATACTATGTAATTTTCCTCTTCTGTAACCTTTTTCGATTTTTTCGCACACTAAATTTAAATCAAAAGGAATTTCCGGCACCAAGATGGTCTCAGCACCGCTTGCAAGACCCGTATATAAAGCTAAATGGCCGGATTTCCTACCCATAACCTCGATAACAAAAGTTCGTTCATGGGATGTGGCAGTGTCCCTAACCTTATTTAAAGCATCCACCACTGTATTTACAGCAGTATCAAATCCAATACAAGTATCTGTAAAGGGTATGTCATTGTCAATGGTCGTTGGAATTCCGATAGTGGGGATTCCCAGCTTTGAAAGAACGTTTGCACCTTTTAGGGAACCGTCTCCTCCAATTACGATCATTTCTCCAATACCGAAAGCCTCAAGATTTTTTAATGCTTTCTCCTGGCCTTCTTTTGTTTTAAATTCGTCACATCTTGCAGTGAGTAATACCGTTCCGCCTCGGTGTATAATATCACCTACTGAACTGATATCCAGTTTTACAAAATCTGAGTTTATTAATCCCATAAAACCTCTATTAATGCCATATACCTCAACACCGTAAAATATTGCTTTTCTGACTATTGCCCTTACAGCAGCGTTCATTCCGGGTGCGTCTCCTCCACTAGTCAGTACTCCAATTCTGTTCATGTTTGCTTCTCCTTTCGATCAAAGGTTCTTTTCAAAAATAACATTGTGTGCTTCTTGTGCTTCGGATTCGGGGACAATTATTTCAATGCAGCATCCATGTCGTTTGCTTTTCATTACCTCCCTTGTTCTTACAAGTAAACCTTCACTTTTTATCGCTTTTTCAACTCTAAGGGCTGTTTCTCTATCAGTGGCCATATATATTACAGTCCACAAGCTAACCGGCCTCCTTTTTCCTGGTTTTATAGGGAAATCAATGTTTAACTCCTCACTATTAATTTATCCCAAAATAGGTAATTTCTCAAGCCGGTTCTTTCTGTAAATAAATTCAAGTTATTTATAGAGGCCTCAATTTTCTTGTCCAACAAAAAACTCTTATCTGTTTCCTTTATATGAATTACAACCTGGGTATTGCCTGCATGCCTAGAAATAAACTCTTCAATCTCATTGATGTCTACATTGTCCTGGTTTGAAACAGTAAAGACTATTACTCCTCTCATACTATCCTTTTCTAAAGGACTTAATTCTTCTACGATGAGCTTAGGAGATTCATCTTCTTTATAATTGACCCTGCCTTTTACATACACCTTTGAATCGGGAAGCAACAGACTCTTATATTTTTCAAAAACCGTAGGAAATACTATAGCTTCCATTGTTCCAGTTAGGTCTTCAATATCTATAAATGCCATCATTTTATCATTCTTGGTGGTTTTGATGCTTATTCCTGTTATAATACCGCCAATAACAACTTGCATATTATCCTGTATACCACTATCGTCACCCGTATCTCCTATGTGAAATGTAACATTCCTTGACAGTTCTTCTTTAAATTCCAACAGTGGATGACCACTTAAGTATATGCCCAACATCTCTTTTTCCATGGCAAGTAATTCAGCTGACGGATATTCGGGCAGGTCCGGTAATGCTTCTTCAGACACGAAAACATCATCATAAATTTCAAAAATAGATATTTGATTTTTCATGTTTTGTCTTTGCATTTTTTGAGTTCGTGTTAAAGTGTTTTCATATACACTCAGGAGCTGTGAACGCTTTGCACCCAACGAAGTCAGTGCACCGCTCTTTATTAGGCTTTCTAATGCTTTCTTGTTTAGCTCACCGGAGACCTTTTCAACAAAGTCAGTGAGAGAAGTAAATTTGCCTTTTTCTTTTCTTGCTTTAATAATGACTTTTGCTACATTTTGGCCCACATTTTTAACAGCAGTAAGACCAAATCTAATTTTGTCAGCAACTACAGTGAAAGCTTCATAGCTTTCATTTATATCCGGAGGTAAAACCTTTATACCCATATGACGACACTCATTTATATAGTACGCCACCTTATCGGTATTATCTATTACACTGGTCAGAAGGGCCGCCATGAACTGAACCGGAAAATGAGCCTTTAAGTAGGCCGTTTGGTACGCTATAACAGCATAAGCGGCAGTGTGAGCTTTATTGAAACCATAACCGGCAAAATAAGAAATTTCATCAAATATTTTGTCGGCAGTTGTACCATCAATACCGTTTTTTATGCATCCTTTGATAAAGGATGCACGCTGTGCAGCCATTACATCTTGTTTCTTTTTTCCCATAGCCTTTCGAAGTATATCAGCCTGAGCCAGAGAAAAACCCGCCAATTCTTGGGCGATTTTCATGGCCTGTTCTTGATAAAGAATGATGCCATAGGTTTCGGACAAAATCGGTTTTAATGCAGGGTGCAAGTAGTTGATGGGTTTTTGACCGTTTTTACTCTTGATAAAATCATCAGCGGCACCGCTGCCAAGGGGGCCGGGACGATACAGGCCAATAATCGCTGCTACGTCCTGAAAAGATTCCGGTTTCAATTCTGTGAGCAAATTCCTCATACCAGTGCTTTCAAGCTGGAAAACACCGGCAGTATTGCCATGACTCAACATTTCATATACTTTCTTATCATCAAGTGGAAGTTTGTCAAGATTTATCTTATTATTTTCGGTGCGCTTTATAATATTTATAGCATCCCTTATTACTGTTAGGGTGCGGAGCCCCAAAAAATCCATTTTCAAGAGCCCTAGTTCTTCAAGAGCAGTCATGGTATACTGAGTTGCTATGTTGGAATCCCCCATCTTATGTAAAGGCACATGCTCAACTACAGGGTCTTTTGATATCACTACCCCTGCAGCATGGGTTGACGCATGACGTGGGAATCCCTCAAGACCTTTGGCTATATCTATGAGCTTTTTCACTCTGTCGTTTTCATTATACATCTTATTAAGCTCAGGATTTAATGACAAGGCATTTTCAATAGTCATGCCCAGTTCCGCCGGAATCATTTTGGCAATCATATCCACTTCTCCGTAAGGATATCCCATCACTCGTCCAACATCCCGGATGGCAGCTCTGGCTGCCATAGTCCCGAATGTGACAATTTGAGCTACTCGATCCTGCCCATATTTCTCTACAACATAATCTATAACCTCTTGCCGTCGCTCATAACAGAAGTCAATATCTATGTCAGGCATGGATACCCTTTCAGGATTCAGAAAGCGCTCAAATAAAAGATTGTACTTCAACGGATCTATATTAGTGATATATAAACAATACGCTACCAAACTACCCGCGGCTGAGCCTCTTCCTGGTCCCACCATAATGTCATTTTGCCGCGCATAGTTTATAAAATCCCATACAATTAAAAAATAACTGGAATACCCCATTTTTTTAATGATGCTAAGCTCATAATCCAATCGCTGTTTTATTTCAGGAGTTATATCAGAGTATCTTTCTTTTACACCTTTATAGCATAATTTTTCCAAATACTCGTCCTGTGTAAAACCCTCCGGAACTTTGAAACTAGGCAGATGTAAGGTGTCAAAATCCAGCTTTACATTACATCTATCCGCAATTCGGACAGTATTCTCAATCGCATCAGGAATGTATGAAAAAAGCTCCTCCATTTCGTCCAATGATTTTAGATAAAACTCGGAAGTTTGAAATTTCATGCGGTTTTCATCATCTAGGGTTTTGCCTGTTTGTATGCATAAAAGTGCATCTTGCACAGATGCATCATCTTCTTTGATATAATGAACATCGTTAGTGGCTACAAGAGGAATACCAGTTTCTTTGCTCAAACGAATAAGATCATTGATTATTCTCCTTTGATCTAAAATGCCATGATCTTGAACTTCTAGGAAAAAATTATCTCGGCCGAATATTTCTTTAAGGTCCAAGGATGTTTTCTTGGCTTCTTCATAATTACCTTTTAAAAGTAAAGTGGGAATCTTTCCTGCAAGACAAGCACTTAGCCCGATAAGACCTTGCGAGTATTTTTGAAGAACTGACATGTCTATACGAGGTTTGTAGTAAAAACCTTCAGTAAAACCTAATGAAACAAGTTTCATTAGGTTTTTGTAACCCTGGTTATCTTTAGCCAAAAGAACCAGGTGATATTGTTCTTCGTCAATTCCGGGTTCTCGATCATACATTGTTCGCTCTGCCATGTATACTTCACAGCCTATAATAGGTTTAATACCGTAAGAGTTCATTGTTTTATAAAAATCGATCACTCCGTACATTACACCGTGGTCAGTAATTGCTACACTTTTCATTTCCTGCTCTAATAGACGTTTGGCCAGCTTGTCTATATCACAGGCACCGTCTAAGAGGCTGTAATTAGTATGAACATGTAAATGTACAAACTCTCCCATGAATAATCACCTACCTATCAATAACCCTTACTGAAATAATGGATTTTGCCACTAATTTCTCTTCGTGAATGAGATTTATTTCAGCTTTTCCCGATTTTCGCCCCATGTCAATTATTTTTGCTTCAATTTCTATTTCCTGTTCCAACTGAACCGGTTTTGAAAAATATACAGTAAAACTGTCTAAAACCGTTTCTAGTCTCTTCTGTACTCTAAAAGCCGCAAAACCGGCATTTGTCATGACCGTCATAAGTGCCCCACTGCTTGCAACACCGTAAGGATTTAACATGACGGGATCTGTCTTTCCCCTGAGTCTTACCCCATTTTCAATTTTACTCATTGAAAAACGGCTCATCACAATGCCGTCCACAGTTTCGCCGATTTGAGGCTGAAAACTTAGGTGCTGCAAAGCCTTAATGGCATCTTTCCGAGTCAATATGCCTATCAGTTTTTTATTCTCCACTACAGGGATAAGTTTTATGCCTTCCCACACCATTAACCGAGCGGCATGGGCTACAGGCGTGTCTTTTGTCAAGACTATAGGATCCTTACTCATTACATCCTTTATGAAAATATTATCTTTAAGACTTGAAACATCGTTAGTTGTAACAATTCCACAGACTTTCATTTCTTTATCCACTACGGGAAATTTGCTGTGTCTGGTTATTCTATACATTTTTCTCCAGTCACCGACAGTTGCATCGATACCCAAATAATCAGGTTCTTTTACCATCGCATCCTTTACTCTAACAACGTCTTTTCTTACCAGTCTCTTAGAAAGAGCCCGGTTAATGATGGTAGCTACAGTAAAGGTGTCATAAGATGAGGATAATAAAGGCATGTCAATATCATTTGCCAGCTTGACCACTTCATCATCTACATCAAATCCGCCAGTTACCAACACCGCCGCACCCAGTTTTAAAGCCAGGATTTGTGCGTCTTTGCGATTTCCCACTATCAAAAGGCTTTCCGGCTCAATATATTTATTCATTTCTTTTACTTCCATAGCACCGATTAGGAATTTATTTAGAGGTTTGTGTAGGCCGGATTTTCCGCCCAATACACTTCCCTCAACTATATTTACAACTTCAGCAAAAGATAAGTTTTCAATGGCTTCATCTGTCTTTTTTTCAATGCGGATAGTTCCTATCCTAGGCATGGTGTATACATAACCGGCCAGCTGGGCATCTTTAATGGCTCGGTATGCTGTACCTTCGCTAACTCTCAATTCGCTGGCAAGCCGTCTTACCGATATCTTAGAACCTACTTTGAGCTTTTTTATATACTCAAGAATCTGAGCATGTTTCGTCATAATCTCACCTTTAACCCTTATGTCTAATTTAAAAGCTACCGTCCATGGTAGCTTTTAAATTAATCCTCGCCAAATTTGCTTTCTATTAGTTCAACTAGCTTTAATACCGCTTCTTTCTCATCTTCACCTTGGGCGGATATAATAATTGGTGTTCCTTGACTAACTGCAAGTGACATGACACCCATTATACTTTTTGCATTAACCTTTTTCCCTTCTTTTTCAATAAACACTTCGGATTTGAATTTGTTTGCTGTTTGAACAAAAAGTGCTGCAGGTCTTGCATGAAGTCCTGTTTTGTTTTTAACGGTCACATTTTGTTGATACATATGATTATTCTCCTTTCCTTGACTGTAGTTTATGAGCCATTTGTTCAATTTTTTTTAATCTATAATTTACACCGGATTTACCTAAAACCGGGTCTATCATTTGGCCCAGTTCTTTTAAACTTAAATCCGGATATTCAAGCCTTAGTTGTGCAATTTGCTTTAGATTCTCCGGCAAATCATCAAACATATTATTTTCTTTAAAATAATTAATACTTTCAATCTGCCTTACAGAAGCATCTATAGTTTTATTTAAATTAGCGGTCTCGCAATTGACAATACGATTCACGCTGTTTCGCATTTCTTTTAAAACTCTTACATCCTCGTACCTTAAAAGATTGTTATGTGCACCGATAATACCCAGCATATCGGCCTAATGATCTCCGGCCTTCAAGTAAATCATGTAATTGTTTTTGCGTTCTACCACTTTAGATTTTAAACCGAAATCATTAATTAGTTTAGTCAGTGTATCAACCGTACCTTCATCTTGGGTAACAAATTCCATATGGTAAGGACCTTTTGGATTGCTGATGGAACCGCCGCCCAAAAAAGCTCCCCGCAGGAAAGCTCTTTTGCAGCACCTTTTTTTTATTAACTCCGGATTGATAACAGTTTTTTTAAGTCCAAAACTATCTCCGGTAGGAAACACACCAAGTTCTTCAAGTAAGGTTCTGCAATGGTTTAAATCAATGGAAATAATATACATGCTCCTATCTTTTAAAAAATTATTTCTTTTAACGGCAATCTGAACTGGAGAAATAAAACTCTTTCGGAGAAGTTTATAAATCCTTCGAGCTGTGGGTGCATGTACAGTTTGAATTTTGAGAAACATCTTTCGCTGTCCACCGATTATTTTGATAGTACCGGCCATACGTACAAGTGAAGCCAGTTCTGCTCTCTGGCAACATGTATTTGAGGATAGACGGGATAATTCCTCCTTTACATTATAAGAAAAAGACAACACCCTCACCTCATTCCATTTTATTCTACATTAATTTTAAAAAACCTTCAAATAAAATCTATCAAATTAATGCCATAATTGTTTCCGCCAGTATCTGGGAACTGTGACGAACCACATCAGTGGGATTAATTACCGAACCAGTTACTACAGTGTATCCCATTCTTTCTATTATCTCACTATCGCATTTTACAGGAGTTGATCCATCTGAAAGATAGCGAGACAAAAGGTATTCGGGAATTTTGCCTGAATTTATAATGACATACTCCATCACATCTGTGCTTGAATGGTTGATAACAGCCTTGACATGATCTGAAGCCATGTAACCTTCTGTTTCTCCTGGCTGTGTCATTACATTTACAACATAAATCTTTTTTGCCTTGGACTTTGATATGGCCTCAGTCAGATCTTTTACAAGAAGGTTTGGAATTAAACTTGTGTATAGACTGCCAGGACCCAAAATTATAGCATCAGCTTTTTCTATGGCCTCCAGGGCGTCATCTAAGGGTTTAGCATCTGAAGGCTTTAACATCACCCTGGATATCCTCTTTCTTGAATTGGGAATATAAGACTCACCACAAGCTTTTTCACCATCTTCGTAAACTGCTTCCAGTATCACATCCTCCAGCGTTGAAGGAAGAACAGTTCCTCTTACTGCAAGGACCTTACTTGACTCTTTAATGGCAAGCTCAAAGTTGCCCAGTATTTCGGTCATTGCTGCCAGAAATAAATTGCCGAAACTATGACCTTTGAACGATCCACTATTAAAGCGATGTTGGAATAACTCTTCCATAAAAGGTTCGGTATCGGCTAAAGCCAAAAGACAATTCCTTATATCACCGGGAGGCGGTATCTTAAGTTCATTTCTGATAATACCGGAGCTTCCACCGTCATCAGCCACGGTCACTATAGCAGTTAGTCTGTCAGAATGATGTTTTAAACCTCTCAATAGATTGGGAAGGCCGGTACCTCCACCTAAACATACTATATTAGGATACATTGTTTTTTCAGCTCCGATCTTTCTCTATATCTCTATGGTCTATTACTACTCTATGACGGTTAACTTTGAGTTTGGCAGCAATTTCGTCAGTAAAAGCGACAGACCGATGTCTGCCTCCAGTACAACCAATGCCTATTACCAGCTGAGTTTTACCTTCTCTAATATAATATGGTATAAGATATTGTACCATATCAAGTAACTTTTTTAAAAACTGTTTGCTTTCGGGCCATTTCATCACAAAGTCTTTAACCTCTTGGTTTTCGCCGCTATAAGGTCTAAGTTCATCGATGTAGTAAGGGTTTGGTATAAACCTCACATCAAAAATCAAATCCGCATCCAAAGGGATCCCTTGTTTAAAGCCAAAGGATACTAAATTTATCAAAAGCCGATCCTCTTTTTCCCTTTCAATAAATCTAATTACTATTTCTTCTTTAAGTTCTGATGGAGTTTTAAAAGAAGTATCAATTATATAATCGGCTGCTTCCCGCAGCTTTGCCATTTTTTCACGTTCTGAACTTATGCCCTCTATGATCCGACCTTCGAAAGCAAGCGGATGACGCCGACGACTTTCCTTGTATCTCTTTATAAGTACTTCATCGGAGGCTTCAAGAAACAGTATCTCGTAATCAAATCCAGAGTCAATCATTTCTTTTAAACTCTCGAAAAGCGTATCAAAAAAACCGCCACCTCTAATATCTATGACTAAAGCAATCTTGTTTATTCTTTTTATACTTTGCCTGCAAAGATCGATAAAAGTAGGAATAATCGCAGGTGGAAGATTGTCCACGCAAAAATAACCGTGATCTTCGAATACTCTCATAGCCAAAGTTTTTCCGGCTCCTGAAAGGCCGGTAATAATCACAAATTTTAAATCCTTCATTTGTTTCACCCCTTATATAACACTTAAACCCTTTCCACAAATCGGGCGGCATTGATAATGTCATTTTTAGTTAATCCTGCATTCTTTGCTATTTTCAAAGCCTTTTTGAAATCGCCTACATTCTCCGGATAATGTGCATCACTGCCAATGGCAAACTTTGCCCCATTAGCTTTAGCGATTCTTACGTACTCCTCCGTCATATATCCATGACCGGCATTTATTTCTAAGGCAGTCCCGTGTTCCATCGCAGCACGGGCCAGTTTGGCTGTATCTATAGGCAAATGCAATCCAGGATGTGTAACAATTTTTATATTGTTGCTTCTTATAGCTTTAATAAGGGCTGTAGTGTTTTGTTCCATAACTTTTTCCTTTAATTTTGCACTGGCAATAACCTTAGACATGGTATTCTTAAACAAAAGGCTAAACCCGTCTTCCATACTCCGAGGCCATACCATGGGGTGCAATCCCACCATAGCATAATCAAGGTTCGCAAGAACATAATCAGGAATATCCAACTCACCGTCAAGACTAACGATATTGGCCTCACAACCTAAAAGTATGTCAATACCTATATATATGTCCCTTAGTCTTTCTATTTCTTCACGCATTTTATAAAAGTCTTCAAGTTTAGGTCCTAGCCCTATGTTGGCTGGACCGTGTTCGGAAATGCCAATGGCGCAAAGTCCTCTTTCTATAGCTACCCTTACATTTTGTTCGATGGTCCCGGTTCCGTGGCTGTATCGGGTATGTGTATGAAAATCAGCCCATATCTTCATGAAAGTCCTCCTTACCACAGTATAATATATATTACTATTAAAATCTACGATTCTAAAAATCCGTATTTTTAAAAACCAGTAATATTTGGTATAATTTAATGCAGGGAATAAATGAGAAGGAGGTCGCTGCATGAATGTCTACGATCTTGCACATCAGCTTGCAAGAAGTTTAAATGAGTGCCCGGAATACTTAGAGTACAAAAGAGCAAAGGACAGCATAAAACAAGATCCCCAGGCTGAAAAGATGCTTAAAGACTTGCGAACCAGGCAGGTTGAGGTCCAAGCACTTCAGCTTTCTGGAAAGCCTGCCGATGAAGCTCTAAAGAACTTTGAAAATCTCTATAGTATTGTTAGCCACAATTCTGTACTTAAACGTTACTTGGAAGCAGAGGAGCGCTTTGCCCTCTTATTTGCAGATATCCAGAATATAATTATGAGAGGGATCGAACTTGATATAGAATTAGAAGACAAATAACGATTTCATTATAAAAAGTTATTTTGGTGAAGATGACGGCACCTCTCCCTTTAAGCTAGATCTGTTATCCTTCAAGGGATCACCTGCCGTCATCTTCACCTCAAAACAATTCCTACACCTAAAACATTTAACCGTTTTTTAATAAATAGGCCGCCAAACTTCCGGTACTCTGTTCGATTGCGGAGTCTAGCGGTCTTTTCCTTAGGGGTTATGGGCTGTCAATTTCTTTCTCGTAGTATTTTAAATTATCTCTAAGTATATTAATAACCATATCAGCATCTGTGTCACTAGCAGTAATTACTCTTTCATCGGCTATTGTGTTTTTTCTTTTTGTAATATCTTTGTTGCTGCTAGCAACCACATATGCATCCACATCCCTAAAATCCGCTGTGGAAAGCTCCACTGTCTGATACCCATGTTTTTGTAAAGCATTCCTAATATTGCTAAGAGAGTCATCGACGGCGATGAGAAAACTCATGCGTATTAAACCTCCCAATGATATGTTAATTTTATTATCCACTTTTTGAGGTATTTTATGCCCGATGACAATTACCAATTCATAGCTTCAATATCCAGGTAGCTGTAGAAAAATAAACAAAAAGCCCTAAAATATCGAGGGATGTAGTAATAAGCGGTCCTGATG
>MTKW01019709.1_pt1 | contig 17431 bp, 8 predicted proteins | sample 1042761 | NCBI WGS metagenome assembly MTKW01 (sample SAMN06205366, study PRJNA360243) | anaerobic digester metagenome | biome: Wastewater treatment plant; feature: Anaerobic digester sludge; material: sludge; isolation source: anaerobic digester fed with sludge from wastewater treatment plant ... | reverse complement strand
TTACTTTTTTTATGGAGGTTTTTGATCCCGACAGACCGCCGATTATTGCACCAACACCGCCGTCGATAATCCCACCGAGAATTGCCCCGCCCAGCTGGCTGCCCCGGGATGTTTTTACCACCTCAGTGCCATCAACTAGCACTTCTGCAGATAGAAGATCCCGGTAAGAGACAATTTTACTCTTAATCTCGGTACCACAATGTTTTAGCAAGCAGATTTTTTTGTTGATGCGGTCAATGGCGATAGCCGTGTTGCCGCTATCATCCAGGTACGATTGTGACACCTTAAAGCCGGCCAGGCTGTCTAATTCTTCTGCGAGAGCTTTTCTTCTTTGGAGTGTGTTCTTGACTATGGAGACAACGTAAGCGTCAAACTGTTCCCACCTAACCAATAGCTCTTCTTCAAGCAGAGTAACCAAGGAGGTCTTTTCCATGACCAAAGAAGAGCGTGCCGCTAAACGTATCCTCTGGGAACAACGTATAGCCGATTTTAAAGCCAGCGGGCTAAGCAGGGCGAAATGGTGCGCCGCCCATAAATTTAAAACCCACCCATCAGTTTTTGAACTAAGAGACAATCTCACCAGTCTCAGGATCATACCATCCCGTTTCACTTTCACCCGGAATTGGTACAATATTACTTACAGGAACTGTTATTGTAAGCGTAGGATCTTGTGAAGGCCGTCTCCCTCTGTACCTAATTTCATTATCCCTGGGGCTAAAAAATATCCCCTCAACAAAGAACTCTTCATTACTATTAAAACGATCTAGACCTTTGCTGTTGGGCATGATCACAGCAACCCTACCATCAGCCGGTGGGGGGTCCTTTTGACGTATATTCAATTTGCTTGGTGACAGAGATGCAGATTGCACTATGGCATCCAGTAACGCCAACGTTTCATTGTTTAGATCAAACAGTTCACCATCACCAGCCAGGTCCTTTGCTTTATTGAATACTTTTGCTACAACTCCCGCTTCCAACAACCGACTCGATAGCCTAAGGCTACCATATGTCTGGTCGTATAGCGCCAGAAAGCGCTTGCCCTCGGTTAAGGATTCCCAGCTGATTTTAAGCTTACCCGCAGCATAGTTAATATCCTGCCGCTCAAAAGGAATATCAATTAAAAAACATTCGTAAATGAGCTGTGACAGCATCTCACAATTAACGCCGTGATTGGTCAGACTAGGGTGGTAAATAATAATGCCCGTTGTAAAATAGTTTCTGGTAAAAAAGGGCTGATTATAATATATACCCGCAGCGCTAAGGGGATAGCTTTCATTTATTTCATTTGGCCCACGCTTCTCCTTAAAGCCGACGACATTCTCTCGAATTTGCAGGTTCACTTCTACTAAAACCAAGTCACCATAATAGAAGGCCTGAAATATATTTTCCTCAGTAAGATTTGGAAACACCTGTGCCGGCAGCATGGTTGGCTTCGTAGTATAACGCTTTTCCCTTCTTACTTTTACATTACGTGACCTGGGCTGAACCTTATAAACTCGATAAGGAACGGTAGTATAATAATAGACCGCTCCCGGGTAAGCCTCACGCATCAACTGCCCGTATGAAAGTGATCCCAAACGCTGCCTTTCAGGCCCGCTTACAAGCTCTATTGAAAACTGGCTCTCTACATCTCTGAGTGGATAAACGTGATGTGGGGTTTCACCAGCTTCCATTTTCATATTCTGAAACTCGGTATCAACAGCACCGGCTCTTTCTTGACTGCAAAGTTCTGTAAAACCAGCGGGCCAGGGCACCTCGGTTGTAAAACTGCCCTCCGCAGAAAAACCCAACCTTTCGCTAATCCGATCATGCTCCCCATCTGCACGCGCCAAACACATTGCATGGATATATTGGATCCGCGGATTTTCTAGATATAGCGCACTCTCAGCCAGAGGTCGGTTAAAAACTTCTTCCGGCTTCCTAAACACCGCTTCACTGTAAATATCACCGCTGTTAATGATAACGATTACGCCTGGTTTCTGCCTGCCAACCCTTCCGATGCGTTGTTGAAGGCTAGTTTTTGAACGGGGTACACCCACCAGTACGCCGATATCCAGGTGGGGTATATCAATCCCCAACTCCAAAGCGCTGGTACTGATTACACCGTGTAGTGTACCCTTGGTCAGCCTTTCTTGAATGATCGCCCGGTCATATTCCTCAAAACCTGCGCGGTAGGGGAGAACGTCAAGCCTATGTAAATGGTCATATAATTGTTCAGCCTCTTCGGACATTTGCTGCGTTCTTGAAATTATGGTAGCAAGGTGCTCCGTCTGTTTACGGCTGTCGACAAAAACGATGAATCTATCTTTACTGCTGGACGCAATCCTTTGCAAGAATTTAGAAATAACTGAAAGCAAATCCTTGCTTTTATCGGGGTTAACCATGAACAAGTCCAGATCGTGCTGTTCCGAAGTGTCGTTTGTTTCGTCGATAATGGTAAATTCACGCCCAAAAAGCGATTTCAAATGAGTTGCCGGATCCCTTACTGTAGCAGAAGCAGTAATATAGCGCAGGCTACCCCCTGACAGCGAATTTACATGTTCTAAACGTCTAAAAAGGTATGCAGAATTAGAACCGAATACTCCAGTATAAACATGTACTTCATCAACAATCAGTAAGTTAAGTTGCGAAATAAACTTACTCACAACATTATCCCCCACATTAGGCACCAGCCAGGCATGAAGGATATCTGGCGTAGCAACCAAAACTGAAGCACTGCGCAACAGCCTTTGGCGTTGCGAAGTATGAACATCACCGTCAAGACGAGCCACACAACTTTCAGGTAAGCCGGCTGCTTGCAGAGCGCTGATCCAACGCTGTTCTTGCTCCCGGGCCAGGGCCTTTAGCGGATAAATAGCAATAACCTTTGCATCCGTATTGCGGACTAGCAGATCTATCGCAGCAGCAAAAAACACCGCGCTCTTTCCGGATGCTGTTCCAGTAGTCAGCGCAAGGTCTTTCCCATGAAGATAGGCTTTTAAACCTTCAATTTGATGTTTGAACAACCCATCGGGAAAACTTTCCACCAGATATCTTTTTGTGAAAACTGCGAGATTAAGATCCATGTAGCCGTAAAGTTGCTTTTCCCTGCCAGATCTTACCGTGTGATAGACCAATTCCCAGCCATTCTCAGCCCAATATAGCCTTAAAAGATCGTGGACCACAGGCATCCTCCTTTTGACACAGATTTACATGTAATACAATAACCCAGGAAAACATGATAAGCCTGCCCTGCTCTGAAAATGTCCACCAATCCAACCAACAACTTGCTAAGATATAACAACAATTTGATGCTTACTGGGTAGCCAAAACATATTCTGATAAATTAACATTTTGGCAGCCAGTTTTTAGACGCAACGTGAAGTCGCCCTGATCCTTTATTACAGTAATGTTCCAGTGGCTGATTTGCTGTGCGCTATAAGAAATACTCATATCTTTTAGCCATTTGCTAAATCTGAAGTATGGTACCAGCAAAGTTTTATTTTCCGATCCACACCCAAGGGCTATATAGGACTTCTCGCTGTTCTCAAGCATTGCTTTTTGTTTTACACGAAGGCCAAACCAATACTCTGTACGTTTCCCGGTATCCCTTCCGCTCGAGACCAAACAGATAACCGTTATTTTTTTGTCATGGCTTTGGTACCTGGCTTGTGAGCGTCGGGTCATGGGCGTGTTCAGATAATTACTGACCCGCTTCATGCAACCGCTTGTAATATCTGATGCAGTTTGTACCTGTTGTTCTTGTTCATCCTCATCCCTTTGTGCTGGTTCGCTACCTGTGGTCGCGTCGTCCAAACCCGTTTTTTTATGCAGTCCGGTGTAATCGGCTCGCAGATAGATCTTGTAATCAGACAGCGGTATTTTATAATGGTTGATCATTTTGATGATCAGATTTCGTATGAAATTAGCGCTGAAATTAGTTTCCACGAACATCTGTATTCCGTCTAGCTTTTGGGGCGATCTCATTGAACCCGGGTCTCCGGTTGTAAAGTATTTCGTTTTCTTTCCGTTAAATTTGCGGTTGTCGGGAAATTTACCGATAAGGTTTGGGTCAATATCCGCCAGAATGTTGCATGTTTCAATGAGCATCCTTTTCCATTCCGTCACAAAAACCTTTTTGCCCTTTAATTCGAATGCGAAAGGACGCTTGTGTACAAAGTTCTCATGCAAAGTGTGAACAACGGTATTGTCTACCTCAAAATCACTGTAGTTGGGCAAAGTTTTTTCAATATCCTCCAAAACCTCATCTTCGGAAACAAGGGCAACATCCTCTAGCTGAAAAATATCGGTATATCTCTGTACTTTTTTTGACAGAGCATCCAGTTCCTTTGCTTTGTTTATTAAGCCTATTGCGTCTTCATATTCCTTGTCAGCTAATAATTCGTTCCCCCTTGAAGTTACAGCTTCCGCTGCTGCATCTAGAGATTCAATTAACAAATCCACTGCAGTACTAATCTCATCAAGCTGTAAGGGGAAATTGTCTTTCAAGAAGCCCGCCAGTTCGTCGGTAAACAACACCATCGCCTCCTGTATCTTTTCTGTGATTCAGCAAATATTCGGTGAAGGCATTCCAGACCACTATCTTACAGATCTGCATGTCTCAGATCATCTAAAAACTCAGAGGCCGGTTCAACGCCGGTGACCAGTAGATCATCCCTCGCCCGGGTGCAAGCAACATAGAGCAGGTGGCGCTCGGTATTGTAGACTTCCTCAAGGTCTGCGGCGTCAGCTATAGCTTCTATACGTTTCTGCAAGGGAACAACTTCATCATCGCAGGCCATCACGGCTACCGCACGGAATTCCAGACCCTTCGCAAGATGCATGGTGCTTATGGAGATAAAACCGGTGGCTATTTCAATGCTGTCGTCCAGCACCCTGCATGGGAATCCAGCTTTTCCTACCGCGGCACTGGCCCGTTCAATCTTATCCGACGAACGTACAATAACGCCGATTTCATGCGGCTCTACACCTTCGTTAACCCGAGCTGAAAGCCAAAGGCTAACTGCATTAATTTCTTCATCTTCTGTGTCCAGAATCAATATTGACGGTTCGCGCCCGTTGAAAACCGAGATGGTTCTATCCCGCAATTCCGTATTTCCATCCACGTCAGATAATTCCGGTTCCAACAACCTGTCCGCCTGCATCCTGATCTGATGGGAGGTCCGGTAATTGATGCGAAGTGTTCTCGAACGTCCACGGATATCAACACCAAGCATTTTCCACGAAAAGGGTTGCTGGAAAATACGCTGGCCCAGATCGCCGGTAAAAAAGAGGCTGTTTGGACGACCTGCCCCCAGCGAAGCTAAAAAACGTAACTGGGCAACGCTAACATCCTGTGCTTCATCAACAACGATAAAGTCGAAGGGTAATTTATTGCTCTGTTCATACCGAAACGCCAGCTTACTGAACAAGCCGGCATAAGTGATCTGGTTTTGGGCTTTCAGCCGGGAACGAACGTGTTCAAAAATCAACCAGAGCTTGACACGTTGTTTTTCCGGTAACCGCGTCTTTCGTCCCAGGCGTAAAACATCACGGTATGCCTCCCACGTTTCCAGCTGCCAGGCATCAACAACCTCTTCCCATTCAGCAATTAAAAAGTGCAGGCTAAATTTGTTATCTTTGTCCTTTTGTAAATATTCTTGGAGAATGTCTTCAATAACTTTGCGGGAAACGATATTGGGCCGGCCATAATTTATTTCATAGAGCCTTCGTCCGATGGAATCCAGGGAGTACACCTCCAGACGTTCAGTGATACGCGGCTCATTGTTGACTAATCTTTTAAGTTTTAGCTTCAGTGCATTTGCAAGTGTATCAGAGAATGTAGTTAACAAAACCCTGGCTTCCGGGTTGGCCCGGGCAAGATATACAGCCCGGTGTAGCGCAACAATGGTTTTCCCTGTGCCCGCGGAACCGGAGATCCTTACAGGGCCGCCGTAATCGCCTTCAACCAGTTCTCTCTGCACCGGGTGGAGAAATATCGTCCATTTATCCCAGGGATATTCCAATACACGTTCAAGCTCTTCAATATTGTCCATCACCCGGAAACGGCGCCTGGCGTCAGGATGGTCGAAGGGGTTGACTCCTGGTGAAACAGGCTGAGCAACTTCGGGTGTAACGCCAATGGCCAGGTTAAGTAGTGCTTCAGCAGCTTCGGCAGGCAAATGCTCAGCTAACTCCAACACCCTATCTTCATCAGCTTCCCTGACCTCCTGCAGCCAATCAGCAGGCACACCGAAACTCAGCAGGGTATCATCGGAGACATTCGCAAAAAGGGAAGGTTCGGTTGCATCCGGCACATATTGGGGTATAGTAACCCTTTTTGTCACTTCCCGGATCTCCACCAGCTGCGCGGCGCCGGTTCTGGGATGCGTCTCCAGCTTGCGGCGCTCAGCCCAACTGTAAGCCTGATCATGGTGGCCCACGTAGCAAAGTAACAGGGATGCCTCGGTTCTATGGACAATGAGCCGGATATCATCACTCACGCGTACAGACCAGAAGCGCCTATCCCTGGTCCGGTTAAGTCTGTGAAATTGCATCCCCGGATGAGCAGGGTTCATCAGCAGATCAAAGGCGGTGGTTTTTACTGCCTTCTGCTCCTCACCGGTCAACCTGGAAAGGCTATCAGTAAATGTGTCAGCAATGCGAAATTGCATAATTGCACCTGTTTATTGTTTAGTATACTGTTATGCCTTTCTTCTTTAAAATGTTTACACTCAAACCACTTGGCCATTTAATCAAAAGATATATCATTTGGTGAAGTATCATTATCGCTTACGTCTTTCTCTGTTTCACTTTCTGATAACCTTTGCCAATCATCGGAGATCTGCTTCCAGTCCACATCTCTTTCTGCCTCTCCGGTCCAGACCTTCCAAAAATCAGGATCATCTGATTGCGGCCGTTGTTCTTCGGGAAGATCATTCATACGAACTAATACAGGCAGTTCGGAAGCCCAACCCAACAAAATCGCATTTTGTGACGGAAGCAAAGGCAACTCTCTAAGTAGCCCCTTTAGGTTATCAGGGACAAATCTATGTACCAAGTCTTGATCTCTGTCATTGTTTATACGATGGACTAGAAAGGTATTACATTGAGAAAGAACTGTAGTAGATAATTCTGATGGACGTTGGGACGATAAAAGTAAGCCTAGCCCGAATTTGCGACCCTCTCTGGCAATTCGCTCAAAAACCTGGCAGCATACAGAAGCGGCGTCTTGAAATTCTGTGTTTTCTTTATACCTCTTTATAAAAGTATGGGCTTCTTCCATAACCAGCACTGTGGGTAAAACCTTATGTTCGTTATTAAGTTTTCTATATCTTTGCAAGGCCTCAAAAATCATCCTGGCAACGACTGCAATAATGATATGAATTATTTCTGAGGGCACTAAAGACAGATCGATAATTGTCAAACATCCACTTTCTGCATTATTAGTACCGACATATTCAGTTAGCCACTGTTCTAATGTCATATCTAAATCATCATCAATTACAGATTGCATACGGGTGTCAGTAAGTAAAGTTCTTATTCGCATTAACATAGTTTCAACGTATTCGGAAACATTTAACATCTCAGCGCTTGCTTCTAAACAACGTAAAAATGAGTCACCTGTAAATTCACGTGGAATGTCCGCATCCATAGGAAGTAATTCGTCATCACTGCCACCAAAAGCTTGATGTGCCGCTCTAGACAATTCAATAAGGTCATTAACTTCTTGTCGAGTAAAATCATAGTGTGGAAATTGCCCACTACGAGCCTGGACTAAACTATTTATTTTGTCCGTAAAATTTGATAAAGCAATTTGCTCGCTTGGAGTAAGCGAAATGTTTGTTTCTAGCCCAGATTTCCATTTATTAATCTTTTCACAGAAGGCTTTAGGTCTTGGGAATGGTCCCCACGGTGTTCCAGCATTCCTTTCCATCTGTAGTGTTCTAACAACAGTTCTTAGAAAACGCCTTATATCATGGCTTGCACTTACCGGTATCTCTATACGTTTGTCTCGCACTGCTCTAAGAGCATAAATAAGAGTCGGGCGTTGGGCCCTTCCACTGGCCTGAGTAAATGAACACCATTCAGCGCTATTCCAAAACCAAAGTGGTACCTTAAGTGGTTCTTCATTTACTTTAGGTTCAATCTTGAAAAGTCTTGGTTTAAGCACACCGGTGTCTTTACTGAAAGCTCGTGCATACTCACCGTTTGGATCAAGTACAATGAATCGAGCGTTAGGCCTTTCCCTATCTTTCTGGGCTGCCTCAATAGACCATCTGATCAGACCTGCAACAGAACATGACTTACCGCTTCCAGTATTACCCAATACAGCAAGGTGACGTCCAAAAAGGCGGTCAGGATCAACACTTACATTAGCATTTCCAGCCAAAGGACTGGTACCGATCTTAACTCTTCGATTTTCACCCGATTCTACAATAGAACGCAGCTGTTCCTGAGTAGGGAGCAATACATTGTCGCCAACGGATGGTAATGCATCAGCACCACGTCTGAACCGATAACACTCTTTACCGTTTGAGTCTATTGTTCTACAAAGTGTTCCCAGTGGGTTAAGGCTCATTTTCCGTGAAGGATAAGGTAAATCGACCAAACCAAAGTCCTTCATTCCACGTCGTTTAGGATAAGCGGACCGCTTAATAGTCAGCCATTCAACTTGACCGACTATGTAACCTTCATCGCTGCGAATGAGAATATAATTGTTCACTCGGGGAAACGGACGAGGCGTACCTGTATTTAATGAAACTGATTCTGGAGCCTCAATATCTAATAATACTTCAATTTGATCAGGCGAAACGTATTCTACTGTTCCAATACAAAGTGATTCAGAATATTCTAATGAACTTAAATGCATTATTCTTCACCTTCAAACTCCTTGGTCTCATATTTCGCTTTATTGCCATCACTTTCCACTTGCTCTGTTCCGAAACGAGCTTTTAGTAATTCGGCCATTTTAATGGTAGTACGGTCAATGGCTGGCTTGGGCAAGTAATGATCTACCAGAGTCTTCAACTGGCCAAGATGTTCTCCAATCAATAAAGTAGTTTGAGCCGGGCGGGCAACCTTTTCATAAATTTTCATAATCCGACCTAATGGATCGCTATAAGAGATTATAACCAAATGAGTAGAAGGAATGGTTAACATATCTTCAATAACCCTGTTAATATGCTCATCGCCAAAACCGTAACCATAGGTAATTAATGTGTTGTTTGGACGACATACAGCTGCAGAAAAATCACGGAACAATTCTACATAAGGATACTCCGCAGTCTCGCGATCTTTAGCTGCATTAGGGTAAATCATCAGGCCCCTCACTATAGCACCTGATAGACCCGGTGCTTGGAGATATGGGCCGATAGAGTCAGCACCAAATGGTAGTCCGAATCGTCGTATATTTCGCATGGTATATATCCAGTCCACTGAACCGTGTAGCTTAGTAAAACGGGCAACACCCTCTAAATAACGAGGCTCTCCCCGAATGCCGGGCGGATTATAATGCATATCAATGCTAAGTCGTGATGAACGAAATATTGGAACTAGATTTCCAACAAAGCGATCCAATAAATGTAGGCCTGCTAATTCAGCACCAGCTTCAATAATACGATCATAATTAGTTGTGAATATCTGTAATCTGTCTCGAGTGCCGGAACGACTGGCAAAACTCATAAGGAAATTAACCAAACACCCAAATGCCTCTTCTCTTTTCTTAGCAGAAGAAAGAGCAATATTTCTCTCTCCAAGAAGAATGGATGCTGCAAAATCTTTGAGGGTTTTATCTATATCCTCGCTGAGTTTCTTTATTTGCCATTTAATATTACGAGAGCCACGAAATGTTGCTTCTGGTGGGCAATAGTGACTAAGACCTGTAAACATTTCGTTTGCCACGCGAATTTGATCTTCAATATTTGATACCTCTCTACACGTATTTTTTGCAGTTTCATCAGCAGCTCTATTTATTTCTTCATTAAATACGCTAAAATCTACCTTATCCATAGAAGAAAAGTTGCTCTTGTTGGTCATCTGATGAATTGCATGGGATAATCCGGATCCGCAAAGTAATGATAAATGCTCTGATTGAAACAATGCTGTAAGCCAGGGTTCTATACGGGGACGCAGTATATCAGGCCCAAACTTATCTTCTTGTTTAACCCAAGAACAAGGTATTTCTGAGTGCAGTTGAAATTTATCTTCTTCTATTTTCTTAAAAACAACAGGTTGGGGATCATCCCGGCTTTTCAAGATGTTGATACTATTGTTTTCCGAACTCATTACAAACCTCTCCTTTCACCCGAAAAACCTTCATAACCTCATCTCCCAGGTGATTGATTACTTTGACGGCGATGCGGCCGCTTTTGGGTTTGTCGAAAGGGCGGGATGTGTCGCTGTGTAATGTGGACCAGGCTTCTTTGTTGATTTCGGCTTTGAGGGTGGTTTTAAGGGCTTTGTAGGGATCGTTTGCGCCAAGGAAGTAGGCGTGGCGGACAAAGAAGCTTTCTTCGTTGTAGTCGGTATCGATAAACCAGCAGGCGATGCCATCGGGCCCATCGCTACGAACCTCACCGGTGTTGGGGTGGAAGACATCTACCCCGTTTATTTTTACCTGAATCTGATCGTTGCCGGCATCAAGAATGTCGATGTCAGGTTCGCCAAATATGACGAAGAGGTTACCCTTTCCGGTATTCTTAAGATCGTCGGCCATGTGCAGGTCGGCGTTCATCCGGGCCTTGAGTACCGGAATACGACCCAGCTTGTTAAATTCCGTTGAATGGGCGTCGTAGTTGAAGGCACAGGCAATAAGTACATCAAAGTCCGCATCCCCGGCTTCACGGGCTGCAGCGACAAGGTCGGGGCGGGAAACGGTACCGAATTCGGGGCCAACGAAAATGGCGGCCCGTTTCTCTACAGCTGAATCCTCATCGCCTTCAGTATAGCAGCCTTCAGCGCAAATAAGATCACCCGGCCAGGGAGTAATTGATGTAAAATTTATCTTGTCTTTTTTACGAGCCTGCTGCACTCCAGCAGTCTTCAAGTTTTCCAGAATCATCCGGACAAAATCCCGCTCCTGGCCGTAGCCGGCATCTGTATCGCCAACGCTGTCTATTAGCTCATCATTTTCGTCTACACCCAAAACGCGGTGAGGCGAAATGCTCTCCACTGTAAACGGCCCGGCCACGCGAACTTTTTTATTGTCCTCATAAGGTTTGTCGTAAAGATATTCATAGTCGGCTTTGGCGGCAATAGAGGCATCGATCTCTTTTTGCCGGGCGATACGCTGTTCCCACCAACGGGAATGAATTGTTTTTACTTCCTCCGGCCAATTATCATCAGCTTCGTAAGGAATCTCCCATTCTTCCCACTTGTTATTCAGTGCTTTGTTTAGTTTAGTGCGCAGCGGTTCGAGAATTTCTTGATACTTTTCCCAGATCACATCTATCTCCGCGTTGTTGGCGATGGACTTGAGGGTGATGTGGGGCACCCGCTCATAGACAAAACCCTGGCGGATATCCCCCCGAGTCGGAGACTGAGAAGGTTCAGTTCGTGTGATCTCGGCCTCTTTAAGCTGCCCGTCACGGCTGTCAGCAAGAAGATAATAAGGATAACGTGCACCCATAAGCCGGGCACGAGCCAAAGTAAGGGCGACACGAGAAGTGTCGATGGTGATCCACCGGCGGCCCCATTGCTCGGCAACGTAAGCAGTTGTTCCGGAACCACAGGTTGGATCGAGGATGAGATCTCCGGGATCTGTAGTCATGAGTATGCAACGTTCGATGACCATGGTTGCAGTCTGGACCACATAAATTTTATTATAAGAAAATCCTGAGTGTCCTGTATCACCCCACACATCTTTTAGGGGAGAAACTGGATAATCATCGAAATAACGTACATAGTTTAAGGTCCTTTCAGTCGCATAGATACGATCTGATCGGGCGATTCGTTGTAAGCCATCAGGGTAATTTGGTTTCCAGTGACTGTTTTTTGTTGGATAGTAATTACGGCCTTGATAGTTAAAAGGGGTTGGTTCATTTGATGCACCCTGGCCACACAAATCACTAATTCGAAATAATCGGCCTTTATGAGACATTTCTTCTAAGTTTATTTCTTTCGTAGTTAGTCGGCGACGCATACCAACGTCCAACTCAATATTTTTGTAAGCGCTTTCCTCAGCCTCAAAACCCTTCTTAGTTGTAAAGAGGGGCCTATACTTAAATAAATCCTTGTTTTTTGAATACCATACAATATAATCACCAATACGGGAAAGCCCGAATCTGGGTAATCCACCGGTAGTGGTGAAGTAAATGGTGCTTTGGTAATTGTCTTCCCCAAACACCTCATCCATCAGCACCCGCACCCGGTGGACGTTCTCATCACCGATTTGCACAAAAATGGATCCGCTGTCCGCCAAGAGATCTCGCGCCACCGTTAATCGATCTCGCAAATAAGTTAGATATGAATGTATCCCATCCCGCCAGGTATCCCGAAATGCCTTCACCTGTTCCGGTTCGCGGGTAATGTGATCGACTTTACCATCTCTCACATCGCGGCTGGTGGTGGACCACTGAAAATTGGAGTTAAACTTGATCCCATAGGGCGGATCGAAATAGATGCATTGCACCTGACCGCGCAGGCCTTCCCGCTCAGCCAGAGAGGCCATCACCTGCAGGCTGTCACCGAGGATCATCCGGTTGCTCCAGTTGGCGTCATGCTGGTAGAACTCGGTCTTTGCAGCTTCGGGGAGACCGTTAAAGTCGTCAAAAAGATTAAGCTGCTCTTCCCCCGCGATTTCATTGTTCCTGGTGCGACGCATCAGGTCGTCAATCAGAACTTTCGGGTGAACCTTCTCCTGGATAAAGAGCGGGGGAGCGTGAACAACGAGGTCAGACCAGTCCTGCTCATCCTTGCCGCGCCACACAAGCTGAGGATCAAGATCGCGATTGCGGCGTTCGTAGGCTATACGGATAGGGCTCTGGTCTTCCTTCTCCATGACCGATTGATACTCGGCTGTGGGTATGTTTTTACGCGAGGCTTCATCGTGGGTGATCGCCTCAACAGTTTTTCCTGTGTTCTTCCTGGTCATATTAATCCCCCTTCATTGACGGCTCTGCGATGGCTGAATCAATCATCCGGTTGAATTCGGCCTCGACCCTGGCCTCAAAGTCAGTCTCGATCCGATAAACCTCGGTAAACTCGGCAAAAGCCCAGCGGCCATACTGCCGGAGATTGTTTACTCCCGGGATCCAGTAAGTATCCATGGCGGCCTTCTTCTCCTTGGCATCCTCGCGCCGGTAGCCCTTAATTTCAACAATCAGGTGCAGTGGATCATTGCCCCCATCGTCAACCAGAACGATAAAGTCGGGGAGATAGCGCCGCACCTCCGGTCCATAGCGATAAGGCACTTCCAGGCCGAGATTGTGGTTTTTAACATAGGCGATTACCCGCGGATGAGACTCGGCCACGCGGCAGAACTCGGCCTCCCAGTCGCTGTCAAGGATAACCCAGTTAATGTGACAGCGGCGCGCGTCGGTCTCCCAGCGGCTTTTCTTGGAAGTATGGAAGTTTACATATACGGTGGAGCCGGTGGGGTTATAGGGATCGAGCACAGCCTTAACCGGCCGTTCACCCATTAAAGAGCGGGTAATACCGGCGGTAATCCGCTCACAGGCCATATCGGCAAGGGATAGATACATCAACTGGGCCGGGTAGGTGCCACCCGTGCAGATCAGGCAGTTGTCAAGCCATTGTTTGGTAATCCGCTTCAGCTGACCGAACAGATACAGCTTGGGCGATTCACCGGGATCCCGCCACCTGGTATAGAGGAGGCGATGGGTAAGATGAAAGAAAAGGGTCGAACGGCGCAGGTTGCCGGTATGGACCAGGGTGAGGTCTACTCCCTCACCGATGATGCCTTCATTGCGGGTAATCGAAGGGCCGACCAGATCGGGGGTCAGCTCCAAAATGGAATCTTCATTAAACGAGGCGGTAAGCCGCTCTTCGGGCAGCTCCACACGATAGCCCTCAACCCGGGGAAACCGGATCTCGAGGTGATCCCGTTCGGGACGCATCGCCTTGACCTGGATCGTTTCACGGGGCGGCTGCGGGGGAGCTATGACAGGCTTGGCGGTAAAGTCGAAGGGTATGCCCAGGACATCGGCATACTCAACGTTGAACAAACCCTCTTCATTGGTATCGTAATACTGCCGTCGCAGTGCGCGGCCAATGACCTGCTCGCATAGAAGCTGTGTACCGAAAGCCCGTACCCCAAGCACATGAGTAACGTTTTGCGCATCCCAGCCCTCGGTAAGCATGGAGACCGAAACAACACAGCGAATCAACTCGCCGAGACGGCCCCTTTTGCCTACAGTGTTCATCACTTCCCGCAGCAGATCCTGATCGGTAAGATTCTCAGCCTGGAGGCGGTCCCCTGTGCGCTCAATAATTTCACGGCGGAAACGTTCAATGGGACCGGCGGCCATCTTACGAAAGTTCCTGTCCAGAGGCTCGCCGGATTCAAGTTGTTCGCTGTCAATGAGCAAAGTACGGGGGAGGGGAAACGGATTGCCATGCTCGTCATAATTTTGGAAGAGCGGCAACCGCCCATTTTCCAGGGTGAGCGAACCATCTTCGTTTTCCCGGAGGAAACCGGAAATATAATCGTAAACAAGTTTCGAGATAGAAGTGTTCTGGCAAACAATAATGAAGCAGGGCGGCACACCAATGCCGCTTTTCGCCCACAGTTCAAATGTTTTTTTATAATGCCCGTAAAGGGCTTCCAGTGCGGTTAGCAGTTCAACAGGTAAGCTTAAGGGGTCAAGAGTCTTGGCTTTACCCCGTCCTTTCTTAGGCATCCTCGTGCGAATGTGCTCCCAGAGATTTCGGAATTTAGGCATATCACCGCCGGGGATGTTATCGGCCACGGGCACGCGCGGTAACTTGACAATGCCGCATTCAATGGCATCCATGAGTGAAAAGTCGCTCACGGTCCAGGGGAAAAGCGTGCCCTCAGCGTAGCCGGATCCCTGAAGAAAAAACGGGGTCGCCGACAGGTCGATAACCCGGGCAATTTTCAGCTTCCGGTTGACGGCTTCCAGCCCGTTGATCCAGAGTCGCGCCGCTTCACGGTTCTTCTCGGCTTCCTTTCTGTCATCTCCTCTTAGATCACCTTCATCACCATGGTCAGACTTTTCCCGGTAGCAATGATGGGCCTCATCATTGAATACCATGATGTTTTGCATGCCCAACAACTCGGGCATTACCCGTTGGAGCATTTTCCCCTCTGTTTCAAGCGTATTGAGTTCTCTACCCCGCCCCTGCAAAAGTGACCGGCCACCCCTGGATAACTCTACGATTTCGCGAAGTTTAAAGGCATGGTAGTTGGTAATGACGATCTTGGCACGGTGAAGGTCATCCAGCATATCATGGGGCACGAGCTCACGGCTCCGGTAGTAGCTGTCCGGATCGTTGGGTTGAAGCACGCGAAGCCGATCCTTGATGGTCAGTCCAGGCGTGACCACCAGGAAGCCGCGGGTAAATCTTTTACTGTTTGGCCGCCGTACAGCATTGATGGTTTGCCATGCAATCAACATGGCCATAACCGTGGTCTTGCCGGCGCCGGTGGCCATTTTCAGGGCGAGGCGCATCAACTCCGGGTTGGCATTGGCGTTCGCATTTTCCATGTGTTCAAGAAATTCTTTGCCTATCTTTCCGGATTTCGGCGCAACTTCTGTCAACCAGATAACCGTTTCTACCGCCTCAACCTGGCAGAAAAACGGCCTGATGTTATTAAAACTATGATGCCGCCAATGTTGGAGCAAGCGCGCGGTTTCAGGTGTAACTTTCCAATCACCCGGATTTGGAATGCTTCGCCATTGATCAATGTGACGGCGAAGCGCGTTAATAACCGAAGTAGGATCATACTGTTGCTCTTCTGTGGTAAGCCCTTTACCTTCATCGAATAAAAACTGCTGTTGATCCGGCGCCCCTCTTTGTTTTTTGGGCTTCGGGATAGGGGTAATGAATTCAGCCCTGCGGCGACTTTCGATTATTTTTTGTGTCGGCTGACCGTGCTCGTCAAGCTCCCAGTGACGCGACGGGTATTCGTAAGGTGAGTTGAGGATTGGCGCTTTAAAGAATTTATTTTCCATGACCCTGTACTCCCTGATTAAGATTAATTAAATATATTTCTTAATGGGTGGCTTATTGGGACACCTGCTTGTGCTCCATTCAATCAAACTTGTTTATGATATTTCTAAGCCAGATACTGTTTCATCGCTTTCTCAATTTTTACAACCAGGCTATCTTTTCTCTGTTCAAAGAAGGCTTGAAAATCATCTGCTCGTAAAGCATCAATATCGATAATGTGGCTCTCAATACAACCGTCCAGGTTAGCCGTACTGATGTTATGATTCTCTTCAAGGTACTTTAGATAAATGCTGGGAGCATTACCACCAATGATACTGCGGTGTCCCCTGCCCCATAGACAGACTAAACACATAGATAGCTTAATAAATCATAGAATTCCTTGGTATTTCACTAAGCTGCACGATAGTTGTAATAATACTCCTCCGGCGTGAGATACCCATTTGATTCGTGTAACCTAACCCGATTGTAGAAGATTTCGACATATTCAAACACCGCAGCTCGAGCTTCATCGCGAGTTTTGAAACGCTGGCCAAACAGCCATTCGTATTTCAGAATCTAAAACAAATCAAATAAACTATCTCCTGTTGGTATTTGCCTTTCAATAAGAAACTGATAGTATTCCCTCACTTCTATATATTCGCATTTGAGTGGAAAGTCATCTCTGTCCAACACATCGAAGAGTTCTTTGTATACCGATGGCCTTTCGCGAATTCCGTCAATATCAAATTCCAAGAGCAAACGACAGTATCTGGCGTTAACTAAATTGTCACTACCGTCCTCGCCCTCTACATATACATATACTTAGCTGTGACCAATGAATCGTAGTAGGGCAAAGCGTTAAAGTCAATATCTCCGCTATATGGGTCTTTTTCCCGCTTAATGAAATCAAAGATATAGGATCCCAGCTCGTTGATTATGTATTCCATCGCCTCGCAAAGTGCCCGCCAGGCTCTCGGGCCTTGGTTTACACAAGTCTAACATGGAGTCCACGACAATCTCTCCTTTTTATTAGACAGATAACTCCAAATAATAAGCATACATTAGCTTATATCTTCTGTATTTTAGCAAACAATCCTGCCAGCTCAAAAACCATTAGAAAAGTAAACGCAAGTTGTAAACCTTAGCCAATAAGTTGCAGGTAGACCGCCCTGATAAATCAAGTCCATTTTGAGGTAAAAAGGACCAAATGCTTACTCTGCCGGTATTCAAGTATGCGGCCGGCCCAAATTGCCGGCGGTCCCTTTACAATCCAGCCGGCTGTGCCTACCCGAGAGCTTAACATTACAGCTGCCTGAGA
>MTKW01006434.1_pt2 | contig 17434 bp, 16 predicted proteins | sample 1042761 | NCBI WGS metagenome assembly MTKW01 (sample SAMN06205366, study PRJNA360243) | anaerobic digester metagenome | biome: Wastewater treatment plant; feature: Anaerobic digester sludge; material: sludge; isolation source: anaerobic digester fed with sludge from wastewater treatment plant ... | reverse complement strand
ATCCCAAACCTCCTTGGCTCCAAGGCAGGCACACTAAGGATCGCAGGACGCCGGACTGAGGAACGGACCGAATCCGACAACGCGGACTCGTCATATGATGCAGAAGATATGCTCATCCAGGCCTGNNGGTCCTTACGGCGTGGAACGGCCTTGCAGTCACCGCCTTCGCAAGAGGAGGACGTGTCCTGGGTGAACACGAATACGTGGATGTTGCAGCGGATACAGCGGACTTCGTCCTAACGACCTTGCGACGCTCCGATGGCCGCCTCCTGGCCAGATACCGTAAGGGAGAAGCTGCAATACCCGCATATCTCGATGACTACGCCTTTTTCATTCGCTGAATGTCTTGTCCTGATATTGCTTGAACCATTCCCAGGCCAGCCTTTGCACGCTTGCGTCCACTTGGACGATGGTGAATAGATTGCTCCCCATGAGCGCCTTTCCAGCCGTCATCGAATCCTGTTCGCGCTCATCCGGCTGCTTACAGAGGAAAAGAAAAGCTATTGTATATGTAATTTTGAATCCACCGACTTTTCCCTATCAAACTGAAAAGCATGTTTAACTGTTTATTGTGGGAGGAATTCACTCAAATGTGGAGAAAGACCTATTACCCTATAATACTTTAAGTCTGAAGAGAGGTGGATTCCAGTATGATTTCTCATCGACGTTTAGTCACTTGTTTGGTACTTCTAATCATGGTAAGCCTTGTAGGTGTGGCGACAGCCGCGACGCCTACCGAAGTAAGAATCGGTGTATATGAGCCGATGACAGGGGCGATGGCCGCAGGTGGCCAAATGACTTGGGAAGGGATAGAACTCGCACAGAAACAGAGGCCAAATGTCTTAGGACTGCCGGTCAGACTCATCTTGGTTGATAATCGCAGCGACAAAGTTGAAGCAGCTACTGCTGTGACGCGTCTGGTTCAGAAAGATAAGGTACATGCAATTATCGGAAGCTACGGGAGCGCCCTGTCGATGTCCGGAGGGCCCGTAGCGCAGCAGGCAAAAGTCCCGGTCATGGGATGTTCACCGACGAATCCCTTGGTTACGATAGGAAATGACTACTATTTCCGTGCCTGCTTCATTGACCCCTTCCAGGGCAGAGTCATGGCACAATTCGCTTTCGAGAAGCTCGGTGCTAAGACTGCCGCAATTATCCAGGACGTGGCTCAGGACTACTCAGTAGGCCTCGCGAACTTCTTCAGAGAGGCTTTTATTGAGTTAACCGGGGATCCCAAGGCTATTGTAGGCTTCACATCGTATCAGACCGGCGACAGAGACTTCACGGCACAGCTTACATATGTCGCCAACGCCAAGCCTGACGTAGTGTTCGCTCCCGGATACTATGCCGACGCGGCTGTACTCGTTACACAAGCTCGTTCCCTGGGACTTGCCATGCCTTTCCTCGGAGGAGATACTTTCGAAGCTCCTGAGTTCATTGAGATTGGCGGAAAGGACGTCGAGGGGGTATACTTCAGCACGCACTACAGCGCTGATGCTCCTATAACCCCTGCGTCTGAAGAGTTTGTTGCCCTTTACAAGGCCGAGTTCAACAAGGCACCTAACACGTTTGCAGCTTTGGGTTACGACTGTTACATGCTGGTGCTGGATGCCATTGAGAGAGCAGGGGTAGTCGATCCTGTGGCAATCAGGGATGCAATGGCCAAGACTAAGGATTTCATGGGTGCCACCGGTATTATTACCCTCGACGCCAATGGTGATGCCACCAAGAGCGCAGTCGTGCTCCAGGTGCAAAACGGAGAGTTCAAACTCGTTGACGTTGTGCATCCGCGCTAGTTCATAATCCGGTAGTGGTCCTCATCAGAGCGAGTCATTCGTCATGGAACTTGCTCGTTGAGTAGGGTTTTGAAGCTTCCCTGGGGGCTTAGCCCCCAGGGAACGACTTGTTCTGTGTCCGATGGGAGGCTGGAGACGGTGACGCTGGAAATACTCATGCAAAATATTGCTAACGGGATTACGTTAGGTAGCCTCTACGCTCTCTTAGCCATTGGATATACAATGGTATACGGTATCCTGAGACTCATCAACTTTGCCCATGGCGAAATCTTCATGATTAGTACCTACTTCACTTTTTATGGCATAGCTATTTTTGCTCTTCCTTGGCAGGTCTCCTTCGTCATGGCGATTGTCCTCACTGCCCTGCTGGGCGTTGTCATTGAGCGGGCAGCCTACAGGCCTCTTAGGGATGCGCCACGTATATCAGCATTGATTTCGGCTATAGGGGTATCGTTTCTCATGGCAAACCTCGGCCTGGTGATATTCGGGGGAAGGCCGAAGACATTCTTTCGGCCTCAGTTGTTTCAGATTCCCATTCAACTGGGCAGGATCAGGGTTGTGGCTCTTTTCTTCATAATCCCTGTACTGACAGTGGTTCTTCTTGCAATACTCAACTATATTGTATACAAGACGAAGATAGGCCTTGCTATGCGAGCTGCCCAGTGGGATTTTGACGTGGCACGGCTGATGGGCGTTGAAGTTGACCGGGCAATCTCGGTCACCTTTGCCATAGGTTCAGCGCTTGCGGCTATCGGAGGTATCATGTGGGGACTTCGATTTGTCGAGATCAATCCGAATATGGGGTTATTCCCTGGATTGAAATGCTTTATCGCTGCGGTATTCGGTGGTATCGGCAATATTGCCGGAGCAGTCTTAGGTGGCTTTCTCCTTGGCTTCGGAGAGATTATGTTAGTGGCTTTCTTGCCGGGTTTGGCAGGCTACCGTGATGCTTTTGCTTTTGTTTTGTTGATTTTGATGCTTCTGTTTAGGCCTACAGGCTTACTTGGTGAGAAGCAAAGGGTGAGAACATAATGACCGGAAACCGAAGCAATGACCTCATGAGAAAAGGCGGAATTGTAGTTGCGTTGCTTCTCGTGTTTTACCTGTGCCTCTTCTGGGTCGAGACCGGCTGGGACGCTTATAAGGTTCGTATTTTGAATCTCTCTGCAATATACATTGGGATTACGCTGGGTCTTAACCTGTGCAATGGGTTTGCAGGCCAGTTTTCTCTCGGGATTGCCGGGTTCATGGCTGTCGGTGCATATACCACGGCGTTACTGACAATGACACCCCAGACGAAGTCTGCGGTATTCTTTATTGATCCTTTGATTTGGCCGCTGAACTCCATCCAGTGGGGGTTTTTACCTGCCCTTTTAATGGCCGGCCTGGTATCAGGGTTAGTAGGATTTGCAGTCGGGGCACCTGCCATACGTTTTCGCGATGATTACTTGGGCATTACCACGCTGGGATTTGCAGAGATTATCCGCGTCGTATTTACAAATACCAGAACCATTACCAATGGCGCGCTGGGCCTCAAGGGGATTCCTCCCCACACTAACCTCTACTGGAGTTGGACTTTTGCCCTGATTTGTATCTTGGTGATGGTAAGGCTTACGAACTCCAGTTACGGACGGGCGCTGAAAGCAGTTCGAGACGATGAAGTCGCTGCCGAGGCAATGGGTGTGAATCTCTTTTACCATAAGTGCCTTGCTTTCGTAGTATCGGCAATGATGGCGGGTGTCGGCGGAGGGTTGCTGGGAAATCTCATAACCACCATCGACCCAAACATGTTTCGTTTCCCGTTGACCTTTACAGTGTTAATGATGGCAGTGCTAGGTGGTTTAGGAAGCATTACAGGCAGTGTAATAGCAGCTACGCTGGTGACGGTTGCGATGGAAGTTCTTAGAGCGCTGGAGGAACCCAGGGTTATTTTAGGGATGTTCCTGCCTGGAATTCCGGGTATGCGCATGGTGGTTTTTTCCATTGCCCTGATGGCAGTTATATTATTCTATCCCAAGGGATTCATGGGAGACAGAGAACTAGGTCTGGATTCTCTGAGAAACCTTGCGGCAAGATTTCGCCGTACATTCTCACATAAGCAGGTGTAAGTGGGCTATGTCGAATATGAATGATTTCGCGCTTGTCTGCGAGAATATCGGAATGCAATTCGGAGGCCTTGCGGCTGTCAGCAACTTTGATCTTTTAATTTCAGAACGGGCGTTATATGGGCTGATTGGCCCGAACGGAGCAGGCAAGACTACGGTATTTAATATCATATCCGGGGTCTTGAGTCCGACCGCGGGATCAGTCAAGCTGTTCGGAAAAGACATCACAGGACTTAATCCTGATGAGATCGCCAGGATGGGCATCGCTCGCACTTTCCAGAACATCAGACTCTTTCGCAACCTCACGGTTCTTGAGAACGTGCTGGTCGGCCACCATCTCAGGCGCGAGGCGACGCTTGGAGAAGCGTTGCTGGCTCTTCCGAGATACAGGAAAGAAGAATCCGGTATGCTGCGTACATCCGGGGAGTTGCTGGAGGACGTAGGCCTGGAAGATGTAGCGCACTACCGGGCCAGTGCACTTCCGTATGGACAGCAACGCCGTCTGGAAATCGCCCGTGCCCTGGCTACCAAGCCAAGGGTCCTTCTACTGGATGAGCCGGCAGCAGGGATGAATCCGGCAGAGACTGAGCAGTTGATGCAGCTTATCCTTGACGTGCGTGACAGATATAACCTCACTATCCTCCTGATTGAGCATGAGATGAAGGTAGTGATGAATATCTGTGAACGCATGACTGTACTGGACCACGGCCAGATCATCGCAGAAGGCACTCCTTCTGAGATCCAGTCGAACGAAAGGGTAATCAAGGCCTATCTGGGGGGCGGGGTAATTGCTCGACATTAAGGATATTCACGTCTACTATGATGGAATTCACGCAATCAAAGGGGTTTCCATGACTGTGCCCCAAGGCTCCTTGGTTACGCTTGTGGGTTCTAACGGGGCGGGGAAGACTACTTTGTTGAGGACAATCTGCGGGCTGAAAAGGCCAAAAGAAGGCAGTATATCTTTTAAGGATTCGAACCTTCTGGACAAGAGCGTCACCGGGATTGTTCAAATGGGGATTAGCATGGTGCCTGAAGGCAGGCAGATATTCCCTGATCTTACAGTCTTGGAAAACCTTCATTTAGGCGCATATACAAGGACGGATGCCAATGGGATTAGCCGTGACTTAGATTGGGTGTTCAAGCTGTTTCCGCGGTTGAAAGAACGCGTTCGTCAGAAAGGCGGAACCCTGTCCGGAGGCGAGCAGCAGATGCTCGCTATCGCAAGAGGGCTCATGTCGAGGCCCACCCTTCTTCTGATGGATGAACCTTCGCTTGGCCTTGCTCCTATCTTGGTGGAAGAGGTTTTCGCAATCATTCAGGAGATCCATTCTGAAGGTGTCACGCTGCTTTTGATAGAGCAGAATGCCCAGGCTGCTCTCAGTGTTGCTGATTACGGATATGTTATGGAGTCAGGCGCAATTTCCCTGGAAGGGAAAGGCGAAGATCTCTTGCATGATGAAGCGGTAAGACGCGCATACCTCGGCGGTGAGGCTTTTAAGTAACGGAGTCGGACGGCAATGGAGTCCGCAGGCAATGTGCCAAGAAAGCAGATAAGCTTTCGAGACGAAGTAACGGAAATACCTTCAACTACATATGGGACGTTTGGCTTATATGGATATCCTGCCAAGTTCATTCCGCAGGTAATTGCATATGTATTGAATGAATATGCCGATCCCGGGATGACTGTTTTCGATCCTTTTGCAGGCTATGGTACCACAGGGGTTGTATCAGGCGTTTATGGCCATGATTACGAGCTTTGGGACTTGAACCCCCTCTTAGAGACCTTGCACAAGGTTGCCACAATGAAACAGCCTAAACAAGACGTAGGCAATTTACTTGCTGAGATGAAACGCTGTAACCATGAGTTCATTCCCGATTGGTCCAACGTCCGCTACTGGTTTCCCCGGGAGTTCCTGCCTTTCCTCTTTAAAGTATGGGGTTTCTATCACTCATTAACAGATGAAGAGGCTAAGTCACTCTTGACAATACCCCTACTTAAGATTACTCGCATCTTCTCTCATGATGATATAGAGCGTCAGAAGCTTTCTAAGTCTCCGAGGTCCGGAAAGAGGGTAGGCCGACTTCTCAAAGACAATTGGCAGGACATATTCTATGAAAAAGTTGAGGAAGAAGTGTGCGCCATTATCAAAGGAGTCGCGGAACATCACGCGCTCTCTCCGAAGCCTGTAGAATCCACTGTCAGAGGTGGTGTGGATACTCTCACAATGGATTTAGCTGAGGAAATGGATATACTCATCACTTCACCCCCTTACTTGCAGGCACAAGAATATATACGTCATGCCAAGATGGATCTGTTTTGGCTTGGCTACCCTGAGTCTCTTATCAAAGAGTTGAGCAAGAAAGAAATCCCGTACAGGGATGTGGAGCCTTGTGAAATCAGGTCAGACATATATCACAGGATTCGGAGGCAAGTAGAAGAGGAAAACTTGCTGAAGATCTTCGATGTATATTTCTGGGGGGTCCTTGGCGCCCTAACCCGATTACAGGAAAAGATATCTTCGTACCTGTTTCTTTTCGTGGGTCCGGCTACATTAAGGGGGCGTCCTATGCCTATTGATGATATTTTCCTTCAGCATTTCACCGCGTTAGGATGGACTCACAAAATTACCCTTGTTGACACAATAGTGACTCGCAGGATGTTCTTCTACAATAACAACCCGGCTACCGGATTGAAAGATAAGAGGATGCGTACTGAGAGCTTAGTGGTGTTGAAGAGGCGATAGCAACTCGCCATTTGGGGCCGGGCATGCCACATTTTGACCATGCTGCCGAGAAAATGCAGGTAATCCTCGCAGAGGCAAGCCTCGCATTACCGCTCCCGACACCGTTACAGATTCCTTAGAATCGACATTTGCGCCTGAAGAGATGATACGAAGTGCTGGAAAGACAAGGATTGATCCGGTGTTGCGACTATTGGGGGGGTGTGATTGAAATCCGCTGTAAGGAGGCAGGTTGCGTCATAAAGACGCTCTAGAACGAGTCTTCGACAGAAGATTGCATNNCGGGTACTGATGACTCTCTGCAATCCTCCAATAGGAACAAGTATCCAAGCCAGGGCCTAATTGTGTAGCCAAGTCTGCCTTCCCTATACGCAGTCCATAGGTCGTTAGCACTACCAATGGCTTCCTCAACTCTGTTATTGAAATTGTTACCGAATGAAGGACCGCACTGGGACTTGAATTCCAGAGCTACGCCTAGCGCTCCCCTGTATATCACAATGAGATCCCATTTCTTCTCTGGACGGTAATAACCGGGTAGTTCTATACGAGCCTTTTCATAAATACAATCCTCGGGGATTCCGCACTCAATGATAACTTGGCGGATTAGACCCACGAATCCGTCCATTTGAGTTCCACCGGTGACTGCACCCCTAAGACCCGCATCAACTCTACCGGATTCGGCCTGTCTTTGCTTTTGCTCATTTCGTGCCGCCCAATAAAAAGATGCAGCTTTCCTTATCCCATGATTCATGAAGATATCTCACCTTAAGGCAGCGTGCTTTCAGAATAAGCTCGCTTGATACTCGACGTCGTACACCGGCTCCCGGAGTTTTATACCTGCTTCTAGAGCTCTCTTAGTAGCAAGTTCAAGGTACGCCTGGTCTATCTCTATCCCAATACTATTACGTCCTGTAGTGGAGGCGGCAATAGTGGTCGTGCCCGTTCCCGCGAAAGGATCCAGTACGGTATCTCCCACAAAACTAAACATTCTAATTAATCGCGTTGCAAGTTCGAGCGGGAACGGTGCTGGATGGTGTCTTGTGGACTCTCCGGGCACGTCGGACCAAATCTGTTGGAACCACTTTCGCTGATTCTCCTGAGATATGACGCTGAGGATTCGAGCTTCTGAACTTGGACTCCTATAAGCTCCGGGTTTTCGCTGCATAAGAATGAATTCAATATCATTCTTGATAACACCGTTCGGTTCGTACGGTTTGCCGAGGAAACCGCTATTTCCTGAGACTTCATACGCAGCGTTTGCGATTTTGTACCAGATTATTGGCGCGAGGTTATCGAAGCTCAATAGGCGGCAGCGTTCCTGAATACTGGCGTGTAGGGGCATAACCATATGACGCCCGTGCTTTCTGCGGGACATACACACATCTCCTACGACTATTACCAGGCGTCCGCCTTTCACGAGAACGCGCCAACATTCCCGCCAGACCTTGTCCAGTTCGTCGAGGAACGTTTCGTAGTCATCCAGGTGACCCAGTTGCCCGGGTGTATCTCGGTAGTTCTTGAGATTCCAGTATGGTGGAGAAGTGACGATGAGATGGATGGTTTCGTCACTTATACTGTCAAGGTTCCTTGCATCACTGAGCAACAGCCTATGTTCAGTCGGAATTTGACAAAGTAAGGATTCAATGCGCTCAACGGAAGCTTCATCTTTCGCAAGTGCCGGTATAGCTTTCTGAAAGTCTGAGAAGTCTACGTTGGGAGCGAGAGAGGCAAGGTCGAGAGATCGAAGATGGGCTTCCAAAGGAGTGAACTCTGAAGCTGAACTTAGCCCCACACTACCGTGTGAGATGTGTGATTCGGTAAATGAGGGCAGCATGACTATCTACTCTCCTTGATGTTAGCTTTCCAACTCGGCAATCTCAGCATATCACAGAAACATCTTCCGGTAAATTCCTTCATGAAGGTGGGTTCTGGATTAGTCCTGGGTATAGTCACCCAATAGCTGTTATCACGACTTATGCATATCGAAAAAGGTTGGAGAATCCTTGGTCAAAGTAGTTGCGAAAAGAGCCGCGCGGGTGGCGGACAGGCGCAAGGTTATAGGAAACCTGTACATAGCTGGTGCCGAAGGGGGACCTGAACCGGGATGAGCGTCTTGCTCACTAGAACCTGAATTTTGCCTTGGCTTCTCTGTTACGTCCTGCCACCTCCGCTGTGTCCTGTCTGGTAGGCATCATACAGGTGTCCCTTTGCTCTCTCTTTTTGAGCACAAGAAATATTAGTTTAAAGAAGGAGATCCTGATATGAATCACGAATATTAACATTAACGTTAATGTGAACGTTAACCTTAACGTTAATGCTAAGAGAACGGTAATGCTGAGAAGGGTGGGGCTCTGAAGTATGAGAGTAACCATTGAGGATGTAGCGGCTAAGGCTAAGGTCTCGGTAAACACCGTATCCAGAGCTTTGAACCACAAGGATGGAGTCAGTGAAGCAACAAGAGCAAGAATCATCAAGATTGCCCGGGAAATGAATTACCGTCCGAATATCTTGGCAAGGAGTATGCGTCAAGACAGATCGAATTTTATCGGCGTGTTGGTGCTTGATATCGGGAACTCGGTTTTTAATAGAATGATAAAAGGCATTGAAAAGGAGCTTATGGGCACTCCGTTTAGCATAATAGTCGGCAACTCCGATGAAAATGTCGCGCGTGAACGCCACTATCTGGAGAGCATGTTATCCGCTAACTGCCGGGGAATCATTATTAGCCATGTAGACAGTTCGGGATTGGAGTTCCTGAGAGAAGAAGGGGTCCCTTTTGTGGTGTTGGACCGCGATACCCAGAACTTCAAGTGTGATCAGGTGTATGCGGACAATAACACTATGGGGTATAGAGCCACCAAGCACCTATTGGATCTGGGGCACCGCGATATTGTCTTCATCAGAAAAGAGTCCAAATTCGATACCGACCACAAGAGGCGGGCTGACGGCTATCTGGAGGCCTTGAAAGAGCATGATTTGCTGAACTCGGCGCGGATTTATGATTGCATTGATGCAGAGCAAGGTAAGAACACTGTCCAGGAGATTTGGGAAACGGGGGCTCAACCAACCGGTATAGTAATCGGGCAGCATTCCGTGGCTGAAGGGGTCATAGCAATGCTCAACCAGTTGAGGGTCGAGATCCCCGCTGAATTGTCAGTAGTCATCATCGGAGAACCAAGTTGGGCATCAATTCTAACGCCTAGCTTTACTACGATAAGACGCCCCCTGGAGCTAATTGGTAGCAAAGCAGCTAAACTACTGCTGGATAGGACTCATGGAAAGGTAAAAGAGGATTGTGTCAGTCATGTGATTCCTTCCAGTCTCGTGGTGCGGGAATCAACCGGACCTCCGCTTTCCGGCAAGATGCAGTCCGAGAGATCACAAGTTGCGAGGTAAGAGTTGCGATGAAAATAAGCTGTTGTTGGATGTACGCAATTGGGACTTACGGTTTCCCGCCTAAGGTTCATGATATGCTGAAAGCCATCAAGGAGATGGCAGAGTTGGGGTTCAATTACATAGAGCTTGAAGGGGTGGGATACGACAATCTAGGTTCCGTAATCGAAAACAAGGAACTGATAAAAGCAGAATGTGAAAAACAAGGAGTCGAGGTTGTCAATTTCGCACCCCTGATTCCGGAGATAATCAGCCTTGACAAAAACGAACGAAAGAAAGCGCTTCGCCATTTTGAAAAAGGAGTTGAGGCTGCTAAGTACTTTGGCTCACCCAGAGTATGGATTGACAGTTACAACCCACCGCTACAGATGGTTGAAGGGAATATATACGTCGAAGATCTGACTTATGGAAAAACAATATGGGGCCGGGTTCCTAAAGGATTTTCTTGGCATAGATTCTGGGACCTGTTTGTGGGTGTAATCAAAGAGTGCAATGACATTTGCAAGCAAAATGAGATGGAGCTCTTAATTGAACCACGAGTTGGCGAAGTAACCGGCAATACAGAAGGATTATTGAGGCTATTCGATGCGGTTTCCGATGACAATCTAGGAGCGATTCTTGACACGGCCCACCAATATGCTCAAAAGGAAATTCTGCCCTTAAGCATTGCGAAGTTAGGCTCCAAAATCCGTTATGTACATGTAGCAGATAATGATGGCAGGGACAATCATCACTACGGCATAGGCAACGGAACTGTGGATTGGGAAGGCGTATTCCTTGCTTTGAAGGAGGAGGGATATCAAGGATTCTATGCAATCGATCTGGAGAAAGTCCCCAACCTTGGCGCTGAATTCATAAGGAACAAGCAGATTCTTGAGCAATTTGCCGAAAGATATGACCTATAAGATTTCAAACTTTGCGTAGTTGGTTCTTTCGAATTGTTGAGGAGTGATTTCATGGAATTCTTGTGTTGTTGGCTCTATGCGATTGATAAATATGGCTTTCCTCCCAGCATTCCTAATACATTTACGGCACTTCGAGAAATTAAGAAATTAGGATTTGACTACGCGGAATTAGAAGGAGTGTCCGGCTCAAATCTGATCAGGGTACATGAAGCGCGCCATGAGATCAAAAAAGTTTTGGATGNNTGAGAAAAGGAATTACGGACGCAGGATGTTCGAAAAAGGCTTGGAAGTCGCCAAAACAATTGGCGCGGAATTTGTCCAAATTGATAGTTTCCCTCCCTGTCTCGAGTGTCTGGACGGAGTGCAATATGATAGTGAGAATGTGACTAATTACGGCGCTAAATGGCGGTATCGACTGACACCTGAGTTTAGTTGGGATCATCAGTGGCGAGTCCTGGTGGAGAGCGTGAAATGGTGTGCACAAAAAGCTGAGGCTGTCGGCCTGAGGTTGATCATTGAACCTCGTGTCGGCGAGATCATCAGTAATACCGATGCCATGCTCCGTCTAATTGAGGCTGTGGATGAACCGAACGTAGGAGCTATTTTGGACACCGGCCACCAGTATGCTCAGAAAGAAATATTACCCCTGAGCATAGCCAAGCTGGGAGACCGTTTGATGTACCTGCATCTTTCCGATAATGACGGCACGAGGAATGATCATTTTGTCCCCGGCCAAGGGACTATCGATTGGATTGGATTCTTTGAAGCACTGAAAATCATTAACTATCAAGGTTATGCCGGACTGGATATTGCCAGGACAAATGAGGAGTTGAGTATGTCTTACCTCAAAGCAAAGGATATTTTCGCCAAATATGCAAGTCAAGTAGGATTGTAGTGATAAGGATCACTTGCCAAGAAAAGAGGTGAAGTTAACAGTAGACTAATGGAAAATCTGCTCCGAGATAGAAGACTTATTAAGGAGGAAAGATCATGTCGAAGAAAGTTAGCATGCTGTTAATTGTTGGCCTTCTCTTAGTTATGCTGAGTGTCAGTACCGCGTCTTTTGCCGGTTCAAGAACGTTGAAAGTCACTGCTGAAGCCTGGTATTTTAACAAGTATGCAATGGAAGAAGCAGCAAAACGTTTCCAGGTCGACCACCCGGAAGTCACCTTTGAATGGTCCAAAGCAGGCGATTTTGAAGTTGCTCCTTTAATGCTTGCCTGGTCCCGTGACCGCTATATTGCGGACATTGCGATTGTGGCTACCCCCTCGGAAGCAGTTGCGTTTCAGGCTAAAGACTTACTCCTTAGTTTCGACGATGTGCTGGTAGGGAAGTATGCCAAGGAGAACTGGCTACAGGGTTTCCTTGATCAATGCACTATTGACGGCGAAGTATATGCGATTCCCACTGACGCTGAGATAATGACTCTGATCGGTAGGAAAGACTTTGCCAAAGAAGCAGGATTGACCGATACAAACGGAAACATTGTTGCCGCCAAGAACCTAGATGAGCTATATGACCATCTTCGGAAACTGACAATTAAAGATAGCAGCGGCAAGACCGCCCGCTACGGACTGACAGTGAACTGGAGCCCTGAGTACATGGTCTATGCTTACTTCTCAGGAGTCCAGGCCCTTCGTGGCACCATCTATGACGAGAACGGCAATCTTGACTTTAGCTCAAAAGAAGCCCTGGCATTGCTGGAGTTCTGGCAGAACGGAGTTAAGGAAGGCTTGATTTCCACCAGCTCGTTAGTAGATCACAGCGGACCGCGTAACGACATGAAATCCGGTTTAGCCGCTATTCTCTGGGAGGATCACGCTCGGGTAATTGAAATCGGACAGGTGGTCGGACAAGATAAGATGCAGATTGTGCCTATTCCCGGCGCACAGACCAATGGAACTGTCTGCTATACCATGAGCCTGATGATTCCGAAGAATGCTGAAAACCCTGAGTTAGCCAAGGCATTTGTGCTGGAACAGATGAATGCTGAGTGGTTTGCCCATGATTTGATGGACAGATGGGGCAAGTTGTTGGGACTGAAATCTAACATCGAAGCTCGCAAAGATGAACCAATTTGGAAGACTGTATACGACCTGGCTGACAAATCAGTTGGACTTCCTAAGACTATTGATCATGCAAAGATGGTTGATATTATGACCGCTGAAATCCACAACATGTTGAAGATGCAACAGTCCCCAGAGGGAACCCTGGCCAATATCCAAAGACAGATTAAACCGCTGAACCTGAAGCCAATAAAGTAGTAGCACCGGTTTTCCTAACTTGACACCCAAGGCCGGGACGGGGGCTGTTCCAAATGCAGCCCCCTGCTCCCCTGTAAAGCATTAAGGAGTGTAGGGTATGGTAAGGCGAAACCCACTGAAACCTCGTGATATGGTTGTTTCTTGGCTGTTTGTATTACCTGCGGTTTTGTTTATGGCAGCCTTTTTACTTTATCCTTTACTATCAGCTCTCAGAATCAGTTTCTCGGAGTATAACTTTGTGTACTCAGAGAAACCGATCTTTAATGGGATAGACAATTATGTTCAGCTATTTAACGATCCTCATTTCGTTGTCTCTCTCAAGAATACACTTTACTACACAGCAGTCTTCTTCCCGTTGTTCATGTTGGTTTCTCTCTGTCTGGCGCTATTGCTGAATTCCAAGGTTAAGGGAACCGGTGTTTTTCAAACTTCGATCTTATTGCCGATAGTTGTTCCCCTTTCCTTAGCCGGAATTATGTTTACCTGGATCTTTAGCCAGGATTTTGGGATTCTCAATTACCTGCTGGCGAATGTCCTTCATTTACCGCAACTACAGCATTTCTGGCTTGGCGACGTAAAGACCGCGATGAATTCCCTCGTCGCAGTCGGACTTTGGAAATACACCGGTTTTGGAATCATACTTTTCCTTTCCGGGCTAAAAGCAATCTCTCAGGATATTTATGAAGCAGCGAAAGTGGACGGAGTTAACGGCTGGCAAAATGTGTTCTATATTACTCTTCCTAATCTTAAAGGTTCCTTCTTGCTCGTGGGGATCTGGGGAATTATCCAGGCGATAAAAGTCTACGACCAAGTGGTGGTAATGACCAATGGGGGACCGGGCACCGCAACTTTAGTTCTTTATTTATACGCCTGGAAGAATGCTTTCAGCTTCTTCAACATGGGACTTGGAGAAGCAATCGCCTTCTTTACGGCAGCTTTGGCAATTATCATTTCTATTATCTTTAATCTTGTCCTCAGACCCGAGAAGAGGTGAAATCATGTTACAAAGATTGAGGAGCAAGTACGATCAGATTGCGGTATTTGCCATCGGTGTCTCCGTTTCTTTACTCGTCCTATCGCCGATGATCTGGATCATTCTAACCTCGTTTAAGGATGTTAAAGAGATCTACAGTATTCCCATGACAATCTGGCCTCGCAACTTCGTCTGGACTAACTATCTGGCTGTTGTTAAGGGGCTACCGGAATTCCCGATTTATTTCTTTAATACGCTCAAAGTAACTATCGGGACTTTGATACTGGTCTTACCCATGAGTGCAGCGGCCGGGTATGCCTTAGCGCGTCGTGAATTTCCGGGAAAAGCGGCTATTAACGTGTTTATCATAGCCATACTGGCCATTCCATATTTGGTTTTTTTGATTCCCCTGTATATAATTGAAGATACGCTGAATCTGCTGGATACTAATATGGGCTTAATCCTCCCGTATGCCGCTTTGAACTTGCCGTTAGGGATCCTAATAATGCAAGCTTCATATCGGGAAATACCCGCAGAGCTAGAGGATTCGGCTCGCATTGATGGTGCGAATGCTTTTCAGACCTGGTTTCAAGTTATGACTCCATTAGTTGTGACCGGTTTAGCTGCAGTCACGATTTTCACCTTTGTGGCTGTCTGGGAGGAGTACATGTTTGCCAGAACTTTTATGATGAGCACTTCCGCCCAGACCCTGGCTGTGGGTTTGCCGTCATTGCGGGTGGAATCCAAATCGTGGGCCTATGGGACTCTAAGCGCGGCTTTGACCCTATCCCTGCTGCCCATAGGTGTGGTCTTTATCGTACTGCGCAAATACTTCGTTGAAGGTGTATTGCGCGGGTCAATTAAGGGCTGATCCGATCTTGCTTCGTTCTTGGATCGAGACTCATCTTTCCAGTAAGCGGACATTCTTTAGCTAAGCTCATCTTAGCGAAGTAGTATGGTACTTTGAAAGCATGAACTCAGGAGCCGAACGATGAATGTTTTTGTGTCAACGGTCGATGTATTCTGGCGAGTATTAGTCGTCTTTTCATTGGCGCTCTTTGGTATTGCGGCAAGAAAATCCGGTGCCTTTAGAGAGGAAGCAAGACAGTCTTTGGCTGATATCATGCTCAATATCACGTTGCCTCCTCTCATTTTTGTCTCAATGACTCGTGACATCACCTGGGAGAGGTTGCTTTCAGGAGCCGTCTCCCCTTTCATAGCCCTGGCGCTTGTCATGATCATGATGTTAGTCGCTGAAACTCTGGGGAGATTGATCAACATGGCACCTGGCAGGCGTGGGACTTTTTCCGTGTCTACCTCCATGCCCAACACCGCTTTTATCGGTTTTCCTGTCATACTATCGGTCTTGGGTCAAGAAGGCTTAGCCTATGCAGTCTTATATGATGTCGGAATTACCGTCGCCTTTTGCTCGATTGCCATTCTTGCGTTGAAAGGAGGGTTATCACAGAAGGGAAGCTGGAAATCGCTTATTAACCCTCCCTTGATAGCCACGGTAATTGGGCTGCTTATGAATAAACTGGGGATTGTAATCCCTGACCTGGCCCTTGAACCTCTCAGAATAATGGGAAATGCTACTGTCCCGTTAGCTATGCTGTTAATGGGATACATGTTAGGCGATGTTAACTTCAGTCTCAAGGCGCTCAACGTCGAACTGGGATTGGTCTGTGCCTGCAAACTCATACTCTATCCTCTGTTGGCCCATCTTCTGATGTTGCCTTTCAACATAGATCCTCTGGTGCGAATGGTAGTCATTATGGAATCTGCGATGCCAAGCATGGCCAGTACTCCTGTACTAATCCAGAAGTATGGCGGGGACAGCGAATTCGCTGTAACCGCATTGTTTGTAACGACGCTACTGAGTGTTGTCACGATTCCGATGATGATTGCTTTTCTCTTATGACTCCAAAAGAAAGACCTTCTTGCCGTGGAACATGTGCGTGTGACATAAGGCTCGGCTGCAAGTCGACAAGCATGAGCGGAGGCGTGGTTCCCAAATCCGCTTCCAAAGGAATGTCTTTATGTATTTTGAGCGCGCTAGTGATGGCACCAAACCCGTACATAGCTGGTGCCGAAGCGGGGACTTGAACCCCGATGAGCGTATTGCTCACTAGAACCTGAATCTAGCGCGTCTGCCAATTCCGCCACTTCGGCACGTGTCTTCCTGAAATCCCAGTGATTCAACTCAGAGGATTCCAGCTATCATATATAGTGTTTGTGGGGAGAGCCTACTGAACATGTGATTTGATAATAGCAAAGCATACCACCTATGTCAAGGGAACGAATTGCCGTTTCAGGGATTTTGCGAAACGCCGGATTTCTTCGGTAGGTGTTCTAACTGGACTCCTGATTGCGCTGTGAAATCCTATGGGAGTCTTGCCCATCTATCAAAGAGCATATAGGGGACCTACTTACAGACCTCCATTAGTGGAATATGGCTCCACATGCAGTGAGCCACTTAAGTGAATTGGATAGCTTCCCAGCAGTTCAGTGGCTCTCTCTGAGAGCCATTCAAAGTGTTCGGGGGTCTTTCAGTCAATGACTGGCTCTTCCAGTGAGCCGATCCGAAGATGGTATGCTGTGTTAATTGATCCCTTGTCAAAATCATGTAACTCATTACAATGTGATGACACCATTTTTCAATACCCAACAGCATCTTCCCAATTGCTCCCTTGCAGCAATAACGTTAGTTGACTACATGTTACGCTCTGTGGCTTGCGGAGTCCCTGCCGCCGTTTCAGTTGCATTTTCCCGTGAGGCAACGATAGCTCGCTCGAGTGTTTTTTGCGTGAGGCAACAGGGGAAGTTCGCTACATTGCAACTGCATTTTCACAAAGAGGCAACAGGGAAGCTTTGTTGGTTGTCGTATTTTCGATCACTAAGCCTCAAGCGGTAATCGAGAATAGGACGCCTCCTCCAAGAAGAAGCCCTGCGCAGGGAATATACCCGCCGTCCTCTTGGACGGCGTGCAAAGAGCTCCGGGCTTGGTTGAGAACGAAAGGCGTTCGCATGTAAGCTCCAGATATTAATTCAGTAATTCTTGAGAGCGTAATAATTTCGCAAAGGTGGATTGCCAACGGCAAACTGATGTGGTAACATATTCATGTCATATGACTGACTGGTCAGTCTGTCAGGAAGCAGATTCAATGCGCGTGAAGTGAATGAGATAACTGGGTCAGATGGAGCCGGACGGGGTTAAGTGGGGCAAGGCGAAATCAAACAGAGTCATACGGAG
>MTKW01014631.1_pt1 | contig 17436 bp, 15 predicted proteins | sample 1042761 | NCBI WGS metagenome assembly MTKW01 (sample SAMN06205366, study PRJNA360243) | anaerobic digester metagenome | biome: Wastewater treatment plant; feature: Anaerobic digester sludge; material: sludge; isolation source: anaerobic digester fed with sludge from wastewater treatment plant ... | reverse complement strand
TGGTAATGTTAGACAGCTGAATAATATTATAGAGCGTTTAATTATTATGAGTAGTGATGGAATAATAGATTCAACTATGGTTGAGGAAGTATTAGATTACTCTAATAAAGATAATTTTAAAGGTAACTCAGTAGTTAGAAATAATAGATTAGAAATAAAAGAAGATTGTACAGAGGAAGAATTAATAAAAAGAGCATTAATAGAAACTAAGGGAAATAGAAAAGAAACAGCAGATATTTTAGGTATTAGCACAACTACCTTATGGAGAAGAATTAATAAATATAAAAGTATAGACGATGATTTTTTAGAAAGAGTAAAATATGGGAAAATAGACATTTGAAATTTCGAAATATTTCAAAAATCTCAATTTCTTTCAAAACATTTCAAAATTTTTCAAATATTAATTTCATAAATTAAATAAAAATTGATTAATAAATCTTTAAAAAAATAAAGCAAACAAGGTTCACAAGATATATACTTGTATGAGACTTAGTTTGCTTTTATTTTATATTTTAATAGAAATCAAAATAATACAATTGGCACAGTAATTGCATTAGTATTATAGTGAAATGTATCCTATTAAAAATTTTATAACGTTTCAAATTTATACAAATAGTACTAATAAAAACTGAGGTGATTGTATGGAAAATTTAATTTCTTTTATAGGTTTTGGAGAAGCGGCATTTCATATAGCTAATGGCTTAAAATCAGAAGGTTTGACAGATATTATAGCTTATGATGTAAACCAAAACCATAAAGAAAGAGGAGAAATAATAAGAAATAGAGCAGGGGAAGCGGGTGTAGTTTTAGCAGATTCATTAGAGGAAGCATATAGTAAGTCTAGATTTATTGCATCATTAACCAGTGCAAAGGTAGCCTATAATGTAGCAAATGAAATAATACCTAATTTAAAATCAGGACAAGTATTTGTGGACATGAATTCGGCAGCACCAGCTTTAAAGGAGAACATAAATAATATTAAAAGAGAAGATGGAGTTTTAGTTTGTGATGCAGCTGTAATGACAACAGTACCAGGAAATGGACACAAGGTTCCGATTTTTTTATCTGGAGATGGAGCAATAGAATTTTATTTAGAATTAAGTAAGTATGGAATGAATTTAACAGATTTGAAAGCACCTATTGGAGCATCATCTGCAATAAAAATGTTTAGAAGTGTATTTATGAAAGGGTTACCACAATTGATGATAGAATCAATGGTTCCAGCAGCAAGATTTGGAGCCTTAGATACATTAATAGATTCATTAAATGGAACTTTAGTAGGAAAGACTATAGAAGATTTATCTCAAGTATTTATTGCTAGAACCATGGTACATGCTGAAAGAAGATCAAAAGAAATGGCAGATGCAGTTTTAACATTGGAAGAAATGGGTCTAGATGCTTCAATGTCTAAGGCTATTCAATACAAGTTAGAACAATTAGCAGCAAAAAAATATGTAGATATAATAGGTCCAGAAGGAGATATGGACTTTAGAGATGCTATTAAAATACTAATAGATGAGGGAAGTGAATTTAATGAGCAATGTTAAATATAATAAAATGCCAGAATTAATACCTAATGAACTTATTGAAAGAATCTCTAAATTAAGTCCTGCACAACTATGTGATGGAATGAAGGAATTAGGAATATTTAGGGAAGGTTGTATGGATGCAGATATTTTACCAATAGATGAAGGTAAGGTCATGATAGGTACAGCTAATGATAGGAGCATATGCAATAGCTGAAGTATATAAAAACATATCTATTAATTGTGGAGATACTATTCAAGAGAGTAAAATTGAAAAAAATGCAAAATTTGAATTTATAAAATTTAAGGAGATATTTAGTAAATGGACTACGTACTTAAAAGCATCTATAATAGGAACGATTGTAGGGATTATACCTGCAGCAGGAGGTTCCATAGCTGCTTTTATAGCATATGGTGAAGAAGTAAGGACATGTAAAACACCAGAGTTATTTGGAACTGGAATAGATGAAGGGATAATTGCTCCAGAAGCAGCGAATAACGGAGCTGTAGGAGGAAGTTTAGTGCCTACATTAACATTAGGTATTCCAGGAAGCCCTGTTGCAGCAATTATAATGGCTGCATTTATGTTGCATGGCTTAACACCAGGTCCTTTATTAATACAGCAACAACCAAATATGCTTTATAGCATATTTATAGCTATAATAGTAAGTTCAATATTAATGTTAGTATTAGGGAAATATATTTCTAGGGAATTCGCTAAAATACTAAATTTGCCGTATCCATTATTAGCTATTTTAATTATGGTATTAGGTATAGTAGGAGCTTATTCATTAAGGAATAACTTCACAGATATATTGGTTTTATTTAGTTTTAGTTTTATAGGTTATTTTTTTGATAAATTTAATTACTCAAGTTCAGCCTTTGTATTAGGATTAATATTAGGAAGAATTGCAGAGAACTCATTAAGAAAACAATTAATTGTAGATAATGGCAGTTGGCTAGGGTTTATTAGAAGACCTTTATCATTAATTATTTTAATAATTTCTTTAATTGCCTTTTTCAATCCGTTGATANNCAAAGAAAAAGAAGAAAATCTAAAAAAGAGAATACAATGAAACAAATATAATTCCAGGAGGCAAAAATGAAATTTAAATATGACTTTCTAAAAAAAATAGTTATTGAAATATTTAAAAAAACAGGATTAGAAGAAGAGGATGCTAATATAGCAAGTGAAGTATTATTACGTTCTGACTTTACAGGAGTAGATTCCCATGGTCACAGTAGATTAGAAAACTATGTATATAAACTCAAATCAGGTAAGATCAATACTAATCCAAAGATAAAACAGCTTAACCAAGATGAGAAACTTATAAAATTAGATGGAGATAATGGACTAGGCTTAGTGGTAGCACCAAAAGCCCTAGATATCTGTATAAATGCAGCTAAAAAACATGGAATATCATGTGTAACAGTGAATAATAGTAATCATTTTGGAGTTGGAAATTATTATGGTGGTAAAATTGCAGAAAACGATTTAATAGGTATTGTAGTGACAAATGCTACGCCTAGTATGGCTCCTTTTGGAGGAGTTGAAAAATTACTAGGTACAAATCCCATAGTTATAAGCATACCAACGGGAAAAACTACACCAATAATACTAGATATGGCTACTAGTGCAGTTGCCTTTGGAGCAATAGAACAATTTGCTTTAAAAGATATGGAACTAGAACCAAATTGGGCAATGGATTTAGAAGGGAATATGACTTTGGATCCTAAGGTTGTGACTAGTGGAAAGGGGATGCTTATGCCTATGGCAAAACATAAGGGTTATGGTCTATCTTTAATAGTAGACATCCTATGCTTTGCATTGGCAAATGCTAAAGCTGGCAAGGATATTGTTAGCTTGAGAGCAAGAGGTGAAGATATAGGAAATGAAGGTGTAGGACACATAATGTTGGCAATAGATATATCTAAATTTGGTTCTAAAGAAAAATTCAAAGCTGATGTAAATGAATATATAGATTTTATAAAAAATAGTAAAAAGAAAGAGGATGTTAAGGAAATATTTATTCCTGGTGAAATAGAATATAATAGATTAAAGATAAATATGGAAAATGGTATAGAACTAAAGGATAATGTATATGCATATCTAGAAAAAATAGCTAAAGAATATAATATAATTGATAAAAATAAGTTATTAAATGAAATTATTTAAGTGATGTTTTACCTTTTAAATAGGACAGATATAAAAGATATTATGGACCTTTCAATAAGGTCCTAATTATTTTCCATACATATATCATTTAAGATATACAGAGATAGGGAATTTTAATGAGATAACAATTTCTTAGATTATGATATACTATAACTGGGTATAAAAAAATAAGTATATTATAAATAAGATAGGAGTGGCATATATTGAAAATAATGGAGATTTTATCTCCTTTGTGGGAAACCATGAAGGGTATTTTGCCTTTAACTGTCATAATGGCAATTTTTCAAATAATAATATTAAGAAAGCCAATTGAAAATGTAAAGGAATTTGGTATAGGTATTATTTTGGCTGTTATAGGTTTACACTTATTTTTAAAAGGTACCAATATGAGTTTAATTCCCCTGGGAGATTCTGTAGGAAGAAACTTGTATGTTTTAAATAACAAATGGTTAATAGTATTAGTAGGATTTATTATAGGATATTTTGGAACACTAGTAGAGCCAGCTTTAAAAACTTTAGCTTTAGAAGTTGAAGAATTATCTGTAGGGGCTATCCCTCACAACGTATTATTACATGGAGTAGCTGCAGGATTTGGTTTAGGAATGGCAATAGGATTGTTTAAGATAATATCCAATGTGCCATATGTAAAGATAATAGCACCACTTCTTATTTTAGTAATAATATTAGCATTTTTAGCGCCAGAGCCATATCCTTCTATAGCTATGGACTCAGCTAGTGCTACAACAGGGCCTGTAAACATACCTTTAAATATGGCATTAGCCATAGGACTAGCCAGTATTATAGAATCAGCAGACCCCTTATTATCAGGGTTTGGAATAATTGGCCTTACATCTATAGGGGCCATGGTATCAGTATTGATTCTGGGAATACTAACTAAATTCTAAGGAGAGTGTAAAAATGATAGATATAAAATGTATAGTTGCCATAGTAGAAAGGGGAAAAGCAGATAAAGTTGTAGATGCAGCGAAAAAAGCAGGAGCTACTGGGGCCACTATATTCTATGGTAGAGGAACAGGAGAATCAGAAGTAAAGAAGTTTTTAAATGTAAATATTGAAGCTTCAAAGGAGATAATCCTTATTCTTTCAGAAAGGGAAAAGATAAAGGGTATTGTAGAAGCTATGGTAGATGCTGGGAAATTAGAAGAACCAGGTACAGGTATAATATTTACCTTACCAGTAGCGAATCTTTTGGGACTTCACCATAGAGATGATTTTATTGAATAATTTAGACAATATACTAAAGGAAGATTGTTATGAGGAGAGAACGTGTTGAATATTTAAAGGATTTACCTATAAATATACGTTTGGGAAATATTATAGAATATCCAATTAATTGGAAGGATTCCATAGAAATTCTCTTTGTATTAAAGGGAGCTATAAAAGTAGGTATAGAAACAGAAACCAATATACTTAATAAAAGGGAAATAGAAATTATAAATGCAAATGAAGTATATTGGGTAAAATCAGTAGATAAAGATAATCTGGTTTTAATAATAAATATAGACCCTAATTTTTTTGAAAGATATTATGATGATGCAAAGGAGACCTTTTTCTATACAGATTCTTCCAACAAAGTAGATCAAGAAGATGAAAAGTATAATATATTGCGAAAATACTTATCCATACTTCTATTTGAAGTGGTATCTAAAATAGATGATTATGAAGATAAAATAGAAGAAAATCTACTAGAGATGATGTATCATCTATTAAATAACTTTCATTATCTTTTTTATGAAGGTGAAAATCTAGAAGAAGACGAAGAACAGCTGGAAAGATATCATAGAATAGTAAAGTATCTAAGTAATAATTATATGAATAAAGTCAGTCTACAGGATATAGCTGAAAAGGAATTTTTAAGTTCCCAATATCTTTCATACAAGATTAAAGATACCTTTGGTCTAGGTTTTAATGAATATTTAAATCAAATTAGAGTAGAGGAATCTACAAAATTATTATTAGATACAGATAGATCTATATCAGATATTTCAGAAGAAGTAGGTTTTTCCCATGTAAGATATTATAACAAACACTTTAAAATACACTATAATATGACTCCTTTACAATACAGGAAAAAATATAAAGTAAGTCAAAAACAATTGGAAAATATGAAGAAAGTTACCTATTTTGATATTAAAGAAGCTTTACCTTACTTAACCAATTATTTAGAAGACTATGAAAGGTATAATTATGATAATAAAATTATAAAATTAGATATAGATTTAGAAGGGGAAACTATAGAAGAGTTTTCAAGACCAGACCTAATAGATTTAGGAGATATATCCTTATTATTAGAAGAGGAAAACAGGAGAATTTTAGAAGAAATCCAAAGGGAAATAGGCTTTAAATATTGCTTGATAAATAGGCTGTTTTCTGATGATATGGACATATATAGAGGGAAAAATCAAAGATTTATAAATTGGACTAGAGTGGAGAATATACTGGATTTCATATTAGGATTAAAATTAACACCATTAATAGATACAACAGGAGTAGAAAAGCATATAATAGATGACTTTGTTTCTAATTTTTCATATATATATGATGAAGATGTGGAATCTTGGCTTAATAGGGATGTAAAAAAATTAAATCCTTATTTCCCTAAAATAGAGATAGCTCCTATCCAAGATACAATAAACATGGTTCCATATATAATTCATAGTTATACTCATTTTAATAAGCGTATAATATTAAAAATGATAGATGAAATATCAAAGAATATAGAATTAAATAATGATACCTTCTTTGGAGGCAATGGTATATATACTAACAACTATTTAAATAAGCCCTCATATTATGCATTTATGTTATTGGCCCTTTTAGGAGAAGAAGTAATATCTAAAGGAGAAGGATATATTGTTACGAAATCAGAGGTAGGATATCAAATTTTATTATATAATCCTATAGATATAAATGAGGACATTATATATAGAGAAGAAAAAGAAGAAAAGCCAAAGGAAAGAAAAATTTCCATAAATTTATACAATATGAAAAATGATTTTCAAATCACTAAATATGATTTAAATAAAAATTATGGTTCATCCTATGATAAATGGGTTTATTTAGGAAGTCCAGAAAGAATAGATAATTGGCATTGGGAACTATTAAAAAAATATGTCCATCCAGATATTTCATATTACTATGGAAAAAAGGCCATAGTATTTAATGCTTTAACTACTATAAAGCCTAATGGAGCCGTTTTAATTTTATTAAACAATGTACAAAAAGAATAATATATAGGATTATTTTAAGTTTTTCTAAAAAATATATTTTCTATAAAACTTAAAATAGTCCATAAAAGTAAGTAATAGAGTCAATGAAAAAATATCTCCAAAATGTTACTATAGTAAGGTAGCATAAATGGAGGTTTTTTTATGGGTAAAGGAAGTAAAATGTTTGGGGAAGAAAAGATTGGAAAATTATTATTTAAATTTTCAATTCCAATTATACTTTCCATGTTGATTTCGGAACTTTATAGTATGGTAGATACATTATTTGTTGGTAACAAAGTGGGCTCCCATGGAATAGGAGCCCTTGCCCTTGTATATCCAGTACAAAGGATAATCATTGCTTTAAGTACTATGATTGCCTTAGGTACATCCACTGCATTTTCTAGATCCAATGGACAAGATAATCTAGAAAATTCACGAAAGATAGTAAATAATGGCTTTAGTTTAGCTATTTCTATTATGATTACATTAACTACAATAGTGTTTTTATTTAGAGAAAAGATACTTATAACCTTAGGGGCAAGTCAGCAGATATTGCCATATGCCATGGATTATCTAAGTATAATAATATTTGGAAGTACATTTTTAAGTTTAACTATATTTATATCCAATATCATTATAGCTTTAGGAAATAACAAGATATCCATTGCCAGCAATAGTATAGGGGCAATAACTAATGTAATTTTAGACTATATATTAGTTGTTCGTATGGGAGTAGGTGTTAAAGGAGCTGCCATTGCCACTACAGTTTCACAAATAATAGGATTTATATACGCTTATTATAATTATATTAAGATTAAAAAAGAATATAAAATCCCATCAGGCTTTAAACTTCAAAAGAAGATAATAATTCCAATAGTATTAGTAGGTGTATCTTCCTTTATAGTAGAGTCAGAAGAGGGAATAGTTATGGCTGTATTAAATAATTTACTATTAAATACAGTAGGAGATAAGGGAATAATTATCCTAGGTGTAATAACTAGAATATATATGTTCTTATTTGTAACTATGTTCGGAATTGCTTCTGCAATGCAACCTATAGCAGCATATAATGTAGGTGCAAGGAATTATAAAAGGCTTAAGGATATAATGGATAAAACTACCTTATCTGCCTTTGTAACATCTGGTATATTATGGGGACTTTCTATGATATTTGCTCCTCAGTTAATATCATTATTTATAAAGGATTCAGAGATTATTAAAGAAGCAGTAGGGGCCTATAGAACAATGGTGGCAGTATTCCCTATAATAAGTATTTATTATGTATCTATCTTTTATTATCAAGCTATGGGTAGGGCTAGATATTCCATATTGATATCTGTTTTAAGACAGTTGATAATTATGATGCCTATGGCAGTGATACTTGTTAAAGTATTTAATTTAGGTGCCATGGGAGTTTGGTTAGCCTATCCAATATCTGATGTATTATCAAGTCTTGCTTCTTATATGTTAATTAAAAATGAAGGAGAAGAATTGAGTACTAAGATAGAAAAACAAATGAAAAGAGAAAAAATTAAACAAGAAAGACTTAAACAAGAATATATTTTACGTTAATTATCAGGAGAATTTCTCCTGATAATTTTTTTGATTTAGTACAAAATATAAAAACACCCTAGCAATAACACTTAAAAAGTGTTATCATAATAATAGATACACTATTAAAAATCAGAGAATTGTATCCATACAAAGCGAGGAGGTAGAATAATGAATACTAAATCTATGACAAAGCTTGCCATATTAATTGCCTTAACTGTGGTAATGACTATGGTAATCCATATACCTATTATTGGGGGTAATGGATATGTAAATTTAGGTGATATGGTTATATTTTTAGCAGCTATGATTTTAGGTAAAAAAGGCGGATTTATAGTGGGAGGGTTAGGCTCAGCATTGGCAGATATTTTATTATCTTATACCCATTATGCTCCAATTACATTTATAGTAAAGGGAATAGAAGGATATATTGCAGGTACATTACTTGAAAAAAATATAGGCAAAAAATCACCAATATTAGCTATGGTAATCAGTGGAATATGGATGGCTTTTGGATATTATTTAGCTGAAATATTTATGTATGGAGGAAAGGCTGCATTGGCATCTGTACCAGCTAATTTGATACAAGGGCTAACTGGAGCTGTTACATCAGTATTATTATTTATGTCATTAAAGAGAACTAAAATAGTAGAATAGAATTTGTCATGTATTTACTTAGACCAAAAGACTTAGTTAAGGTTTTTCTTATCTAAGTTTTTTTATTTATTAAATTACATATTTTCATATGATATAATTTATCCAATGGAGGGATGGAAATGATAAAGATTCTTTTAGTAGAAGACGATTTGACATTAGCCATGGGAATAGCGTATTCATTAAAAAATGAAGGATATTATTTAGATATAGCTCGTGATTTTGAAAAGGGAAAGAAATTAATAGATAAAGAGGAATATGACTTAATAATATTAGATGTGGGATTGCCAGATGGAAATGGATTTGATCTATGTAAATATATAAGAAGAGATAAAATCACTCCTATAATATTCTTAACTGCTGAAGATGAAGAAGTAAGTATTGTAATGGGGCTGGATATAGGTGGAGATGATTATATTACTAAACCCTTTAGGATTAAAGAACTTATTTCAAGGATTAAAGCAGTCTTAAGGAGAGCAGCTACAATTCCCCAAAGAGAAATGTTATTATCTAAGAATATAAAAGTAAATCTTTTAGAATCAAAGGTATATATTCACAATAAATTAATATGGTTAACACCATCAGAATACAAACTGTTGATTATCTTAATGAGTAATTTTCATCAAGTATTGCCTAGGGTAAAGATATTGGAAAATCTTTGGGATGTAGATGGAAATTTTGTTGATGATAACTCCCTATCCGTTTATATTAGAAGATTAAGGGAAAAAATAGAAGAAGATTCTTCAAACCCTATATATATTAAGACGGTAAGGGGCGTAGGATATACATGGGATGAAGAAGTAAGGAGTGAATAAATTGCTTAGAAATAAAGAATTTAGAACAATAATTATAAAACTTCTTATACTTCAATTGTTATTTGCATTAGTAGGATTTTTTACAATAAATATGGCTATGGACAAAGTCAATGCTAAAATAGTACAGCGAGATTGGGCCTTAGTTGGTAATTTAATAAAGGATAATTCAGAATTAAAGGAAGATATAATACCCTATATAACTAAAGGAGCAACTAAAGAGGATATAAAGTTAGGACAGCAGATATTAAAGGACTATGGATATGATATTGAAATGGATAAAGAATATCAACCTATACTAAAGGGTTTGACTCCTAATATTCAAGTAACTTTATTTATTTTAATTCTATTATTTATAATTCCCTTAGGTTTTATTGTAATGATGGAATACAAAAAAATATATAGTAAAGTACAAGGAGTCTCTAATGCTGCAGAAAAGGTAGTGGAAGGTGATTTTTCCATATATCTAGATGAAGAAGGAGAAGGAGATTTCAATATACTTAATCATCGATTCAATCAAATGGCCAATAGATTGGAAAATAGTTTAAACATATTAGAACAAGATAAAATATTTTTGAAAAACATGATATCGGATATATCTCATCAATTAAAGACTCCCCTATCTTCTTTAATAGTATTAAATGATATCCTAATGGGAGACAATACTATGGATGTGGGAACTCAAACTAAGTTTCTAGAAAAAACAAAGGAACAATTAGAAAGAATGGAATGGTTAATAATAAATCTTTTAAAAGTAGCTAGAATTGAAGCGGGAGCTATTGATTTTAAAAAGGAAAATATACTATTAAAGGATGCATTAAATATAGCTTTAAAAGCATTAGCTCCACAATTAGAAAATCAAAATATAAATATAAAGGGAGATTTAGGGTCTTGGTTTTATGGAGATATAGATTGGACAGCAGAGGCTTTAATTAATATTATAAAAAATGCAGGTGAACATGGTGGTGGAGAAATAGAGATTATATTAGAGGATACACCATTATTTAGTAGCATTGTGATTAAAGACAATGGTGAAGGTATAGATAAAAAACATATTCCCCATATTTTTGAAAGGTTTTATAAAGTAAGTAGTGAAGTAAAACCTGAAAGTATAGGAATAGGACTTAACTTGGCTAAATTAATAATAGAGTCTCAAGAGGGAGCTATTTCTGTAAAAAGCAAAAAAAATTATGGAACTGAATTTACTATTACATTTTTAAAGAATAAAGGGAATCTTACTAAATTGTAATTTAGATATTCACCTTATTGTAAGGTTCATCTAATAAACTAATAGTTAGAATAATGAAATAGGAGGCAAATTTGTGGAGATAGCCAGAATTGAAAACTTAAGTAAATCATATGGAAGTGGAAATACAAAGGTAGAAGCTTTAAAAAACATTAATCTAACTATAAATCAAGGTGAATTTTTAGCAGTAGTAGGACCTAGTGGTTCAGGGAAATCTACTTTATTACATCTATTAGGTGGAGTAGATAAGCCTACCAGTGGAAAGGTCTATGTAGATGGTGTAGATATATATAGTCTATCGGAAAAGGAATTGGCCATATTTAGAAGGCGAAAGGTTGGATTTATATTTCAATTTTACAATTTAGTGCCAGTGTTGACAGCAGAAGAAAATATATTATTGCCTATACTTTTAGATTCAAAAAATATAAACAAAGAACATGTAGAAGAACTAATAAACATACTTGGATTACAGGAAAGAAGAGACCATTTACCAAATCAGCTTTCAGGAGGACAGCAACAAAGGGTGTCAATAGGTAGAGCCTTGGCCTATAGACCATCTATAGTTTTAGCTGATGAACCTACAGGAAATTTAGACAGTAGAAATAGTAAAGAAATAGTAGATTTATTAAAAATATCCGTAAGAAAATATAATCAAACTTTAATTTTAATAACCCATGATTTAAATATTGCAGCTCAAGCAGACAGAATAATAACCATAGAAGATGGAGCTATTGTTCAAGATGAGGTGATTAGAAGTGAAAAATTATAAGGACATCACCTATAGATATTTAAAGGGACAAAAAAATAGAACCCTCTTAACTATATTGGGAATAATCTTATCCGTAGCCCTTATTTCTGCCATTGGCACAATTATCGTATCTGTAAGAGGTGCCCTAATCAAGGAAGCCATAAGGGAAAATGGTTCTTATCATGCTAAATTTACTAATATAAATAAGGAAACCTTAGAGAAGTTAATAAATCATGTGGAAGTAGAAGAAGTAGGTATAATTAGGGAGGAGAGTTTTTCCCCTATTATAGAAACTACTGAAGAAGAAAGAGACCACTATGGATGGAATGTTCCCTATAGATATATTAAAATAGATGGCTTTGATGATAAATCCTTAGAGATGGTCCCCTTTGAATTAAAGGAAGGAAGATTTCCAAAAGGTCCAAATGAAATAGTCATAGAAAATTGGATGGCAAATTATTTTGAAGAAGAGGTAAAATTAGGACACAAGATAAACTTAACTATTGGACACAGAATTATTGAAGAGGGAAGAGACCAGTATGGAAGTGTCATAAGAACAAATGAAACCTTTGAAAAAACAGGAGAAAAGGAATATACAGTAGTAGGGTTTATACAACCAAGATATTTTTGGCGTGGCAGCTTTGTAACCCAAGGGATTACAGGATTAGATAATATATCTAATGATAATTATGGTGCATATATAAAAATACCTAATATAAAAAACGCTAGTAAAAAGATTATTTCCATAGCTGAGGATATAGGAGTAAATGCTGATGAAAATATTCAATATAATAATAGATTACTTAGATTATCTGCTGAAAGTCTAAGTGATACCTTTAATGAAGCTTTAATGGCATTATTGATCTTTGTGATTGTTTTAATAGTAATCTCAACAATTGCCGTTATATATAATGCCTTTAATATTTCAGTATTAGAAAGAATAAATCAATTTGGATTATTGCGTTCCGTAGGAGCTACTCCTGAGCAAATTAGGGGAATAGTATTAAGGGAAGCAGGTATACTTAGTATAATAGGAATACCCATTGGTTTATTTTCAGGAGTATTGGCAATGAAAATAGTTTTATATATTATTAAATTACTAAAGACGGACTTTAGATTAGTCAATGATATGGAAATAAATATTTCATCAACGGTGTTTATAATTAGTATAATAGTTGGAATAATTACAGTATTCTTATCAGCCATTGGTCCTACAAGACAAGCTGGAAGAATATCCCCCTTAGAAGCCATTAGAAGTACAAGAAATATAAAAAAGGCAAACCTTAAAAAAGTTAAAAACTCTAAAATAATAAGAAAGATATTAGGCATAGAAGGAGAGATAGCCTATAAGAATCTAAGGAGAAATAAAAAGAGATTTATCATTACAGTATTTTCCATGGTCATAAGTATAGCCCTATTTATAACATTTTCTACTTTTTCAGACTTCACCTTTAAAATTGGAGCTGTACAAGGTAATGACATGGGAGATTTCAATATATCTGGAGATATGGAAGGTAGGTCCAATGAAATATATAATAAATTAAAGGAAGTAAAGGATGTTAAGAGGGTATACAAGGTATCAAGTAATAATGGAGAATTATTGCTTAATGATAAGCAAATAAATAATAAGATGATAGAAATGGCACCATATATATTTGATAACAAAAAGGATGGTTTAACTAGAATTCATAATGTGGAGATATTTACCATAGGAGATGATAATTTAGAAGTATTAAAAAATCTTTTAAAGGCTGGAAGTATTAATAAGGAAGAACTTAATAAAAACAATGGAATATTAGTAATTAATAATACTTATGCCTATAATGAAAATTCCGAGTATAATACATTGATGGAAGGATACCAACTTAAAGTTGGAGATAAAATACCCTTTGCATCCTATATGGATGATATAGAGGGAGAGGAAATTAAGTATAATGAATTGACAGTAATGGGAGTTTTAGAAAAGGGAATCCTTGATAGAGTCTATAATCCTAATGGAAGCGTATATATCATAACTACAGAAGAAGTATATAAAAATATATCTTCCAATAGAGACTCCTATACAAATATGTATATTGAAATGGAAGTAGATGGAGATAAGGAAAATATAAAAACCATTTTAGAAGAAATAAAGGATAATATACCAGGTATTAACTATATAGACTATGCAGAGGAAGCTAGAAATAATAGAGCCATAGGTATAATGATGAGTATATTTTTATATGGTTTTGTAGCTATAATCACTTTAATTAGTGCTATAAATATAATCAACACCATAAGTACAAATATTATATTAAGAACAAAGGAAATAGCTATGATAAAGGCAGTAGGTATGAGTCAATCAGGAATCAAGAGAATGGTAGCCTTTGAAAGCTTATTCTATGGAATATATGCTGCCATATTTGGTGGAACCATAGGAATAGGTCTAACATATATATTGTTTAGAATAATTATTGGAATAAGCCCCTTTGAATATAAAATACCCTGGCAAAATGCCATTATAGCTTGTATAGGAGCCACAATAATAGCTTTATTATCAGGAGCATATCCTCTTAAGAGAATAAATGATAAAATAATAGTAGAAAGTATGAAGGCAGAAAATTAAATAAAAGCAAAAACACTTTACTTTTATCCCTAGATAATGTAAAATATATAATGGTTTAAAGACTAGGAAAAGGAAAGTAACTTTAACTAGACTTATACAGCGAGTTCCAGTTGGTGAAAGGGAATTAAGTATATTAAAGTGAAAAGGGCCTTGGAGTTTTGCACCGAGATTATTTATCTAGGCTGCAACGGGTTCACCCGTTATAGTGACAGGGTATATATGTACCTAAAGAGGCTTATATTGTGAAATATAGGCGAATTAGGATGGCAACGCGAATTTACTCTCGTTCCTAAGAATGTATTCTTAGGAATGGGAGTTTTTTTATGACCTACCAACGAGCACCAAATCTATGCGACCGTAGGGGGCAAATAGATTTGTGTTGCGAGACTGCGATTTCTCTAAACCTTAGATAAGGGGAATTAAATAAATTTAAAATAGTAAAATGGGGGATTATTTATTTATGGAAAGAGTACAGACTAAACAAAATTATTCAATTTTAGACTATCTAAAATTCATACTACCATCTATGCTAGGCATCATATTACTTATGTTTCCCTTTCAATATGAAGGCAAAACTACTATTGTAGTTGCTTTACTGGCTGGAAAGATGACTTCAGCATTAGAAGAGGTATTACCTACCATAGTATTAGCTTTTATCACATTTACTGGGATAGTAACTGTGATATATAAGTTTTTTAAGCCTAGTTTCATTGAAAATGATATTTTTTTAAAGGGAGTATTTAATGTGTCAAACTTGTGGGTTATCGCTAGAATAATAGGCTTAATACTTACAATTATGGTCTATTTCCAAATAGGACCTGAATGGATTTGGTCAGAGGATACTGGTGGATTGATTTTATACGATTTAATTTTAACTTTATTTACAATGTTTTTATTTGCAGGATTTTTATTACCTTTTTTAACAGACTTTGGACTTTTAGAATTTGTAGGAGCACTTTTAACTCCTATTATGAGGCCGCTTTTCCAATTGCCAGGTAGATCCTCTATAGACTGTGTTGCCTCTTGGGTAGGAGATGGAACCATAGGGGTTGCATTGACTAATAAACAATATGAAGAAGGATATTATACAAGTAAAGAAGCTGCAATTATTGCCACTACTTTTTCAGCTGTATCTATTACCTTTTGTTTAGTAATATTAGAACAAGTTGATTTAGTTCATCTATTTGGCATATATTATCTAACTGTAGTTATAACAGGAATAGCTGCTGCTATCATAATGCCTAAAATCCCACCATTGTCTAAAAAATCAAATAGCTACTATAAAGGTTTAAAAAAGGACTTAGGTGAAAATGTGCCAAAGGGCTATACTAATTTACAATGGGGACTACATTTAGCCATTCAAAAAGCAGAAGAAAGTGGGAATATAAAAGGATTTATAACAAATGGAGCCAAAACAGTTTTAGATGNNGTTTTAGATATGTGGCTAGGAGTATTACCAGCAATAATGGCCTTTGGGACCATAGCTCTAATCATTGCAGAAACAACTCCAATATTTCAATGGTTAGGAATGCCTTTTATTCCAATATTAAAATTATTAAAGGTTCCCTATGCAATAGAAGCGTCCCAAACCATAATGGTTGGATTTGCAGATATGTTTTTACCTTCAGTAATTGGATCAAATATACCTAGTGAAATGACTCGTTTTATTATTGCAACTTTGTCTGTAACTCAACTAGTATATTTATCAGAAGCAGGAGCAGTAATTTTAGGCTCAAGAATAGATATATCACCAATGGATTTATTTTTAATATATATTGAAAGAACTCTAATTACTTTACCAATTATAGTATTGGTAGCCCATTTAATATTTTAAGGAGATGTATAAAGATGTTAGATTATAAAGATATAATAGAAGCTAAAAATAGAATAAGCAAATATATATACCATACTCCATTGGAAAAATCCATATATTTAAGTAATAACAATACTAATATATATTTAAAACTAGAAAACCAGCAAAAAATGAAATGTGCCAAAATAAGAGGTGCCTTAAGTAAGATAACTAGTCTTAATGAAGAAGAAAGAAATAAGGGTATAATGGCTATTTCTTCTGGAAATCATGGAGCAGCTGTAAGTTATGGAGCAAATTTATTGGGAATAAAATCTCCTACCATATATGTTCCAAAAAATACACCAAAAAACAAAATAGAAAAAATACAATATTATGGGGCAAAAGTAGTAAAGGTAGGAAAAAATTATGATGAAGCCCATGAAATAGGCATGAAAGAAATAAAAAACAAAGGTGGTATATTCATAGATCCATGTTCAGATGAAACAGTAATAGCGGGACAAGGTACTATTGCATTGGAAATACTAGAAGAACAACCTCTTATTGATACAATATTAGTGCCCATAGGGGGCGGAGGAATAATTACAGGTATAAGTATAGCAGCTAAACATATTAAACCAGATATAAAGATTATAGGAGTTCAAACGGCAGCTTGTCCAGCAATGGTAGCATCTTTAAAGGAAAATAAGTTTTATGAAATGTATCCCACTGAAGAATCTATATGTGATGCACTAGTAGGGGGAGTAGGATATATTCCCTATAAAATGGCTAAAAAATGTATAGATGACATAATAATAGTGGAAGAAGAGGATATAAAAACTGCAGTTCAATTTTTACTAAAAAAAGAAAAGACAGTAGCAGAACCAGCAGGAGCCATAGGAGTAGGAGCAGTAATGAGAAATCCCCATATGTTTGAAGGAAAAAATGTAGCAATAGTCATCACAGGTGGAAATATAGATGGAAATTTAATTTAGTAAGGCATAAAGAGATGGAATTAATCCGTCTCTTTATTTTTATAAAAATTATACTTTACAAAATATAGCAATCTGTGTTATAATAGTATAGGTGAGTTATACTC
>MTKW01004553.1_pt1 | contig 17445 bp, 15 predicted proteins | sample 1042761 | NCBI WGS metagenome assembly MTKW01 (sample SAMN06205366, study PRJNA360243) | anaerobic digester metagenome | biome: Wastewater treatment plant; feature: Anaerobic digester sludge; material: sludge; isolation source: anaerobic digester fed with sludge from wastewater treatment plant ... | reverse complement strand
TAATCGGTTCCAAAATTGCGCAGGCTCAGCTCGATATCCCATTTCATTTCTTTTTTCCGGCGCGCTCCCGATTTTGTTGCCAGAATAACTTTTGCCCGGGGGATTTCTTCCAGGGCCTGGCCCATCTTCTCCTCGCTGTCGGTATAACCCCTTGCCGAATCAAAAAAATTGATCCCCCTCTCCAGGGCCCCCTTGACCACGGCGACGGCCTCCTCCGGCGAAACCCGCTGCAGCGGGATCCCCCCCAGGCCGATTTCAGACACCCGTAAACCTGTTTTACCCAGCAGCCGGTACTTCATCATCTCTATTTCTTATCCTTTCCCTCCGCTCCGGCCAGTCTTGTGGCCGGCTTTTTCTTTTTCTCCAGATCCGCCTGCCCGGCAATAACCAGCCGCTGCACCCGGGGCGAACCGGCGCCGTGCATGGACTCGGTGAGACATGCCGCCGCTGCCGGCCCCGGGGTGAAATTCTCCGGAAGGCGCAGCATCCTCAGCCGGCAGTAAATGTTCATCCCGGCGGCACCCTGTAAATATTTCTTCAACAGCGGTCCAATCTCCTTGTGCTCCAGCTCTTTCAGCGCGGTAAAGTCACCGGCAAACCCAAGCGATATCCCCGGCCACCCTGGCCATCCCGCGAAGAAAAGGGGTCAAATTGTCTCGTCAAGAATCCGAACAGCTGCCCGCTCTATCTTTGGAAATATCCTGATCTGTATATAACCGCTCATTTTCGTGTTAGAATGTTGATCAGCGGTGCGATCAGCGAAGAACAGGGAAAGGAGCCGAATATGTGAAAATCATTGAGGCAGTAAACTTGAAGAAAAACTATAACGGATTTACTGCTGTCGACGGGGTAAGTTTTCATATCAATCAGGGAGAAATTTTTGGGTTCCTCGGTCCCAACGGAGCCGGGAAGACCACCACGATCAATATGCTCACCGGGATGGTCCGGATCACGGAGGGCCGGGTCAGGCTGATGGGTGAAGATTACACCCGCAATGTGAAAAAGGCCCAGGCCCTGATGGGCATAGTCCCCGACGAGAGCAATCTGTACGAAGAGCTGTCGGGTCTGGAAAACCTGACATTTTGCGGCGCTCTTTATGGTATGGAAAAACAGTTCTGCAGAGATCGGGCCGCCCTGCTTCTGGATCAATTCGGCCTGAAGGAGGCGGCGGGAAAACCCTTTAGAACCTATTCCAAAGGCATGAAAAGGAAACTGACCATTGCCGCGGGCATTATCCACGAGCCGGAAATTCTCTTCCTCGATGAACCCACCACGGGCATAGATGTGGCTTTTGCCCGCCAGATCCGCAGCCTCATCGTGGAGCTGCACCGGAAGGGAACGACCATTTTTCTGACCACACATTACATTGAAGAGGCCGAGCGGCTCTGTCAGCGCCTGGCCTTTATCGTGCAGGGCAGAATTGTGCGGGAAGGAACAGTAACAGAGCTGATGGAAGATACCCAGGACAGGAATATAGTAAATTTCACCCTGGGCGGGGATTTCTCCGCCATTGAAGAACAATTCCGGGAGCGCTTCCAGGACTGCGATTACAAAAAAGGCAGGAGCGGCGAGGTCAGCATCCGCTCTCTTTCAACCATTGTCCTCTTTCCCCTGGTCCAATTTTTTGAAGAGAACAATATCGCTGTTTATGAAGCAAAAATCGTACGCCCCACCCTGGAAGAGGTCTTTGTGGAAACCACGGGTATCGAAGTGCAAAAAATGCAAGAGCAGCAGGGGCGGAAAGGCGGTCATCCCCGATGAGGAAATCCTGGATTGCATTTTCGAGCATTCTGATGAAAGATATGCGCAGTTACTACCTGAAACCGCCCAATATCAGCTGGGGCCTTGTTTTCCCCATCGCCTGGACGCTCATGTTCTTTCTGCGTTCGCCTGTACAGGTAGAGGTGCGCGACCTCCTCCCCGGCGTGATGGCCCTCTCCATCCTCTTCGGCACCACTTCCATGCTGGCGGTGACCATTACCTTTGAAAGGAAGAGCCGCTCCTTTGAAAGGCTGCTGCTGGCTCCCATCAGCCTGAACCTGCTGATGCTGGCCAAAACCGCGGGCGCGATAATTTTCGGTATGGCCAATGCTTTTGTGCCGGTGCTTTTTGCGGCCTTCATGATCGATCTGACCGGAGTCAACTGGCCCATGGTTCTGGGAAGCGTGATCCTGCTGGCCCTGACATCAACATTCCTGGGTCTCTTTGTGGCAGTTTCGGTGAGCCAGGTCTTCGAGGCCCAGACCTTTTCTAATTTTTTCCGTTTCCCCATGCTTTTTCTCTGCGGTCTGTTCATTCCCCTGGCCAGGCTGCCGGCATTCTTGAGGCCCCTTTCCTATGCCCTGCCGCTGACGTACGGCGCGGATATTCTTAAGACCGCCGTCAACAACAGCGGGGTCCTCCCCGTGCCCCTGAGTTTTGCCGCCCTGGTTGCTTTCAGCATCTTTCTCTTCGGCTACAGCATCTACAATGTAAACCGGAAGTGGATCCTGTAAAGGGGAGGGCCCGGCCCCTCCCCTTTACTCCAACGGGCATCATCCCTGATCCGGCCGCGCAGCTACTCCAGGTTGAGCCTGCGTTTCAGAATCATCTCTGTCACCCAGAAATAGAAGGCCCCCATGGCTGCGGAGGGCAGCAGGGTGGTCCAGATCAATATCTGCCGGATATAGACGGCCGGATCCCCTGCCTCGTTGATCCTCGTGGAGTATTCCGGCAGCAGGATGATCAATATGGTGATGGAAAGTGCGGCCAGAGCAACGTAAAGACCGCAGTACCAGGCAAAGGAAGCCAGGATCCGGTGGCGGGAATAGAGATGGCCCAGGGCCATGGCGGCATAGAGCATGAGCATGCCCGAGAGCAGGCCGACCAGGGCGGTGCCGGGATAGAGTATGCAACCCGCTGCCCCCAGGGCCTCCCCGATCATTCTCATTGTCTCCAGGAAATAGCTCCAGAAACCGGCCCGCGCCGCCAGGATCACAATGGAAAGCAGCGTTACCAGGCAGGAAGAGAACGTCCAGACAATAGCTGCGGTGAGTTTGCTGACAATATGCTGCCAGGGATGCACCGGAAGGGTGAACATGAGGTAGCCCTCGTCTCCCAGCAAATTCTTGTAGAATCTCTGGATCATGACCAGCAGGGTCGTTACCAGAATAGCAACAATGAGAGCAAAATAGGCCACTCTCAGCAGCACGTACATCGCGCCCGCCAGCGACGTAATCTGAAAGTGCACCATGGTGCTCTCCAGCCTGACCATCGTCTCCATGCTGAAGAACCTGTTTATGAAAGCAAAGACAATGAGCACGAGGTAAAAAGGCAGGAAAATGCGGGCCGTGGCCCTGAATTCATACTTTATCAACTTGGCTAGCATTTGAATACCTCCCTGAAAAGAGAATCAACAGATTTTCCGCTTTCCTCGCGGATCCGGTCCACGGTTTTGTTGAGAACCACCCGTCCTTCCTTGAGGAAAATAATCTGTTCCAGGACCCTTTCGATATCGGCGATGAGGTGAGTCGAAAGAAGGACCGTTGCCTCGGGATTGTAGTTTTCCAGAATGATATCCAGGATATAATCGCGGGCGGCGGGGTCAACGCCTCCGATGGGCTCATCCAGCAGGTAGAGCTGCGCCTCGCGGCTCATGACCAGGATGAGCTGCACCTTTTCCCTGGTCCCCCGGGACATGGTCTTCATGCGGTCTTTCGGGTTCAGGTTGAGCTTTTGCAGCATGCCGTAAGCTTTTTCCCTGTTGAAATCGGCGTAGAAATCACCAAAAAAGTCGATGATATCGCAGACCCTCATCCAGTCATTCAGATACTGCTTCTCTGGAAGGTAAGAGACAATCTTTTTGCTTTCCACTCCCGGCTCGCGCCCCGCGATCAATATTTCCCCGCTGCTGGGCCTGAGCAGCTTGTTGCAGATCTTGAGAAAGGTGGTCTTGCCGCTGGCATTGGGGCCCAGCAGCCCCACAATGCTGCCGCGCGGTATGCTCAGCGTCACCCCGTTGACTGCGGCAATATAGCCGAACGTTTTTGTCAGATCCCTGCATTCAAGGATTGCCTCGCTCATTCTTTCTCCTCCTTCATCATCGCGGACAGGGCTGCCTTGATCTCCTCATGATCGAACCCCAGCCGCAACATTTTATCCATAAATTCCCTGATATGCTCCCGAACCAGCCTGTTCTTGACCTGCATGACCAATTTTTCATCCTCAGTGACAAATCTGCCGCTTGTGCGGTGGGTATGGAGCAAACCCTCTTCCTCCAGCCCCGCCAGGGCCCGCTGCATGGTATTGGGGTTGACCGAGGCCTCCCGGGCCAGCTCCCTGACCGGGGGCATTCGTGAACCGGGCGGGTACTTGCCCGCACAGATCTTCAGCTCCAACTGCTCAATGAGCTGGGCATATATGGGGCGATCCGAGCTTAACTCCCAGGTCATTGCACCACTCCTCTCGGTGTATTGCTGTATTAGGCGCCTAATACAATAATACAGCATGGTCGCTCCCCTGTCAACACCATATTTAAAACTTTTTAGCTGTCCCGGGGCATGAAGAGAGCGGGAGCGCCCCCGCCGGCGGCAGGCCGGTATAAAAGAAAAAAACCGCTCCCGGAGGAGCGGCCTGGACTTGCGCTGCGCTTGCTTTAGCTAGAAATATTGAAGCGGGTTTATGGCCGGGTGAATATACCAGCCGCTCCAGCTGGAACCGATGCTGCGCCGGATCTCGAAGTGCAGGTGGGGCCCGGTGGAATGTCCCGTTGATCCGAGGCGGGCTATGGTCTGCCCGCGGGATACTCTTTGGCCCACGGAGACAAGGTTGGCATTGTTATGCAGGTACAGGGTGTAATAGGCGCCGTGATTGATCACGATGTAATTTCCCTGGGAGGAGCCCCATCCGTTAACCACCACGACTCCGCTCTCTGCAGCAAGTACCGGGGTGTTCATCGGTGCGGCGATATCTATAGCCCTGTGACCGGCATGGTACCGCTGCGATATTCTGCCGCCTCCCGCCACGGGCCAGGCGAATTTTCGCAGTGTCCCCCGCTCCACCACCCGGGCTTCCGGTTCGGCGATGACCTTGCTGGAAAGGGTCTCCCGCGCCATCTCCACCCCATTTTCACGGGTAATCCTGTATGTAGCCTCCCGCAGGCCGTCGACCCCTTCGGAGACGACCCTGCTTTCGCCAAGATAGATCTTGTCCGAGGAGATGTATGTAGTATCGCAGGGGATTCGCTCTTCAACAGTGATCTTTTCCACACTTTGCACATGCACCTCGGGTACGGAGGGACCGCTTCCCCGTTCGAGCACACTTCTGCCGTACCGGGATACGATCATCTCCCGGGAGGCGAGAAGCAGGCCCGGATCAGGCTCCTGCTCCACCAGAACGGAGGCTATCCGCTCCGGGCTGTATACCTGTTCCGGGGGAACGGTGCATTCTTCACCGGCGATCTCCTCAATCAGTTTCACATCCAGCAGCTCCACACCTTCATCCTCGCTGACAAAGGCGGAGCACAGTTCCTCGGCAACCCGTTCCACCCCGCCCATCGTGGATACCGGGGCCACCGGCGCACCGTCAATGGTGACCATTACCGCATCGGTGAGAAAGCTCAGCCGCTGCATCAACCCTTCTCTGAGAGCCTGAATATCTGCCCTTTCGTCGGGGCGAAATTCCCGGTCCAGGGTAATCTCCTGTGCAGGATAGATCTCCATTTGGTAGAAGGAGCTGCATCTGCAGGTCAGCTCCTCAAGGAGCTGCTCCACCTCACCGGGATCCCGCGCCAGGCCGATTTCGATACCATCCATCCTGACGGCATAAAGGTGGCTGTACAGATAGTTATGTAGCTGCAACAGACCTCCCAGCACCAGGCAGGAGCAGAGCAGGTACAGCGACCAGTGCAGTGTTTTGCCCTTGAGCCGGCGCTGCAGTTTGATCAGCTCTCTGTAAAGAGGATTTCGCGCAAGAAGAGCGGTTTTCGGTTCTTTTTGCGATGATGAATCCGGCATCTCCACAACAACCCCCTGACAGATAAGAGTGGCCTTCACATTGCAAAGGCATTTAGAATGTTAAGCCCAGATAACATTTACTTAACATCTTTAACACTACTATAAAATTTGGNNCGATATGGGCCAGGACTTCTTTTTTGAGCGCATGCAGCCTGGCTTCCGCTTCCCGCGGTCCGGCAGCGCTGACCGAGAAATAAAGCTTTATTTTCGGTTCGGTGCCCGAGGGCCGGATGCAGAACCAGGCGCCGCTCTCCAGCCGGTAAAAGAGAACCTCGGAACGGGGCAGCTCCAGGGGGCGCTCCTTCCCGGTGAGCAGATCCCAACTCTTACGCAGGCTGTAATCGCGCTTTTCAACGATACGCTCACCCGCCAGCTCCGGTGGAAGTTTTTCACATGATCGCATGGTCTCCCCCGCTTTCTTCATATCCCGCAGTCCCATGGAGACCAGCTCCTCGCGGAAGTAACCGTACTTTTGTGAAAGCTGATCCAGGGCTTGCAGCAGGGTCCGCCCCTTTTCCTTGTGGTATGCCGCCATCTCGGCTATGAGCAAGGCCGCACCCACGGCGTCCTTGTCCCGTCCAAAGGTGCCCGCCAGAAAACCGTAGCTCTCTTCATACCCGAAGACGAACCTGTATTCACCTGTCTCTTCAAACTCTTTCATTTTCTCGCCGATGTATTTGAAACCGGTGAGGGTCTCCATGGTCTTGACGCCGTAGGCACCGGCCACCTTTTTTCCCAGGTCGCCGGTGACTATTGTTTTAAGCATGACTGCATTGGACGGCAGCGCTCCTTTTTCATCCAGCCGTCCCAGCAGGTAGTCCAGCAGCAGCGCTCCGATCTCGTTGCCGTTCAGATAGCGATAGGTCCCGTCAACGCTGCGGACGGCGCAGCCGGCCCGATCACCGTCGGGATCGGTGGCCAGGGCCAGATCGGCCTTTTCACGGCGGGCCAGCTCCAGCGCCATTTCGAAAGCCGCCGGATCCTCCGGATTGGGCGTATCCACGGTGCTGAATTGCGGATCCGGGACCATCTGCTCTTCCACCAGGAGCAGGTCAATGTAGCCGCTCTCCTTCAGCAGGTGGGGAATATGAGCGGCCCCGGCACCGTGCAACGGCGTATAGACCACTTTCAGCCTTGTCCCGGGCCTGTACAGAGAGAGCGATTTGACGGCGCCGCGGTAAGCACGGTCCATTTCCGGACCGATAAACCGCAGCAGGCCGGCTTTTTCCGCCTTTTCAAGGCTCATGCTCCTGACATCATCAAAGAGATCCACCTTTGAAATGGCGGCGGAGACTTCATCAATAAAGGGGGAGACAGCCTGTCCGCCGTCGGGACCGTAAACCTTGTACCCGTTGTACTGGGGCGGGTTATGACTGGCTGTGATCACGATGCCGGCAGCACAGCCGAGCTCGCGCAGGGCAAAGGATAGCTGCGGTGTGGGGCGGACGCCGTCAAAAAGGAGCGCGGTAATCCCGTTGGCTGCCAGGGTCAGTGCTGCATCCATGGAAAACTCGCGGGAAAAACGGCGGGTATCATAGGCGATGGCCACTTTTTTTGCCCTCGCTTCGAGGCCCAGGCTGTTGATGTAATCGGCCAGCCCTTGCGTGGCCCGCCGCACGGTATAGCGGTTCATCCGGCTCAGGCCGGCGCCGATAATGCCGCGCATCCCGCCCGTCCCGAAGGCCAGTTCCACGCTGAAGGAGGCATTTATCAGGGCCTCGTCGCCGGACATGTCCTCGAGCTCACGGCGGATCTCCGGATCAAGTGAGGGGTTGTCCAGCCATCTGGAATAGTTCTTTCCAGGATCAAGCCCCCCCCCGCCGGCAATCCGGCCAAAATCATCTTCATAGCGGACGATATCATCTTCACCAAGGTAGCTGCCGTTTTGCACTTCGATCACCTCCAGCAACCCATCGCTCCTGTTTTCCAGACGGTGCCTGGCCCCGGCGGGAATGAATACAGTCTCGCCCTTCCGCAGCGGGAGCTCTTTCTCCCCCACCGTGACCAGCGCCTCTCCCCGGACAATGACCCAGTTTTCCGAACGGTGGCGATGGCTCTGCAGGCTGAGACGCCTTCCCGGTTCAACGGTGAGCCTCTTCACCTGGTATCCCTCGCCCGTTTCCAGCGAGGTAAAGCTGCCCCAGGGGCGGTACACGGTACGGTGATGCAAAAATTCACGGTGGCCGCCCTGCTCCAGAGCCGCAGCCAGCTCCCTTACTTCCTGGGAGCGCTGCAGCGGACAAACCAGCAGGGCGTCGCCTGTCTCCACCACGGCCATATCCTTCAGCCCGATGGCGCCGACAAGGCGCGAGCCCGCCAGCACCAGGCTGCCGCAGGTGTCAACCAGCAGGGTCCGCCCCTCACAGCAGTTGTCTGAATCGTCTTTGGGAGAGATGTTGTAGTAAGCCTCAAAGCTGCCCACATCGCTCCAGGCGATCTCTGCCGGAATCACCGCCACACCTGCGGCCTTCTCCATGATTCCGTAGTCAATGGAAATGGACGCCATGCCGGAGTAGGCTGCACTGATCGAACCCTCATCGGAAAAATCCATCCCCTCAAAAGCGGCGGCCATGTCGGGCAGGTGGCGGCGGTAGGCCTCCATGAGTGCTCCCAGCCGGAATACAAACATGCCGCTGTTCCACAGAAAGGATCCCTCTTCCAGGTATGCTGCGGCCTGCCTTGCATCGGGTTTTTCCACAAAACACTCCACCGCGGAGGCGCCGCTGCTGTCCAGCTGCCGGCCGCGGCGGATATAGCCGTAGCCTGTCTCCGGATATTGCGGCGCAATACCGAATGTGACCAGCCCGTATTTCCGGGCCGCCGCCTCCCCCCGCGAAAGCAGTTCGAGATATTCTGCCCCCGCCGGAATGAAGTGATCCGAGGGCAGGACCGCCATGACCCCGCCTTCACCGGCGCGCTCCGCCAGGTACCAGGCGGCCAGGCCAATCGCCGGCGCGGTATTTCTTGAAAGGGGCTCGCTGAGCAGCGTTACAGAGCAGGGATCAAGATCCATATTCAGCAGCTGACGGCAAAGATCACTTTTCTGATCCCTGTGAGTGACAACAATGATCTTCTCCGCCGGGATTTTTGGTATCAACCTGGCCACGGTCTCCTGAAAAAGACTTCTCCCGCTGCGGCCAAAAGTAAGGTATTGCTTCGGATATTGCTCCCGGCTGAGCGGCCACAGACGGGTTCCGCTGCCACCGGCCAGAATAACGGCGTACATACAAAATCCACTCCCTGCAAAACTTGTTCAATAGTATCTCGATCTGAAGGCCTACTCCGGTTGCGGGGAAGCGGCTCCCGCCACCTCTCCCACCCCGGCATAGCCCAGATGCAAGGCCAGATGCATCCGGTGCACCGCCATCAACTGCGACAGCGTTGACTCACCGCCCTGATTCAGGTTCACCCCGCCGGGCATGAGCCCGTCGCAGCAGCCGCCGCTGCTGAAATCATAAAGGGGCTGGTGAATATCGTTGCTCCCGAAAAACCAGTTGAAGGCCCAATCCATGGCAATCTGCCAGCGCGGTTCACCGGTAACCATAAAGGCCCGGGCGCAGGCGTCAACAAGCGCCGCCGCATCCAGAGGCTGCTGGTCAAAGCGGGCCTTGCGGCCGCCGCGGCGGTACCACCCGTCATTGCCCACAAGGGACAGCTGACCCCCATCAGGATCGGTCTGGATCGAGATAAGCCAGTTCAGGGCGCATAACCCCGTCTGCAGCATCTTCTCCTCCTGCAGGTAGCTGCCCGCCTCGATGAGGGCCTGGGGAATCCGGGCGTTGTCATAGGCGACAATCTCCTCGGGCCAGAACCAATCTTCCACAGCATACCGGTTAAAGCGGCCGAGAAGCCTGTTACTCAGCTCCTCCAGCAGCTTGCGCACCTCCCTGTCGCCCCCAAAGCGCCTCAGGTAATAGATCATCCCGGTGATGGAGAAAGACCAGGCCCGGGGCGAGGTGAAGCCGGACAGCGGCAAAAGACATTGTTTGAACAGGCGCGTCACCAGTCCCAGAAGAGAATCGTCGGGGGGATAGGCAATGGTATAGCCAAGAGCCCAGATGCTCCGCCCCTGGCTGTCTTCCGATCCGATCTTCTCCTGCCACTGGCGCTGGTAGGAGAGCAGGTTGCGCATCCGCCCCGCTTCCTGGTTGTAGGCATAAAGCAGGAAACTGAGATAAGTGCGGAAAAGCGGCAGGATGCTCTCCTCCTTGAACAGGCGCCAGTTCATCACCGTGACCAGCAGCGCCCGGGCGTTATCATCGGTGCAGTATCCGTGCATCCGGTCCGGCACCGTGTACAGGGCATGCTGAAAAAGACCGGTGTCATCCGTCAATGTATGGAGATGATCCAGCCTGATCTCGGGCAAAGCTGCGCTTTCCGTCACGGCCAGGCTCTGGACGGATTTCTTTGCCGGAGGGCTGTATTCCAGAAGTGCTTTTTCAAAGGCGGCGGCATAGCGGCGGGCTACCTCCCGCCAGATCATTTTGCGCCCGAACTGGTAGGAGAGTTTGCGCATGCGGCTGCGCATTTCGCCGTCCTGAAGCAGCTCGAGCAGGCTGCCGGCCATGGCTTCGCTGTCGCGAAAGGGCACCAGGCAGCCACGCCCGTCGGCCAGCAGTTCCTGCGCGTACCAGTACGGGGTGGAGACGATGACCTTGCCGCAGGCGAGGGCGTAAGCCAGGGTCCCCGAGGTAATCTGATCCTTGTTCACGTAGGGAGTGAGATAGATATCGGAGGCCACCAGGAATTCGATGAGCCGTTCCAGGCTCACATACTGGTTGTAGAAAGCGATCTGCTCCTGGAGCCCCTTTTCCCGGACCAGCTGCTCCAGGTGGTGGCGGTATTTTTCACCGTAGCGGCGCTTCACCTCGGGATGCGTCGCCCCCAGCACAATATAGAGAACCTCCGGAAATTTTGCGGCCACCTTCTCCATGGCCGAGATGGCGTATTCGATCCCCTTGTTCGGCCCCAACAGGCCAAAGGTAAGAAGCAGGATCCGGCCCTCTGCCTGGAATCTGTCCTTGTAAAAGGAGGAATCAAGAAAGGGAACGTCCGGGGCCCCATGGGGGATCATGGTAATCTTGGAAGGCGGTATGCCATACACCTCCTCCAGCAGTCTCACCGCCATCTCTGCCTGAACCACTACCAGGGTGGAGAGTTCACAGATGCTGCTCAGGGTCTTCTGCTGCCCGGGCGTCGGTTCGGCCAGAATGGTGTGGAAAGTCGTCACCACCGGTTTTTTCAGCGACCGGAGCAGGTGGATGATGTAGCTTCCGTCCTCACCGCCGAATATGCCAAATTCATGCTGCAGGCAGACCACGTCAATGGGAGATACATTGATGAAGTCCGCCGCCCTCTGGTAGTCACCGCGGTGCTGATCGCGAACGTGGAAGCTCACCTCCCGGCCGTACTGATAGCCCTGCGGCCTGTTGTTCAGGGCAACAACCTCGAAGATATGCTGATCTCCGTCATGGTTGCTTTCGCTGTAGATCTGTCTAAAATTCCCCGTCAGGTCGGCGGTGTACGTGGCAATGCCGCAGCGGCGCGGCGGATAGGTGGAGATAAAAGCCACCTTCAGGGGCTTGAACAGGCTGCCGATAAGCATAGCAACACCTCTTTATCTATATTTCCCTTTATATTATACTTAACCTTTCCCTAATTATATTTTTCAATGATTTTACGGTAAACATCCATGTAGCGCCGGACCATCACCTCGACGGTAAAGTTCTCTTCCACCCGAAGGCGGCAGCTCCGCCGCGACAGCTCATTTATCCGGGAAAGAAAAGCACCCGCCTCTGCCGCTTTGCTCACCAGGAAACCCGTCTCCCCGTGGCTGATGAGCTCGGACATGGAGCCGCGGTTGCAGGCAATGACGGGTGTGCCGCAGGCCATGGCCTCGACAATACTCAGGCCAAAGGGCTCTTCAAAATTGATCAGGTGCAGCAGGGCCAGGGCGCCTCCCAGCAGGGCCCCCTTCTCTTTGGGGCCCACGGGTCCGATATACCTGACCCGGTCTTCATCGAGATGGGGAGCCACAAAACGATCAAAATAGTCCTGGTCCTGAATGATTCCGGCGATAACCAGGGGCATACCGGCCTGCCGGGCCAGCGTGATCGCCTCGGCGGCGCCCTTGTCGCGGTGAATCCGCCCGAAGAAGAGCAAATAGCGGCCCTCATGGGGATGAAAAGGGAATTCATCCAGCGGAATCCCATGATGCACGGTGGCGCAGTAATCAAGGCCGGGATGGCGATCGGCATTGCTGATGGAGATGTAATGCACCCGGCGGTTGTACTTCCTGTAGACGGGCAAAATCTTGGGCGATGAAAAACCGTGAATCGTGGTCACCACCGGGGTTTGCACCAGCCCCGCGTAAGTCAGCGGCAGGAAATCAAAGTGATTATGGATCAGATCATAGTTCTTGGCCTCTTCAAAGAGAGCGGCAATGTGGAGACATTCCCATACCTTCGGATCGAGGGAATCATCCTCGGCATAGGGGCGCGGAGCCACGGCGCGAAGGCGGGCCTCTGTCTGCGAGTCGGCTGTGGCATAAAGGGTCACCTCCACCCCCAGGCGGTGCAAACCTTCCGTGAGCCAGCTCACCACCTGCTCCCAGGGACCGTAATGACGGGGCGGGGTGCGCCAGGCAATGGGAGAGAGCATCGCTATTCTCATCGCGGACAGAAGGTACCCCCTTCTGTCAGAACCGGCCCGCTCAGCAGATAATCCAGCACCTCGTCAATACGTGCCGTGGCCAGGCATACCGTTGTATCGGCGGCGCCGTAATAGATAAACAGCTCGCCCGTTGTTTCGTTCAGTACCGTTCCCGTGGGAAAGGTCACACCGGGCACATCGCCGACCCGTTCATAAGGCTCGCGGGGGCCGAAGACCCATTCTTCGGTGCGCCTGATGATCTTCCACGGTTCTTCCAGATCGAGCAGGGCCAGGCCCACGCGGTAGAGAGCGCCCGAAACGGTCACCCGCACCCCGTGATAGATGATCAGCCAGCCTTCGGGGGTCTCGATGGGCGGCGGCCCCAGGCCCACGCGGGTGCAATCCCAGCAGCCGGGGCGCACGGGCACAAGAATTTTATGATCGCCCCAGTATTTCAGGTCCGGCGAGAAGGCAATCCAGATATGGGCCTCGCCCCGGATAATGGGGCGGTGAATCAGGACGTAACGGTTCTTGATCAGTCGCGGAAAAAGTGAGGCATCTTTGTCTTCGGGCGGCAGCATGGCCCCTTTGCGGATAAAGCTGCGCAGATCCTTTGAAAGGGCCAGGGAAACCATGGGCCCATCCTTCGAAAAGGAGACATACGTTACTGCGAACTCCTCCCGCTCGGGGAGCCAGACAATGCGGGGATCCTCGATCCCCCACTGCTCCTCGTTGTAAACCGGATCGGGCATGAGTATGGGTTCATCATCGATCTGCCAGCTGGTGATGCCGTCCTTGCTGCGAGCAAAGGTAAGATGGGAAAAACCGCGCATATCCTCAACCCGCACCAGCAGCCGGGTCTCCCCGTCATGCCGCACCGCCCCCGGGTTGAATGTGGAGTTGGCCGGATAGGGCCAGCGCTCCGGCGAAAGAATGGGATTTCCTCCATAGCGGTGAAAAAGCCGCTTCTGATGATTGTACCTGCTCATCCAAGCTCTACCCCTTTTCCAATCGATTTTTCGTAATTGATTATGGAATTAATGATACTGTCCGGATGGCTTGCCTGTTCTATCAGGTTATGTTTCCATTGCTTGTATTTATTACTTCTCCATCCCATTAAAAAATTCCTTCTTTTTCTAATAGAAGGAAGGAGCCGCCCGCCCGGATCTGCAGTGCATCTTTTGCGCAAAAGGGCTGCCCGGCTAGCGGTCAGGGCTTATTCTCCAGAGAACTCCGCTGTGGGGAATGGCATTGGGAGCCATGCCGGTAAATTCGATAACCCCGAAATCCAGCAAGTAAAGCGTCTCCCCATCGGGGCCAAACTTGACATCGATCACCCTTTTGAATCCGCCGCCGCTGCGCCCGGCCCGCTCCTGATCCCTGTTCCTGGCAAACCAGCTATACTTTCCCGTATCGGGATCGATTCTGATCACCCCGGTGGGAACAAGATCTTTCAGATTCTCGGTCAGGGGCTGGGCATCACCGAAGACGGCTGCAAAAATGCCTTTATCCGGGAACTGTTCCGGAGCGGAGGCCAGCTTCATGGGTGAATAATGGGGCGGCAGCGTGGCCAGGGGAGGTTCCACCGGCGGGGGGTCGACAATAAGCGGACGGCGATTGATCCCTCTTTCGGAGTTGAACAGCGGTTCGGTCAGGGGAAGTTTGCCTGCGTAGTCAGGCCAGCCGTACCAGGCCCCTTTTTTTACCTTGACCACCCAGTCGGGCGAGCCCTTCACGGCCCTGGGCCCTCGATCATCGTAACCGAGATTTGTGGCGAAAATATTCCCCGCTCCATCCATGGTCAGCCCGTAAGGGTTCCGCAGGCCGTCGGCATAGATGCTCAGCGTTCTGCTCTTCAGATCAAATCGGTGAATGGCGCCGCTGGCCGGCACGGTGGCCCGGACAGACTCCCCCTTCCCGCGGCTCACGCCGAAGGGGGCGAAAGCACCGGTGCTCTTACGGTCCGCGGGCTCGGGTGTGCTCAGATCCAGGGTTTCATAGTTTTCTCCGGTAAGAGTGAAATTGCGCGAGGGGAAATCATGAAATTTGGGATATTGATCCATCCAGGCATATACAAAGTTGTCCGAACCCACAACCGCGGCATTTGTGGCCGTACCCTGCCCGAAATAGAGCGCCCCGTCCATTCCGAAAAGCAGATCATTGTTCTGGTGATCGCCCAGCGAGGGGAGCCCGGTAACAAGATCTTCCCGCTCCTCGCTTTCCAGATCGAGGAGGGTGATCTTGCCGCGGTGGGAAAGATACAGCTTTTCTTCCCGGAGAGCCAGTCCATTGAGCGGACCGTTGAAACCGCCCGCCACCTCGTGAATCGCCCCGGCGGGTGAAACCCGGAGCACCCGCGCCTCTGTCTCCTTCGGGCCGTAGGCGTAGCCCGATTCGGCCACATAGATCCCCCCCCTGTCGTCCACGGCGATGGAGGTGGGATAGGTAAAACCCTTGGCCATCACCTCGGCCCGGTAGCCTTTCGGGAGCTCCAGGGCCCGGGGATCGGTGCTCACGGCCGCCCTGAGCAGAAAGGGGGTGAGCAGCCCGGCAATGAGCAGCAGTCCTGCGGCATAATAGACCCGGGCCCGCGGCCTGGCAGTGCCGGGGAGGCTGTAAAGCAGAGCGGTGATGATTCCGTAAAACGCAAAGGCCGCCAGGAAGATCCAGCTGTCAAGGGGGCCGGCGGCAAGAGGCGGAAATCCGAGCAAAACCGGCACCAGCAGCAAGGGACCGGCAACCCAGAGCAGCGCTCCGAGAACGGTTCCCGCCAGAACGGCGGTGTAAAGCCTCAAAGGATGCCGCCCGATAACAGCGGCATAGAGCAGGCCGCCCAGTGCGCCCAGGATGAGCATTGAACCAAAACCGTAAAGCAGATTGACCCTGGTGAGAAGAAGGCCCAGGGTGGGCAGCTGCCATCCTCCCCANNTCGGGGAACAGGCGCCCGGAAGCGGGGGGCGAGGCCGGCCTCGCCCTTCATATTTCACCGGGGTCCAGGATTTAACCGAAGAACATGCTCCGGATGAGGTCAAAATTGCGGCGAATACTGTCCGCTCCCTTCACCGGGCCCATGTGTCCGGGCAGGAGCAGCTCCACGTCATCAAGCCGGGCCAGGGAGGCGACGCTCCGCCCCAGCGCCGCGAAATCGCCTCCGGGAAGATCGGAGCGGCCGATGCTGCCGCTGAAAACCGTGTCTCCTGTAACAAGGGCCTTCTCTGCAGGGAAATAGAAACAAACCGCCCCCGGCGAGTGCCCCGGAGTATGCAGAACCCGGATCATATCCGCCCCTGCCTCCGGCTGCCCCAGTTCCAGCTCACCCTCCTGGAGATAGAAATCAGGCGCCAGGGGGGGTGCTTTCACCGGGCCCGCCGCAGCCTGCCGCTTTTCCAGACCCTCCAGGAAAAAGGCATCAGCACCATGGATAGCCAGCCTGGCGCCGCTTCGCTCCCGGATCAAACCCGCCGCCTCCACATGATCGGGGTGGCCGTGCGTGCACAGGATCAACTCGATTTCCTCAAGTTTGAGCCCGTCGGCAGCAACGGATCTATCCAGTACGTCATAGCACCTCTCTCCCGACTCGTTCAATATATGGCCCGGATCTACAAGCAGCATCTTTTCTCCGCGGTAGATATAGCTGTTGCAATTGTTGCCGTACCCCTGCCAGAAGTAGCCGTAAAAGCGATCGCTTAAGCGCATTTCAGTTCCTCCATAGCGTGAATTTTAACAATATGATATCATAAACGGCGAGGTGAAGAAAAGAATGGGAAAGATTAAATCGGCCCGGGAACTGGCCATGGAGCGGACCGCCAACTTGAAAGAGATAAGAAGTGCCGCCGGCGGGCACCCCGGATCCGAATATGAACCCTACCTGAAAGCCGCCAGGCTGCTTGCAGACTCTTTTTTGAAGAAAGAAAGCACAGTGGACAAGATATCCGAGACCCTGGATCGCTACCCTGCAGGGGCGCGGGAAGAGGCAATTTATGTTTTGCTGAAAAATATTGCCGAGGGGATGACAGTGGAAAATATCCCCGAGACGACCGGGTTTTGGCGCCGCCACCGGTCCGGCTCCACGGAGGGCCTTATTGAAGAAATCGAAAGGCTGGGCCGCAGGTACGATGAACAGGTCGGCGAGCTGCGCAGCGCAGCGGAGTCGGGAAAGAATGGGGAAAAACTGCAGTCCTGCCTGCTGCAGGAGGGGATTGCGGGATCTGCCGTTGCCGGCGTCAATCTGGAACGCTCACCCTGGTGGCGGGAGCGGCTGAACCGCCTCCAGGCATCCCTGGCTCCGCAGCTTGACCGCCTGAAAGAGGGGCTGCTTTCAGCGCTTCAAAAATAGAGAGACGGCTGCCGCAATATAGGGTCAACCGTCCCGTCGCTTCATGCAAAACAACTAGTCGCCGAGCACACCTTTTCGATAGGCCTTCAGGTAGTTGCCGCAGTAAGGATCGCGATCCAGAATCGCCTCCGCGGCGTACACCAGGGCCATCATTTTTTTGTCTTCCGGATCCAGGATGACCGCGTCAAGCCCGTAAGCGGTGCAGACCACCATGTACGCCTGGTTGAGCAGTTTGCGTTCGGGCAGCCCGAAGGAGATATTGCTCAGACCGCAGATGGAATGCACGCCGGGATAGCGTTCCTGCACCAGGCGAATTGTATCCGCCGCGGAAAGCCCATTCTTGCTGTCCACGCTGATGGGCTGGATCAGGGGATCCACATAGATATCGTCATGGCCGACCCCTTTGGCGGACAGAGACTCGATAATCCGGGAAGCGATGTTGAATCGCGTCGCCGCATCGGGCGG
>MTKW01001804.1_pt1 | contig 17454 bp, 14 predicted proteins | sample 1042761 | NCBI WGS metagenome assembly MTKW01 (sample SAMN06205366, study PRJNA360243) | anaerobic digester metagenome | biome: Wastewater treatment plant; feature: Anaerobic digester sludge; material: sludge; isolation source: anaerobic digester fed with sludge from wastewater treatment plant ... | reverse complement strand
AAAAAAGGAGATTATGTGGTCGCGGATATTCCTGTTACAATAGGTGTTGTGGCCACAGTCCTTGCGCCCTGGCTGGCCATTCTGAGTACCATGGCCCTTTTGGTGAGCACCTGGACTGTGGAGATAGAACGGCCGGCTTCTGAACCCGGCATCTAGAAGGCAGCCTTGGCAGGGGGGCTTGTGCCCTGCGCGCACCCTACGGCTATGCCGCGATATTTTTGGCCGGTTAAAGAAAGGGATTTCCGGTAATTGCCGGCTGTATGAAGGGAAGGAGCTTTACCGTGGGCAAGTCTCTTTACTTTCAAGATGTAATAAAGACTTTGCAGGATTTTTGGATCGAACAGGATTGCTACATAGGGCAGCCTTACGACATAGAAAAAGGCGCCGGGACTATGAACCCTTTGACATTTTTCAGAGTGCTTGGCCCTGAACCCTGGAACATGGCTTATGTAGAACCATGCAGAAGGCCCCAGGATGCCCGGTATGGGGACAACCCTAACAGAATGGGCTATTACTTTCAGCTTCAGGTCATACTCAAGCCTCCCCCTGATAAAATCATGGACATTTACATTAATTCCCTTGAACGTTTAGGGATAAAAAGGGAAGATCACGATATAAGATTTGTAGAAGACAACTGGGAATCCCCTACCCTTGGCGCTGCAGGATTAGGTTGGGAAGTGTGGCTTGACGGTATGGAGATAACCCAGTTTACGTATTTTCAAGAGATGGGCGGATTGGAACTTAAACCCATTGCCGCAGAGATAACTTATGGTTTAGAGCGGCTAACAGCGTATATTCAAAACCTCGATAACGTATGGGACATAAAAGTATCTCCCGGGCTTACATATGGGCAGGTCTTTCTCGAGCAAGAAAAGCAAGGTTCTGTATACGGTTTTGAGCTGGCAGATGTTGAACTATTGAGGCAGCAGTTTGCCAGTTACGAGGAAGAAACCAAGAGGATCTTGTCAAAGGGCCTGGTAATGCCTGCCTACGATTACGCGCTCAAATGTTCTCATATTTTCAACCTGCTGGATGCCCGTGGGGCACTTTCCGTTTCTGAACGCCAGAATTATATCGGCAGGATACGCAATCTTACACGCAAATGTGCCCACAAATACACGGCTCTTCGGGGGTTTGACAAAAAATGACCAAGGATTTGCTGTTGGAAATCGGTTCAGATGAAATTCCTGCACGTTATCTTCTACCGGCCATTGAAGAAATCAAGGCCCGAACGAAAAAGGCATTGGAAGACGCCAGGTTGACCTTTGGCGACGTTCGTTCCTACGGGACTCCAAGGCGGCTGGTTGTATACGTTACCGCCCTGGCTGAGAAAAGCCTTGATGCAACCACCAAGGTTAGAGGGCCATCCAAGAAAGTTGCCTTTGATAAAGAAGGAAATCCAACAAGAGCGCTTTGTGGCTTCTGCCGTTCCCTGGGCATAAACCCCAAAGACGCCATTATTGAAAAAGAAAACGGCGGCGAATATATATACGGTTTTAGGCATGAACCTGGCAGAAGTGTTGATGAAATATTACCTGAGATTCTCCCTCCAATGGCCATGGGAATGGATTGCCCCCACCCTCTGAGGTGGGGAGAGGAAAACTGGCGCTGGTACCGGCCAATCCGCTCTGTAACATGCCTTTTCGGCGACCGGTTGATTCCCCTTGAAATTGCAGGGGTGAAATCGGAACAGGCCAGTTTTGGCCACAGGTCATTACATCCGGGCAACGTTGAGATTGCTTCTGCGCCTCAGTACTTTCAGGCAATAGAAGATGCAGGAGTGATAGTGGATCAGTGCCGTCGCCGTGAGATAATTCTTGACGGCGCCAGGAGGCTTTCCCAGGAGATTTCCGGGAAACCTTACGAAGACAAAAGCCTGGTAGATGAAGTGACATGCCTCTGTGAGAACCCTGCGCCTTTCAGGGGCGATTTCAGTCACGAGTATCTTGACCTTCCCGAGGAAGTGCTAATTACAGTCATGAGGCACCACCAGAGATATTTTCCCATTATTGGCCATCGCGGAAAAGTGCTTCCCGGGTTCATAGGAGTAAGAGATGGTAGCCCTGAGCAAGGCATGGACAATGTCAGAAAGGGCAACGAATGGGTACTCAGGGCTCGCCTTGAGGACGCCTCATTTTTCTACTCCCAGGATCTCAAAACCCCCCTTGAAGACAGGCTCTCTGATCTCAAAGGGGTATATTTCCTGCGTGGCGCAGGAACTTTACACGAAAAAACCGGCAGGCTTATTGAGATAACAACATATCTAGGGCGCACCTTAGGGTTTTCAGAAATTGAAATGGAACCTGCAATACAAGGAGCCCGTCTTTCTAAATGTGATCTGGTCACTTCCCTGGTGAGGGAACTTCCAGAGCTGGAAGGGATAATGGGAGGCCATTATGCCAGGGCACAGGGAGCCGGGGAAGAAGTAGCCAGGGCCATTTCCCAACATTATCTCCCAAGAGGTGCCGGAGACAGGTTGCCGGATAGGGGTGCAAGCAGTTTGGTAGCTCTTGCAGATAAACTTGATACATTGTCAGTTGCCTTCGCACTTGGTATTGAGGTATCCGGTTCCCAGGATCCTTTGGGGCTTAGAAGGGCAGCTTCCGGCGTAGCCAATATCATCCTGGATCAAAGCCATGATCTTGATCTTGATGAAACCTTACGGTTTACAGTGGGCCTCGGGAAACAATCTGTGGAAAACGGAACCGGCACAGGCGGGAAAACTGGTGAGATGGGCCAGGGCCAATTAGCCGGGCATGGCCAGGACCCAAACCAGGGTTTTGAGAAGAAAGATACGGTATCACGGGATTCCGGCAAAAGGGATCGGAAGGCCCGGGGGAAAAAGGCGGCAGAAGATGTAGAATCTGTGATTGCCCGCCTGAAGGAATTTTTGCTGCACAGGGTGGAAGTCATTTTATTGGAAAGAGGTTTTCCAATAGAAATGATAAGGGGTGTTTTGGCAGGCGGCGAAACCCGGATATCCAGATTACCTCTTATGGCAGAAGCCCTTTCGTCTCTTTCAGGCACCGAAACCCTTACTGACGTGGTTAGTGGATGGAAAAGGACTTCAGTACTTGGAAAGACAGCGTCTGGAAGGGATGTTCTCCCTGACTTATTCGTTGATGAACCTGAAAGAGCTCTCTACCGTTTGGTGTCAGGGAGAAGACACGAAATGGAGAAGCTTTTCGAGGGAAAAGAGTATGACAAATATCTAGAAGAGCTTTCGTTTTTGAGAGTTCCAATAGACAACTGTCTGGACAATGTGTTGATTATGGCTAAAGACGAAGCGCTGAAGGGGAATCGTCTCAAACTCCTTGGCCTTGTGTCTGACATGTTCACAAGATTTGCTGATTTTACTTATGTATTGCCTCTTGCCGGCAAGGTTTAGAATTTTGTGATCAGGACTGGAAATCCAGACTCCCGGTGCCGGCCCTGTTGTCAGGGAGCCGGCCGGGTTGAATTGGGCCGGGTAATGCACGAACCGGCCAGTACGCAGCGCAGCATCTTGAATTTGGGGACTCCAGTCCTGGAACTTGGGAGGGCTAGCAGGTGAATGGGGAAAGACCGGCGGTTTTTGTTTTATCTGACTCACTGGGTGAGACGGCTGAATTGGTTGTAAGGGCAGCTGCTGCTCAGTTCAACGCGGGCGGAGTAGATATTCGCAAATTTGGCTTTGTCCAGTCCAAAGATGCTATTGACAGGGCTTTGAAAGAGGCAAGGGACAAGAGAGCTATTCTTGTCTATACCCTGGTGAAACCTGAGCTAAGGGAGTACGCAAGAAGCCAGGCGGATATATCAGGAATTGCCTCAGTGGATATCCTTGGGCCTATGATGGAAGCCCTTGCAACTGTGAGCACGTCAGAACCTAAGTTTGAACCGGGACTGATGCACCGGTTGGATGCAGAATATTTCAGGCGGGTTGAAGCCGTTGAGTTTGCCGTGAAATGTGACGACGGCAAAGACCTTCTGTCCTTACCCTTTGCCGATGTAGTCCTCATAGGCGTTTCCAGGACTTCCAAGACTCCCGTAAGTTTGTATCTTGCACAGAGAGTTTACAAGGCAGCAAACGTTCCTTTGGTCCCTGAACTTCCTCCACCGCCGGAGCTGTTTAGGATTCCCAGAGAGAAGACTGTAGGGCTTACTTTGAGCCCTGAAAAGCTGGCAAAAGTCCGGAGGCAGCGGCTGAAAGCCATGGGTTTGGATGAAAACACGTCCTATGCTGACTTAGGACGCATACTTTTGGAACTGGAATATGCAGATAAGGTCTTCCGCCAGCTTGGTTGTAGTATCATAGACGTGACAGACAAGGCTGTCGAGGAGACGGCACTCAATGTGTTGGAGATAATCGAGAGGAGGAGCACATAAAGTGGCGGCTAAGCTCGTGTACAGGTTCAGGGAGGGCGGGGAAGGTAAACGGCCTATCCTGGGAGGAAAAGGTGCAGGCCTTGCAGAGATGACCAGGATAGGGTTGCCTGTACCCCCAGGCTTTACAATAACAACACAAGCCTGCAAGATTTATTATGAATCAGGCCAAAAGCTCCCTGAATTCCTTGAAGAGGACGTTGTAAGACACATGAAAGAGTTGGAAGAAGAGACAGGAAAAACCTTCGGGGGTGAGCATGAGCCGCTTTTGGTGTCGGTACGGTCAGGCGCCCCAATCAGCATGCCCGGAATGATGGACACTATCCTCAATCTCGGCCTTAACGACAGAAGCGTCCTCGGCCTTTATGATGCCACTCAGGATCTTCGTTTTTCTTACGATTGCTATAGACGGTTCATTCAGATGTTCGGTAACGTAGTTCTTGATATTGAGCACCGTGAATTTGAAAAGGCTTTTTCGGGGCTGAAAAAAGCAGAAGGCGCAGCACAGGACCAGGATGTTTCGGCTGAGGGCATGAAGGCACTGGTCAAGACGTACAAAGCTATTATTAAAGAAAAGGCCGGTATTGATTTCCCGTCAGATCCTTATGAACAGCTGTTTATGGCTGTTTCCGCCGTGTTCAGCTCATGGAACAATGAGCGGGCCATTATCTATAGAAGGATTAATAAGATCCCTGACAATTTAGGGACTGCCGTAAATATTCAGACCATGGTTTTCGGAAACATGGGTTCCGGGTCTGCTACAGGGGTTATGTTTACCAGGGATCCGTCTACAGGCGAAAATGTGCTCTATGGCGAATACTTAATGAATGCCCAGGGAGAAGATGTGGTTGCAGGGCTCAGGACTCCGGAACACATATCCGAGATTGACAACGACCTTCCCGGAATGTTTGACCAGCTAAAGGGAGTATCAGATCTTCTTGAAGACCACTACAGGGACATGCAAGACATCGAATTTACAATTGAGCACAACAAGCTTTATATACTTCAGACCAGAACCGGGAAACGGACTGCCCAGGCTTCTTTGGAGATAGCAAGGGCATTGTTCAAAGAAGGCAAAATTTCAAAGGAAGAGGCAGTCAAAAGAGTCAAACCAGAGGAAGTATCCAGGCTTCTTCACAGAGGAATTGACCCCAATGCAAGGACAGAGGTTTTGGCAAATGGTTTGCCTGCATCCCCTGGAGCTGCAACGGGAAAGGTGATTTTCGATACCCAGGTTGCCGAATCCCTGGGCGAACAGGGCGAGAAAGTGATTTTGGTCAGGCCTGAAACAACCCCTGATGACATGCCAGGAATCGTGTATGCTCAGGGGATTCTCACATCCAGAGGCGGAATGACCTGTCACGCAGCCATTGTAGCCCGTGGAATGGGTAAGCCCGCGGTAGTCGGTTGTGAATCTCTCAGGATCGATCTGGAAGGTAATATAGGTTTAGTTGGTAACGTTACTCTTAATGAAGGCGACATTATATCTATAGACGGTGGCACAGGCAGTGTATTCCTTGGCGAAGTTCCGCTGGTTGAGCCCTCAATGGGAGAGGAGTTTAAGGAGATTCTTGGCTGGGCCGATGATATACGTGAACTTGGCGTAAAAGCAAACGCCGATACTCCTGAAGATTCCCGGCGTGCCAGGGAGTTTGGGGCAGAGGGCATAGGCCTTTGCCGTACAGAGCATATGTTTATGGGCCACGACAGAATGTCTGTAGTTCAGAAGATGATTCTTGCAGAAACTGAGGAGCTTAGAAAAGAGGCTCTGGATGTGCTCCTTCCCATGCAAGAGGATGATTTTCACGGTATTTTGAAAGCCATGAGAGGCTTCCCGGTTACCATACGGCTTCTCGACCCGCCACTTCACGAGTTTTTGCCCAATGTAGAGGATCTTGTGAAGTCCCTTGCTGAGATGAAAACCAGGCAAGATCCTGCTTCTGAGATTTCCAGGGTAGAAGAGCTTCTGAGAAAGGCTCGAGGACTTCAGGAGATGAACCCGATGCTCGGCATGAGAGGCTGCAGGCTGGGCATTGTATACCCTGAGATATACGAAATGCAGGCCAGGGCCATTTTCCAGGCCACCGCTCGTTTGATTAAAGAAGGCTGTACCGATGTTATGCCCGAGGTCATGATTCCTCTTGTAGGTGAAGCTGCCGAACTGGGGATTCTTCGCGAGAGAGTCGAAGAAGTTGCAAGGCAGGTTCGTGAGGAACAGGGTATTGAGTTCCCTGTGGTTATCGGTACTATGATTGAAATTCCCAGGGCGGCCCTGACTGCCGATGAAATAGCCGAGCATGCCCAGTTCTTCTCGTTTGGCACAAACGACCTTACCCAGACCACTTTTGGGTACTCAAGAGACGACGCAGAGGCCAAGTTCTTGCATAAGTACCTTGCCGACAAGATTTTGCCTGAAAACCCATTTGCGGTTTTGGACAGAAAGGGTGTTGGCAGTCTTGTTAGGACCGCAGTGGGCCTGGGCAGAGGCAAGAGGCCTGATTTGGTAGTGGGGATTTGCGGCGAGCACGGCGGCGACCCGTCATCAATCGAGTTTTTTCACATGGTTGGGTTGGATTATGTATCGTGTTCGCCCTACAGAGTGCCTGTGGCAAGGCTCGCAGCGGCCCATGCGGTGCTAACAACCAAAGATCAATGAGGTAAGGTTTAAAATGGTGTTGACGGAGCTCCCAAAGCCCTATATGCCAGAGTTTTGAGAGATCTATATACTATATAAAGCAAAGCAAGGGTATTGTTTCTTGGTAATTCTGAGGGACAGTACCCTGTTTGTTTTCACCCCATTGCATCGTTTTAAGTGAAATCACCTATCTCGAAGATAAGGGGTAAAACTTTCAGCCGAAAAGATCGTATATCCTAATGCAGACTTCTTCCCACCCGGATTTTCAATAGTCAACCCAATAGATCGGTCACGGGGGAATCAGTCCATGTATGACAAATATTTGCTTCGAGGAGCCAGAATCGGTATTGCCTTCAAACGACTGGAATGAGTCAATAGATGACAAAAACTTGCGTTTGCCAGCGAATTGTGTATTACCGGAAGTGTCAGTTGAGTTTTTCCAAATAAGACACGAGAAGATAATGCCCGCCTGATAGAAAAGGGCTATTCCATGTACAAAGTGCCAACAATTGATAAATTGACCGAATAATTTGGCAGTCTGAGAAGGAATTTTGGTTTCAACATCGAATATAAAATAGGTTGCATTGTCTTAAAGAGATTTACGAGGTGCAAAAAGTGTCGAAGAAGTACTTTAGCCAGGATATTATAACTGAAATTAGATCAAGGGCTGACATAGTCTCCCTCATATCAGAGTATGTGAATTTGCGCAAGACAGGGAGGAACTATGTAGGGCTATGTCCGTTCCATCAGGAAAAAACGCCCTCTTTCAGTGTTGACCCGGATAAACAGTTATTTTATTGTTTTGGCTGTGGTGAAGGTGGAAATATTTTTTCCTTTCTTATGAAGATTGGAAATATGAGTTTTCAGGACTCAGTTGAAGAACTGGCTAAGATGACAGGTGTTCGACTTCCTGAAGCAGAACTCACTCCCCTGGAGCGGCGGCGAAGAGCAGAGATAGAGGCCATTCGAAAGGCTCTTGGATTTGCCAATGACCGCTACAGAGAGATGCTTTTTTCGAAACAAGGTGTACAAGCCCTCAAGTACCTGGAAAGACGTGGCCTTTCCCGGAAAACAATCGACATGTTTCAACTGGGATACGCCCCGGCTGAGTGGGAATTCATAACCGCCGGAAGCGCCAGGGCGGGAATTGAGATTGAATACGTGGTAAAAGCCGGTCTGGCTCTGCAAAGAAGCCAGGACTACAGTGGAGCAGGTCAATGGGGTAAGCAAAGGCAGGGCTTTTATGACCGTTTCAGAAACAGGATTACCTTCCCGATCTGGAACGGGAGCGGCGAACTCATAGGTTTTGCAGGAAGAGCAGTAGGGGATGACATGCCGAAATATCTGAATTCTCCTGATACTCCGTTGTTTCATAAAGGAAAAGAACTGTATGCCCTGAACCTGGCAAAGCCGGCTATCCGGAGTAAGGGCATAGTCTGTGTAATGGAAGGATATATGGATGTCATAAGCATGTTTCAAAATGGTATCGATTATGCTGTTGCAGGAATGGGTACTGCTTTTTCCAAAGAGCAAGCCAGGGCTCTCATGCTTTTGTGTGATGACGTTGTACTTTCGTATGATCAGGATGAAGCAGGGAAGAAGGCTGTCAGGCGTTGCATAGATACCTTTCGGGAGGTAGGTGGAAGGGCCCGGGTTGTGACTTTCGAAGGGGCCAAAGATCCTGATGAGTTTGTGGTCAAGTATGGGGCCGATAAGTTTACAAAGCTAATCCAACACGCAGTTCCGGATATTAAATTCATCTATGATGAGGCAGTTGGATCCAATGACATTTCGACAGTTGAGGGGAAACTCAAAGTTAAGGACATAATGATACCAGTATTGGCTGCCTTGGAGAGTGAAGTTGAAAGTTCGGCTTACACGTCAGAGATTTGGCGTGATCTTGACGTTCGGAAGGAATCTCTGGATAGAGATGTCGAATCATACAGGCGAAGGTTGCGGAAAACGTCCAGGTATAAAAAGTCAGAAAACAGCAATAATACTGGTTATGACAACCAGTTAAATTCTGGATTTGGAAAGGGTTCCGGAAGGGGCAGTGAAATTGCCTTTGGGAGGCAGCGAGCTGAGGAAGGAATTATCAGGGCGCTTGTAGAAAAACCAGAATTAATGAAGATGGCGAATGCCTATCTTGATAGCACTGACTTTACAGACGACAGGAGTCGTTTTGTGTATACAAACATTGAAAACTCTCTGGCGTGGATGGAAGATCATGAGATTACAAATTGGATTGCGGAACTTTGCGCCAAATTTGGACCCGTGGACCAGCCCGAACGCGTATTAATAGATTGTGTGAAAAGACTGAAAGAATTTAGATTGACTGAATTGAGAGAAGAAATGAAGCAGGCCCAGGAGGCGCGGGACGAGGGACGACTTTTGACTATTATCAGTGACTATCAGAAATTACTTAAACAGGTGAAGTCCACGAGGGGAGACGACTTTAGCGGTTTCCCCGGTGATTTCCCCGGGAGGGAAGAGGGTTGAAGGACCTGCATACAGGGATTGACGCAATGAAACAGCTAATTGCGCTGGGCCAGGAAAAGGGCTTCTTAACCTATAAGGAAATTGCAGATGCATTACAAGGCCTGGAAATGAGCGAAGAACAGGTAGACCAGGCCTACCGGGCATTCCACGAAATGGGTGTAGAAGTTGTAAGTGAACGGCAATCGGCTTCTGGTGCCTTTGGCTTACGAGGAGGACAAGGAGCAAAGAACGCGGCTACACCGGCTAAAGTCGCTAAGCCAATCCCTCTTTCAGATGATGATGCCGAAGATGAGAGCGTAGATGGCCATGAAGAAGACGATTCTAACGATACTGAAGATAAAGAAGATAAGGAAGAGACCACCGGTATTGATCTATCGGTTCCTGAGGGAGTGGCATTGGATGACCCTGTTAGGATGTATTTGAAGGAAATTGGCCGTGTGCCTCTGCTTACTGCTGAGGAAGAAGTGGAATTGGCAAAACGCATGGAAATGGGTGAAAAAGAGGCTAAACAGCGGCTGATTGAGTCGAACCTGCGGCTGGTGGTGTCTATTGCCAAAAGATATGTTGGGCGAGGCATGCTTTTCCTTGATCTCATTCAGGAAGGCAATATGGGACTTATCAAGGCTGTCGAGAAGTTTGATTACAGAAAAGGTTACAAGCTTAGCACCTACGCCACATGGTGGATACGACAGGCCATTACAAGGGCAATAGCTGACCAGGCCAGAACCATCAGAATTCCTGTACACATGGTTGAGACTATCAACAAGCTGGTCCGGACTTCCCGCCAGCTTTTACAGGAACTCGGCAGGGAACCCACTGCCGAGGAGATTGCTGAAGAGATGGGGATGACCCCTGAGAAGGTCAGAGAAATCCAGAAGATTGCTCAAGAGCCGGTTTCTCTGGAAACACCCATTGGCGAGGAAGAAGACAGTCACCTGGGTGACTTTATCGAAGATGTAGATGCTCCCGCTCCGGCTGAAGCGGCATCGTTTATGCTGCTGAAGGAGCAAATTGAAGAAGTGCTGGATACTTTGAATGAAAGAGAGCAAAGGGTGTTGAGGCTCCGCTTTGGCCTGGATGACGGCAAGGCCCGTACTCTTGAGGAAGTAGGACGTGAATTCGGGGTTACCAGAGAACGCATCCGGCAGATCGAGGCCAAGGCTCTGAGGAAGCTCAGACACCCCCAGAGGAGCAAGAAGCTAAGGGACTACCTGGTATAGGTTGAACAGTTTTGTGAGCTTTTGTGGACGAGGAAGCCCGGGCATGAATTGCTGCCCGGGCCTTTATTATATTGAACCCACTGGATACTTGCACATATAGATTTGCCTGAACTTCTTACATCATGAACCCCATTGGCAACTGCCGGTTACTCAGATTGGTTGTCTGAACTTTTCGTATTGTGAACCCGGCAACTGCAGTTACCCATACCGGCAAGATCCTACGTATGCAGAAATGATATAATCAAGGATGTAGGGTGGGGTGAGAGTATGGTTCGCTTTTGCCTGACAGCGAAGGTCAGGGCAAAGGGTTCACAACCTAATGATGCCACTCTGCATTGGGAAAGGAGGGAGTGTGCCATTTCTTCCCCGGTGAGTTGTTGCGTGATTAGTTTTTCTTGTTTTACAGAGATCATGGGCCAGGATATAAAAACTGTGATCTGTGAGATTGGCCTCACGGAATCCCAGGGCACCAGGTTCAAGAACATTCACGCCGGTTACCGAGGTTACGGCACGAGTCTATGAATGATACTGATACAGGGAATGTAGATCCAGGAAGTAATGCGGGGGCTGGCCACCAGGCAGGGCTTTCTACCGCGGAACGAGCACCTTTGCTCCAGATTTTCCTGAGTTTTTTCAAGATCGGCGCATTCACCTTTGGCGGAGGGTGGGCCATGGTACCTCTAATCAGGAAAGAGCTTGTAGACAGGCAAGAGTGGCTTGAGGATTCCGAGTTTGTTGATATTCTGGCCATAGCTCAAAGCGGGCCTGGGCCAATCGCCATCAACACATCTGTATTGTGTGGGTACAAAATGAGGGGGGTGCCTGGAGCCTTGATCGCTACACTTGGGTCAAGCCTTCCGTCTTTCCTCATTATCCTGATTATTGCCAATTTCTTCTTGAAGATCAGGGATTCAAAAGCTGTTGAGGCGATTTTCAAGGGTATGCGTCCGGCTATATTTGGGTTGCTGATGTCTGCTGTCTGGCAGGTAGGAAAAAAGTCAGTTAAGACCAGGAAAGACATTGTCTTTGCAGCAGCCGGTGCCGCGCTTTTGTTATTTTTGAGGATAAACCCGATTTTCGTGGTTTTGATAGCAGCCATTAGCGGAGTTACTTATGGACTATTAGAGCGTTCAAGGGCTGCAAGGGGATGACCAAATCCGGCAAATAGCAGGTGTAGTCCAAAGTTCCATCTGGGCGTGTTTACAGATAGTACGCGGGCGAGGTATTTAAAATCGGCCCTGGCTTGAAACGTTAGGTTTTGAGAAATAGTTCCTTGAACTTGAGACTTGTGAATGCCGGCTATGCCGGCCAGGCTGGAAATGTCGGGGCCAATTAACCGGAGAGCGAGATGATTTCAGGCGTGACTTCACTAGTTGATCTTTTCGTGTCATTTTTTAGAGTAGGTGCCTTTGCTTTTGGCGGAGGCTACGCAATGATCCCCCTGATTTCCCGGGAGGTTGTAAGTACCAGGGGCTGGCTGGACATGGCAGAGTTCATTGATGTGATAGCCATATCCCAGGGCACTCCAGGCCCTATTGCCATAAACTCGGCCACTTACGTAGGTTTCAAGGTTGCAGGGGTGTTGGGTTCAGTAATGGCTACTTTCGGGGTAGTGCTACCCTCGTTTATCATAATGATGATCTTAGGAAGGCTCTTTCTTAAATACAAGGAAGTGCCCGTTGTAAGGGATATGCTTTCAGGTATCCGGCCAATTGTTGCAGCGTTAATCCTGTCGGCTGCCCTCTCGGTCTTCCATACATCGGTTACAGGTGTAGTCCCAGCCATCATATCTGCTGCTGTGATTGTGGCAATAGTTGCTTTCAACATTGATCCGATACTGCTTTTGGTGCTGTCAGGGGTTTTGGGGTTGGTGATGTACAGGTAAAGGAATTTGGCTTGGACTGTGGCGAAAGGCTCCATTGGCAAAGGAACGGAAAAGTCTATGTTATTTGGCAGATGCCTGTGTACGTTGTTCCTTTTACCCTTGGAGTTTTTTCTTTAGAGAAGGCAGTCTGCAATTCAGCAGTTTGAATTCAATCGAGGTGTCTGAAAAACGGACATCCTAGTTGAATGAGTTTTTTTCTGCAGACACATCTTGCCCGGGCCTGTACTCAAGAACGACACCCTGGCAAACGCTGTTCAGTTTACGGCACCCTCTGCTCGGACATGTAGCCCGAATTGACACCTCCTGAAAAACCGTTCTTTCTGCAGACACATCTTGCCCGGGCCTGTGCTCAAGAACGACACCCTGGCAAAGACTGTTCCGTTTGCGGACACCCTCTGCTCGGACATGTAGCCCGAATTGACACCTCCTGAAAAACCGTTCTCTCTGAAGACACTTTCGCCCGGGCCTGTGCTCAAAAACGACACCCTGGCAAAGACTGTTCAGTTTACTGGGCACACGTGGTTCAGCATCATTGTGCACCTTCTTCTCTGAGAGTAATTTCGACTCTCGTGAGCACGCTGCCACGGGATTATGTATCTACGGCTGCGACACTCTCATGGCCTTGTAGTCCTGCATATGATTACGTGGCAGGCCAGACCAGGCCGGAGGGTACAAGTTCACTACTGAATCAACCGGTTTGGGAGTGATCCGGCATAAACATTGGGAATACTGTTCCCATAGCGTTATAATATGGAAGAGTCACATACATACATTCAGGAGGTAGTTGTAATGGCTAGAATCGGTATTAACGGCTTTGGGAGCATAGGCAGGCGTTTTTTGCGAGCCTCAAAGCGAGCGAAAGATATTGACATAGTGGCAGTTAACGACCTCACGGATCCGGGCACCCTTTCTCATCTTCTGAAGTACGATTCAAACTATGGTACTTTTGAAGAGGATATAAGGGCAGAACTCGACGGATTCTATGTAGGTGATAAGAAGATCAAGGTATTTTCCGAAAGAGAACCAGGCAACATTCCGTGGAAAGACATGGGTGTTGATATTGTGCTTGAGTCCACAGGCCGCTTCACCCAGAAAGAGAAGGCTGTTGCCCACATAGAATCGGCAGGGGCCAAGAAAGTAGTAATTTCCGCTCCGGCAAAGGGCGAAGATATAACCATCGTTATGGGCGTCAACCATGGCCAATACGATCCTTCAAAGCACCACGTGATTTCCAATGCCTCATGTACTACCAATGGGCTTGCTCCTGTAGCCAAGGTCTTGGATGAGAATTTCGGTGTGGAAAAAGGCTTGATGACTACAATTCACGCATATACAAACGACCAGGTGACCCTGGATTTTCCTCACAAGGATCTCAGGAGAGGAAGAGCTGCTGCTCTCAATATCATTCCCACCACGACCGGCGCCGCCAAAGCAGTTGCCCTCGTTCTTCCCCAACTGAAAGGCAAGGTCAACGGAATGGCTTTCAGGGTGCCCACGCCCACGGTTTCAGTGGTTGACCTGACCTGCCAGGTAAGCAAGGCATGTAGCGTAGAGGCTGTCAACAAGGCATTCGAGGCGGCAGCTGCAGATGAACTTAAGGGTATTCTCGGTGTCTCGTGCCGCCCCCTGGTTTCCATGGACTATAAGGGGATGTTGGAATCTGCAGTGGTAGATGCTCTTTCGACCCAGGTAATAGGCGACAATTTGGTTAAAGTAATTGCCTGGTACGATAACGAATGGGGCTATTGTGAGCGCCTCATTGACTTGATTTCCTTTGTGATTTCTAAAGGACTTTAGAAGGGCGCTGGCAGGAGAGTAAGGGTCAAACCTCAATTATGGGATGCACGATGGCCGAGAGCAAAATGGCTGGAGTAAGTGCACGAGGTCAGCAGTGGTTGTGCACCTGGAGATAGGACAAAGTGTCCAGAAGGGGTGTAACAGTCAGCCCACAAAGGCAGTTTGATCCCATATTAGCAGCAGCAAGGAATGTAGTGTGTACACAGGAAAGAGTGAAGAGCAAGGAGGTAACACCGGTGCCAAAGGCCACTGTAAGGGATGCGGACTTAGCCGGCAAAGTCTGTTTTTGCCGTGTGGATTACAATGTTCCAATGAAAGGCTCGGAGATTACAGACGACACCCGGATTAGGGCGTGCCTGCCTACAATAAAATACCTCATAGACAAGAATGCAAAGATAGTTCTTGCATCCCACTTTGGACGGCCGAAAGGCAAGGTAGTAGAAAGCCTCAGGCTTGATCCTGTGGCAAAGAGGCTGTCTGAGCTTCTTGGAGTGAAAGTCAAGAAACTTAACGATTGTATTGGTGAAAGGGTGGAGCGGGCAGTCTCAGAGATGAAATCCAAAGATGTTGTGCTTTTGGAAAACGTCCGCTTTCATCCCGGCGAGGAAAAGAATGACAAAGAATTTGCCAGGAAGTTGGCTTCTCTTGCTGACATCTTTGTAAATGACGCTTTCGGAGCCGCTCACAGGGCTCACGCTTCAACCGCCGGGATAGCCCAATTTATACCTGCCTATGCAGGGCTTCTCATGGAGAAAGAAGTAGAGGCTCTGGGCAAACTTTTGTCAGGCCCTGAACGGCCTTTTGCCGCAATCATCGGAGGGGCCAAGGTGTCAGATAAGCTGGGAGTCTTGGAAAATCTTCTGGATGAAGTCGACGTGCTCCTTATCGGCGGCGGAATGGCCAATACCTTCCTTCTGGCCAAGGGCTACAAGATGGGCAAATCCCTGACTGAACCCGACAAGGCTGAGGAAGCCCTGAGAATTATGAAGAAGGCAGAGGATTCAGGGAAGAAACTGCTTCTCCCTGTNNGGCCCGGAAACCAGAAAAGGGTTCTCAGAAGAGATCTCACAGTCAAAGACTGTGTTTTGGAACGGGCCCATGGGTGTATTCGAAGTGGAGCTTTTCCGCGGGGGCACCCTTGAAATGGCCGGTGCCATGGCCCATGTTGATGGGTTCACAGTAGTCGGAGGCGGAGACTCTCTGGCTGCTGTAGAAGTATCCGGGTATGCAGATAGAATCAGTCATCTATCTACCGGAGGCGGCGCATCCCTTGAATTCCTTGAAGGAAAGGACCTTCCAGGCGTGAAGTGCCTGTCTGAACGATGATTTTGAATTGTACCGGAATATTCCGCTTCTGCTTTACCAGTAATTTGGACGGGCATAAGTTCGGTGCCTGAACCAATCGGACAGGCGGTATTGGCGGGAGCGGAATGAACCGGATAAATGTTGAGGGAGAGTTAAAATGCGTAAACCTCTTATTGCTGCAAACTGGAAGATGAACAAAAACATCGGCGAGGCCCTGTCTTTTGCAGGGTCTTTCGATGAGATGTTTTTTCAAAGGTTTCAGGAAGATGATATCCCTGTTGATGTACTGATATGCCCTCCGTTTCTGGGTATTCCTGCACTTTGCGCGGTGTTTGCAGGGAAGCCGGTAAGCGTTGGGGCTCAGAATATGTACTGGAAGGACAAAGGCGCCTTTACCGGTGAAGTTTCTCCTGTGATGCTCAAAGCCGCAGGATGCTCTTATGTAATCATTGGCCATTCCGAAAGAAGGCACATTTTCGGAGAAACTGACTCAGAGGCCGCCGAGAAAGTACGGTCTGCTTTGGATCACGGCTTGCATCCGGTCATTTGCGTTGGTGAAACCCTTGAACAACGAGAGCANNACAGGTAAAGAAGCCAAGCCAAACGATGCGGCAGACGTGATTTCGAACATACGGAAAACAGTAGACGGACTATTCGGCGAAGGATCATCAGATCCCCTGAGAATTCTTTACGGCGGAAGCGTAAAATCAGCCAATATTCGCTCATTCATGCTCAAAGAAGATATAGACGGAGCATTGGTCGGCGGAGCAAGCCTGGACCCGGAAGAATTTTTCAAGATTATCGACACAGCATACAAGGCCAAACGTTGAAACGCGGGGACGGTCCTAACGTTTCACAGGGATTACCGGAGTGGCCATAATCGTTTCGCCCTTTGAAGCACCGGAACGATTACGGCAGATCACTGAAAGATTGTCAGAACCCGGGATAGCCGTTGCAGCGTTTTGTGTGATTCCAGGTTGATACTGTTTTGAATATCCGTTGCGGAGGAATAGATGTGGCAAGGCCAAAACCTGTGGTCCTGGTCATACTTGACGGGTGGGGGCTTTCAGACATTGCCCCCACTGCAGTGACTGAGGCAAACATAACGAATTTCAGAAATCTCATGGGGCAATATCCGAACACATGTCTCGAGGCCGCAGGGAAAGCGGTAGGGCTTATGACTGGCCAAATGGGTGACTCGAACGTGGGCCATCTCAATATTGGTGCAGGGCGGATAGTGTATCAAGACCTCGTGAGAATATCCAATGATATAAGAGATGGTACGTTCTTCAGCAACCAGGCTCTTACAGGTGCTGTAGACAATGCAAAAAAGAGGGGTTCTGCCCTTCATATTATGGGCCTTCTGTCAGACGGCGGCGTTCACAGTCACCAGGAGCACCTTTATGCAATTTTGGAGCTGGCAAAATCCCGGGATTTAGAGAGTGTGTTTATCCACGCTTTTCTTGATGGGCGAGACGTCCCTCCTAGTTCAGCAGCTACATACTTGAAGAATCTTGAACAGAAAATATACGAACTGGGCGTAGGGCGAATTGCATCCATAACCGGCCGGTATTATGCCATGGATAGGGATAAGCGATGGGATCGGACCAAGGCCGCTTACGACATGTTGACTTTGGGCACAGGGCGGGTAGCCACGGATTGGCGGGAAGCTCTGGATATTGCTTACGAAAAGGGCGAGACTGATGAGTTTGTGTATCCTACTGTTATCGGCCATGGCAGGGAGGCCAATT
>MTKW01006434.1_pt1 | contig 17471 bp, 19 predicted proteins | sample 1042761 | NCBI WGS metagenome assembly MTKW01 (sample SAMN06205366, study PRJNA360243) | anaerobic digester metagenome | biome: Wastewater treatment plant; feature: Anaerobic digester sludge; material: sludge; isolation source: anaerobic digester fed with sludge from wastewater treatment plant ... | reverse complement strand
ACGCGCGAGAAATGAGTCGAATTGAAAGAGTGAGATAATGATGACTAATAATGTTGACACCCAAGAATCCGGTAAGCGCGAGCTGATATTGGAAGGCGCTCTCAGAGTTTTCTCTCAAAAGGGCTTCCACGGAGCAACTGTTGAGGAAGTCGCAGAAGTGGCCGGAGTCGGGAAGGGAACAGTCTACTTGTATTTCGGGAGCAAAACAGACTTATTCGTTTCTGTAGTGGAAGAGAAGCTCAAGGAATTACAGGAAGTCGTCATGGAACGCCTGAGAAATATCGAAGGGGCATGCGCGAAGCTTTCTGAGACTATAGAACTGCATTGGGAGTTCTTTAACCGATCAAGGGAGTTTGTCAAGGTGATCTTGAGTGACTTGAGCGGGCTTGAGAAGGAACTGGATGAGCGGACTCGTGAAGCCAGGACTGGGTTTATCGGGGTCTTAGAGTCTATCATCGAGGAAGGCATAAGTCGCGGTGAGTTTAAGGATGTAGAGCCCCGCATGGCCGCGTACGCCATTGAAGGCGCAATCAGCTTCGTTGCTTTCGAAAATCTCGTGAACAAAATGAGCGCTCCTAGCATACCTAACGTATCTCAGTTGGTAGACTTCTGTCTCAACGGGCTCTGTCCCTGAAGATGCTGCAAAGCAACAGGTACGGTGCGAAACGCTAAGAATGTCGCAGTTCGATGTCATGCCTAGGTGACGCTACATTGGTTAGCAGAGTCGGAGGGTTGAAGAGATAATGAGAAGACTGTCAGATCTTATTGTCAAGAATCCTGTCGTTGTATTGGTGATTCTGTGTGCAGTATCTGTACTTTTAGGGATCAATATCCGAGGAGTAGACTTAAAGGTAGATACAGAATCTATGGTGCCCAAGGATGATCCGGTAATTCAGGATCTCATAGAGACTGTAGAAGACTTCGGGTCTCAGGACATGATGATGGTAGCCATCAAAGCCAACGTATATACAGAGGAGACCCTTGCGAGAGTTCAGCGGATTGCAGATCAGATACTGGATCTGCCGGGAGTCGAAGACGTGGTGACTCCATTGGATGTCCAAGTCATTCGAGGCGACGAATTCGGCCTTGAAATCTTGCCTGTCGCGTACGGAACACCCGGGACTGAGGAGGAGATTGAGGAGTTCAAGATGGCGCTTAAGGACAGTCCTCAGGGATCCGCCATGGTGTCTGAGGACGGAGACGCGCTTGCGATATTCATTACGTTGGAACCCGGAGTCGCAACCTCAATGGAATCTCGGGACCTTGCGAGAGACATCGAGTCTATCGCCTTTCAGGAAAAAGTACCAGGTGAGGAGATATATGTCATTGGCGAGGTATATCTTGGTTACATAGCTACAAATAACATGCTCCGTGACCTTAGAATTCTCTTTCCCCTCTCCTTAGTCGTGGTAGTTGTGTCCTTATACATGAGTTTCGGGAGTCTGTTTGATGTCGCGACTCTCATAGTCAGTATTCTCATGAGCCTGGCGTGCACCATAGGCCTGATGGCTGTCCTTGGGTACGACATCACGATAGTCTCCATGATTCTGCCGATTATCCTGGTGTCAATGGGTAGCGCAGCAGGAATCCACATATTGAACCGTTTCCATGAAGAACATGGCAAAGGCAGATCCCCGGAAGACGCAGTAGAGCAGGTGATACAGGAATTAACCGGTCCGGTGTCCATGACGAGCTTGACTACAGCAGTGGGATTCGCGTCGTTCGCTACGTCATTTATCAGTCCTGTAAGGACATTTGGGATATTCGCGGCGGTAGGTATCATGATCAACTTGCTGATTACGCTAACATGTGTGCCGTCACTTCTTATTTTGAGAAGCCGGTATGAAAGCGGGCGCATTGAGTCCGGCCGCGTTCCCTTAGGGAAACAAAACCGCAAGTCCCTCCTGAGCCGCCTGCTGGAGTCCACTGCAACAGGTGTAGCAACTCGACCTGACAGAGTCATATTAGTGGTGTTAGCAGCAACTCTCATTTTCGCCGTAGCTATTCCAGGCCTGAAGGTGGAGACCAACTGGATGCAATACTTCAGGCAAGACAGCCCCGCAGTCCTCGGCACACGTTTGGTGGAAGATCTGTTTGGCGGGACTTACAGTCTTAGCGTGCTGGTGGATACCGGTGAGTACGACGGCGTCAAAGAGCCGGACGTGCTGGATCGTATGGCAAGGCTCCAGGACAGGATGGCTGAAGTTGACAAGTTGAGCCATCCGTCTTCCATTGCTGAGCTGGTGCGCAACGTCAACAAGGCCTTCAATGCCGATGATCCGGCCTACTACGCGATCCCGTCGACTCGCGAAGCTGTTGCTCAAGAACTCCTCCTCTTCACGATGCAAGGGGGGAGCGGACTGGACTCCATGGTGAGTTATGATTTCCAAAAAGCGCTGGTAAGCGCAAGGGCAGCGAATGTACCCACGTCTGAGCTCGGAGGGATTATCGATAAAGTGGAAATCATCGCTGGTGAGGAATTTGAAGGCACCGGGATTAACACCAGAGTAGTAGGCCTTCCCAAAGTAATGCTGAGGATGATGGATAAATTCATGGACGACCAGACGAAGAGCCTTATCCTTTCGGCTGTCGGAGTGTGGGGTGTAATTTCCGTCATCTCCGGATCCGCGATTATAGGATTGCTTTGCCTAATTCCTCTCTCTGTCAGTGTTTTGATCAACTTCGGATTCATGTCTTACATGAATATCCCCCTGGATGTCGTGACGATAATGATTTCAGGCATAAGCATTGGAATCGGTGTCGACTACTCAATTCACTTGACAAGTAGGTATCGCTATGAACTCCGAAACGGCAAAGGCCAGAGCGATGCGCTAAGGGCTACAATAACTTCAACCGGCCGCGGGATCTTTTTCAATGCATTCACTCTAATGTTAGGCTTCGGCTTGCTTGTATTGTCAACGTTCAGGGCCATATCAATTTTCGGTATGCTGGTGGCAGGCACGATGTTTACATCAGGATTGGGCGCCCTTGTTTTCCTTCCCGCAGTCCTCCGCCTGATAGATCCCAGGCACGTAAGAGGCGTGAATGCTTTTTCGAAAGATAAGCCTTCAGGAGGGATAAGTAAATAAACCTTCGCGCGAGGTAAGTAAACAAATATTCAGGATGGTGATGTAGTTGTGAGACTCCTAAGTAAAACACAAAGCCTGCCGCGATTGAGCGGGCCCAAGATTAGAAAATCGCGGATGTCATGGGCTGTGCTTGGCATGTGTATCTTAGTCATGTGTTGCAGTGCGCATGGCTCGGGGCTCACCGCCGGGCAGATTCTGGACGAAATTGAGAGCATGGCTCTGCTTGCCGGGAGCGGTTCGGCTAAGATTGAGCTCATAACCGAGAGTAAACGTGGCCAACAGCGTAGCAATACGCTGCAGATCTACAGGACGAAGGACGCTGATAACACAGAGAAGCAATTACTTGAATACCTGCAGCCTGCGGATGTTGCAGGGACCAAGCTGCTTAGCATAACGAAACCGGATGGCAAGGATTCTGAGATATGGCTTTTCATGCCTGCCCTTGGAAAAGAAAGAAGAATCGCAGCCCAGGAAATGCAGACGAAGTTCATGGGGACTGACTTCACCTATGAGGAAATATCGGGAACAGCCGGATACAAGGAGGACTATGAGTCAAAGAGGCTTGACGACGATATGTTCGACGGGCACAAGTGCTATGTGCTTCAGCTTACTCCCAAAGGAAAGAGCGACTATACGTTCGTGAAGATGTGGGTATGGCAGGATGAGTTCATCCCGGTTAAGGTGGAGTTTTATGGCCGTGGCGATAAGCTCAGAAAATCCCTTGAGACATCAGGTTGGAAAAAGAACACAAAGGGGAAGTGGGAGCCGTCTCAAGTTGTTATGAGTGACGTTTTGGCAGGTACAAAAACGATAATAAAGATCATTACGGCGTCTGAGGCTGATGTGTCTGACGAGTACTTCACCGTGCGGTATCTGCGCAGACGTTAACGTATTCCTTTGTTAGGTCTTTTGGAAGAGGAAGAGCTAATTGCGGAAGCGTCCAAGTAGGCTCTCTATGAGCAGAGGGGAGGATAAGTTTAGATGGAACCGAGAACAACGCTTAGATTCAAGAGTATGATATCTATTCTTATTTGTGCTGTATTGGCATTGGGACTGTCATCCGGAGTTGCATATGGGATGGAGTTAGGGCCTACGGGGCTCAACTTCTCCGGAGAGATTGAGCAGACAATAGACTGGTTTCTGACTGAGGGAAGACTTTCTCTTGGTATTACAAAGTATAAGCTTTCACTGGACCAGGACTTAATGAGGGCAGGAGCGGGGATTGACGGACACGCTTACATATCTGTCAAAGGCTGGTACAACCATAATGCATCTGAGGGCAAATGGCTTGAGCTGGATGAAGCATATGCGGATATCTATCTGAACCTGTTTGACTTGCGCATTGGCCGGCAGCTAGTGTCCTGGGGGACTGCTTATGGATTGAATCCTACGAGCTACGTCAACCCACTGCCGTCTATGACCTCTTTGACCCAGGGCGGGCTTACGGATCTTACCGGGCTGCCTGTGCCCGCTGTGTATGTATCAGCATATCCGTCATGGAAGGATATGTCAGCCGATGTCGGTATGGTACTGGTGCTGAACCCGAGACTTCAAGGGGTGCCGTTACCCGACGAATATCAGGCAGAAATCTTGAGCGGGATTGGTCACGGTGTCCTGGCAGGCTTGCAGGCGCCGGGAGCGGCTGAGGCGTTAGCCGCGGCCATGTTGCCACTATTGCCTCCTGAGATCTCGGGCATGCCTGACATTGAAGATTACTTGGCAGATGCGATAAGGAGCGCAGAAGTACGGCTGGATTCTGCTGAGTTCTCCCCTGAGCTTCCCAAGTCGTTCACGGACCGTCTGGAATTCGCGGGACGGGCAGGTATGAACTTCGGAATGTGGGACCTTTACATCAGCGGATTCCGCGGGTGGGAGGATGCGCCTGTTCTTTGGGTGGAGACCGTCCCGTCACTGGAGTTTGAGCCGGCAATTCCATTTCCCGAATTAGATGCCTACTTGGACGTCTATCCCAAGGCAGTATACCGCAAGGCGACTGCACTCGGCGCTTCTCTAAGCGGCACATATGGTCCGTACACCTTTTGGGGTGAAGGAAGCTACACATGGCCGGACAAGGTAAAAGAGCTTGACACTGAGGGAAATGCCGCCCTTTCAACCAACAACTCCTACCTCCGTGCGGTAGTAGGCGCGGATAGGATGTTCGGAAGCGCAAGCGAATACTATGTCATGGGACAATACATATATAATGGCAGTGGTTCGTTCTTTTCGCCGTATCGCATGCCCGGTGAAGAAGCCAAGTCAGGCCACTATCTGGCTGCAGTCGGCCGTGCTACGATACATGATGATCATCAGATTGAGATTATGAACATCTGCAATTTACGTGATGAGAGTGGGCTTATTGTGCCCAGGTATACCTATAAGGTGAATCCTATGCTCAGCGCCTGGATCGGAACTACATTTCTAATCGGTGACGAGGCTACTGAGTTCCGTAATCTGCCGATGAATAAGACCGTGTTCACCGGAGCTAAAGTCGTGTGGTGAGCTCCAAAAAACGCAAAACGGGACTCGCGCGAATGTGGCATGCGTATGTGGCGTGCATGCGTAAGCCCTGTGGCTGCCTGGCATCTTTGTTAAGTCCACGGATTGAAAGGAGTCCTGTACTCATAGTCCTGTGAGAGGGTGACGTCAGGCTGATTCCCTGACGCCGCCCTACTTGATTCTTGTGCACAGGCATGTTCAGTGTATGCCANNTACGTACACTTTCTGGAACTGGCGATCACTTATGGCGGAGACCGTTGTTTTCTCCCATATTATGTTAACACAGCCCGCCCGAATCGCAAAAACCGGCCGACGTCTTCGGCGAAACTGACAGCTATTGGAGAAGTTCAACGGTCTCATGGCGATCTACTTAGCCAAGCCGGGATGACTGTGGGGGATGGAATTGCCAAGGGCTTATGTTCTCAATCCGGAGATTATCTGATAGAATTCTATCAGACAGTCCTTTGCGTCCGTCAATTTTAAGGAGGAGGGATGCCAGGTGAAGAAAAAAGGTATATGCAGTATGTTGGCATGCCTTAGCGTCATCTTCCTACTGGCCGGCTTAGTCTTTGGCGCCGAAGCTTCAAGTGTTCCGGAGACTCGTATTGAAGATGCGCTAAAGGTTCTTGAGGAAATGTCAGCACAGGAAGACTGTGGTACTATGTCTGATCTTTTGGCCAGGGCTAAGGGAGTGGCAATATTCCCGTCAGTGGTTAAGGCCGGCTTAATGCTGGGGGCAAGACACGGTAAAGGAGTCGTTTTGAAGAGGGATTCTGCCACAGGACAGTGGTACGGCCCGAGCTTTGTGGAAATGACAGGGCTTTCTTACGGCCTCCAGATTGGTGTGCAATCTACTGCACTCGTCCTTGTTATCACAAATGAACGAGGCATGAAGAGCTTTGAAGAGGGTAGCTTTACCTTTGGCGGCGACTTGACTGTAGCGGCAGGCCCTCTCGGCCGTCATTTGGAAGCCGGAACAGATATTGAGCTTAAGGCTGCAATCTACAGTTACTCAATGAGCAAAGGCGCATTCATAGGGTTTTCTCTGGAAGGCGCGAAGGTGAACCCGGACGACGCCGCTAACGAGCTTTATTGGAAGAGACCGACCTCATCCACTGAATTCCTGCAGCGCAGAGCGACCGATTCAAGGATTATGCCGCTTGTTCGTGAGTTGAACGCCTTGGTGCTCAGAGGAGGAGGCAAGACCTCAGTTTAGACTAAACACCAATATGCAATATGTATTCCCGGTTTAGTCCTTTATGGGCTTGACGCTGTCCCCGGCGACCAGGCCGACTGTTTTGTCTACGCTCATAACGAACGCAATGCCTGTTCCCGGTTTTTCCAGATGCCCTGCTTCAACCATGGCTTTTAGTATTCTCTCAGTGTCCGTTTCATCTACGAGGACGAAAAGGACCTCCTTTGCTATGTCTACAGTAAGTCCTAAAAACGTCTTAGCCTCATGGGCGCCTGTACCTCTTGCGAGGAGTATGGTTCCTCCCTGTGCTCCTGCCTCTTTGGCGACGTTCATGACATGTTCTGCGGTTCCTCTGGGAAGCACTACGAATACGGCGTTATATCCCATGCCCTCACCCCCTAAACCTTATAAATCATCCCAAGTATCAGGACTGTAAAAGTTACTCCGACAAGACACAGGGCTATCAAGCCAAAGCCGTCTATGAGCGGGTCACGCCCGCCCAACGCGGTGGCAATGCCTACTCCTATGGCTATTATGGTTGGAACCGTAACAGGCCCTGTAGTGACTCCGGCAGCGTCAAACGCTATGCCTACCGCAGCCTTCGGCGCGAATTGCATAAGTATTGCTATGAGAACCAACGATGGGAGTAGAATTTTCGAAGTAGGTATTTGAAAGATGATCTTGATTACGCCCGTCGTCACGCCAAGGCCGATCCCTAAAGCTACGGTAAGAATCATTGCGCGCTTCGGGATGATTCCCGCGCTGAGTTCTTCTATTTGCTCACCCAGGGCTTGTAAAGATGGCTCAGCCAAAGTAACGCCAAACCCGAGGATAAAAGCGAAGGCGAGGACTAACCAAACCGGGGCATGCCCCGGGAGGTTAATACCGACAGTCTCACCAAGGGGGAGCAGGCCGATTTTCAGTCCATTAGAAAAAAGGACGATACCGACAACGGTAAATGCAAGGCCAATAAAGGTTTCTCTGGCATTTTCCAAAGGTACCCGCAAGACAAATCTGTTAAATAAGAGTAAAAGTAGTACTACCGGAAGAACCCCGATAAGTGCTTCAATTGAGGTGGAATAGACGTTTTTCACTTGGCAAAAGATACCTCCTTACAAAAGGCGCAGAACCAGGAAGTCATTTCTTAGTATAGCATATCAAAAACGTTGGGCAATAGCAGCGAATGGAACCCAAATAGAACCTGTTGAGCGAATGGAACGGAACGGTCCGTTGATCAGCCTTGGAGTCTAAGTGCGAGTTCATTAGCTTTCTCTCGTTTTCCGATTGTCTTGGGTGGCCCCGCACGGTACGTACGTTTCCTGAGGCCGGTGATTGTAACGAGGGGTGTCAAAATTCGGCCGCCGGCCTACGGGCCGGATCTTATCAAGGGGCGACCCGCTTGGGGAGCCGTCCCCTCAGTGTAACACCGGCAACCAACCCCGCATGGTACCTACACTTACTGGAACTGTCGATTACTTGCGGTGATCTACTAGGTCATGAGAGCCGGCACCTGTCAGAATTGGCTTGTAGCCTTAATCCGTCCGTATTATGATAGTAATATGTTTCAGTTCGTGTAGAATCCTATTGGAGTCCCCTGCTACGAAAAGAGTTTGTAAAGATGGTGAGCTAATAGTGACTAAACAAGGGATCATAGAGAGAATTTCTGAGGAGCTTTCTTTGAGGACGGCTAGCGTAACCAACACAGTCGCCCTTCTTGAACAGGGAAATACTGTACCGTTCATTGCCAGGTATAGAAAAGAGGTTACAGGATCCCTGGATGAGGTGGTCATAAGATCAGTTGAAGAGCGCCTGGCGTACCTCTGTAATCTCGAAGAACGTAAGGATGTAGTGATAAGATCCATTGAGGAACAAGGCAAGCTTACAGATGAGCTGCGGAACGCCGTCCTTGGCGCATCCACGCTGCAAGAAGTGGAAGACCTCTACCTTCCTTACCGGCCGAAAAGGCAGACCAGGGCTACGAAAGCCCGTGAAAAGGGACTGGAGCCGCTTGCCATGTTGATGCTGGAACGTCAGGACTTGGAAGGAGATGTCCGGGAGATAGCAGCTCTGTACATAGATCCTGAAAAGGAATTGCCCACACCTGATGACGCCCTGGCCGGAGCGCGTGATATCGTGGCTGAGGTTGTTATGGAAGACGCCAAAGTCAGGGCTATGGCGAGGCGGCATTTCCGCGAGCAGGGTTTCCTGGAGGTCACAGGGGCTGAGGCCCAGGATGAGCACAGGTCCGAGTACGAAGACTACTATGACTACGAGGAGCACATTGCGAAAATGCCTCCCCACAGGGTCCTGGCGATAAACCGGGGAGAGTCCAAAGGCGCGCTGAAGGTCAGACTGTCAAGGCCTGATGAAGCCCTTCTTTCGGCCATTCGAGGGGATTTTATCACTGAGGAGACCGGCATATTTCGGGAACAGCTTGACCTCGCGATTGAAGACGGGTACTTGCGGCTTCTATGTCCTGCAATGGAGCGAGAGACTCGTAGCACTCTGACGGAGAAAGCGGAAGATCACGCAATAGGAGTATTCGCGAGGAATCTTAGGAATCTCCTAATGCAATCCCCTGTCGCCGGTAAAGTAGTGCTCGGTATCGATCCCGGTTTTCGGACCGGATCGAAAATAGCGGTGGTGGATCCTACAGGTAAACTACTTGCGACTGCCGTCATATACCCACACCCCCCACAGGAGCGGCGTGATGAGGCAGAGAGGATTATCAGGGAACTCGTCCGCAAGCATAGTGTCAATGTCATTGCTATAGGCAATGGCACAGCCTCCCGTGAGACTGAGGCATTCATCAGCGAATTCATAAGGAATTCAGCTCACGGTCCAGGCTACGTAATTGTGGATGAGGCCGGCGCTTCCGTCTACTCCGCCTCTGATACAGGACGGGAGGAGTTTCCGGATCTTGACGTATCCATGAGGGGTGCAGTGTCCATTGCCCGCAGGCTGCAGGATCCCCTGGCTGAGCTTGTGAAGATTGATCCCAAATCAATTGGGGTAGGCCTTTATCAACACGACGTAAACCAGGCAAGGCTCGGAGAAACCCTGGAGAAAACGGTGGAATCATGCGTAAACTATGTTGGTGTCAATCTTAACACGGCATCCGCTGCACTCTTATCATACGTAGCAGGCATTTCAAAGACAGTGGCAAAGAATATCGTGTCGTTTCGGGAGGAAAACGGCCCGTTCAAATCCAGAGCCGGCTTGCTGGAGGTGTCCAGACTCGGACCGAAAACATTTCAGCAAGCAGCCGGGTTCCTCAGGATAAGGTCAGGCGAAGATCCCTTTGCCATTACGCCTATTCACCCTGAGTCCTACGATGTGGCTGAAGCGGTTCTCTCACTTCTTGGGTCTTCCCCGGAGAATCTTCTCTCTCCGGAGAAGGTAACCCAATTGAGGCGCAGACTCGCGGACGTTGACATCAAAGCTCTTTCAGAAGAGCTTAACACCGGTATTCCCACCCTTGAGGACATAGTGGACGCGTTAAGGCGTCCGGGACGCGACCCCAGGGCTGAGCTGCCCGGCCCCGTATTCCGCAGCGATATCCTGTCCATGAAGGATCTCGAGCCCGGTATGGTAGTCCGCGGAACTGTACGCAACGTAGTTGATTTTGGGGCATTTGTTGATATCGGGGTTGAGCGGGACGGACTTGTCCACATTTCTGAGATGAGTGATTCTTTCGTGCACAGCCCTCACGATGTGGTGGCAGTCGGTGATGTGGTGAGAGTGAAGGTGACTAAAGTCGACTCTGAACGGGGACGCATATCTCTGTCCATGCGAATCCAGGCGTAGGATTAAAGGGGAAGGTTGATGTCAGCGTCAATGGCCGATTGCTGCGTTGTGGGAGGAAAAGACACCGGGATGTAGAAGAGCCTGAGAAGAATCGAGAGGAGTCTCAGGGAGATGTAGACAGGCTTATTATGAGGAGAAAGCAATGAGGAGAAAGAAGGTGGGTCTTTTGAGCAATGACTGGAAGAAGGTTACGCGGACGAGCCGAAATATTCTTTTTATTACCAGGACTGCCATATTAATGGCGCTCACTCTAGTAATACAGATGATGGGTATGCCGCAATACGCGACAGGTCCGCTGGTCAACACAATGCTCTATATTGCAAGCGTATTTGTGGGGATTTTCGGAGGCGTGGCAATAGGCCTCGTCACTCCTGTCATCGCTTTCTGGCGCGGTATTCTGCCTCCTCCGCTGGGACCGATGATTCCATTTATCGCATTAGGCAACGCTGTCCTGGTCATAGTCTACGGATTGATTGGGAAGCGTAACAAATATGTCGCTGTCGTTTTAGCGTCAGTAATCAAATATTTGGTGATGGCCGGCGCAGTAAGGCTTGTAGTTGCAGTTCCACCGAAAATCGCTCAAATGATGCAAGTGCCGCAGCTCATTACTGCTCTTGCAGGAGGCGCCATAGCGATAGTTCTTTCTGAGATACTAATCCGAAGAGGTCTTCTAAAACCGTTGTCAGAGATGAAGTCCAGGGACTAGCGACAAAGAAGGAGGACTTTTCATGCCAGGTCGAAGATGGCGATGGACTACGCGAGAACTTGTATTCCTAGCGCTTATTGCCGTTCTTAGCATGGTGACGAAACCCTATGTAAAGGGTGTTGTCAAGGTCATTACTCAGCCTCTCGGTATTCCCGGAGGGGTCGCTGCAGGTACGGTTTACATGTTTTGGGTTGTACTTGCCGGTTACGTAGTAAGCCGTCCCGGCTCGGTTTTCCTCTTCTGTCTGTTACAGGGGATACTTGCAATGATGATGGGATTTACGGGCGCACTCGGAGCTCTTATAATCATCTCATATGCTCTTCCCGGCATAGCTGTGGAAGTTTTGTATTTGCTACTGGGACTATTCTGGCGTGATTGTCGTCATGCATCGATCCCGTGCATAATGGCAGGAGCTGTCGCTAATGTCGCAGGTTCAGTCTCAAACGCGGTTCTCATGTTTAGAATGGGAGGGAGCCTGATTCTGATTATCTCGCCAATTGCTGCCCTTACAGGAGGGCTTGGCGGGTTTTTCGCGTTTGCGGCCGGCACGTATCTGGTAAAGGTCCTTGGAATTGACACTATTCCTCAGGATGCGGCTGCGTCAGGAGGAACCGGGTTGCAGTGAGAATACGACGAAATCTGTTCCTCACCGGACCAAAACACGTCGGCAAATCCACCGCTCTCTTCTCAGCCCTTCTGAAGTTCCCTGTGGCTTTAGGCGGGTTTCGCGTGGACAGGGTGTTTGAAGGCAGGCGCTTGCGGGCGTTCCGGATTACTGATTTGGATACATGTTCTTCAGCGGATATATCGACAGCTCGTAAAGGCGGTTGGGACATACATCTTGAGGCATTTGAAACCGTAGGGGTGGAAGCCGTCAGGCGCGGTATTCGTTCTCGGGATCTTGTTGTCATGGACGAACTCGGCAGGTTTGAGCTTCGTGCTTACGGGTTCAGGCAGGCTGTAACAGACGCTCTTAATAGTCCGGTGCCTGTCATAGGAGTCCTTAAGGAAGACGACAACCCCTTTCTAAATGAAATCCGCAACCGCGAAGACACTGAAGTATTAGAGGTCACCGAAGAAAATCGCGATGACATTAGGCGGTATGTAGAAGACTGGCTAAGTCGCGTTTTAGTGCAGAAGTAGGTGTATGTTGTTTGGGGTTTACCTGGAGCAAAGAGAAGATCAAGTGGTTTACAAGGGCTCTTGAAATCAGTGAATACCCTCGGGTTTTCATGCCTATCCTTAAAACCATGCTTGACACAGAGAGCACGGTCCTGGAGATCGCTGCAGGTGTCGGACCATTTTCGCGAATGCTGGCAGGTAGAGTGAGAAGCATTACTGCCTTGGAGCCATGTGGCCTTGCCCTTTCAGATCTCCGAAAAACATCTCTTGAAAAAGGAATTCATAACATACGCTATGTCGAATCCACCTGGGAAGACTGGCCGGGTGAGGTTCATGATGTTATTATTGCGTCCTATGCCGGCAGATCCATTATGGGTTCCCGGGAGTCACTCACTAGGATTAATGCCTTGGCAGGGCGCGGGGTAGTGCTGATTACCCCTGTAGGCAGAGAAAAGAGGAATTTCGGTATTGATTCCCTCTACGCAAGACTGAATCGAGAGCCTCCGTTGCGGACGAAGTGTCCTCTGGATACAAAGGCCGTTCTTGAGGATTTGGGGATCCCTTTTCAATGCGCTACCTACACTTATGAATTCGGACAACCTTTGCGATCCATTGATGAAGGCGTTGAACTCGTATCCGGCTATCACGAATTCACTCCTTGCGAGTTAGAGGTCGTGAGAGGCTTTGTCAAGGAGAGGGTCACCGAAATGGGCAAAGGCTACTATTTCCCGAGTTCCCGAACAAGTCAGGTGTTCTATTGGTACACAGCTAAATCCCGTTAGCCAGACCACTCTCCTTTCCGAGTATCGGACATGTGGATATGGGGTGGCAGCGCACCGGTTGTGTAATTGATGATAAGCTGCAGAACGGATATTGAGTCACAGAAGGGATATTGTAAGAGCGAATAGAAACGTCAAGAACATGAAATCTAAGGAGCTGGGAGTTCTTGGACTGGAAGCTGTTTGGACTTACTTTCGCCACAATTTTTCTCGCAGAGATAGGAGATAAGACACAACTTGCAGTATTTACCCTTGTGGCGCAGCATCAGAAGGTAATGCCGATTTTCATCGGGGCGTCGCTGGCCCTCACCATTGTAAGCCTAATTGGAGCGCTCTTCGGGAGCGTCGCTTCGAGATATGTGCCGACAGAGTACCTTCAGGTAGTCGCCGGATTGCTTTTCGTGGGAATGGGGATTGTCATACTCATCCGGGCTTTTGGTAATATCATTGTGTAGGTTGTTCTGTTTTGGCGCGGTGATGGTGGCATCCGGGATGATCAGGGCGATAGTGGCGCCTGCCGGTGAGTATCCTAAGCATGCGGTTTCAGACAGGAAGGGGAGAACCTATCTATGCTTCTTGCGCTTGATATCGGCAATACTCATATTATGATTGGGGTCTATGACAAAGCTGAACTTGTGACCTGCTATCGTATTGCCACAGACAGACGTAAAACCTCTGATGAATACGGCATGATTCTGTCTGCTCTGTTCTCGCATGACAACATCAAGTTTGACGGAATTCGCGGGATTGCAATCTCATGCGTGGTTCCGCCTATTATCGGCATATTTGAAGAGCTTGCCAAGAGATATTTTAAGATAGAACCTCTCATAGTCGAGCCCGGGATTAAGACCGGTATGGTGCTTCGCTATGAGAACCCCAGAGAAATCGGGGCAGACCGTATAGTCAATGCTGTTGCAGCTTATGAGAGGTACCGCTCTTCTGTTATAGTCGTGGATTTCGGTACAGCCACTACTTTTTGTGCGGTGTCAGAGGACGGGGAGTATCTTGGTGGCATAATATGTCCCGGAATCATGATTTCCAGTGAGGCGCTTTTCTCTCAGGCAGCGAGACTCCCCCGTGTGGAGTTGGTGCGGCCTCCGACTGTTATCGGACGAAATACAGTCAGGAGTATGCAGTCAGGGCTTNNGAGATGGGGACAGCTCCTAAGGTCATTGCCACGGGCGGCTTGGCGCCGCTGATTGCCAAGGAAGCGCAGGAGATCGACGAAATCGATGTTAACTTGACGCTTGAGGGTTTGCGTATTATATACGAGAGAAACCAGGCATAAGTAGATCTCCATGAGACCGTTGGACTTCTCCAGTAGCTGCCGGTTTCGCCGAAGACGGCGACTGGTTTTTGCGATTCGGGCGGGCTGTGTTAACATAATATGGGAGAGAACAACGGTCTCGTCCATAAGTAACCGCTAGCTCTGGAAAGTGTAAGTGCCGTATGGGGTTGCCNNCGTCGGCCGGTGGCCGGATTTTGACACTTCTTGTTGCAATCACCGGCCTCAGGAAACGTAGGTACCGTGCGGGACACCCAAGACAATCGGAAAACGAGCGAAAACTAATAAACTCATGCTTAGACATGTGTCCCCGGACCTCTTTAGAAGTAGCCAGGCCCGGGGATTTTTGATGATTTTCTCAATAGTGCCCCAATAGGCCGCGATCTTTTGCGATATTCTCGCAAACGGAGAATACGATAATTCCGATGGCGAGGTAGGAAATGCCTACTGCCAGAGCAGTGAGAATGCTTCCCACCGGGAGCTCCCAAAGGCGTAACCCGTCCACCATTACGTCGTAAATGAGGGAGTTCCCAAGTGAAAGCGGGAGGAATTTGGCCCATGGCATTCTCTGCGGGATGACGAGGAATCCAGTGAATACAAATTGGAATATCTGAAAGATAGCCTGTATTCTCTTGAATATGAGGGCAAGGCCACCCAGAGCGAATCCGAATCCATAGGAACCGAGGATTGTAATGAGTAACAATGGGATGAGGCTGATGAAGTCAAGATTCAGCCATTGTCCTGTGGTGGCCATCATTATGACGAGCAGTATGGAAACAGGGACGAACTGCAGCACCATACTGGATATCATTGTGAATCCGCATACGCATTTGAACCCGCAAGGGGTAAGATAGAGTTGTTCCAGTGTGCCGGCTTGCGCTTCACTTATGAGGCCCCAAGCCAGTTCCGAGAATCCCATCACAGTGAAGGTCCAAACGAAGAATCCGATAACAATGCCTTCCATTGAGCCCTCAAGAACTCCGGTGGAAGCGTAACTTGAGAGGCTCTTGAAGCCCAAGAATATGAGGAGAAAGATCAGGTATATGGACACCAGCGTTGAGACGGTGTTGATTATGTACCTCTTCATCATTGCCCAGTCTCGTTGAATGACAGCGACGAAAACGCTACTGAGATTCATGATTATTCCTCTCCCTCCTAACGATCTCCAGAAACGCCTTCTCCAGGTCGGTTTCCTCGTGGGAGATCTCATCAATGATTGCTCCTGCGTCGCGCAAGATGTCCATCAGGTCGTAGATGTCATCATTTTCACGCAGATTGACATCGATTTCTGCGACTGTCCCGTCTGAAGTCAGCGTCGCGCCTATGAATCTGGACGTCAGAGTTTCCTCTAAGCCTTCAGATACAGGCTCGTGGAGCGTAATGCGGTAAGCTTTAGTTTTGAAGAGGTTCACTAAATCACTGACATAGTTGTCTGCCACTACCCGTCCTTGCGACAAGATGATTACGCGGCCGCACACATCTTGTATTACGTCCATGTTGTGGCTACTTACAATAATTGTGCGGTTCTCTTCTGCGGCCAACTGTTTCAATACGACTCGAAGCTCCAGGGAGGTTTCAACGTCCAAGCCGAGGGTGGGCTCGTCCAAGAAGACCAGCGGCGTGCGTCGTGCCAATGCACATACGACACTGGTTTTTTGCTTCATGCCCTGGGACAATTTCCTCACTTCGACATTTCTTTTATCCTCAAGTGAGAAGAGCCGGATAAGATGTTCAAAATGTGCCCTGTCCTCGCGAGATGTGACCCCGTGTAGCCCAGAAAAGAACAGAATATTCTCCCACACCGTTAGCCGCCAATATAAGTTCCTGCTGCCTTCCAAGACTGCGCTCATGCTTTTCAGTATACGTGGATAACGTGCCTTTACGTTTTTGCCGAAAACTAAAATGTCGCCTGCGTTCGGGCGCATAAGGCCCAGGATGCATTTGATTGTCGTGGTTTTGCCTGCCCCATTCGGGCCAAGCAGGCCTAACACTTCGCCTTGCCTTACGTGGAAACTGACGTCATCTACGGCTTTAACGTCTCTGTTTCCTCTTTCGCGGAATACCTTCGTGAGCGATGTCACGTCCAGCGCTGTGGCTGTCTTGCTCAAAAGAACTCACCTCTCAAGGCCATACTTGGCTGTATTCGTGAAGGCGTTCGCCATCAGTGATTGCTCTGTGGCGCGCGACTTGGGCGTTATGGGGACTCTCATGAATTGGATTGGGCATCCGTCTCGCTTGGGTGTCCGGTGGTGGATTCGCGCCTCCGTTTGTTATTCTTAAGATCAGCGCATCGGTTCATAGCATCGATATGTTATCTCGAAGATCAGTGCATCAGCATGTTATGCTGGAATATTACATTGTGGTAAATCATGTTCAATATGGAATTAATTTGTCATAAGAATATTAAAGCACAATGTTAATAATGTCAATATCATAATTAGCATTCTTTGCAGAATGCTTGCGTAGATCATCATACTGTCAACTCACAAATGCGTTTAAGGAAATCTCACTCAAAATTCGAATGCCGGTTAGAAGGCATGTCCCATCTCCGCCTCAAGCATTTCCTGCAAAATCGGCCCAAAAAGCTTCTTAAGATTTGCGCTGATATCTCCAGCGGTCTTACACTTCTTAGCCAGCAATTTAACCAAAGCGTCCTCTGCATTTTGCATAAATGGTCAATACCTCCTTTAATGACAGTCATGACCATTTACACAGAAATTATTACGCTCTCTATTCGCGACTGTGCACCAACTCTCGACCGTGCCCCCATTCGGGATCATGCACTCAATGACGATCGTGCACTCATTCGCGATCGTGCACTTACTCGCGATTGTGTACTGACTCGCGGCACTATTGCACTCCGGGAGAGCCAATCGATCGCACAGAAGTCATTAGATCAGCGTGAATGGCTTACCAGATGAGCCACCCGCCTAGTGCGCCGGGCATGGCGCCTCATACGGGGGTGAAAGTCCCCTGCACGGGTAGGTAACGA
>MTKW01005447.1_pt1 | contig 17475 bp, 16 predicted proteins | sample 1042761 | NCBI WGS metagenome assembly MTKW01 (sample SAMN06205366, study PRJNA360243) | anaerobic digester metagenome | biome: Wastewater treatment plant; feature: Anaerobic digester sludge; material: sludge; isolation source: anaerobic digester fed with sludge from wastewater treatment plant ... | reverse complement strand
CCTTCCATTTACCTGCCGCATTTACATTCTCGGTTCCGGGTAACTTTTGGGTTTAGCTTGTTTTGCAGCCTTGCCCAACCTCGATATGTCTGATGCGGTTCGTGTTCCTCAGGCCGGAGTTGTGCCGCAGACTTCCTTCAGATCCCGCCTCGCGACGGACACCCTTGTCCTTGGCTTGCACTTGGTCGTTACCTACCCGTGCAGGGGACTCTCACCCCCATATGAAGCGCCATGCCCGGCACACAAAAAACACGGCCTGCAAAGAGGCCGTGCGGAAGAAATCGCTGTGTCTACAAATAAGCTTGCCGCGAGCTAGGCGACGCTACGTTGGCGGCTCCTGCGCAGCACGAGAGTGAGACACAGGAATGCAGCCGCCATCAGAAACATGATGCCCATCGCCTGCCAGACAAAGGAATAGTCGGGCGCCTGCTCGGGCATAGTGACGATGGTGTCGTTTGCCTTGACCGCCCAGACGGTCGGCATGAAGCTGGCTACCTTCAGCACGGGCGACTGAATAAATTCCATAGGCACGAATACACCGGAGGTAAAGGAGAGCGCCAGGCTGAAAACCGTTGAAAAGAAACTCACCGAACCTTTGTTGCGCAACAGAGTGATGATAAAGTTGACAATGGCCAGTATAGCGACCATATGCATAAAACTCACCCCGATCAGCCACGGACTCCTGCTGTCATTCAGCAAGTCGAAACCCAGCCAGCTGTAAAGGATGACGATCAGGATAATCCAGAGGACGACGCTGAAGAGCAGGGTGGCAAGAAAAATGCCGAAGGTTCGTTGCCGTTCAGGAATACCGGAAACCAGATCACGCCTTTTGACGGCCTGATTTTCCATGGAAATCAGTGTGCCGCCAATCACCGCGGAGAGCAGGGCAATGACGATATAAAACGTGTAATTGAAAGAGAGTCCCAAGAGGCCGAGTTTAGATGCATCCCCGGACTGAAAGGCGCGAGTGGTAACCTCTGCCTGCAGATCGGTTCTAATTAGGTCCAACGTTTCCTCCAACTGACCCGCCGGAATACTGCCGCCGAAAGCCTGTTTATAGACCTGAAAAGTCCTGTTATAACTTTCGACCAATTGAGCCGAAGCAATGGAAAGGTGTACATAGACAGAGCCGCGCGCGTTCAGTTCGGCGTTGTTGCGCTCCGGATCCAACATCTGTGCCCCGAAGCCCTGCGGAATTCGAATGACGTAGTAAACGTCTCCGTCAAAGAGAGCATCGTTAACGGCAATCTCGGTATCTTCCAGCTCGACGATCTCGGCGTGCTCCGCCAAATAGGCGGTGAAAGCCTTGGAGACCGTTGATAGATCGGCATCAAATACGGCGATCTTATGTTCTTGAATATTCAGATCCTCTTTTTCACTAGGTAATTGCGCCTGAATGATGAAATTGAAAATGACGACGAAAATACCGAGATAGGTCAGGATGGCCGCAATGCTGCTGCGCATCACTTTGAAATATAGTTTAAAGGCTCTCATAGTTTGACCTCCTTAAACCGATGATGGTGAGTACGATGGCAATGACCAGAAAAATGCTCAGGCGGATAACGATTTCAAAATACCGATCCAAAGTCGAATAGTTATATAGGCTGTACAACCCCTCGGTCACTAGGGCAACGGGATTGATTTTGTGCAGAAAAGGCACCGAATCTTTGATCATCTTGCGGATCTCGGCAGCCATCATACCGGAAAAAAATCCCATCGTCAGCGGCAGTCCGATGCCCAGAGCCGTTTTGATACCGGGCGTACCTTTGAACAGCGAGCCGACGGCCGTACCCATGAAGATGCCCGTGAGAGTGCCCAGCAGCAACAGGATAAGTATGTAACCTGTCTGTGAGCCAAAGCCCACACCGAGGGCGCCGAGGTAGTAATAGATGATCACGATCAGGATGGAGTACAGGACGACGACAGGCAGAATTTCGGCAAAAAAGCGCTTCCACTTCGGGTAGGGAGCCAGCCAAGAGCGAGCTGCCCGAGGCGATTGGTTGGCTTCAATCTCGGCAACCGATAAGACGGAGGTCGACATCGGGAAGATGGATAGGTAACCCAGAAGGGCAAAGAAATAAACCAGAACATCGCCTTGTTTTGCACCGCGGTCTTCCTCCTGCAACCCCACGTCCGACTCAAACGCCTGCCGGATTTTATCCCCGAAGTCGGGACCCGGTCGGATGGCGCCCGTCGTCGCCAGTTTTGCTATGGAATTCATCGTGTTTTTGACCTGTGCATAGCGTTCAAGGAGGGCGTGCAGAACGCTGCCGTTACGCCAATTCGAGCTGCTGCGCGCATTTTTCGCCGTCATGGTCACCGTCTCACCCACCTCGATACAGGCGTAGACCTGATTTTTGTCCAACAAAGCCCGCGCTTCGTTCGGCGACACTTTTGTATAAATGATGTAGGCATCTTGCGGATCAGCATCGGCCTGCAGCGGCCCGTCGTCTTCACCCGATGTGCCAGGAACACCGACATGGTCGAGAAAAGTCTCGAAGGCCGCAAGATCTTCCTGCTTTGCACCCTCGGTCACGACGGCAACGGTAATCGGATCAAATTGATAGGTATCTGAAGATAGTAATCCCGACATGGCGAGGTAGAAAACAGTCACCAGAACGAGCGGGAAAAAGAGGGTCCAGAACAGCGAAGCTTGATCTTTGACCAGTGCCAGCGTTTTGTATTTGGTGATGTGCTTAATCATCGTCTCTCAACTCCTTTCCCGTAATCTCCAAAAAGACATCGTTCAGGGTCGGCTGCTTGGAACTGATTTTCGTCATGGGAATGTCATGGTGTTCGAAATAGTTCAGGATGTCCAAAAGTCCGTTAGTTTTGGGCTTCATCTTGAGAACAAGTTCAGCCTGGCCGTATTCCAGCGACTCCACCGAAGGCAGAGCCTCGATGGCTTTCAAATGCGTTTCATCCAGATCAAAGGTCTCGACCCGCACCGTCTCGCCCGAGCGGCTGATGGCTTTAATTTCATCCGAAGTGCCCGTAATCAGGATTTTGCCGCGATCCATAATGGAAATGCGGTCACAAAGAAACTCCACCTCTTCCATGTAATGGGTGGTGTACACAATGGTTGATCCTTCGTCCCGGAGCTGGCGAATGCCCTCCAAAATGCGGTTTCGTGACTGCGGATCCACGGCCACCGTCGGTTCGTCTAGGAAGATAAGACGCGGTTTGTGGGCAATCCCGCAGGCCAGATTCAGTCGGCGCAACAGACCGCCCGACAGCTTTTTCGGACGAAATTTGCGAAACTCGTCCAGTTGGACAAACCCAATGACCTCCTCCACCAATTTTTTCCGAACGGCTTTATCGGACACGTAAAGGCCGCAAAAGTAATCGATGTTTTCATAAACCGACAACTCATCGTAAACAGCCGGCTCCTGAGAAACGACTCCGATGTTCTGCTTGAGGTGATAGGCATCCGGCTTCATCGGTTCGCCGAAAATCTCGACCTCGCCCTTTTCGTAGCGCAGTAAGGAAAGAATACAGTTGATCAGGGTGGTTTTACCCGATCCGTTCGGACCCAGCAACCCGTAAATTTCCCCTTTTTGAATCTCTAAGTCCAGGTGATCAATAGCCACCAAGTCCTTATAGCGCTTGACCAAATCTCGCACACGTACTTCTATTTGCATATGAATCCTCCTTCATAGGGCGACTGCCCGCCCTTTCGGTTGTTTCTTAACTTCAACCAAAGTCTAAGCGCTACCGGACACGCGATGAAGTGCAGGATGTCATCAATCACAGATGACAATTGTCATTTCTGCCGATCAGACGGTGCCGATTGAAGAGGCCGACCTGTATAATTAAAAAAGCATCGAGACCGGTTATAAAAAATCAATCCTTAACCAAGGACTGAGAAAAGAAACTGCGTAGACATTGAGCAACCTTAGAGTTTGGAGGAGAGCGCATGGATCTGCTCATCAATTTCATTTTGATCACCGCCCTCTCGACGGTCGGCGCGACGCTCGCGCAACCCGATACTCTGCCGATCGTCGAGTTCTTTTCCTCCCTGATTTTTGCCGCCCTTCCGCAATTGCTGAGAACGGCCAAAAATCCGAAATGGCACCGTTTCACCAACGGCTGTGCCGCCCTGTTCATCCTATTGCTCGTTCTACTCTCTTGGAGCAGGCCGGCATTTCTATATTTTATTCCGCTTCTCATCAGCTCCATCGATCGTCTCCCCTATCTTTACGCGCTTCTTGCCGTTCCGTTATCCTGGATCCAAAACCCGCCCCTCATCCATGCGGCCGCCCTCCTCATCCTGACCTCCGTACTTGCCTTCATCCTCGCCTATCGCACCCGCCGTGAACTTGGGTTTACCCGTAAGCACTTTGATACCGTGGATGATCAGAAACGCCGGGTACGCGATCTGCACCGACAAAATCGCGAGCTGGTCGCCAACCGCGAGTTGGAGATGTCAAACGCCAGACTCCGGGAAAGAAATCGCATTTCCACCGAAATCCACGATAATGTCGGCCACCTGCTTTCCTCTTCCATTCTCCAAGTCGGCGCCTTGGAAACCATCGCGAGCGAATCCGAACGGCCTTATATCAGAAGTCTGCAACAGACCCTGACAGATGCCATGCAGCAAATCCGAGACAGCGTCCATGACATCCATCGCGACTCGCTGGACATTCGCCGGGAGCTGGAACAAATACAGGAAAATTTTACTTTCTGTCGTATGACGTTAACGGTCGCCATTGAACAGGAACCCGATGCAAAAACTCACTACACGCTGCTGGCCATTGTGCGGGAAGCGTTGACGAACACCATGAAACATTCCGATGCCACATTGGTCACGGTGTCGCTCGCTGAATCCGCCCTTCAGTACCACATGATCATCGCCGACAACGGCAATTCCAAAGACATCCGTCCCGCTGAAACAACCGGCATCGGACTGGTGACCATGGAAGACCGCGTCCATGGTCAGGGCGGAACCATCCACATATCCACAAGCGACGGATTTCGAATTTTTGTGACCCTGCCGGTCACTCAAAAGGAGAAAAATGCATGAGACTGCTCATCATTGACGACGACAAACTTGTCTGTGAAAGCCTCCGCATGATCGTGGAAATCGGCTCCCGTAAGAATCAGCAGGACACCGTAGAGGTTGTGGGCATAGGCCACGACGGCTACGCCGCCATGGCGCTGTACGAAGAGCTGCGCCCTGATATCCTGCTCATGGACATCCGCATGGATCGCATGGACGGCATCACGGCGGGCAAGAACATTCTGGCAAAATTTCCGGACGCCCGCATCCTCTATCTGACCACTTTTCTGGACGATGAGTACATCCTCGAAGCCCTGCGCATCGGCGCCAAAGGTTACCTCATGAAGTCGAGTTACGACGCCGTCTTGCCTTCGCTATATGCCGTGCAAAACGGCCAGCGTGTCTTTGGCGATGAGATCATCGAGCAGATCCCCCGCATCATCGGAAGCGACGCCGGCACACCGTCGACAAGCAGCGATGCGACCGACCGTCTGTCCGCCGTTTTGACACCTCAGGAAATCAGTCTCGTCGAACAGGTCGCGGAAGGGAAGAATAACAAAGAGATCGCTGAAACTTTACACTTCAGCGAAGGGACGGTACGCAACTATCTTTCGACGATTTTGGAAAAATTGGGTTTGCGCGACCGCACGCAGCTGGCAGTCTATTACTATAAGAATCGGGGGTGACTGCGAAGCTTGACAGTCTAAATCGCCTTGTGGCGCTCTGCACGGTCTGAATCAGCGGTTCCCGTGAATCTAACATATCTACTCAAAAGAAAAATCGGTATGCGACGCTCCCCGGCTCTCTCGATATGTATAGTGCATCTTACGCTACGCGTTCGACTGTTGTAACTGTCGTCTTTGGCATCCTACAGCAAAACGAATACAATCCACTCGAAAGTTTTGCTTGGGTGAATTTGGGTGCAAAATTGAAACTTGGGTGCATTTCTAAAAATTGGGTGCATGGCTCGGTTTTGGGTGCATTCACATCCTTCCTTTTACGTGGATTTCTAATATATGTATATTTAGTTCAAGTTTCCCACTCAAATCACCCCCCTTCAATTTTCTTACTTATAGAAGACCTCCTGATGCAGATTTTAGAACAATTGTACGGCCAATTAACTTATGCTGTGAGATGGTTGCATGCTGCTATAATAGAAACGCAGGACTGTTGCTTTATTAGATTTCTGAATCCGGGAGGGCATTATGGGGCAGGCGCCAAAGGTTTTTATTTCCTATTCTTGGGAGGATGATCAACATAATAACTGGGTAAAACAATTGGCGGACCGCCTAATAGAAAACGGTGTGGACACCACTCTGGATCAATATGATTTAAAATGCGGAGATAGGTTATCTCACTTTATGGAAAGAGAGATTAGCTGGAGCGATTTTGTTCTCATCATTTGCACGGAAATATATAAAAGGAAGGCAGATGCCAGAGAAGCGGGTGTTGGGTATGAAGGTCACATCATATCAGCCCAGCTTTATAACGGAGAAGATGAAAGAAAATTTATACCGATTTTAAGGCAAGGATCTTTCCGTACAGCCTACCCGGAGTATTTGTCGGGAAAAAAGGGAATTGTTTTGACGGCAGAGACATCTAAAGAATCCTATGAAATGAGTTTTCAAGAATTATTAGAAGCACTCTTTAAAATTGACAGAAAACCTATACTCGGACAGCCACCCTCCTTTTTTTCTGAATCGGAAAAGAACCATAGCGGTGACAGAGATGCCGTACCGAAAAATCAGTCGGCTTCTCCGGAACCGCAGCTCACAGAAATAATAATTCCTTTGGAGTATTATGAGGGATTTTGCATTGGAGAAGAGAACCATGGTGCTTGCACGGTGCACTTTGATGAAGAAGCCAACAAACTAATTTCGGCCATTGATTTTGGCAAAACAAGTGCGGATACTTGTGCTACCGTCATATTCACAGATGGTATGGACCTTAGTGAATACCATATAAAAAGGAAAAATCTTAGCTTTCTAATCAAGGCTTCTGAGACTATAAAGGAGCTGGAAGTAGAATGCAGATTAAAAAATGGAGATACGCGGAAAGAGATAAGCGTATCCTCAAATTGGGAAACCAAGTCAATACCACTGTCCGATTTTCGTAGAAGCACTTCAGAGTGGCAAAATCTAAAAGAAATCAAATTTCTTTTGAGGCGTTTTAGAAACAACGGCGAAGGCGGAACCATAGAGCTGAAAAACATAAAAATAGGGTAGAGTCTACTTCACGCCACTCAAACGCCTGATATCAGTGCATTTCAGGCATTTTGTTGGTATAATAGATGCAAGCAAAATGCAGGATTTTGAGGATAACCCTTGCACTTGGAGTGACTATGAATCGACGAAGACGTAAACAAATTGCTTTTCATGACTTTCCAACCGGCTTTACCGGTGCTCGCATCTTTCCGGACAACCGCTGGGTTCAAATGAGTGAGCTGATGCCCTGGGATTTGATCGATGAGAAGTATGCGGAGAACTTAGAGGGTAGCAAGAACGGTAATGTGGCGGTAAGCAGCCGTGTAGCGTTCGGAGCCCTTGTGATAAAGCAGGAGCTGAACCTATCGGATGAAGATACCGTGACGATGATTCGCGAGAACCCGCACTGCCAGTATTTTTTTGGTTTCCCGGAGTTTACGGATACCCCGCCCTTTGATTCCAGCAAGATGGTTGCTTTTCGGCGTCGTTTTCCGGCGGAAGTGATGGCAGAGATTAATGAAGCGATTATTCGGCGACAAACCAAATAGGACGCCCGCATCCTCTATCTGACCACTTTTCTGGACGATGAGTACATCCTCGAAGCCCTGCGCATCGGCGCCAAAGGTTACCTCATGAAGTCGAGTTACGACGCCGTCCTGCCTTCGCTATACGCCGTGCAAAACGGCCAGCGTGTCTTTGGCGATGAGATCATCGAGCAGATCCCCCGCATCATCGGAAGCGACGCCGGCATTCCGGCTACGAGCGCGACCGACCGTCTGTCCGCCGTCTTGACACCTCAGGAAATCAGTCTCGTCGAACAGGTCGCGGAAGGGAAGAATAACAAAGAGATCGCTGAAACTTTACACTTCAGCGAAGGGACGGTACGCAACTATCTTTCGACGATTTTGGAAAAACTGGGTTTGCGCGACCGCACGCAGCTGGCAGTTTTTTATTATAAAAATCGGGGGTGACTGCGAAGCTTGACAGTCTAAATCGCCTTGTGGCGCTCTGCACGGTCTGAATCAGCGGTTCCCGTGAATCTAACATATCTACTCAAAAGAAAAATCGGTATGCGACGCTCCCCGGCTCTCTCGATATGTATAGTGCATCTTACGCTACGCGTTCGACTGTTGTAACTGTCGTCTTTGGTGGCATTTGTTGGATTTGAACCGACGCCCCCTGTGTGTGAAGCCAGAGGTTCGATCTCTGAATTTGAAAACAGTATGGAGAACGACGCCCCCTGCGTGTGAAACCTGAGGAGATTATCCTCCATCTTCTCGATTTTCCTGCGCTTCACGCTCTTCCAAGAGGGCTAGCACTGACCCTTTGCCAGATTGTTCCTTCTGGGAAGATTCGATGATCTCATCGATATTGCCACGATGAACAACACTAGGACTACTAATTTGAAGTTTAATAAGTGTTTCCCTTGCCAACCTCTCTCCCTCTTGGATACTAGAGTAAACGGCATCATAATCCTCAAGAGACAGAATAGTATGAATAAAGGTAATAGAGTCTTCGGGGAAGCCGTTCCATCCTCCATAGAGGTTGTTAACCGCTTCCTCAATCATCGAAAAACTAATAGGATCTCCTGCGCGATTATGTTCTGCAAGAATCCCTACGATATCTGAAAGATCGTTCTTATATTTTCTTCCCGCACGTAATTTCATGGCAATCATGTACTCTCCGGTTACAGTCCTCACATCCAGCACCTGATTAAATGTTTGATAATGAGTAGAGTACAAGTAAAGTTTTTCGGAGTAAGATTGTGTCTTCACAAAATCGGAATTCAGCCATCCAACCGGTAGGTCATACCGATCACTGATTCGATTGGCAGCTTCTTTTAGTATCGACACGGCGGGATAGATTGCGTCAACATCGGTTGTCATCTCACGAAAACCATAATTTATCAAGATGGCGGCGCCACCAATGAGGATGATATCAATAGGTACCTTGCGACCACCGAGCCGCTTATATTCTTTAGATAACTCATTTAAATAGAAATTGAGATCATCTTTTTTAAATACCAAGGGCTGACTAGACAACGTTCCTTACCTCACTCTCGACTATGTTAAATCGACGAAATTCCGGAATAGCATTTTCCAACGCTTCGTTCTTCACTTCATCACTCTTTGTGGCAGAGGAAAACGCAATGATACTTGAAGGAAAGAGCGTCTCTGACAACTTATATTTCCTCAGATCATCATAATCTGAACAAAGCATCACATCATTCAATCGGCTGACATAATCGAGCATAGCTAGTAAATAAAGAGTCTCCGGATACCATTTTCTTTCAAAATAATCGCGAATGATATCGCTTTCTAATGTCTGGCGAATGAACTCAATATCGCCAAGCTGATTCAGCTTTTGACAGACGTAGCTCTTGAACAACTCAAAGGAAGGGCGCTCTTCATAAAAGGGTTCAAGGAGCGCTTCCATCGTAACGCCAAGCTCCAACGCAAGCCGGTATACCGTATCTGCATTACAGAATTTAAGATTTGTCTTCCCGTTACAAATATCATTGAGGGTTGTATACGGCACTTTGCTGTTCTTAGCCAATCGATATTTCGACATGTTTCGTTGGCTCAATAAATCATTAATAATCACAACATACTCCCCCTTTTTAATACTCCCCTTTCATTCTATTACATTTATTATCACGGTATACCGTTATAAAGTCAAGGTGCAAAATGTGCTTCGGATCGAACAACGGCCTAATTCCAACGGAATAACATACTTCCAAGCTAATGTGGCACATATAAAGAAAAAGTATGAAAGCGAGCAAAAGCAAAGGAATGAATGTTTCTGACAGCCTTTGTTTTTCTAAGATCATCGTAATCGGCACAAAGTCATCGTATCGTCTATTTCGCGGTATCAGTAAAAAGAACAGCTTGATGATTTCATCATCCTGAATTTGACTGACAAATCCGGTTCCGTTACGATGAAAAGTAACTATTAATAAGTAAAGGTTACTGCTTTGAAGCTACACGATTTTTTTAAAGACAATCCCAAAATCGCCCTAGCTTTTTCCGGTGGCGTTGACTCTTCTTATCTGCTCCATGCAGCGATAGAACACGGTACGCAGGTCCAGGCCTATTATGTAAAATCGGCTTTTCAGCCTCAGTTCGAGCTAGACGATGCATTACGTTTGGCAAATGCCCTGAAAGCAGATCTAAAAATTCTCTCTCTCGATATTCTGGCAGAGCCGCAGATTTTAGCTAATCCGGAAGATCGGTGCTATTATTGCAAACGCAAGATGTTCTCTGCCATACTGCAAGCTGCGCAAGCCGATGGTTTCCCTGTTGTGATGGATGGAACCAACGCCTTGGATGAAACGAGGGGTAGACCCGGCATGCGTGTCCTGAAGGAGTTATCTATCCGTTCCCCGCTACGGGAATACGGATTTTCCAAAGCGGATGTGCGTCGCCTTTCCAAAGAAGCCGGATTATTCACATGGAACAAACCTGCTTATGCTTGCCTTGCGACTCGTATCCCTACCGGAGAAGATATTTCGATCGAAAAGCTCCAAAGAACAGAAAAAGCAGAGGATTTTCTCTTTTCGCTAGGGTTCAACGATTTTCGCGTACGCCTAGCAGATGGTTGCGCAAGACTGGAGATGTCAGAGGAGCAGCTGCCGATGCTTTTGGAACTGCGCAATTTAGTCGTGACAGAGCTCGAAAAATATTACAGCGGAGTGTTGTTGGATTTAGAGGTACGCAATGAACAATGAAATCAGGCGGATTTTGGAAGATGTGCAGGAAGGAAATCTGTCCGTCGACGATGCATTGCTGAAAATCAAGGTAAAACCCTTCGAGGATATCGGTTATGCCAAAGTGGATCTTCATCGAAAGGCACGCAAGGGGGTAGCCGAAGTCATCTATGGTGAGGGAAAAACCTCGGAACAGATTATAGGTATCCTCGAAGTAATGCTAAAGAACAGTCAAGGAACGATTCTTATTACTCGTTTGGCATCGGAAGTATCCGGCGCAATTGGGGAAAAATATCCCCTTACATATCATCGGGAGGCAAGAATGGCTATCGTGGGAGAACTTCCCTCGCCCGACGGCCTCGGCAAGATCATCGTAGCCACCGGCGGCACCAGCGATATTCCGGTCGCGGAAGAGGCCGCGATCACAGCTGAGGCGCTGGGTAACAAGGTCGTTAGACTTTATGATATGGGTGTAGCCGGGCTTCATCGGACACTTGCTTTTCTGGACGAAATAATGAGCGCCAGCGTCATTATCGCTGTTGCCGGAATGGAAGGAGCACTCCCCAGCGTCATTGGAGGATTGGCTGATTGCCCTGTCATTGCGGTACCTACAAGTGTGGGCTACGGTGCCTCGTTCAACGGACTTTCGGCACTTCTGTCCATGCTCAATTCCTGTGCCAGCGGCGTATCAGTGGTAAACATTGACAACGGCTTTGGAGCGGGCTACCTCGCAAGTATGATTAATCATATGGGTACAAAATAGGAGATATAAACTATGAAAACACTATATCTTGATTGTGCGATGGGAGCTGCCGGGAATATGCTTACAGCGGCTTTGCTGGAACTTCTGCCAAATCCCGATGCTTTTATTGAGCAGATGAACGCGCTTGGACTTCCGGGCGTTCTTATTAAGCGGAAACGTTCTGTAAAATGCGGTATTGAAGGGACTTTTGTGTCGGTTACAGTAGATGGTATAGAAGAGGAGAGTCTTGATTATAACGATCAGTACGAGCACGGGCATGACCACGATCATCATGACCATCATTCGCAACATGAACACTCCCATTCTCCCGATTATGACCATAATCATACGCACAGCCATGAACACTCTCATTCTCCCAATCATGACCATCACCACGTTCACAGCCAAGAACACTCCCATTCTCCCGATCACGACCATAATCATACGCACAGCCATGAACACACACACAGTGGACTCCACGATATCGAACATATCGTGCGGGATCATTTGCCACTTTCCGACAAGATCAAAGATGACGTGATGGCAGTCTACGGTTTAATTGCCGAGGCGGAAAGTCACGTCCACGGCGTACCTGTGGCCGATATTCATTTTCATGAAGTGGGCACAATGGATGCTGTTGCTGATATTACGGCTGTCTGTCTGCTTATGGATAAGCTTGCCCCGGATGAGGTTGTCGTATCGCCCGTCCATGTGGGCAGCGGACAAGTAAAGTGCGCTCATGGAATCCTTCCGGTACCGGCTCCTGCCACTGCATATATTCTTAGAGACGTTCCCATTTACGGCGGGAGCATTAGAGGTGAGCTGTGCACGCCGACGGGAGCAGCCCTGCTCAAATATTTTGCCGATCGCTTTGGTCCAATTCCGATTATGAAGATCAAGGCCATCGGCTACGGTATGGGCACTAAGGATTTTCCGGCAGTCAATTGTGTTCGCGCTTTGCTGGGCGAGTCTGAGGACAAGAAAGATGTCGTGTTGGAGCTGTCCTGTAATGTGGACGACATGACGGCCGAACAAATCGGTTATGCCATAGAGAGATTATTTGAATGTGGTGCGTTGGATGTCTACACGATTCCCATCGGTATGAAAAAGTCTCGTCCCGGTACGTTACTATGCACCATATGCAATAAACAGGATAAAGAAAAAATCATTGAATCCATTTTCCTTTACACATCGACCATCGGGATCAGACAGGCCGAAATGCACCGGTATGAGTTAGATCGAACGGTGACCGATCTGGATACCCCCTATGGTATCGTGCGGCGCAAAGATTCCGGCGGATACGGAGTCACTCGTTCAAAATATGAGTACGAAGACTTATCTCGTATTGCAAAGGAAAGAGGCATCAGCATTGCAGATGCGATCGCTTTGATTGAGCAAAATATAATGCAACAGTAATTGGAGGGGTAAAAGCTTATGAAAAATCAATTCCTAACGGCAGCTACCGCAGAAGGCTTTAGTGATCAAGAGATCCAAGCGGCCCTCAAGGACTCCTTGGATTCGCTCGGCGAACTCAAGAAAGTCCTCATTATTCCGCCCGATATCACGCGCCTCAATGCGCATGCGGGTCCTATTACGTGCATGCTTTGGGATCTTCTGCCTGATGCGGAGATCGATATCATGCCGGCTTTGGGTACCCATATGCCAATGACCGAAGAAGAAGTCGACTTTATGTTCCCGGGGCTTCCCTTTGAGCGCTTCTTTGAACACGACTGGCGTAATGATATTGTCAAAATCGGTGAAGTGCCTGCCGCTTTTGTCAGCGAAGTCTCTGAAGGGCGCATGCAACAGAGCATTGATGTAGAGCTGAACAAACGCATACTTGACCCTTCATACGATCTGATCATTTCGGTGGGCCAGATTGTCCCGCACGAAGTCGTCGGCATGGCCAACTACAGTAAAAACTTGTTTGTAGGATGCGGCGGCAACTCCATGATTAACAGCAGCCACTATCTCGGCGCGCTCTACGGTATGGAGCGCATGATGGGCCGCGAGAATACGCCTGTGCGTGCCGTCTTTGACTATGCGGAAGAGCACTTTATCCAAGACCTGCCTGTTCTGTATATCCTTACGGTCACTACGACCGACAGGAACGACATCGTACATGTCCACAGCTTAGCCATAGGCCGCGAGCGCGAGCTCTTTTCCAAGTCCTGCGTGGAGAGCCAAAAACACAATCTCATCTTCTTGGATGAGCCGATCAAAAAGGCCGTCGTTTATCTCAAACCCGAAGAATTCCGTACAACTTGGGTAGGCAATAAATCCATCTACCGTACGCGTATGGCCATGGCCGATGAAGGCGAACTCATCATTTTGGCGCCCGGCGTGCACAAGTTCGGCGAAGATGACGGCAACGACGTGCTTATCGCCAAGTACGGCTACGTCGGTTACCGGCGCGTGGCCGAGCTGGTGGCGGAGAATGACGATCTCAAAGCCGGGCTGGGTGTGGCAGCCCATCTCATCCACGGCTCTTCCGAAGGTCGTTTCAGCATCACCTACGCCCCCGGTCATATGACAAAGGAGCAGATCGAGTCGGTCAACTTCAATTACATGCCTTACGAAGAGGCAGTTGCCAAATACAATCCGGCAGTGCTGGTCGACGGCTATAATGATGTCAACGGTGAAAAAGTCTTTTACGTCAGCAACCCCGCCCTCGGTCTTTGGGCGTACAAGGAGACCTTTTACAAACAAACATAATCAATACCAATTAAATATTTCAGGAGGGAAACATGAAAATCAGAGAGAACGCAAAGTACAACTTGGTCATACCCACCAGTATGGGTGTCCGCATTACACCCAAGAATCGTCAGCCGGTGCACGTCAGCCGTGAATATACCATGCATTCAACCAGTGCAGAGTCTAACGTCGGGCAGATCTGTGCCAGCTTAGGCTATCCCGTCAAACTCTTGACGACCTTTGTTAAAGACGATGCTATCGCCAACTTTATCAAAGCTGAACTTCGCTTCCGCAGTATTGAATACGAAGGACCCGACGTTCCTAAGGGCGGACCCTGGGGCTATCGTCATCAGTTCAATATTGCCGACAGCGGCTATGGTCTCAGAGCCCCTGAAGTCACAAATGATCGTGCCGGTGAAGTAGGCCGAACCCTGAATGTCAAAGATTTTGATCTTGATCGTATCTTTAGCGAAGAGGGCGCTAAAATCGTCCATATGTCCGGGCTTATCGCAGCCCTCTCTCCCGAGACATCTGAATTCTGTCTCGCTGTTGCGCGCAAAGCGAAAGAGTACGGCACCCTTATCTCCTTTGATCTCAACTTCCGCGCCACTTTCTGGAAAGGTCGTGAAGAAGAGCTGAGCAAAGCCTTCCATGAAATCGCCGATCTGGCTGATATCCTTATCGGCAACGAGGAAGACTACCAACTCGCTCTGGGCATCCCCGGTCCTGAAACCGAGTTGACTTCCGGCCTGGAAGAAAAGATCAGCGCCTTTCAGGAGATGATTACCCGTGTCCACAAGGCTTACCCCAACTGCTCTGTCTTTGCCAATACCTTGCGCGAAGTAAAAAACGCTAACGAGCACGAATGGGGCGCCATTGTTTACGAAAACGGCAATTGGCACATCGAGATGCCCCGCAGTATCCAAGTCTATGATCGCATCGGCGGCGGCGACGGCTTTGTCGGCGGCCTCCTGTATGCCATTTCGACCGGCAAGGATCCCGCAGACTGGGTCAAAATTGCTTGGGCCACCGGCGCCTTGGCAGCCACGATGCTTACAGACTACGGCACCCCCATGAACGAAGGACAAATCTGGTCCATCTACGAGGGCAACGCCCGCGTCAAGCGCTAAGCTCAGAACTTGTACTGTTAGAAGTAATCATTGATTGCTAAATTTAATTTCGAGGAGTATAAAATGAAAAAATCTGACATCGGCTTAATCGGTCTCGCCGTCATGGGCGAAAACTTGGTCATGAATATGGCCAATCACGGCTTTCAGGTTTCGGTCTTTAACCGCAGCACCGATAAAGTCACAAATTTTATTGAAGGCCGCGCTAAGGGCATGAGCATTGTCGGCGCCTACTCGCTGCAAGAACTGGTAGACCAACTGGAAAAACCCCGCAAGATCATGATCATGGTCAAAGCCGGCGCCCCTGTTGATTCCTTTATCGACCAGCTTATTCCCCTTTTGGATGAGGGCGATATCATCATTGACGGCGGCAACTCGCACTTCCCTGACAGTGAACGCCGCACCAAAAAAGTCGAGGAAAACGGCCTTTACTTTATCGGTACGGGTGTCTCCGGCGGTGAAGAGGGCGCACTGAAGGGGCCTTCGATCATGCCCGGCGGCTCGCCCCAAGCTTGGGAAGCGGTCAGACCTATTTTCCAAGCTATTGCAGCTAAAGTAGATGACGGCGCAGCCTGCTGTGAGTGGGTCGGCGAAGGCGGTGCAGGCCACTACGTCAAAATGGTGCACAACGGCATCGAGTACGGTGATATGCAGCTCATTTGCGAAGCCTATCAACTTATGCGTGACGGTCTTGGTATGAGTAACGAAGAAATGTACGAGGTCTTTGCCGAGTGGAACAAGGGCGCACTCGACTCCTATCTGATCGAAATCACCCGCGACATCTTGAACTACAAGGATGAAGATGGCAACTATGTTGTCGATTACGTTCTGGATGCTGCCGGCCAAAAAGGCACCGGCAAGTGGACCGGCATTGAGGCGCTGGAAGAAGGCGTACCCCTGACTCTCGTCGTAGAATCTGTTTTTGCCCGTTCGCTCAGCTCACAAAAAGACGAGCGTGTCGGCGCTGCTGATATTCTGCTTGGCCCCGACCGTATAATTGCGGATGCAGATAAAAAAGCCGTCATCAAAGGACTTCACGATGCCCTCTACGCCTCCAAGATCGTCTCCTATGCTCAGGGTTTTGTTCTCATGCGCGAAGCGGCCGCCTCTCATAACTGGCATCTCAATTATGGTAATATCGCCCTTATGTGGCGCGGCGGCTGTATCATCCGCAGTGTCTTCTTGGGAAAAATCAAAGAAGCCTTTAATAAGAACGAAGCGCTTACCAACCTCCTGATCGACGACTACTTCAAGGCTGAGGTCGCGAAATGCCAGGAAGGCTGGCGCAACACAGTGGCTCTCGCCGCCAAAGCGGGAATTCCCATGCCCTGCATGAGCTCCGCCCTCTCTTATTATGACGGCTTCCGCTGCGCTAATCTTCCCGCCAACCTCCTGCAGGCTCAGCGCGACTATTTTGGCGCACACACCTATGAGCGCATTGATCGTCCTCGCGGCGAGCACTTCCATACCAATTGGACCGGCGAAGGCGGCGACACCGCCTCCTCAAGCTACAACGTCTAGATACGCCGCCACTATACGGCCTCGTTTGAAGAAGCAGAACGTTTCAATTTGATTGGCACGCTTTGTGACAAAGCGTACGGGATCGGATCAGCGGCAGATCAATGATTGAAGGGGCTGCCTTTGTAGCCCCTTTTGCGGTCATATTTAGGGTCTGCTGAACAATTTTCAAAGGCCTGAAATCAATGCATTACAGGGCTTTATTCGGTACAATAAGTGCAAGGGAAAAGGCGTAAGAGCGCTGAAACCCTTGCACTTTGCCGCTGGAGTCTAGTCATATACGAACACAATAGTCGTCAAATCGCCTTTCACGATGAACCCTTTCTCTTTGGTGGCCTTCCACTGAACCCTGACAATCGCTGGGTCAAGCTGGCAGGAGTCATTCCTTGGTCTCGCGTCGAAGAAGCGTACCGCAAGAATTTCCGAGGTAATCGAGGAGCACGAGCCAAGTCAGTTCGGCTGGCTCTCGGTTGTCTCATTGTCAA